>ERZ779889.2971-NODE-2971-length-13002-cov-7.956901_pt1 | contig 13002 bp, 9 predicted proteins | sample MGYA00511030_ERZ779889 | MGnify/ENA primary metagenome ERZ779889 (study PRJEB29588, sample SAMEA2160616) | human gut metagenome | biome: human gut; feature: human-associated habitat; material: faeces | place: Denmark | collected 2008/2010 ...
GCCAGCTGACCGATGAGGAGCTGGCCGAGCAGCAGATCTACCAGAACACCATCCGTCTGTCCATCGGCACCGAGCACATCGACGACATCATTGCCGATCTGGAAGCCGGTTTCGCAGCAGTCCGCGGCGAGTAATTACCCGTCTGCACGAGCTGCATCAGAACCTTTGTCTCTTTGTCCATTCTTCCTTTTTTCCAAAACAAACGCAAAAGCCCTCCGGTCCTGAGCCGGAGGGCTTTTGCTGTTTCCGGGGTGTGATGCACCCAGAAAAAGACCCCGCCGTGGAGCACACAGCGGGGCCGGAAGAATGCGGTTTATTCGTTGCCGGGGAAGTGGGGGATGCCGTCAAAGCTCTTCTGCAGGTCGGCGTCGGAGGGGGGATGCAGTCAGTCATCTTGCCGTCGTGGAACAGTGGGTTCGAGCAAACGAAAAGCACCCGGAAACTTACGTTTCTAGGTGCTGTTTCTTGGTGGAGCGAAGCAACCCAAATCCGAACCATTGCCCTCTGGGGCATCTTTGGCGGCGATTTCATCGAAAGTGATGGTTTTTGTGCCGTCTTTGTAGTTGAATGTAATCAAAACTTTTTCATCATAGAGATAAACAGCATTCACGAATGTATTGATAAGCGTTTCCCGGTGGCTTTTCACGTTCGGGTCGAGCTTGCGGAACCGGGTCAGCCAGAAACGAACTTGATTTTCGCTTAACCGTGGCCGAGCGATTTTTTCTTCGGCAATCCGAATCTCAAGTTCTTTCTGCTGGGCTTCCAGCTTTTCCAAACGCGATTTGGTGGAGTTGGTCAGCACACCTGCTTGAATGGCGTTCAGCATATTCTCAATGCCGTTCTCCACCTCGCGCATCTGCTTTTCCAGCAAAGGTAGCGTGGTGTTTTCCTGATCCTGCAACTCCATGACTTCTGCAACGATGGCATCAATCACGGCATCGTCCTGAATCAGCTTCATGGTTTCAGCTATGACCAAATCTTCCAGCCACTCTTTACGGACGGTCTTTTTCTTGCAGGTCTTGAAACGCTTCGCGGTGGCGCACTTATAATAATGATGAACGACCTTGTTTCTACCCGTACCGCACTCGCCGAACATCATCGCGCCGCACATTCCGCAGAACAGCTTGGTGGTGAGCAAGTAATCGTCCTCGGCCTTGTGACGGGCAGGAGCGCGGCTGTTCTTCTTGATTTTTTGCTGCACTTCTTCAAACAAGTCCTTGTCCACGATGGCCGGGATGCTGTCGGGCATTACGATGTCCTTGAAGTGGTTTTCTCCGATGTACCGTTTGTTCGTCAACAGCTTCTGAACACTGTTGTAGGTGAACTTCTGGTTGCGGTTGGTGGTCACGCCGCTGTCGTTCAGCCAGTTCATCAGTTCCTTCATAGTTGCGCCATCGTTGTACCGCTGAAAGGCTTCTACCACAAAGGGAGCTTTCAGCGGGTCGACTTGAAAGAACTTCTCCTCATCCACCTTAAAACCAATGGGAATCGTGCCGCCGTTGTACTTCCCCTTCAGAACATTCTCGGTCATGCCGCGCACGACCTTTTCAGAAAGTTCTGCGGAATAGTATTCAGCCATGCCGGTGAGCATACTCTTGACCATGATACCCGCAGGGCTGTCAGAGATAGGCTCCGTGGCAGATACCAGCTTGACATGATTTCGTTCCAACTGATACTCATAGTGGGCCGAATCATAGCGGTTTCGGGCAAAACGGTCAAGTTTCCAGACCAGCACAATGTCAAACAACCGTTTCTCGCTGTCCTTGATCATCTGCTGGAACTCCGGGCGGTTGTCTGTCTTGGCAGAGATGGCATGGTCAATGTAGTGCTTGACGATGGTGATGCTGTTCTTCTCCGCATAGGCAGTGCATTCACGAATCTGGCCTTCAATGGATTCTTCGCGTTGGTTATCCGATGAATAGCGGGCATAGATCACGGCGGTCATGGCAGGCACCGCCCATTTAGATATTGTTGAGCAACAGATACTAAGCAGCAATGGCTTCGTATAATTTGTACCATGAATTTTACGTATTTTCAAGTACTTTGAAAAATTCTCATGAAATATATCGCCTTGAAATTTATAAAAAGGAAACACTTGTAATATTGTGTTGCATCTTATAAAATAGAGGTATCAACAGTTTGCTCTAAGATAGCAAAGGCAGGTGCATCGTTATGACTCCGGAAGCAAGAGCGCGGGAACAGATCGATAACAGATTGCGGCAAAGTGGCTGGACAATTCAGGATCTGAAACAACTAAATCTGACGGTTGCTTCCGGTGTTGCAGTGCGCGAGTTCCCTACCAATACCGGTCCGGTGGATTATGCACTTTTCATTGAGGGAGTGCCAGTTGGTGTTGTAGAGGCAAAGAAAGACGAAGAAGGCCAAGCGCTGACAGATGTGGAAACGCAGTCCAGCCGCTATGCAAATAGCCAGTTCAAATGGGTAAAGCGGGAGTACAAGGTTCGGTTCGCCTACGAAGCCACTGGCGAATTGGTGCGTTTTACCGATTACGCAGATCTTAAATACCGTTCGCGCGAGGTATTCTCGTTCCACCGCCCGGAGACGTTGAAACGCTGGCTTGCTGAACCGGATACTGTGCGCAACAATCTGAAGCGTATCCCGCAGCTGGATGAATCGGGCTTCCGCAAATGTCAAATCAGTGCAATTCATGGTCTGGACACTTCGTTCTCAGAAAATCGGCCGCGTGCGCTTGTGCAGATGGCAACCGGCGCAGGCAAGACCTTTACAGCCATTACTGCCGCCTATCGGCTGTTGAAATACGGCAGAATGAATCGCATCCTGTTTCTGGTAGATACCCGCAGCCTTGGTGAACAGGCCGAGCGCGAGTTCATGGCCTACAAGCCCAATGACGATCCTCGCAGCTTTTCGGAATTGTATGGTGTACGCCGGTTAAAAAATTCTTATATTTCCGGGGATGTACAGGTCTGCATCAGTACGATTCAGCGGATGTATTCCATTCTAAAAGGGGAAGAACTGGACGAACAGGCAGAAGAGATTCCTTTTGCGGAATATGTCACCGCCGAAAGCAAAGCACCAAAAGAGGTCGTCTACAATGCCAAAATTCCGCCGGAGTTCTTTGACTGTATCATTGTAGATGAATGCCATCGTTCGATTTACAATGTATGGAGTCAAGTGCTTTCCTATTTTGATGCGTTTATCATCGGCCTGACCGCTACACCGGATAAGCGAACCATCGGCTACTTCAATGAAAATTTTGTCAGCGAATATACGCGAGAGCAGGCCGTTCTGGACGGCGTTAACGTTGGCGAGGACATTTATCTGATTGAAACCGATGTGACGAAAAATGGTGCAACCATCCTGAAGCAGTTGATCGAGCGGCGTAACCGCCTGACGCGCGCAAAACGCTGGGAGCAGATGGACGAGGATGTGTTCTACACACAGTCCAAGTTGGATAAGGATGTCGTAAATCCAAGCCAGATCCGTGCTGTGATTCGCACCTTCAAAGAAGCACTCCATACCACGCTGTTCCCCTACCGAAAAGAAGTCCCCAAAACGCTGATTTTTGCCAAGACGGACAGCCATGCAGACGATATTGTTCAGATCGTCCGGGAAGAATTCGGCGAAGGAAACGATTTTTGCAGAAAGATCACTTACAGCGCACAGAATCCGGAAGCTGTTCTCAGCTCGTTCCGGAATGACTACAACCCACGTATAGCCGTTACCGTGGATATGATCGCGACCGGTACGGATGTAAAGCCCATCGAGTGCCTGCTCTTCATGCGGGATGTGCGCAGCAGCAATTACTTCGAGCAGATGAAAGGCCGCGGCACCCGCACACTGAGCAAGGATGATTTACAAAAGGTAACACCTTCTGCTACGGAAAACAAAGATCATTTTGTGATCGTGGATGCAGTGGGTGTAACCAAATCCAAAAAGACCGAAACCCGCACGCTGGAACGCAAGCCAGCGGTTTCCATGAAGGAACTGATGATGAACATTGCACTCGGTGCACGAGATGAGGATACCTTGACTTCTCTTGCAAACCGTGTGGTTCGTCTCAGCCGCAGGATGGAACGCAGCGAACACAAGCAGTTCAAAGAAACCGTGGGGCAGACCGCAGAGCAGGTTGCGGAGAATCTGCTGAATGCCTTTGATGAAGATGTCATTCAGGCCAAAGCACAAGCAGAAAGCGGCGTGCTTACGCCCGCACCGGAACAGCTTGCACAGGCTCAGAAAGAACTGATCAAACAGGCCGTTGCACCTTTCCAGAAGCCGGAAGTGCGCGATTTTATTGAAAATGTCCGCCGCAGCCATGACCAGATCATCGACAGCGTTAATCTGGACAAAGTACTCTTTGCCGGTTATGACACCAATCAGGAGGAAACGGCAGACCGGGTGATTTCTACATTCAAGGATTTCATCGAGGAAAACAAAGATGAGATCATTGCCCTGCGCATCATCTACAATGAAACGTATAAAAAACGTCCGATGGTACTGAAAAAACTGACGGAACTGTATCAAAAACTCAAAGCAAAGGGCATCACGATTGAGCGCCTGTGGGATTGTTATGCCATCAAGCAGCCTGGCAAGGTAAAGAAAGGCACACTTGCCCAGCTGACCGACCTGATTTCTATGATCCGTTTTCAGATGGGCTATACGGATACCCTTTCGCCTTTTGCCGACCGGGTAAACTATAACTTCAAACAGTGGACTTTCCGCCGCAACACCGGTGCGGTTCACTTTACCGCTGAACAGATGGAATGGCTGCGGCTGATCAAGGAGCATATCATCACATCACTGAGCATTCTGCCGGAGGACTTGGAGTATACGCCGTTTGACAGCAAAGGCGGCTTGGGTGGGTTCTATCGGGTGTTCGGAGAAAAGTATCAGGAGATTTTGGATGAAATGAATGAGGAATTGGTAGCGTAAGGAGAGACAAAAATGGGTTTGTATGAGGGCATCAAAGATGTTGCCAAAGTTGTACAGCAAGCAGATAACATTGAACTGTATCGGCAATTACTGGATTTAAGTGCTCAAGCGCTAGATTTGCAAGCTGAAAACGGTCAATTGAAAGAAGAACTCCATGAACTGAAAAAGAAACAAGATTTGGAAGATAAAATTATTCGGCACGGTGCACTGTTTTTGCAATTGAAAGACCAACCGGAAGAATTCATGTACTGTACACATTGTTGGGACAGTGAAAAGAACATCATACAACTCCGATGTGATAGTGATGGTGAATTTTACTGCCCGCACTGTCATATATCCGGAATTTATGATGAAAATAAATATAACCAGTATCAACAGGCAATGTTAAAATCAATGGAACCAGTAACTTGGTAATATCTAATGGTAAAAACAAATGAATTGGAAAAAAGAGCCTCTTGGAAAAATTTGCAAAACCACAAGTGGTGGTACACCTAGTCGTAAGAATCAATCATATTATCAGAATGGAACTATTCCATGGGTGAAATCAGGAGAACTCGAAAATAATATCATTACAACATCGGAGGAATTTATCACAGAAGAGGGGCTATTGAATTCAAGTGCAAAAATTTTTCCAGCAGGAACACTTTTAATCGCACTTTATGGGGCTACTATTGGAAAACTAGCTTTTTTAGGGATTGATGCAGCTACAAATCAAGCGGTATGTGGTATTTTTCAAAATGAAAACGTATCATTAAAGTATTTATATTATTACCTTCTTTTTCAGCGTCCCAATTTGATTAAGCAAGGCGTTGGTGGAGCACAACCCAACATTAGTCAAACAATTCTAAAAAAATTAGAAATTTCATACCCGGATTCTATACCAGAACAAGAGCATATCGTATCCCGCATTGAAGAATTTTTCTCTGAGCTTGACAAGGCTGTTGATACTCTTAAAACTACAAAAGAGCAAATGGACGTGTATCGTCAGGCAGTTTTGAAAAAAGCCTTTGAGTCAAAAGCAAATGCTTCCAAGGCTAAACTTTCAAGCATTGGAGAAATTTGCTTAGGAAGACAACGTTCTCCAAAGAATATCTCCAATGAATATCCTACTAAATATATTCGCGCTGCTAATATCACAGAAAATGGATTGAAATTAGATGATATTTTGGAAATGGAATTCACCCCCAGTGAACGCAAAAAATACTATTTGAAATCTGGTGACATTGTTGTATCTGAAGCATCCGGAAGTGCAAAACAGGTTGGAAAACCAGCTATTTGGAAAAATGAAATTAGTAAATGCTGTTTTCAGAATACAGTCATTCGACTGCGTTTGACCGCAGATTATTCTGATTATGTATTTTGGTATTTGAAATATTTGTATCTTTCAGGGAAAATTGCAAAGCTTGTTGGTGGAGTAGGAATCAATCATCTAGGTGCAAAAAAGTTTTCAGATATTGAGATTCCTATTATAGACTTAACAGCGCAATTAAATATGGTTCAAACAATTGAAAAGAAAATGTCGCAGTGTGACAGTGTCTGTAAAACTATTGACACTGCTCTTGCACAGGCGGATGCAATGCGACAAAGTATTTTGAAACAGGCGTTTGAAGCCTAAAGAAGGGAAAAATGAATTTAGATTTCGTTCAGAACCCATGGTTTACTCTTTCGGGCTGGATTATAGGTGCTATTAGTTTAGCAGCGGCATTTTACTATGGAGTCAAAGGAAAAGCCAAGAAAGAGTTATCCTATCTTTTTGTAAAATCAGAAAGACTTATAAGTAATGGCGAAAAGAAAGTTCCAAAATTACATTTACTTTTTGGAGATAAAGAAATCAATGATATAACGATAACAACCTGTACTGTTTGGAATACAGGAAATCAAACTATCAATAGTACAGATTTAGTTGATGGTTATGGGTTGACGATTTTTCCGGAAGAAAATTGCCGTATTTTGGATGCACAAATCCTTGCAGAAAACAATCCTTGCAATCGTATAGATTTTGAAAACATATCGGAAGAGAATGTTGAAATAGAATTCGATTATATGGATCCAAAACAGGGAGCTACACTTCAAATCATACATGAAGGGGACTTTATTTATATTGATTGCCAGATAAAAGGTGGAAAACTCAGAAGCAAAGAGCATTCGGGCGTTTTCATGAGGGAAAATCCATTTTCGCGTATTACAATTGGGCGAATCATGAGAATATATTGTCTTTTTCTCACTATTGTCGTTGTTTTTCCGATATTGGAAAGACTTATAGTAAAGTTGGTACAGGGCGACAATCTTGCAGATGTATTTGCTTTATTTTCAAATTTAACTATTTCGGATATAGGAGTAATCGCTTTAATGTTTCTTTTATATGGAAGTTTTCTGTTTTTAACCGTGACTACTACATATTCGGAAAAGATGTTGACTGTACCGCGAGAACTACGCTATCCTTTTAAAAGTAATAAAAATATTCTTAATTCTAATGATACTACTTCCAAAGTAAAACATTAGAATTAAATTAGCAGGAGTTTTTCATGTCAGAACAATCTTCTAATATCGTCTCCAAAGTATGGGGACTTTGCAATCCGCTGCGGGATGACGGCGTATCCTACGGCGATTATCTTGAACAGCTTACCTACCTGATTTTCCTGAAAATGTCCGATGAATACTCCCGCCCGCCGTATAAGCGAGAAACCGGCATCCCGAAAGGTTACACTTGGTCAGATATGAACACGCTCAAGGGCGCAGAGCTGGAAAATCAGTACCGCGCTATACTGGAGCGGCTGGGCGATGAGGGCGGCATTTTAGGGCAGATCTTCAAAGGGGCCGTCAACAAAATCAGCAATGTTTCCATCCTGTACCGCGTGGTGCAGATGATCGACAAAGAAAACTGGGTGTCCATGTCCTCCGATGTGAAGGGCGAGATTTACGAAGGTTTGCTGCAAAAGAACGCCGAGGACGTAAAAAGTGGTGCAGGGCAGTATTTTACACCCCGCCCGCTCATCAAAGCAATGGTGGCTTGTCTGCGCCCGGAACCGAAAAAGACGATCGCTGACCCCTGCTGTGGAAGCGGCGGCTTTTTCCTTGCTGCACAGGCGTTCTTGGCGGACCCAAAGAACTATGCACTCGACCGTACAGAGAAAGAATTCCTGAAAAACGAAACGTTCTATGGAACTGAACTTGTGGTCGCAACCTTCAAACTCTGTCTGATGAATCTGTATCTGCACAACATCGGTGACCTGTACGGCAAAGTCCCTGTCATGCGTGGGGATGCGCTGTTGTCTGACCCGGGTTATCGTGTGGACTATGTACTGACGAACCCGCCGTTCGGTAAAAAATCCTCCATCACCTTCACCAATGAAGAAGAGGAGCAGGAAGAAGAGGATCTGGTCTACAACCGGCAGGATTTCTGGACGACCAGCTCGAATAAACAGCTCAACTTTATCCAGCATATCAATACGATTCTGAAGCCGACCGGAAAGGCGGCCGTTGTTGTACCGGATAACGTTCTATTCGAGGGTGGTGCAGGCGAGATCATCCGTAAAAAGCTATTGGACACCACGGATCTGCACACCATTCTCCGCCTGCCAACTGGCATTTTTTACAAGCCGGGTGTAAAGGCAAATGTGATTTTCTTCGATAAGCGTCCCGCCAGCCCAGAGCGTCAGACAAAGGAAGTCTGGATCTACGATTTTCGCACAAATGTTCACTTTACGCTTCGTCAGCATCCCATGACGGACGCTGACTTGCAGGATTTCATTCAATGCTATCATCCGGAAAACCGCCACGAACGCACAGAAACATGGTCACAGGAAAATCCAGAAGGCCGCTGGCGCAGATTCACGGTAGATGAAATTCTGGAACGTGATAAAACCAGTCTGGATATTTTCTGGCTGAAGGACAAGTCGCTTGCCGATTTGGACAATCTCCCTGCGCCGGACGAACTTGCCGCAGATATTATTGAAAATTTGCAGAGCGCTCTGGAAAGTTTTCAGGAATTGATGGGGCAACTGAAAAAGAACGATTGAAAAGTATTTTGCAGTATGTTCTGTTTTCCCGGCACAGAGTCCGCAAGCGTATCTATCAGCACGTATTTATGACGTTGATTGTCCAATGTGGGTTCTGGAAGAATAGATTGGATTTGGCGAATTTTTGCGTATGTACCGTTTTTATGCAGAACGAAATCCGCAGTTTGCGCCACTGTTACCCCAAAGAGTTTTGAATCCGGTCAAAAGTTTGCGCAATGCTTGCGCGCATAATAACTGTTTGCTCAATGCGCTGTCTCGCACGAGCACAACAAGGCCATCACCTGAGATCTCGGCCTTTACAGCTCCATGAACAGCCATTCCAGTTCGTCCTTATGTTTGGCGAACCGGAATGCAAAATTATCTTGACTTGTCATCTTTCTTTATCCTTTTCGTGTAAGATGAAGCTGCACGCTGGGGTAATCGCCAAACAGCTGCGGCAGAACAAGTCCCGCATACAGCAGCGTGCTGCCGCTGAACCGCATCCCCTTGTGAATGCCGTCCTCTATGTCGTGGGCATACTGGGAGCCGAAATAGTCGATGCCATCCAGTTCATACACAGCATCTTCTTCCAGCCCACGGAAGCACAGGTGGATGGGCAAGGGATTCGCCTGCGGATGGGTCACCACCAGATTCAGCAGTGCCTCGCTGCCGTCCTCTGCGGCAAACTGCCATGCCGTGAAATATGCGTTTTCTGCCGGGTCGGTCAGCCGGTAATAATCGCCGGTACGGATCAGGTCGTTCAGCCGCTTGAACCGCTTGATCTGGTTTTTCACTGCAGTGCACTCGGCGCGCTTCAATTTGCCTAGATCCAGCTCGTAGCCAAAGGTGCCGCTCATCGCCACCACAGCACGGGTGTCGATGGGCGTAGTGCGGCCGGTCTGGTGGTTGGGGCAGGCAGAAACATGAGCACCCATGGTGCAGACCGGATAGCCAAAGGAGGTGCCGTGCTGGATCGTCAACCGTTCAATGGCATCGGTATCATCACTGCACCAGATCTGGGGATAGTAGCACAGCATTCCGGCATCAAAGCGTCCGCCGCCGCCTGCGCAGCCCTCGAACAGCACCTCCGGGAAGCCCTGCGTCAGCCGCTCTGCCAGCGCATAAACGCCCAGCATATAGCGGTGCATGATCTCACCCTGCTGTTCGGCAGGGAAAGCACGGCTGTACACATCGCTCATGCTGCGGTTCATATCCCACTTGATATACTCAATGTGATGCTCCCGCAGCAGCTTGCCGATAACCCCTGCCAGATAGTCCACCACCTCCGGGCGGGAAAGATCCAGCACCAGCTGGTTGCGCCCCATGGCGGGCTTGCGTCCGGGCAGGGTCAGCGCCCAGTCCGGATGGGTGCGGTACAGCTGGGAGTTCTCGTTGACCATTTCCGGCTCGATCCACAGGCCGAATTTCATGCCCAGCGCATTGATCTGCTCAATCAGTGGGTCCAGTCCGCCGGGCAGCTTTTCGCAGTTCACGGTCCAGTCGCCCAGACCCTGATTGTCGTCGTTCCGGGTGCCGAACCAGCCATCGTCCAGCACCATCATCTCCACGCCGAGAGAGGCTGCTTTTTCAGCGATCTTTACGATCTTTTCGGTGTTGAAATCAAAATAGGTGGCCTCCCAGTTGTTGATCAGCACCGGGCGGCGTTTGTCCTTCCACGGGCCGCGGCAGATGTTGCGCCGCAAAAAGCGGTGGTACTGCTGGGAAAGCGGGGTCAGACCCTCTGCCGCAAAGGAGAGGATCACCTCCGGGGTGTCAAAGGTCTCGCCCGGCTTCAGGTTCCATGCAAAACGCTCCTCCTGTATGCCGCTCACTACCCGGACAAGCCCGGTCTGAGAGCGCTCCACGTCCATCTGGTAGCTGCCGGAATAGACCATCATCACCCCGTAGCAGGCACCGCTGGTCTCCGTTGCATCCTGCTGGCAGAGGATTAGGAAGGGATTGTTGTGGTGGCTGGAGCTGCCCCGCACCGAAGAAATGGTCTGGATATTGGTGCCCACAGCTTCCCGCTCCAGCTGCCGTTCCATAGCGTGTCTGCCGTGGAAATGCAGCAGATCCCATCTGCCAAAGGGCAGATCCAGACAGGCAGATGCCGCCTTGTCCAGCCGCAGCGGGGTATCTCCGTGGTTTGTCAGCCGCGCCGCACGGGTGATGATATCCTGCTGTGCAAACACGCCGTACAGCAGTTCCAGCGTCAGACCGGTGGCCTCGTCCTGCATTCGGACGATCAGGGTCTCGGCATCGTTTTCCTCTGCGTGGGCACAGGGCAGACCGGTCAGCTGATATTTGCCCGCCTCCACCGTGTGGCTCACATAGGTAAAGTCTGCGCCAAAGGCGCCACGGCTGTCGGCCACCGTCAGGCAGGAGAGACGGAAATCGCCCACGTTGCAGCCGGTATACTCCTGCGGGAGCAGATCCGGGGAAATGCCCCGGTGGGTGCGGTAAGCGTAGTAATCCGGCGAAAATCCCCGGTCTGTGCGGGGATACAGCTGCATCAGGTCCCCGGTGCCGATGGTTTTGCCGTAGTACAGATGCAGCAGGTGCCCCAGCGCATCCACCTTCATGTGGTAGCTGGTATGGGCAGTCTCCAATACAAAAATGCGGGCCTCGGAATCAAATCGAATACTCATGGATCCTATACCTCAACGAGATTATTTTTAATAAAAATGCCGACAGGCAGGCGGTCGTGTCGGAACGGCTATGATGAAGGAGAAATGTGAATTGCTTATTTAGGGGATCTTCGTATTGTGTCGCACCGGCCGGGTCGATTTTCTGCTTTTTGTCAGCTCTTACAAAAGCAGCGAGAAAATTTTGTGCATCATCACATCGCACAGTTTCTTTTCTCTTGTTGTGTCATTATTATACTATCTGCCAGTGGTTTCGTAAATGCAAAAATGCGACATGTTATATCTCAATTTGAAGGAATACTGCGAATTATGTTGAAGTCATAACGCATTTTGGTATATAATAGGAGAAAGCGGGCAGGAGGCATCTTGTATGCAAGAATGTACAAAAAGAAACGTATCAACGGAAACAAAATTAAAGTTCCATGTGTTTCAGGATGAGCGATTCGTCGATCTCAACTTATACCAATATGGCTGGGAGCAGACAGAGCCTCTACACTCCTATGGTCCCTATGCCCGCAACCACTATCTGTTCCACTATGTCATCTCCGGCAAAGGGCTTCTGTTGGCAAACGAGCAGGAATACGCCATCGAGGGCGGGCATGGTTTTCTGATCGCTCCCGGTCAGGTCACCACCTACCGTGCCGATGAACAGGAACCGTGGGAATACACATGGATCGAGTTTGACGGTCTGCGTGCCCACGAAGCCCTGAACCTTGCAGGCATCAGCGGACAGAACCCGGTGTACTCGCCTGCGAGCACCAAAGCCGGACAGCTGCTGCAAGAGCAGATGCTCTTCCTGGTAAATCACAGTCAGGACAGCCCCATGCGTCAGATCGGCTACGGCTTTCTGTTTCTGGATCAGCTTGTACAGTCCTCTGCCTCCCATCAGGCACAAAGTCCCCGCCGCCTGCGGGACTTCTATATGAAGGAGGCTCTGTCTTTCATAGAGCAGCATTACAGTGAAGATATTTCCATCGAGGACATCTCCTCCGTCTGCGGACTGAACCGCAGCTATTTCAGCAAGGTGTTCCGAGATACCATGGGCGAAAGCCCACAGGGGTTCCTGCTGCACTACCGCATGGCACGGGCGGCACAGCTGCTGACTGAAAGCCGCCTTCCCATCAGCACCATCAGCACCATGGTCAGCTATCCCAATCAGCTTCACTTTTCCCGTGCGTTCAAAAACGTATATGGCATCAGCCCACGGGACTATAGTGCAAAGCATTTTGCACTATAAAAATTGGTCTCATTCTCCGCTATACGCCTTTCGTTTTTCCGACATATAAAAACACCCCATTTGTCAGACCGAATACGGTCGGACAAATGGGGTGCTGTTCATCAAGGGCGCACCCTGTTTTTGTTTTGCCTTTAATCTTCCAACCAAATAGCCCAGCGGATCGTTGTAGATGAGGTAGTCCAGTTCCGTCCTCTGCGCCATGGTCACGTCC
>ERZ779889.2973-NODE-2973-length-12998-cov-8.771923_pt1 | contig 12998 bp, 9 predicted proteins | sample MGYA00511030_ERZ779889 | MGnify/ENA primary metagenome ERZ779889 (study PRJEB29588, sample SAMEA2160616) | human gut metagenome | biome: human gut; feature: human-associated habitat; material: faeces | place: Denmark | collected 2008/2010 ...
GAGGCTAGCCGTCCGCGGCTGTGAGCGGACGATGTCCGGAGCGAAGCGAAGGGCATCGATGAAGCGTAGCGGAACCTCCGAAGCGGATTTCCGTACTGCGGCTACTAGGAAAGTCGGCCTCCGGCGTATAGGGCTGTGCGGTGGTTCTTACTGCCGGAGGGCGAGCTCCGCCGGCGGCTGGATGACAGCAGATTGCAAGTCTGCTGCAACGAAAAAGATTGCAAGTCTGCTGCAACGCAGAGACGCAGATGCATGCAAAAAATTACGTCCCGATATCACATCGGGACGTAACGTCATTCTAACCTAAAATTAAACCTATGAAAAAACTATTCGACGGATTCTATTGCGAATACCGTGCCAAGTCTTCTTATTGCAAATTCCATCCGTGAAAGGGCTTCGTCCCTGCCGATGAATGAAATTATGTCAGCGATTCCGAGGCCGCTGGCCGCGCCTGTCAGCGCGAGCCTGAGGCAGTTCATGACCTTGCCGAGCGGCAGCCCTTTCGACCTGACGTAGTCCTCGATCTCACCGGCCTCGCAGTGCTCGAGCGCGTCCTTTGCGGCACTCCAGTACTCCTCTTTCCAGAACTTGTCAGCGTCCTTGGCGAGGAAGGGCTCGGTGGCGGAGTCGTCGTAGACCTTGGCCCTCGGGTCAGCCGGCCTGCCCGTCGCGGGCTTCTCGAACGCGGCTCCTGCCTTGATGCCGTGGTCCTTGAACTTCTCGGGCGCCACGAAGATGCACGAGGCGATGTCCCAGAAATCGGCCACGAAGGTGGCTCTCTCCTTGATCAGCCCAATGAGCTTCTCCACGAAGACAGGCTCGGCCTCCACGCCCTTCTTCCTGAGAAGCGGCATGAACAGCTCCGCGAGTTCGGAGTCGGAGCGCATGCGCAGGTATTCCCTGTTGTACCAGCGGGCCTTCTCGGGATTGAACTTGGCCCCTGACTTGCCGACCTTCTCGAGCGAGAAGGCGTCGATGAGCTGCTGCATCGAGAATATCTCCTGCTCCGTGCCGGGATTCCAGCCGAGCATGGCGAGCATGTTCACGAAAGCCTCGGGGAAGTAGCCGTCCTCCCTGTAGCCATGGCTCTTCTCGCCGTCGGGCGAGGTCCATTCGAGCGGAAACACGGGGAAGCCCATCTTGTCGCCGTCCCTCTTGCTGAGCTTGCCGTTGCCGACGGGCTTCAGCAGCAGCGGGAGGTGGGCGAAGCGCGGCATCGTGTCTGTCCATCCGAAGGCTTCGTAGAGCAGCCAGTGGAGCGGCAGCGATGGCAGCCACTCCTCTCCGCGAATCACCTCGGTGATTTCCATCAGGTGGTCGTCGACTATGTTGGCGAGGTGGTAGGTCGGCAGTTCGTCAGCCTTTTTCCACAGCACCTTGTCGTCGAGAGTGGAGGTGTTGACCTCCATGTGCCCGCGTATCAGGTCGTCCATGGCCACGGTGCGGTCCTCGGGCATCTTGAAGCGTATGGTCCAGTCGTCGCGCTCCTCCAGCAGCCTTGCGGTCTGCTCGGCGTCGAGGGTCAGCGAGTTGCACATGCCGCCCCGGGTGCTGTAGTTGTAGATGAAGGTCTGTCCGGCGTTCTCGGCGCGGGAGCGCATCAGCTCGAGGTCTTCGGCGCTGTCGAAGGCGTAGTAGGCGTTGCCCGAGGCCACGAGCTGCTCGGCGTACTTGCGGTAGATGCTGCGCCGCTGGCTCTGGCGGTAGGGGGCGTGGGGGTGCCTCTCCGAGGGAGTCTCCACGACGTTGCCCGCGGCGTCGACCCCCTCGTCGGGTACGATGCCGCACCAGTTCAGCGCCTCGATTATGTACTGCTCCGCCCCGGGCACGAAGCGGTTGGAGTCGGTGTCCTCTATCCTGAGGATGAAGTCGCCGCCGTGCTGCTTGGCGTAGAGGTAGTTGTAGAGCGCCGTGCGCACCCCGCCCATGTGCAGGGGGCCGGTCGGTGACGGCGCGAATCTTACTCTTGTCCTTCTCATAGTCATGCGAAAATGTCCGGCAAAATTACGCAATTTTTCATTTCACGCGGCGGATCGCCGGCACGTTCTCGAGGTCGGAGATATTCTCGTCGGGCTTGACCACGAGGCAGGGCTTGTTGTCAGGGTCGAAGTTGAAGGTGCGGACGTTGCTCTTGGTGTTGTAGCCAATCTGCTGCGAGCTCATGTCCTCGTAGAGGGGAATGCCTTCGCCCTGGGCTGCGTCGGACTTGTCATAGACGAAGTTCTTGCTGACCATTATGTAGTTACCTATGTCCCTGGTCGGTCCGATCACGTCGGAGAAGCGCAGCCCCGTGACTATCGAGGTGATGCGCACCGTGTCGCCGATTTCGGGGTCGTCGTCCCAGATCAGTCCGCGCTTGAAGTTGTTGGCCTTGCCGGTGTATTCGTCTATCTTCTTGTTGATCTCGTTGAGGTCGTCCATGGTGAGGCCCTGCTCGTTGTGGCCGCAGGTGATGTTGATCAGCACCTTCTTGGCCGACTTTAGGTCGAAGTCGTTGAGCAGGGGCGACTCGAAGGCGGCCTTGACGGCCTTCTCGATACGGTCGGGGCCGCTGCCCTCGCCGCTGCCCATCAGGGCCATGCCGCTGTTGCGCATCATGGTCTCCACGTCCTTGAAGTCCACGTTGATGTAGCCGGGCTTCTTTATGATCTCGATGATTCCGCGCACGGCGGTGGCCAGCACCTCGTCGGCCTTGGGGAAGGCGTCCTGGATCAGCTGGTTGCCGTAGTATTCGTGGAGCTTCTCGTTGTTGATGAGAAGCAGGCTGTCGACGTTCTTCTCGAGCTCGTGGATGCCGTCGATGGCGCGGGAGAGCGACTCGTTGCCCTCGTTGAGGAAGGGCAGGGTCACCACCGCCACGGTCAGGATACCCTTCTCCTTGGCCATCTTGGCTATCACGGGGGCGGCTCCGGTGCCGGTGCCTCCTCCCATCCCGGCCGTGATGAAGAGCATCTTCGTGTTGGAGCCGAGGACGATCTTCTCTATCTGGTCCTGGCTTTCGAGGGCGGCGTTGCGCCCGTTGACGGGGTTGGTGCCCGCTCCAAGGCCGCGTCCCATCTGGATCTGGATGGGCACGGGGCTGCACCTGAGCGCCTGGGAATCGGTGTTGCAGACCACGAAGCTGCACCCCTTGATCCCCTCGTTGTACATGTAGTTGACGGCGTTGCATCCGCCTCCGCCGACTCCTATCACCTTGATTATCTCGTCGGAAGTCGCCCAGTTGCTGGGGGCGATCGCATCCAGTATCTTGTCTTCTTCCATAGTCCTTATTTCATTGAGTCAAACAAATCTCCCACGGTGTTGTCGAAGGCGCCCTCGAGCCCGCTGCTGATCTTGCGGCGGAGTTTGCCCCAGATTACGGAACCGCCCTCCTTCTTCTCCTTTTTCTTGTGTCCCTTGCTGGGCATTATGATCTCCTCGTCGGAGAACAGCATGCCGTCCCTCGGTGTCTGCTCCTCAGTGCCGGACGTCTCCTGTCCGCCGTCGGTGCCGTCGGTCCGTGCGGCCGTGTCAGCTGAGGCAGGCATGCCGGCGTCTTCGATGCAGTTGAGGTAGCTGTCCCTGCGGGCCTCGAGTATCATGCCTATCGATGCCGCCGCCGAGGCCTCCGTGGCGCCCGGGCATCCGCCTGAGCTGAAGATCTGGGTGCGGGGGTAGCCTATGCGCACGGTGTAGCCCGACATCTCCTTGAACATCTGTGCGAAGTTGACCAGGCTGGAGCCGCCTCCGGTCAGCACCACTCCGTTGCGCAGCAGGTCGGCGTAGCCGCTCTGCTGGATCAGGAAAAGCACCGCTTCGATAATCTCCCTGGCCCTGTAGGTGATGGTCTCGGAAAGATACTTCACCGGCAGCTGCTCGTAGGTGCCGTTCTCCTCGTCGTTGATCTGGATAACCTTGTCGCCGAGGGTCTGGAGCTTGTCGGGAAGGCAGGCCCCGAACGCGAGCTTGATGTTTTCGGCCAGGGACTCGGTGAAGCCGCATTCGTATTTGATGTCGTTGGTTATGCTCTTTCCGCCGAAGGGGATGGATGAATAATGGCGGAGCAGGCGGCCCTTGTAGACGGTCACGGAGGTAACTCCGGCCCCCACCTCCACCAGCGCGACTCCGTTCTCCTTCTCGGCGTCGGTGAGCACGGCCTGAGCCACGGCGCCGGGCACGAACAGCTTCCTGGCCGGGGCGACCCCGACCTCGTTGAGGGTCCTGTCGATGTCGTGCACCGCCTTCTTGTTGCCGATGAAGATCTTGAAGTGGCCTTCGATGCTCTCTGCGGCGACTCCGACCACGTCGTTCTCGCAGGCGCACACGAGGTCCTCGTCGGCTGAGAACGACTGGGCCACCGCGCCGTAGATCTCCTCCTTGGCCTCGTTCTCGAGGGGATATGAGTCGATCGCTATGCTCTTCAGGGAGTTGATCTCCTCCCGCGTGATGCAGGAGTCGGGGTCGCTGCGCTTCATCAGGGCGCTTGCCGTCTCCTGTCGGATGCTGTACCTGGGAAGGCCGACCACGAGCTGCAGAATCTTGATGTTCAGCTCCTTCTCGGCTTCCTGGATCACTGCCTTGAGAGGCACCGCCGCGCGGGTGGGGTTGAACACCGCGCTGTAGCGTATGCCGTCGGAAGGCACTTCCTTGTACCAGATGATCTGGATGTTCTCTCCATCCACCTTGGCGACGCTCAGAGCGACCTTGGAGGTCCCTATGTCCGCCGCCGCTATGTATCTTTCTGCCTGCATATTATTTGGTTTTTATATTTTAGATTCACTGTCCTGTAGTAGCCTTCTCCCTTCAGGGGGACGATGTTGCGCAGATATTCCTCGATGCCCGAGAGCTTCTCCTCGAGCCTCTCCGGCCCGCCTATGATGTAAAGTTCGTCGCCCGAGCCAAGGGTGAGCGCAATGTCGCCGTCGCTGCGTATGATGGTCCGGCGTACCAGCGGGCTCCACGTCCTCGAGCCGTCTATCTCCCGCTGGAGCTTCAGCATGCCCTGCAGCCACTTCCTGTCGGCTTCGCTTTCTGGCAGGCCGCTGAATCCTGCTGCCGGCCGCACCGGGATGCTGCCTTCGATCACCCTCACTTCGGCGGTGTAGCTGCTGTGGAGCGGGATGATCCAGCCTTCGGCGTCGATGTAATAGCCCTGGCCCTCGCCGTAGCTGAACCGCAGCACGGGCATGCGCTGGCTGATTTCGACGTGCAGCACGCCCTTTCCGTCGGTCCAGGCCTCGCAGCCCACTATGGGCCCCCGGCTCAGCAGCAGCTGCTCGATGCGTCCGAGGTCGAGGCTGTCGAGCCTGCGCCCCGTGCAGATGCCGTAGTCTCGGTCGAGCCAGTTCCTGACTTCGGCGGAGTTCACGAACTTGAGGCTGTCCCGGAATTCCACCTCCACGTGCTCGCATGCCAGCATGGCCCTCTCCGCCCTGGTCGCACGGAGCAGCAGGGCGAGGCCGGAGCACAGCAGCAGAGCGAGCATGGCGGCAATGGCATATCGGGTTCTCCTCTTCATGGCATCCTATCTTTTTTCCAGCATGTCGGTGATCTGAGGCACGAAGCGGTCGATGTCGCCTGCGCCCAGGGTCATCAGGACGTCGATATTCTCGTCCGCGAGGAAGTCCATGAGCTCCGACTTGGTGATCATGACCTTCTCCGGGCAATTCACGTCCTTGAATATCAGTGCGGAGCTCACTCCCTCGATCGGCTCCTCCCGCGCGGGGTAGATGTCGAGCAGGACGAGCTTGTCGAGCAGGCTCAGCGCCTCGGCGAATTCCGGGGCGAAATCCCTGGTGCGCGTGTAGAGGTGCGGCTGGAACACTCCGGTGATCTTGCGTCCGGGGAACACCTGCCGCACCGAACTGATCGCGCTGCGCAGCTCTGCGGGATGATGGGCGTAGTCGTCGATATAGCAGAGCCCGGGGCGGTTCACGTGGACGTCGAGCCTCCTGCGCACCCCCTCGAAGCTCGCGACGGCGTGGCGCACCTTCTGGGCGTCCATCCCGTAGCAGAGGCAGGCCGCGGCCGCGGCGATGCTGTTCTCCACGTTCACCCAGCCGATAGCGCCTACGCGGATGTCGCTGAGGGTGCCTCCCGGGTACACTAGGTCGTAGATGTAGTGCCCGCTGTCGTCAAGTCTGAGGTTGGCGGAGTGGAAGTCGGCCGCAGGGTCGTCGAAGTGGTAGCTGAATATCCTGGCCTGCACGTCGGCCGGGGCTATGGGGAGCCCGAGCTTGAGAATCAGGGTCTCGCTGACCTGAGAGGCGAACTCCCTGAAGGCCTGGTGCACGTGCTCCAGGTCTCCGTAGATGTCGAGGTGGTCGGCGTCCATCGCGGTGATCACCGCGATCGCAGGGTGGAGCTGGAGGAAGGAGCGGTCGAATTCGTCGGCCTCCGCCACGACCACCGGGGTGCTGCTCACGAGCATGTTGGTGCCGTAGTTCTTGGAGATTCCGCCGAGGAAGGCCGAGCAGCCCTGGCCGCCTTCGGTCAGTATGTGCGCTATCAGCGTGGAAGTGGTGGTCTTGCCGTGGGTTCCCGCCACGGCGAGGCAGGTCTCCCCGCGGGTGAGTTCTCCGAGCATGCGCGAGCGCTTGATGACCTTGTAGCCGTGCTCGCGGGCGTATGCCAGTTCGCCGAAGTCGTCGGGAACTGCCGGGGTGTAGACCACCAGGGTGCTCTCAGTGTCGGCCGGGATGCGGCTGCTGTCGTCATTGTAATGCACATCTATCCCCTCAGCCTCCAGCTGGTGCGTGAGTTCGGAGGGGGTGCGGTCGTAGCCGGAGACGCTGCATCCCTTGAACTTGCAGAAACGGGCGAGGGCGCTCATCCCTATGCCGCCTATGCCTATGAAGTATACGTTGTCGTAGTTCATCTTGCTATCCTGTAGATTTCGTCAGCTATGGTCTGCGCGGCGTCGGGCAGGGCCATGGCCGCGGCGTTCTTTCCTATCTTCCCGATTTCGGCGGGGTCGTGCACGAGCTCCATGGCGGCGGCCATGAGCTTCTGAGCGGCTTCGTCGTCCCTGACCATCCGGGCGGCCCCGCGGTTCACCAGCGCCATCGCGTTGTGGGTCTGGTGGTCTTCGGCCACGTTGGGTGAGGGCACGAATATCGCCGTCTTTCCGGCAGCGCAGATCTCGGAGATCGAAGATGCCCCGGAGCGGCTCACCAGCACGTCGGCCATGGCGTAGGCGAGGTCCATGCGGGCGATGAAGTCGGTGTATCTGATGTTCGGGAGGCTGCGGCCTTGCATGAACTCGTCGACTCCCTTCTTGTAGTAGCGTCCGCACTGCCAGAGCACCTCCACGTCGTCGCCTCCGGGGCATCCGGCCTCTATCCAGCCTTTCATCGCCTGGTTGAGCGTGCCGCTGCCCAGGCTGCCGCCTATCACGCAGAGATGCCTGCGCCCGGGGGTGAAGCCGTAGAACTCCAGGCCCTCGGCGCGCTCGGCCTCCGAATACGGGTGGATGCCGGTGCGTATGGGGTTGCCGCTCAGCACTATCTTCTCCTTCGGGAAGAATCTTTCCATGCCTTCGTAGGCCACGCAGATGCTGTCGACCCTCTTTGCGAGCATTTTGTTGGTGAGGCCTGCGAAGCTGTTCTGCTCCTGTATCAGAGTGGGCACGCGGAGCTTCTCGGCCTCGCGCAGCAGCGGGGCGCTGGCGTAGCCTCCCACTCCTATGGCCACGTCGGGCTCGAATTCCTCGATTATGGTGCTGGCGCGCCGCATGCTGTCGGCGAGCTTGAAGGGCAGGCTGAGGTTGTGGATGAGGTTGGAGAGGCTGAGTTTGCGCTGCAGGCCTGCTATGGGCAGACCGACTATCCTGTAGCCGGCCGCGGGGACCTTCTCCATCTCCATGCGGCCCTCCGCTCCCACGAAGAGTATCTCGGTCTCCGGATTCAGTTCGCGGAGCTTGTCGGCTATCGACACCGCGGGGAAGATGTGTCCCCCGGTGCCGCCGCCGCTAATTATCACTCTGAGTTTCCTGTATTCCATCGTCTTCAGTATTTTCTTTGATATTGCCGGAGCCGTCTGAGGCGGAACCGTCTCCGCCCATCATGGACGCGGCCAGCCTGGCTTCCTCCGCTATGCGCCTTGCCGCTATGCGGCTGAGGGAAAGTATGACTCCGAACGCGGCGCAGAAGCACAGGAAGGCGCTCGTGCCGTGGCTTATCATCGGCAGGGTCTGGCCGGTCATGGGGCCTATGTCCGCGTTGACGAACATGTGCAGGAAGGCCTGCCCCGAAATCAGCAGGCAGAGCCCCGCCACGCAGAGCTTGGCATAGAGGTCCCTGCAGTTTCTGACTATTATCGAGCCCCTGGCCATCAGGGACACGTAGAGGCAGATGACCAGTATGCCGCCGAACAGGCCGTATTCCTCGATGATGAAGCTGAACATGTAGTCTTCCGAGATGTCCGGCACCACGTAGCGCTGGGTGCTCTGGCCTGGTCCCTTGCCGAACAGGCCGCCCTCGTGGATGGCTATCTTGGCGCTGTAGGGCTGGCGTATCGCGTCGAGCGCCTCCTGGTATTCGTCGCTGCCCCTGGGCGACCCGAGGAACTGCGCCTCCCAGTCGTGGGTTTCGGTCAGACGGGATATCGCGGTGCCTATGCGCTCCATGGACTTTCCCTCCGAGATGTTGTAGATGCCCACGCAGACGCCTATGATCAGCATGCCGGCGGCCGCCAGTATGAGCAGGTCCTTGAAGTTGCCTCCGCCGAGCAGGATCACGAGGAACATGATGGCCCCGATGAAAAGCGCGCTGGAGTTGCTTCCCGGAATCACCATCACGAAGGTGATGATGAAGGGGGCGTAGATGTAGATGATCTTCTTCCAGATCGGTTTGAGCCCGGCTCCCTTGAGCGTGCCTTTCTTGAAGGCGTCCAGCGCCCAGGCGAGATAGAGCACCATCGCGACCTTCACCACCTCGAACACGTGGACCTGTATGCCCCCGACCGACAGTATGCGGTAGGCCCCGTTGATGTAGAGCGCGCGCACCACTGGGGTGTCGATATGCAGGTCGAGCATCAGCAGCAGCAGGAAGCTCACCGGGAAGCACAGCATGCTGGCCCTCCTGAACCATTTGATGTCCCTGATGTTGTAGAGCCCGATTATCACCGCGAGGCCTATCGCCACGTAGAGCGCCTGCTCCTTCACGAGGTCGAGGCGCGTGGCGTCGCCGTCGAGCAGACGCGAAGTGGAGGAGAACATGCAGACTATGGAGATCATGCAGAGCATGAGCAGGATGATCCAGACCACCTTGTCTCCTTCAAAGCGGTCCGCGAAAGTCCAGAGTGAGAATTTCCGAGTTTTTCCAGCCATGTCCGCGAGATCTTAGAGTCGTCGTACGGCTTCCTTGAACCTGGCGCCGCGGTCTTCGTAGTTCTTGAAGAGGTCGAAGCTCGCGCAGCAGGGGCTGAGCAGCACCACGTCGCCGGAGCTTGCGAATCCGGCCGCCGCCTTCACCGCCTCCTCGGCACTTCCGCAGTCGCAGATGTGGGCGGCGCCGACTATGCCCTCGAAGGCGGCGTGGATCTTGGAGTTGTCGACGCCGAGGCAGACTATCGCCTTCACCTTGTCGCGCACGAGCTGCTCCAGCACGCTGTAGTCGTTGCCCTTGTCGGTGCCTCCGACTATCCACACGACGGGCTTCGTCTGGCATTCGAGCGCGTACCAGGCGGAGTCCACGTTGGTGGCCTTGGAGTCGTTGATGTAGAGCACCCCGCCCACGCTGAGCACGGGTTCGAGCCTGTGCTCTATGGGCTTGAAGGTCTTGAGGCTGCGGCGTATGACCTCGTTGCTGATGCCCGTGGCCTTTGCCGCCAGGGCCGCCGCCATGGAATTGTAGATGTTATGCTTTCCGCCCAGGGCAAGCTCCCTGAGGTAGATTTCCGTCTCGTCGCCGCCGTAGCGCAGCACGATGCTCTCTCCGCGCACGAAGGCTCCCTGTTCCACCTCCTTCTGCTGGCTGAAGGGCAGCATCTTTGCCTTCAGCACTATGTTGCTGAGGTTCTCTATGGTGATGGCGTCGTCGGAGTCGAAGATGAAGCAGTCCTCCGGCCGCAGATTGCGCACGAGGCGGAACTTCGCCGCTGCGTAGTTCTTTATGTCGTGGTCGTAGCGGTCGAGATGGTCGGGGGTTATGTTGGTGATGACCGCTATGTCGGGGCGGAACTCGTAGCAGTCATCGAGCTGGAAACTGCTGATTTCCAGCACATAGTAGTCGTGCTTCTCGGTTGCTACCTGGAGGGCGTAGCTCTTGCCTATGTTGCCTCCGAGGCCGGCGTCGAGCCCCGCCTCGCAGAGCAGATAGTGGATCAGCGAGGTGGTCGTGGTCTTGCCGTTGGAGCCGGTGACGCAAATCTTCCTGGCGCTGTCGTAGCGGGCGGCGAACTCGATTTCGGAGATGATGTGTATGCCGTGCTCCCTGAGGGCCCTGACCATGGGCGCGGTGGAAGGTATGCCGGGGCTCTTCACCACCTCGTCGGCGTCGAGAACCTTTTCCGCGCTGTGGCCGCCCTCCTCGAAGGGGATGTCCCACTTCCTGAGCGTCTCGGCGTATTCGGCCTTGAGCTTCCCGCTGTCGGAGAGGAAGACCTCGAAGCCCTTGACCTTGGCGAGCACCGCGGAACCCACTCCGCTTTCGCCGCCTCCCAGAATTACCATTCTTGCCATTTCAGTTTTCTCCTATCTGATTTTCAGCAGCGCCAACGTGCTGATTGCCAATATTATCCCTATTATCCAGAAACGCGTGACTATGCGCGGCTCGGGTATGCCCTTCTTCTGGTAGTGGTGGTGCAGGGGCGCCATGAGGAACACCCTGCGGCCCTCGCCGTACTTGCGTTTCGTATATTTGAACCACGACCTCTGGATGATCACCGACAGGCTCTCGACCAGGAAGATGCCGCAGAGTATGGGCAGGAGCAGCTCCTTGCGAATCAGCACCGCGCTCACGCCTATGATTCCGCCTATGGTGAGGCTTCCGGTATCGCCCATGAACACCATCGCCGGGAAGGTGTTGTACCACAGGAAACCTATCAGCGCGCCCACGAAGGCCGCCATGAACACTGCCACCTCGCCCGACCCGGGGATGTACATGATGTTGAGGTAGCGCGCGTCAAGCACGTCGCCGCCGAGCCAGGCCATCACGCCTATCACGACGCCCACTATGGCCGAGGTTCCCGCCGACAGGCCGTCCATGCCGTCGGTGAGGTTGGTTCCGTTGGAGCAGGCGAGTATGACCACGATGATCATCAGCATGTAGATGCCCCAGGAGGTGTAGACTCCCAGCTGGCCGCTGAAAGGCGAAAGCCAGGAATAGTCGAACTCGTGGGCCTTCACGAAGGGGATGGTGGTCACGAGCCTCTCGGTGGGGATGTCGGGGCTGATGCAGACCGTCAGCGCGATCGCGAGACCGAGGCCGAACTGCAGCAGCAGTTTGCCCTTCTCGCTCATGCCCTCCTTGCGGTGCTTGAACACCTTGATGTAGTCGTCGGCGAAGCCTATGCCCCCGCACCAGATGGTGGTGAGCACCAGCAGTATGGTGTAGATGTTGTCGAGGCGGCACACCAGCAGCACCGAGCCCAGCAGCGAGACTATTATGATGACGCCTCCCATCGTGGGGGTGCCCTTCTTCTGCATCTGGCCCTCGAGACCGAGGTTGCGTATGGTTTCGCCTATCTGGTGGCGCTGGAGCCAGGCAATTATCTTCCTGCCGGCGAAGAAGGCTATCAGCATGCTGATCACGGCCGCCAGCAGGGCCCTGAACGACAGGTAGTGCATGAGCCCCATGCCGGGGATGTGCACTCCCAGGTTCTCGAGCCAGTCTATGAGATGATACAACATTAGTTCTTCAGACTTTTGAAAATTTCGTCAACTATTTCTCTTTCGTCGAAGTGGCTCTTGCGCCCTCCGATTATCTGATAGGTCTCGTGACCCTTGCCGGCGAGCAGCACCGTGGCGCCGCCCTGCGCGAGCATCACTGCTGTGCGGATGGCCTCCCTGCGGTCGGAGATGCTCAGCGTGCGTGCCAGCGCCTCCGCGGGTATTCCGGAGCGTATCTCGTCCATGATTTCAGCGGTGTCCTCGCTGCGGCTGTTGTCCGAGGTCAGTATTATCCTGTCGGCGTATTTCGCCGCCACGGCCCCCATCTCCGGGCGCTTGCCGCGGTCGCGGTCGCCGCCGCAGCCGAACAGGCAGAACAGCGGCCTGCCGGGAGCCACCTCCCTGAGGGTGCGGAGCACGTTCTCGAGGGCGTCGGGAGTGTGTGCGTAGTCTATGACCACGTTGACCCCTCCGGGGCCGGGAATCGTTTCCAGCCTGCCCCTCACGGGCCTGAGCTTCGAAAGCGCCAGCAGCGCCTCGTCCTTCGGCGTGCCGAGCGCGAGAGCCGTGGAATATATCGCCAGCAGGTTGTAGGCGTTGTGGGCTCCGGTCAGCATGGTCCACACCTCGGAGCCGTCGATGTTCAGCAGCATGCCCTCGAAGCTCTGCTCCACGGTCTTGCAGCTGTGGTCGGCGAGGCTGCGGCAGGAGTAGGTCAGCACCTGCGCGCGGGTGTTCTGCACCATTATGCGTCCGTTGCGGTCGTCGACGTTGGTGATCGCGAAGGCCTTTGCGGGCAGCATGTCGAAGAATCTCTGCTTGCAGCGCAGGTAGGCGGCGAAGGTGCCGTGGTAGTCGAGGTGGTCGTGGGTGAGGTTGGTGAATATCCCCGCCCTGAACTCCAGGCCGTCGATGCGGTGCTGGTCGACCCCGATCGAGCTGACCTCCATGAAGCAGTGGCTGCATCCGGCCTCCACCATCTCGGCCAGCAGGGAGTTGATGGTCACGGGGTCGGAGGTGGTGTTGGCGGTCTCGAGCCTGCGCGGCCCTATGTAGTTGGCTATCGTCGACAGCAGGCCGCATTCGTGGCCGAGCTGCCTGAACATTTCGTAGAGCAGGGTCGCCACGGTGGTCTTGCCGTTGGTGCCGGTCACTCCCACGAGGCAGAGCCTGCCGCTGGGGTGTCCGT
>ERZ779889.2975-NODE-2975-length-12997-cov-9.546515_pt1 | contig 12997 bp, 9 predicted proteins | sample MGYA00511030_ERZ779889 | MGnify/ENA primary metagenome ERZ779889 (study PRJEB29588, sample SAMEA2160616) | human gut metagenome | biome: human gut; feature: human-associated habitat; material: faeces | place: Denmark | collected 2008/2010 ...
TTACTACCGGACGGGTTTTAACTATTGTGAACGGAAATACGGGGGCGCAAAAGGGGAGTTACAAGCGGGGATAAGAGCAAATAAAAATTAGGTCGGACATATTTTAAAATTCAAGGCACATATTTCGAAATATGTCGGACCTTTTTTCGGGCAGTCGAAAATCGCTTGCTGAGAAGCTTTTAGCCACCGCCGTTTCCGCGCACCCGGTTTTAACATTCCGCGCCCCGATGCTTGACGTAATGACAATTATCTGGGCGAGGAGCTCCGCTCAGGCAATTGTGAAAAATAACGGGTCAGAATATAGAGATGTATCGGCAAGTTTAAACAAAAATCGCCACCTGCTTTGCTTGGCAGGTGGCGATTTTAAAATATTACCGGGTTAATCAGGCCGGGTTGCTTTCAACGGCTTCGGTTTCGCGGTTTTTGCGTTCGAAAGCCATTTGCTCGTATTCGTCGCGGTCGGCAACTATTACCTTGCTGAACTCGCGCAGACCGGTGCCGGCGGGGATGAGGTGTCCGCAAATCACGTTTTCCTTCATACCCTCGAGGCGGTCTACCTTGCCGTTTATAGCTGCTTCGTTGAGCACCTTGGTGGTTTCCTGGAACGAAGCGGCAGACATGAAGCTCGAGGTCTGGAGAGCGGCGCGTGTGATACCCTGGAGTATCTGGGTTGATGTGGCCGGTACGGCGTCGCGCGTTTCGACAAGCTGCATGTCCTTGCGCTTGAGCTGCGAGTTTTCGTCGCGCAACTTGCGCACGGTGACAATCATACCGGGCTTTAGCGTTTCGCTGTCGCCTGCATTGGTAACGACTTTCTTGCCCCAAATGCGGTCGTTCTCCTCGGCAAACTCGAGTTTGTCGACAATCTGCTGTTCGAGGAAGCGTGTGTCGCCGGGTTCTACAATCTGCACCTTGCGCATCATCTGGCGGATGATTACCTCGAAGTGCTTGTCGTTAATCTTCACACCTTGCAAGCGGTAAACGTCCTGTATTTCGTTGACAATGTATTCCTGCACAGCCGTCGAACCTTTGATTGCAAGGATGTCGGCGGGAGTAATGGAGCCGTCTGACAGAGGCGTGCCGGCGCGTACATAGTCGTTCTCCTGTACGAGGATTTGTTTTGACAGTGGCACGAGGTATTTCTTCGGGTCGCCGAACTTGGGAGTTACGATTATCTCGCGGTTTCCGCGTTTCACGCCGCCCATTGTGATTTCGCCGTCGATTTCGGAAACGATGGCTGGGTTCGACGGGTTGCGTGCTTCGAACAGCTCGGTAACACGGGGGAGACCACCAGTGATGTCGCCTGCCTTGCCGGCAACACGAGGAATCTTAATGAGGATATCGCCCGCTTTGAGCTTTTGCCCGTCCTCGATTGCGATGTGTCCTCCGATGGGGAAGTTGTAGGAACGAATGAGTTCTCCGTTCTCGTCGACGATGTGGCAGGTGGGGACGCGCGACTTCTCTTTGGATTCTATGATTATAAGTTCGCGCAGACCTGTTGCTTCGTCGGCTTCCACACGGTAGGTCACACCTTCGATGACATCTTCGAATTTTGCTATACCGGCGCATTCGGTTACGATTACGGCGTTGAAAGGATCCCATTTAGCAATGATTTTGCCTTTCTCCACTATGTCGCCTTCGTTTGCAAAGAGTTCGGCACCGTAGGGTACGTTTTGTGACGACAGTACAATGCCGGTGTTTTCGTCAATAAATTTGACTTCGGCCAGACGTCCTACTACAATCTTTCCGGTAGAACCGTCGTCGCGAACAACATTAACAGTATGTAGTTCGTCGAAACTGATTCGCGATTTGTTCTTTGCCACGATAGTTGCATTGGCAGCTGCGTTGGCAGCAACACCTCCGGCGTGGAATGTACGGAGCGTAAGCTGCGTACCCGGCTCGCCGATTGATTGTGCCGCAATAACACCTACTGCTTCGCCCTTTTGTACCATACGCCCGGTGGCGAGGTTACGGCCGTAGCATTTCATACATACGCCGTGTTTGCTTTCGCATGTGAGCACAGAACGTATCTCGACGCTTTCGATAGGAGATTTTTCGATTTCGTCGGCAATGGCTTCTGTTATTTCTTCTCCGGCTGCAACTATCAGTTTGCCGGTTGTCGGGTGTACAATGTCGTGAACCGATACGCGACCGAGTATTCGGTCGTAGAGGGAAGAAATAACATCTTCGCCGTCTTTCAAGGCAGTACATACCAAGCCTCTCAGTGTGCCGCAGTCTTCTTCTGTAATGATAACATCGTGCGATACATCAACCAGACGGCGGGTAAGGTAACCTGCGTCGGCCGTTTTAAGAGCCGTGTCGGCAAGACCTTTACGGGCACCGTGGGTAGAGATGAAGTATTCAAGCACCGACATGCCTTCTTTGAAGTTCGAAAGAATCGGGTTTTCTATAATTTGTGCACCTTCGGCACCGGCTTTCTGAGGTTTTGCCATAAGTCCGCGCATACCGGCCAGCTGGGCAATCTGGTCGGCCGAACCACGGGCGCCCGAGTCAAGCATCATGAAGACGGCGTTGAAACCTTGGTCGGCCTCGGTCATCTGCTTCATGAGAGTCTTCTTCAAGTCGGTGTTGACGTGTGTCCACGTATCGATGACCTGGTTATAACGCTCGTTGTCGGTGATGAAACCCATGTTATAGTTCATCGTGATTTGCTCAATCTCCTCGTTACCGCGCTGGACGATGTCTACTTTCTCTTTCGGGATGATGATGTCGTCCAAGTTGAACGACAGACCGCCCTCGTAGGCCATGCGGTAGCCGAGGTTCTTGATTCCGTCGAGGAATTCGCAGGCACGGGCCATGCCGACCGCCTTGATGACGCGGGCAATAATGTCGCGCAGGGACTTCTTCGATATAATCGTATTGACAAAGCCCACTTCGGGAGGCACGATCTCATTGACAATGACACGCCCGACCGAGGTCTCGACAATACGTTGCACCTTGGCGCCGTTCTCGTCGATGTCATCGACCAGCACCTTTACAGGAGCGTGAATCTCCACCCGGTGCTCGTTGAATGCGATGATAGCCTCCTCTGGGCCATAGAACGTGAGGCCCTCGCCCTTCGTGCCGGGACGGAGCTTGGTGATGTAATACAGGCCGAGCACCATGTCTTGCGACGGCACCGTGATGGGCGCGCCATTGGCCGGATTGAGGATGTTGTGGCTTTGGAGCATAAGCATCTGCGCCTCGAGGATGGCCTCGTTGCTCAGAGGCAAGTGGACAGCCATCTGGTCGCCGTCGAAGTCGGCGTTGAACGCCGTACATGCCAACGGGTGGAGCTGGATGGCCTTGCCTTCGATAAGCTTGGGCTGGAAGGCCTGGATACCGAGACGGTGAAGCGTCGGGGCACGGTTGAGAAGCACCGGGTGGCCTTTCATCACGTATTCAAGGATGTCCCAGATGATGGGTTCGCGACGATCGACAATCTTCTTGGCGCTCTTGACCGTCTTGACGATGCCGCGCTCTATGAGCTTGCGGATGATGAAGGGCTTGTAGAGCTCAGCGGCCATCAACTTCGGCAGACCGCACTCGCCCATCTTCAATTCGGGACCGACCACGATGACCGAACGGGCAGAATAGTCGACACGCTTACCCAACAGGTTCTGACGGAAACGTCCTTGCTTTCCTTTCAAGCTGTCGGACAATGATTTCAACGGACGGTTGGCATCCGTCTTCACAGCACTCGACTTACGTGAATTATCGAACAACGAATCAACAGCTTCCTGCAACATACGTTTTTCGTTACGCAAGATAACTTCCGGAGCCTTGATTTCAATCAATCGTTTCAGACGATTGTTACGGATAATCACACGACGATACAAGTCATTCAGGTCGGACGTAGCGAAACGGCCACCGTCCAGCGGAACCAGCGGACGAAGTTCGGGCGGGATAACCGGCACGATACGTACAATCATCCATTCCGGCTTGTTACGTCCACGAGACGCACGGAATGATTCTACTACCTGCAGACGCTTCAACGCCTCGTTCTTGCGCTGCTGCGAAGAGTCATTGTTTGCCTTATGACGCAGCTCGTATGAAAGCGCATCCAAATCCAAACGTACCAGCAAGTCGTAGATAGCTTCCGCACCCATCTTGGCGATGAACTTGTTCGGGTCGGTATCTTCCAGGTATTGGTTGTCCTTCGGAAGCGTATCCATAATGTCAAGATATTCTTCTTCAGACAACAAATCATATTGATTGACACCGTCTTCAGCTTTTACACCCGGCTGAATCACGATGTAACGCTCGTAATAAATAACAGCATCCAGCTTTTTGGTAGGCAAGCCTAACAAATAACCTATTTTATTCGGCAAAGAACGGAAATACCAGATATGTGCAACAGGAACTACCAGCTGTATATGCCCGCTACGTTCACGACGCACTTTCTTTTCTGTCACTTCTACACCACACCGGTCGCAGACGATTCCTTTATAACGGATACGTTTGTATTTACCGCAATGGCATTCATAGTCTTTCACCGGACCGAAAATGCGCTCGCAAAACAAACCGTCACGTTCCGGCTTATAAGTACGGTAATTGATAGTTTCCGGCTTCAGCACTTCACCATACGAGTTTTCCAAGATTTCCTCAGGTGACGCCAATCCGATCGTAATCTTCGAGAAATTACTTTTTATCTTAGTATCTTTTCTAAAAGCCATACTTTCTTATTTTCAAAATTAACTATTATTCCAATGTAATACTCAAGCAAAGACCTCTCAGTTCATGCAGCAAGACATTCAACGATTCGGGAATACCCGGAGTAGGCATCGGTTCACCTTTTACAATGGCCTCGTATGCCTTCGAACGTCCGACAACATCATCCGACTTGATTGTCAGGATTTCCTGAAGAACGTGAGCCGCACCGAATGCTTCAATTGCCCAAACCTCCATTTCTCCGAAACGCTGTCCACCAAACTGTGCTTTACCGCCAAGCGGCTGTTGAGTAATCAAAGAGTACGGACCGATAGAACGCGCGTGCATCTTGTCTTCTACCATGTGACCCAGCTTCAACATGTATGTCACACCCACCGTAGCAGGCTGGTCAAACTGTTCGCCTGTACCACCGTCATACAAATAAGTCTTGCAATAACGCGGCAGACCTGCCTTATCCGTCCATTTATCCAAATCGTCCAATGTAGCGCCGTCAAAAATCGGAGTCGCAAACTTCACGCCCAATTCTTTACCGGCACGTCCAAGTACAGCTTCGAAAATCTGACCGATGTTCATACGAGAAGGCACACCCAACGGATTCAATACAATATCCACCGGAGTCCCGTCTGCCAAGAACGGCATATCTTCCTGACGGACTACGCGCGACACGATACCTTTATTACCGTGACGACCCGCCATCTTATCGCCGACACCGATCTTACGTTTCTTCGCAATATAAACTTTCGCCATTTGAATGATACCTGAAGGCAATTCATCACCGATAGTCAAAGCGAATTTCTTTCTCTTCAACTCGGCATCCAATTCCTTATACTTCTTCAGATAATTCATTACCAAATCACGAATCATCTCATTCTTATGAGCATCCGAAGTCCATTTGCTCAACTGAATCACGGTATAGTCCAAAGATTCCAAGTCATGTTTGATAAACTTAGCGCCTTTAGCTATCACTTCGGTACCCAAATAGTCTTTCACTCCTTGTGAAACCTTATCTTCGGTCAGTACCAACAGTTTTTCTACAAGAATCTCTTTCAATGCAGCCGCCTTTTCTTCGAATTCTTCATTCAGTTTCGGAAGTATCTGCTTGTCTGCATTCTTCTCACTACGTGTCTTGATTACACGAGAATATAACTTCTTGTCGATTACTACACCCCGCAATGAAGGAGAAGCTTTCAAAGAGGCATCCTTTACATCACCTGCTTTATCACCGAAGATTGCACGCAACAGTTTTTCTTCTGGTGAAGGGTCTGATTCTCCCTTTGGAGTAATCTTACCAATCAAGATATCGCCCGGCTCGATGCGTGCGCCGATACGTACGATACCGTTTTCATCCAAGTCTTTGGTCGCTTCTTCACTTACATTCGGAATATCAGAAGTCAACTCTTCCATACCGCGCTTCGTTTCGCGGACCTCCAAGATATATTCATCGACATGTACTGAAGTCAAAATGTCTTCACGCACCATGCGTTCGTTCAGTACAATCGCATCCTCATAGTTGTATCCCTTCCACGGCATGTAAGCGACCAGCAAGTTCTTACCCAATGCCAATTCACCGTTTGCGGTAGAATAACCTTCAGTCAGGATATCGCCTTTCTTCACGCGCTGGCCTTTATTACAGATCGGGCGTAAGTCAATGGTCATGCTTTGGTTCGTCTTACGGAATTTCGGAATGCGGTATTCTTTCAATGCCGGTTCAAAGCTAACAAACTCTTCCTCCTGAGTACGGTCATACAATACACGGATGGTTGTCGCATCAACAAAATCGATGACACCGTCCCCTTCTGCCGCAATTTGCGTACGAGAATCTTCACACAACTGCTTTTCGATTCCTGTACCCACAATCGGAGCCTCTGTTCTCAACAAAGGCACTGCCTGACGCATCATGTTCGAACCCATCAACGCACGGTTCGCGTCGTCGTGTTCCAAGAACGGAATCAACGAAGCGGCAATTGACGCAATCTGTTGAGGAGATACGTCCATCAGTTCAACCTGATCGGGAGTAACTACAGGATAATCGGCATCCCGACGAGCTTTTACTCTATCGCGGATAAATGTACCGTCATCATTCAATGGCGCATTTCCCTGTGCAATGATCTTGTCTTCTTCTTCTTCGGCAGACAAATATTCAATGCCTTCCGGAGACAAGTCGACTGTAGCGTCCTTCACCTTACGGTAAGGAGTGACGATAAAGCCTAAATCGTTGATTTTCGCATATACACACAAAGAAGAAATCAAACCGATGTTCGGACCTTCAGGAGTCTCAATCGGACACAGACGGCCATAGTGAGTATAGTGTACGTCACGCACCTCGAATCCGGCACGGTCACGCGACAAACCTCCGGGACCTAATGCAGACAAACGGCGCTTGTGTGTAATTTCCGCCAACGGGTTTGTCTGGTCCATAAACTGAGACAAAGCATTCGTTCCAAAGAAAGAATTGATAACCGAAGAAATAGTCTTCGCGTTAATCAAATCTATCGGAGTAAACACTTCATTGTCGCGCACATTCATGCGTTCACGGATAGTACGGGACATACGTGCCAGCCCGATTGCAAACTGATTGGACAACTGCTCTCCTACCGTACGTACACGGCGGTTACTCAAGTGGTCGATATCATCTACATCCGCCTTCGAGTTAATCAGTTCAATCAGATACTTGATAATCTCAATGATATCCTGCTTGGTCAAGACCTTGACATCCATCGGCGTATCAAGATTCAATTTCTTATTGATACGATAACGGCCGACTTCACCTAAATCATAACGCTTTTCCGAGAAGAACAGGTTATTAATCACTTCTCTTGCACTTGCATCATCAGCCGGATCGGCATTACGCAACTGGCGATAGATATACAATACAGCTTCTTTTTCCGAGTTGCTCGGGTCTTTCTGTAAAGTATTGAATATAATAGAATAATCCGAAGCGTTAGCTTCTTCATTATGAACAAGTATATTTTGGACACCAGACTCTAAAATCAAATCGATGTGTTCCGGTTCGATGACTGTTTCGCGGTCGATTACTACCTCATTACGTTCGATAGAAACCACTTCACCGGTATCTTCATCTACAAAGTCTTCTGTCCATGTCTTCAAAACACGCGCAGCCAACTTGCGCCCGATAATCTTTTTCAGATTAGCCTTATTTACCTTTACATCTTCTGCCAAATTAAAGATTTCGAGGATATCTTTATCATTCTCGAATCCGACAGCACGCAACAATGTGGTTACAGGCAATTTCTTCTTACGGTCGATATAAGCATACATGACATTATTAATGTCAGTAGCAAATTCTATCCAAGAACCTTTAAACGGGATGATACGGGCAGAGTATAACTTGGTGCCATTGGCATGAATGCTTTGTCCGAAGAACACACCCGGAGAGCGGTGTAATTGAGAAACGACAACGCGTTCAGCTCCATTGATGACAAAAGTGCCTTTGGGGGTCATATACGGAATAGGGCCCAAAAATACATCTTGGATGACTGTATCAAAATCCTCATGGTCAGGATCGGTACAATAAAGTTTCAGCTTAGCCTTCAAGGGGACACTATACGTCAATCCACGCTCCAAACATTCATCAATGGTATAATGAGGCGGATCAATGTAATAATCAAGAAACTCTAATACGAAATTGTTACGTGTATCTGCAATCGGGAAATTTTCGGCAAATACCTTATACAAGCCGTCATTCTTACGTTTTTCAGGCGGCGTGTTCAATTGCAAAAAGTCTTGAAATGACTTCAACTGCACTTCCAAAAAATCCGGATACTTCATCGGATTCTTAATAGAAGCAAAATTAATTCGTTGGTTATTTGTATTTGAAGACATCTGTATGGAGTTAATTTGTTAATTTCAGGAGTAAAAACCTGTGTAGACGCAAAAAGGTTAAGAATCCTCGGAAGAGGACTCTTAACCGGATTACCTGTTTAACAGGCTAATATTATTTAAGCTCAACTTCTGCTCCAGCTTCTTCCAGAGTTTTCTTCAAAGATTCAGCTTCGTCTTTAGCCAAGCCTTCTTTTACTGTGCTAGGAGCTCCGTCAACCAAGTCTTTTGCTTCTTTCAAACCAAGACCACAAGCTTCTTTAACAGCTTTAACTACCTGCAATTTAGCAGCACCTGCACTCTTCAAAACTACATCGAATGAAGTTTTTTCTTCAGCAGCAGCTGCACCAGCAGCAGCAGGACCAGCAGCAACAGCTACAGCTGCAGCAGCAGGTTCAATACCATATTCTTCTTTAAGGATAGTTGCAAGTTCATTAACTTCTTTTACTGTCAAGTTAACTAATTGTTCTGCAAAAGCTTTCAAATCTGCCATTTTTGTATGAAATTTAAATGTTTGTTACTAATTGAAAAATATTAAAGTTGTTATTCAGGACGTTCTGCAAGTGTCTGAAGAACTCCATGAATGGTGTTGCCACCAGATTGAAGAGCCGAAACCACATTCTTCGCAGGAGATTGCAACAAAGCAATGATATCTGCGATAACTTCGTTCTTGCTCTTGATAGTTGCCAAGGCTTCCAATTGTTCCGCACCGATATAGAAACCTTCTTCTGCATAAGCAGCTTTCAGTGCAGGTACACCTTCTTTATATTCTTTCAGCAATTTTGCAGGGGCATTGGCTACTTCGCAAAACATTACCGAAGTAGTACCCTTCAAAGAATCAAATAAGGGTGAATAATCAACATCCAAGCTTAGCAAAGCCTTGTGAAGCAATGAATTCTTCACAACCACCAACTTAATGCCGGCTTTAAAGCACTTTCTACGCAAATCACTGGTAGCGGCTGCATCCATTGCAGTTGTATCTACCAGGTAGAAATGTCCATATTGCGTTACGGCATCAGCTAACTGACTAATAATTACGCCTTTATCTTCCTTTCTCATGATTCCTCCTTATTATTGATTCTCGTCTACTGATTTCGGGTCAATCTTAATACCCTTACTCATAGTACTTGAAAGATAAATACTCTTAATATAAGTACCTTTAGCTGTAGTCGGCTTCAGTTTAATGATAGTTGCGATAAATTCCTTCGCGTTCTCACGAATCTGTTCAGGAGTAAAAGAAACCTTACCGATTGAAGTATGAACGATACCGTTCTTGTCAACCTTAAAGTCAATCTTACCTTGCTTAACTTCCTTAACAGCTTTAGCTACATCCATAGTCACAGTTCCGCTCTTCGGGTTCGGCATCAAGCCACGAGGACCGAGCACACGACCCAGAGCACCAATTTTACCCATAATAGACGGCATTGTGATGATAACATCCACATCAGTCCATCCACCTTTGATCTTATCTATATATTCATCAAGACCAACATAGTCAGCACCTGCTTCTTTTGCAGCAGCTTCAGCATCCGGCGTACACAAAACAAGTACACGAACCTGCTTACCTGTACCATGAGGCAGAGATACGACACCTCTTACCATTTGGTTAGCTTTACGAGGATCCACACCTAAACGTACGTCGATATCTAACGAAGCGTCAAACTTGGTATAAGTGATTTCTTTTACCAATTCCGCAGCTTCCTTCAGTGAGTATGCTTTCCCTGCTTCAATTTTACCTGCAGTCAACTTTTGATTTTTTGTCAGTTTACCCATTGTGAATTGAAGTTAATTAATTATTACCCGGGAAGTCACCTTTTACAGCGATACCCATACTTCTAGCTGTTCCTGCCACCATAGTCATCGCTGACTCAATAGTAAAGCAGTTCAAGTCAACCAATTTGTCCTGAGCAATTGCACGAATCTGATCCCAAGTAAGTTCAGCAACTTTCTTACGATTAGGTTCTGCAGAACCGCTCTTAATCTTGGCTGCCTCAAGCAACTGAATAGCAACAGGAGGAGTCTTGATTACAAAATCGAAAGACTTATCTGTGTAGTAGGTAATGATTACAGGTAATACTTTACCTGCCTTGTCCTGGGTTCTGGCGTTGAATTGCTTGCAAAATTCCATGATATTAATACCCTTAGAACCCAAAGCAGGTCCAACGGGAGGTGATGGATTTGCAGCGCCTCCTTTAATCTGTAATTTGATTAGTCCAGCAACTTCTTTAGCCATTTCTTTAGTAAATTTTTATATAAACATTTAACGAATAGAACTTAGCACGTAACAAAATGCATCATTCTTTTTCCACATCCGTAAAGCCTAATTCAAGCGGTGTTTTACGCCCGAATATTTTGACCATTACTTTCAGTTTTCGTTTTTCCGCACTTACTTCCTCAATGACACCACTGAATCCGCTAAACGGGCCAACTGAAACTTTCACTGTCTCTCCTACAGCATAAGGAATACTCAAATCTTCCCCTACTTCCTGAAGTTCATCTACCGTACCCAGTATACGATTCACTTCCGATTGTCTTAAAGGTACAGGATGATCCTGCCCTCCAAGGAAGCCAATCACATTTGTGATGTTTCTCAACTGATGAGCCACCTCACCAACCAATGCAGCTTCAACCAAAACATAACCAGGAAGGTAAGTACGTTCTTTTACGATCTTCTTACCATTACGAACCTGATAAGTTTTCTCGGTAGGAATCAACACCTGTGATACATACTCTCCAAGATCGCTGTGTCTCATTTCAGCCTCAAGGTATTCTTTTACCTTAGCCTCTTTTCCACTTACAGCACGTAGTACGTACCATTTTTTTTCAATCTCAGACATCTTAATTACTGTTTTAGTGCGGATAGATAACGTCCTCCATTATAAACTGGAAGGCAGAGTCCATAAGAAAAACAACGAGTGCAATGAGCAGGGAAGCAGTTAGAACAGCCACTGCACTACCAGAAAGTTCTGAACGAGTAGGCCAAGATACTTTATGGACTAGTTCGTCGTAAGATTCCTTACAATAATTCGTTATCGTCTTAAACATATTCTTTTAATTTTAGCACGGGAAGAGAGACTCGAACTCCCGACACTCGGTTTTGGAGACCGATGCTCTACCAACTGAGCTATTCCCGTAAAAATAGTTCCCGAAAAGACTCCGGGAACTATATTCTATATTCAATGACTATTTGGAATTAGTCAAGAAGTTCTGTAATCTGACCAGCACCTACTGTACGACCACCTTCACGGATAGCGAAGCGCAGACCTACGTTCAATGCAACCGGATAGATCAACTCTACAGTGATAGTTACGTTATCACCCGGCATTACCATATCAGTTCCTTCCGGCAGAGTAATTTCACCTGTACAGTCCATAGTACGCAGATAGAACTGAGGACGGTACTTGTTGTGGAACGGAGTGTGACGACCACCTTCTTCTTTCTTCAAGATATAAACCTCAGCTTTGAACTTAGAGTGAGCTTTAACCTGACCCGGGTGGCAAAGAATCATACCACGTTTGATTTCATTCTTATCGATACCACGGAGCAGCAGACCAACATTATCACCAGCTTCACCCTGATCCAGCAACTTACGGAACATTTCAACGCCAGTTACAACTGACTTCTTATCTTCACCCAGACCCAAGATTTCAACCTCGTCACCTACTTTGATCACACCAGCTTCGATACGACCAGTAGCAACAGTACCACGACCAGTGATTGAGAATACGTCTTCAACTGGCATCAAGAACGGTTTATCAACATCACGCGGAGGCAGCGGAATCCAAGTATCAACAGCATCCATCAGTTCAATAATCTTATCTTCCCATTCTTTTACACCGTTCAATGCGCCCAGTGCAGAACCACGGATAATAGGAGTATTGTCACCGTCGAAATCATAGAATGACAACAATTCGCGCATTTCCATTTCAACCAGTTCCAACATTTCTTCATCATCAACCATATCACACTTGTTCAAGAATACAACCAAGCGCGGTACGTTTACCTGACGAGCCAACAGGATGTGTTCACGAGTCTGAGGCATCGGACCATCAGTTGCAGCAACTACGATGATCGCACCATCCATCTGAGCAGCACCAGTAACCATGTTCTTTACATAGTCGGCGTGTCCCGGACAGTCTACGTGAGCATAGTGACGATTTGCAGTTTCATATTCTACGTGAGAAGTATTGATAGTAATACCACGTTCCTTTTCTTCCGGAGCGTTATCGATCTGATCGAAAGATTTGATTTCGTCAGCTTTAGTGAAACCTCTTTCTGCCAAAACTTTAGTGATAGCAGCAGTCAAAGTTGTTTTACCGTGGTCAACGTGACCAATCGTACCAATGTTCACATGCGGTTTGGTGCGTTCAAATTTCTCTTTAGCCATAGCTTTTCTATTTATTTTGATTAATAATCAGCTTTACAAATTACGAGCTGTTACCGGGACTTGAACCCGGGACCTCTTCCTTACCAAGGAAGTGCTCTA
>ERZ779889.2976-NODE-2976-length-12997-cov-2.875676_pt1 | contig 12997 bp, 10 predicted proteins | sample MGYA00511030_ERZ779889 | MGnify/ENA primary metagenome ERZ779889 (study PRJEB29588, sample SAMEA2160616) | human gut metagenome | biome: human gut; feature: human-associated habitat; material: faeces | place: Denmark | collected 2008/2010 ...
GCGGTTGCATACTTTCAGGAATCCCCGGAATTTCAGGTTGCTGATGCCGTTGAACGCGGCGATGACGGGCAGGCCGCTAAGGCGGTGGCTGCGTTCGGCGTCACGGAGCGTACGGTCTATTAGCTCGATGATGAGGAAGTAGAAAGTGATGAATATCAAACTGCCTATCAGGGCTGCCACGATGTAGAGCATGCGCTTGCGCCCGTTGTCGGTGAGCGGGAACTCGGGCGGGGCGATGATTTGCAGGTTGGCGGTGGTCATTTTGATGTTTTGCAGGCGGAGCCGCGCTTCGGACAGGCCGCGGAGCTGTTCGCGGTAGGTATCTTCGGCTATGCCGATGGCGCGCTCCTTGCGGTTGACCTGCGTGCCCACGGGGGCGAATTCCCGGTATTGATTCAGGATGTCGTTCCGGCGCTCACGAAGGACTTTCAGCTCGGCCTGCGCCTTGGCCTCGTTGATGCACGCCACCAGCCATTCCGTTACCATATTATCGATGCCGACCCCTTCTTTGGTGAAATTGTATTCGTTGAGGTTGTCGGAAATATGGCTGATTCTGTCTTCGGAGTTCCGTAAATCGGTTTTGTTTTGCTGCAACTGCCTGTTGTCTTTCAGCTCCGTGTCCGTCGAGAAGATTTCCTGCTCCAGAATGTTCTGGTTCAGCTCCGTTACTTTCTCAAGCTCTTTGAGCAGCTTGGTGTTGTCGCGGATTATCTTGGCGCGGATGTCCATTTTATCTTCCAGCATCCGGCGGAGCGCCACAGCGCTCTGGTAGGTGCGCAGGGCGAGTTCCTCGCGGTCGTCCAGGTCGTATTTGGTGATGGCCAGCTCCTTGCTCTGGTTGTCATAGTTGATTACCGAATGTTCTACGTTATAGCGCATCAGGTTGTCTTCTTCTTTGTTGAGGTTGATTTTGGCGAGCCTCACTTGCTCCTCAAAGTAAGCGATGGCGCTGTTGGTGGCGCTGAAACGGAGTATTTCGTATGCCTTGATAAGCTCGTCCTCTAAAATCCGGATGGTGTTTTGGGTGATGCCCGGGTCGGGACTTGTGTAGGTGAAGCTTATCAGGTCGCTCGTGCCCAGACGCTTTACGATGATTTGGTCGAGCGCCTCGAAGCCGTAAAACTCCGTGGGACGGCTGAACATGGAATATACGAAGTTCGCGGCGCTTTCCTGACGGTATTTTTGCAGGTTCCCGACGGTCTTCTCCAACGAGGAACGGTCTACCAGAGCCAGCACTTCTTTGGGAGTTCTTTGCAGGAGTTGGCGGTAGTGCTTTGCCTGGATGTACATATTGTCTTGCCACTCCTCGCCATACACAAGGTTGGTGGCCAGCAGGCGGAGCGAGACTTGCTCCAGGGTGCTTTTGGACTTGGCGATGTTGATGAGATTGTCGAACGTACTGCTGATGTTCTCGACCTTGCTGCCGTCGATGTTGGTGACGTTGGTGACGCCGGCGTAGATATTGCTGTTTACAGTATAGCTGAATGGCAGGAACTGGGTGAAGTACGCCACCAGCACGGTGACGATGAATCCGCCCCACAACAGCCAGTAACGGATGCGGTAAAAGAATTGGGCTATAAACTGTACTATATCCATAAGACTTTATTTCCCTTTGATTATTTTTACGTTGGTCAGCATCTCGAGTAAAATGATGGCGTTATGCAGCGAGACGCGCGCCTCGGCATAGGAAGTCACCGCCCCGGAACGGCGCGCGCGCTCCAGTGACAGCGAGATGATGTCTATTTTGCCTTGTATGAAATTGTTCTCCGAGATTTTCATCTGGGCGTTGTAGAGGGCGGCATTCTCCGCTTTGGCTTTGATGGTTGCCAGTTGCGCCGTCACATTGTTATAGGCTTCCAGCACTTTGAGCCGCCGTTCTTCCATCACTTCTTCCTGCGTGTATTGGAGTTGCTCGATGTTGTAACGATAGTTTTTCAGCCGGAGCGGGCGGTTGAACAAATCGCCGAGGCCTACGCTGAAGCTGGCGCCTACGTTGAAGGTGTGGCGGGAGCTGGCTGTGGTGGACTGATACCAGTCGGTGAAGGAGTCGCTGTTGTCGTTCAGCACGTTGTAACGCCCGTAGGCGTAGTTCCCGTTCAGCCGGAAGTAGTTCCACCAGTTCCTTTTTTCTATGCGGTACTGGTTCTTTACCTGCTCTACCTGGGACTGCGCCCGTTTTACGGTGGCGTTTTCTATCACGGCATCCATGAATACGGAAAGGGGCGGCAGCTCGAAGCCTTCTATGTAGTGCCGCGTCTCCGGCAGGTTGTCTCCCGAGATGCTCTTTTCCAGAATGGCGTCGCTCTCTTTCAACGCTTCCAGGATTTTGATTCGCTCTTCACGCGTCATGTCTTTCTGGGCGCCGGCAGGCAGGGGTGACAGGAACAGAATAAGTGTAACTGCACAGAGATATAATAAGGTATATGTACGGGCTTTTATCATTCGTCTGTCTTGTTTTTGGTTTTAATGATTACACGTTTTCTTTCTGTACAAAAGCGGTGAACGTCCTGAGAAGTATCTTCATGTCCAGCAGGAAACTGAATTCCTGCGCGTATTTGATGTCGAGCTGTTTCCGTTCTTCCGCCGACATCTTGCCGGCTCCGCCGCGTTTCTCCACTTGCCAAAGCCCGGTCAGTCCGGAAGGCGCCATGAAGCGGTCTATGTATGCGTCGCTGGTCAGCAGCTCGGCTTCGTAGAGCGGGAGAGGGCGGTTGCCTACGATGCTCATGTCGCCCTTTAGAACGTTGAATAGCTGTGGAAGCTCGTCGATGCTGTATTTGCGGATGAAACGGCCGATGCGTGTGACGCGCGGGTCGTTCTCTATCTTGACAAACGGGCTTTCTTTGGATTGGGCTTTTTGTTTCAAAAAATCTTTCTCCGGTATGATGAAATCGTCCGAAATCAGCAGGCCGGCTTCTTCGTCGGGGGAGCCTGTAAGCTCGTCGAAACGGATGTCGGGAGTGCAGTCCGCTATTTCTTCTTCCAGCTTGTACTGGTTGAGGGCGTTGAGCTCTTTCAGCCGTTTGTCCGCATCGGTGTACATGGAACGGAATTTCAGGAAGTTGAATATCCGGTAATTACTGCCTACACGTTGCGACTTGTAAATGACCTTGCCTTTGCTCTCGAGACGGATGGCGACGGCTGTGCCGATGAGCAGCGGAGAAAGGAGTACCAATGCGCATGCGGCGAATAATACGTCGAACGCGCGTTTCCATGCGGGCAGGTGAAACGTGTTGAGCATCTTCCGGTGGGTACGGCTGAATTCCTGCATTTTATGCTTTTGGCGTATCTGCAGGAACCGGGTCATGCTGCGGATGCTCTCTGCGTCGGCCTGCGGCGGCAGTGTGTTGCTGACGCCTGCCAGCAGATAGGCCTTGCGCTCTTCTGCCTGCAATCCTTCGGTGATAAGGGTGATGTAGACGCGTGGAAATCTCCTGTGAAGGCAGGCGATGTCGAGGCAGTCCTTTCCGGGGTCGGTTTGCTCGTAAAGGATGGATGTGTTATACCGTTCGCGGATGCCGTCTATGATGACGGCCGCTTTATCGGCGCAGGAAACAGTAACGAACATGCCATCCGTAACCTTGCTCAGATGGTCGATGGCGGTTTGGCCGTTTCCTATGTAGATATAATATAACATATCTTCCTTGCTGCTTTTTTAGATGTATTTCTTGATGCGCGCCCTGAGTTCCAGCGGGTTGAATGGCTTGAGTATGTAATCCGCCGCCCCGGCTTCGAGCAACTGGATGCGCTCGACGGTGCTTTCCTCACTGGAGAGCATTACTACGGGGATGTGCCTGAACAGCTCGTTTCCTTTCAGATAGTACAGGAATTCGTTGCCACGCATATGGGGCATGTGGATGTCGGAGATGATAAGGTCGGGAATATTGCCTTCGTTAAGCCACTCAAGGGCCTTTAAGGGGTTTTCAAAATATTCCAGGTCGTATTCTGTCCCTAAATAGATCTTGAGTACGCGGCCTATGGTGGCTTTGTCATCAACCAATAAGATTTTTTTCATTGCTCTGTTTATTATAGCGCTGTTGCTTTGTTTGTTTACTATGCAGTAACAAAAGTAACTATTATTTTTTATTAAACTCGTCTGACTGCTAATAACAATGAAGACTTGTTAACCTACTTTAACGGCGAAGTGAGAAAAAACGTGAGAATGTGTATATCGGTGTACTTTAGTCTTTATTGAGCGGAGTCAGATTTTCAATAGGATATACGTCTTGGTTGTGCGACCGGTACCAGTCGTTGTCTTGTTGTCCGCCGGTGGTAATCCACGACCGGAACTTATCGTATACCATCGTGACTTTCTTGTTCTCCGCAGGCCATGCGAACTCTTGGGGAATCACGACCGCCCAGGCAAGGTTCTCTTGGCTGAGATAGTACCTGTTTTCGGCGGCGGATGAGCCGTCGTTACCGCTGTTGAAGTAATGAGTACCGCCCAAGTCGGTCGGAGCGAAGCCCGCTATGTGCACTTCCGTACGCTTTCCTTTGGCTGTGGCGGGAGCTGTGATGGCAAAGATATCGATGTGGTTGATATTCAGGTCTTCCGGCTTCACGTTGGCAGAGGCGGGAATTTCCATGATAATGTTGTATTCCTTGGTGTCCTTTTTGAACGGGCCGCCGACAATGGTGTTGATGCGCTTTTCCGTGTCGGTGTATCGGCCGCCCCACAATTCGGTGCGCGCGTCACCGAAGAGGATATAGGTGGGGATGCTTTTCCGCTCCTCGAATGATACGTCCGCCCCGCCGATTCTGAATTTATCGGGCTTCATGTTTCGGGGGAATTTGGTGAAGCGGATGCCTGCTCCCAATGTCTTGGTGGCGCCTGTCGCGCGTAATTCGAGGGTCATTCTGAGGCGGGTCACGATGCCGTTTTTGTCTACTTGCAGCTCTTTTCTGGACATTACGATTACGAGGTCGTTCATGTCAAAGTCACCGTATACAGGCCAGTTGTCCTCGAAGGCGAAAGTGTATACGTCGCTGTCTTCGATTTCGATGGGGAAGTCGGGATTTTTCTCTTCTTCGCCTTTGTTGCCTTCGTCGTAGATGCCGCCGCAAGTCTCGATGGTGTATTTGGATTCGTCATAACCGGTATTGACGCTTTCGTTCTTTTTAAACGGGCGATACCGGTCGGGGCCTTCTATCTTTCCTTCTATGACCAGATTGTTGCTTAACAATTGGACGGTAGTGGGTTGCTCGAATTTAATTGTTCCGGCCTTAATCATCGACTTGTCGTCGTTGGTGACGTTCACCGCCCGGAAAATGACGTCGCCGCGTTTTACTCTGAACTCTTTGGCTTTAATCATGGAGCCGTCTGTCAGCGTGAACCTGGCATTGCTCAGGGTTTCTATTTCGGGTACGGGCAGCCATTCGGTGTCGGTTTCGTCGGCACGGCCGGCAGTGATGGAGCCTTTGTTTAATGTCACGTTTCTGAACTTGAATTCCTTTTTGACGATGACGGTGCAACTGTTGTATAGAACATCGGATGACGAGTTCGTGAATTTGGATGTTTCGATGAAACCGTCGTTGTAGACGGACAGGCCGCCTTCTATTTCATGACCGCTGATGCGGGCTTCATAGTGGTTGACGATGGCGGTTGCGGTGGAGTTGTTGGTTTCTATTTCACCGTCCGCTTCGTCGAAGCTGATATTGCCGTAGTTGAATAGCTGACTGCCGTTGAGGTCTATATCGGTGACGCTGGTTAAATCCGCCTTGTTCAGTATCCGGGCATTTACGAAGTTGAATTCATGGGCGCTTAATGTGCCGTGATTGATGACGTTGCTGCCGTTGATAGTGATTTCATCGTCTGCTTCGATGTTCCCCGCGTTAAATAATTCCGGGCGGTTTCCGAGATTCATGCTCAGCTCCTTGCCGACCTTGATGCTTCCGAAATTCTTGGTGGGGCATCCTAATTTGAGAGAGGTACATTCGAGGCTGCCGCCGCTTTGCAGGGCGAGGGTATTGTTGTTGCCGACGGTAAGGGCGTTGGCGATGATTTTACCGCCATTCATTACATATATATCGAGGTTTGAATGATTATCGCTTAGTTTCCAAACACCTTGTACGAATACGGTTGCCCTGCCTCTGTTTGTTCTTAGCTGCACAAGGTAGGGAGAGGCTGAAGTGTATTCCTTTCCTATAATATACTCGGCGCCGTCGGCCAGTACGCCTTCATCCCAAGGATTGTCGGAGATATAGCCGTCCGATGTGCCCGGGACGGCGGGGATGACTTCCGTTTCCTTATATTCCTTATCGGCGATTTCCGTTATGCCGGCTGCCCGGGCTGCTTCGGCTGCCGGGTTGGAATTGGCTGTAACTCTGCTTGCCGCTCTTGTTTTTGTGCCGGTTGAAACGCTGTATAACTTACACTCCAATGCTCCGCCGTTTTCGGGAATGTCGTATTCGTAGACTTCCTTGCGCTGCTTTGGGTCGGTCTGACGGATGAACAGTCTCGCGGTTGCTTTGGAGACGTTGATTTCCGCGTTGTAGTTTCCGTCCTTATCGGCGGTACCCACTGCGATAGGCGCGGCGCTTACATCGGATATCGGATTGACGGTGAATACTTCGATAAGGTACTTGTATCGACCGTCAAACTCGTCGTTTACCTCGACGTTCAGATTTACGGTGTTAATCATAGACCAGTTAAAACCGTCAGGGGCGGCGAAATCTTCTCCTAACGGATTTTCTTTCGGTTCCGTCTGAATCCCCCTTTCAGGATCGTACACATCATCCGTGCAACCGGCAAACGCCAAAGTTCCGGCTATGGCTGCCATAACTGAAAAACGGGAGAATAATTTCATAAGCCAATCTATAAAAATTTCTGATGTTTTGTTTGCTTCTTGAATAAAATAATCAACTTTCAGTTCGTTTACGCCGCAAAAATAGCCATATTATTTGGATTATTAGTTGTAAATATTGTCTTTTTTGATAAAATAGGGCGGATATTTTGTTAAATCCGGCCATTTGCCGGTCTTGAAAACTTGTAAATGCTATCCAGAGCGGGTGAGGGAAAAAGTCAGAAGGGGGGAGAAGAAAAAAAGAGGAAATTACTCTTTTGTAATTTCCCCTGCCAAATCCGAATTCATCCGGTGACGAATTTCTGTCTGGTCCAGCCCGTGTCCGAGCAGGAACATGAGCTTTGTAACGGCGCACTCGGGCGTACTGTCGTAGCCGCTGATAACGCCGGCTTGAAGAAGATGCAGGCCGGTTTCGTAACGCCCCATCTCTACGCCGCCGCTTTGGCACTGAGTGATGTTGACGATGACGATGCCGCGCTCTGTGGCATCCTTTAGTTGCCGGATGAACCACTCCTTTTGGGGAGCGTTGCCGGAACCGAATGTCTTGAGAACCACCGCTTTCAACCCCGGAACGTGCAGTACGGAATTGATGATGCTTTCCTGAATGCCTGGAAACAGGGTGAGGACTACGACGTTGGTGTCGAAGAGATAATGCGGTTTCATCGGCCGTGCAGGGTCGGGGCGACGGATGCTGTGCTCGTTGTAGCGGATATGGATGCCTGCTTTTGCCAGGGCGGGATAGTTGAAGGAGCGGAAAGCGTTGAAATTTTCGGCATTGATTTTGGTTGTCCGGTTGCCCCGCATCAGTTCGTTCTCAAAGAAGATGCATACTTCGGGAACGATGGCTGTGCCGTCGGGATGCTTGGCGGCGGCTATTTCGATGGAAGTAATCAGGTTTTCCTTTCCGTCCGTGCGCAAGGTTCCGATAGGCAGCTGCGAACCGGTAAGGATAACCGGCTTCGCGAGGTTTTCGAGCATGAAGCTGAGCGCCGATGCCGTATACGCCATCGTGTCGGTGCCGTGCAGGATGACAAAGCCGTCAAAGTTATCGTAGTTATCATTTATGATTTCGACAATCTTGGCCCACAGAGAAGGTTCCATATCAGAGGAGTCGATGGGCGGGTCGAACTGATAGGACGAGATGCGGTAGTTGAAGCGTTTCAATTCGGGGACATGCTTGAGCAGGTGGTCGAAATTGAAATTTTCCAGTGCGCCGGTTTCCGGGTTTTCTATCATTCCGATAGTTCCGCCTGTGTAAATTAAGAGAACGGAAGGGTAATCTGCTTTCATAAATATCTCGTTTTTCTTCTTTTTCGGGCACAAAGATAGGAAAAAAAGTGATAAGGTGGTAATGATAAAGTAATAACCCTTTTATCATCCTTGCTCCAAGTCCTCTTTCAGGTGCGCGACGGCTTTTCCGGCATCTCCTTTATATTCGTTGAGCAGAGTGACGAAGCGGCTTCCGATGATGGCTCCGGACGAATGGGAGCAGGCGGCATCGAATGTCTGTTTATTGCTGATGCCGAAACCTACCATACGCGGATTGCGCAGGTTCATGTCCTGAATCTTCTTGAAGTAGGCTTGTTTCCGGGTGTCGAAATCCTTTTGCGCGCCGGTGGTGGCTGCCGACGACACCATATAAATGAATCCGTCGGTGTGGGCATCTATCTCGCGGACGCGCTTTTCGCTGGTTTCGGGGGTGATGAGCATGATGATGCGGATGTCGTATTTTTGCGCGACGGCCTTATAGTTTGCCTCGTATTCCCTGAAGGGCAGGTCGGGGATGATGACGCCGTCGATGCCACATTCCGTACATTTCCGGCAGAAGGCTTCAAAGCCGAAGTGCAGGATAGGATTGAGATATCCCATCAATATCAGCGGTATGCGGACATCGCGGCGGATGTCACGCAGCTGGTCAAAGAGGATGCGGAGAGACATTCCGTTGCGCAGGGCGCGGGTGGCGGCATCCTGAATGACGATACCGTCTGCCATGGGGTCGCTGAAGGGGATGCCGATTTCTATCATATCCACTCCGTTCTTTTCGAGCGTGCGGATAACATCGGCTGTGCCGTCGAGTGTGGGGCAGCCGGCACAAAAGTAGATAGACAGCAGGTTTTGGGGGCTGTTCTGGAAAAGTTGGTTGATACGGTTCATAGTGAGTTCGTTATTATGGATTTATTGTTGTCTGTTACGTTATCGGCGGGTAGCGGTGCTACTTGCCGGCAGGTTCGCCGCCTCTTATTTCCTGAAGGAATTTTCCGATGCGTTCCACGTCTTTTTTGCCCGGAGCCGTTTCGAAGCGGCTGTTGATGTCGATGCCGGCCAGTTTGGGGTGATGGAACTCCCTGATTGCTTTGACGCTGTAAGGGTTGATGCCGCCGCTGAGCAGAAAGGGTGTCATTCCGGTGTATCGAAGCAGCAGGTTCCAGTCGAACTGATTGCCGGAACCGCCATACTGTGGCGTTTTGGTGTCAAACAGGTAATAGTCGCATAATCCCTTATAGGCGGAGACGGCCGCCAAATCCTTGGGGTGCGCGATGGAGAAAGCCTTGATGAGATGCAGGCCGTTGTTGCATAAAGAACGGCAGTACTCGGGCGATTCGTTGCCGTGGAGCTGGATATAATCCAGCGCAAAACGGTCGGTGTACATCAGGATGTCGTCCTTGTTTTCGTTCACGAAGACGCCGACACGCTTTGCGTGCACAGGCAGGTATGCCGGCATTTCGCACAGGCAACGGGGAGACTTGGGGTAGAAGATGAAACCTATCATATCTACGTCCAGTTGCTCTACATTGCGGATGTTTTCCGCTTCGGTCATACCACATACTTTGATAATAAGAGAAGCCATGGGAGTTACTGTTTACTATATTTACGATTCATTATTCATTGCTCACAAAGATTTCTGTGCTTCGGTTTCCTCGATGCCTTGTATGAAGCCTTTCAGCGCGTCTCCCGGCTGCGGGGTTTTCATAAAGGTTTCTCCGATAAGGAAGCCTCGGAAACCGGCGGTGCGCAGGCGGTAGATGGTTTCGGGGTGCGAAATACCGCTTTCCGAAACAAGTAGCGGCAGGTTTCGGGGGTTATCGGAAGAGCCTTGGGCGTCGGGAATGTTACGGGCATCGGAAATGTTACGGGCATCGGCTATCGTCTGCCGGAGCTGTCCGGCTATGCGGAACGAGTTCTCCACATCGGTGACGAATGTGCCGAGGTTACGGTTGTTGACGCCTACCATGTCCACATCCTTACTTATATAAGCAAGTTCGCGGGGGCTGTGGATTTCGAGCAGCACTTCCAGTCCCAGGGCGTGCGCCCGGGCGGTGAGGTCGGCGCATTCTTCCTGCGTCAGACAGGCGGCGATGAGCAATACGGCGTCCGCACCTGCGATACGTGCTTGCAGCAGTTGGTATTCGTCGATGATGAAGTCTTTTCTCAAGATAGGAATGTCGACCAGCGGACGTGCCGTACGGATGTCCCGCAACGAACCGCCGAAGAATTTCTCATCCGTAAGGATGGAGATGGCGGAAGCGCCTGCCGCCTCGTATGCGGCTGGTATTTCGTCGGCTTTGGCCGTCTCGTATATCCAGCCCTTCGAGGGCGAGCGCCGCTTGAACTCGGCAATGATTCCCGCGGGCGAGGAAGCCAGCGCACGTTTCATGCTGCGGCGTGGGGCAGGGGAATTTTCCATTAGGTTGCGTACTTGCTCGCGCAACTGTTCGGGTGAAACAGCCTGTTTCTGCAATTCCACTTCGATTCGTTTGTGGTCTGTTATTTCAGATAGAATATCCATAGGAGGGGGGTGAGTTATAAGTTATGAGTTATGAGTTATGAGTTATAAGTTATGGGTTGGGGGTGATATGGCGCTGTTTAAGTAAATGCGTATAATCGGTTAATCCTATCTGTCATTCAGAGCGAAGAATCTTCTCTCTTCTTGACATTCACATAAAGACTTGTATTCACAAAAGGAAGAGATGCTTCGCTTCTCTCTGAATGACAGTATAGCATAACTTGATTTTCAACCTTTACTTATTTCTATAAACTTTTTCAATGTCTTCAACGCCCGTCCGCTTTCCAGTGATTCGCGGGCTATGGCGATGCATTCTTCAATCTCCTTTTCCGGCTCCATGACCTGAATGGCAAAGGCGGCATTGACAATGACACATTGCGTCTGGGCGGCTTCCGCACGGTTGTTCAGGACATTATCGAAGATGCGTGCCGCGTCTTCCTTACATGCTCCGCCGGAAAGCTCTTCGGGACGTACCGCGCTGAAACCGAGAGCTTGCGGACGATAGATACGCTCATAATTGCGTGTCATTACCTTGAATTCATCGGTCAGCGAGATTTCATCGTAATTGTCCAGGCTGTTGACGACGGCAAAGTCGATACCGAGCTTGTAGAAAACATTTGTGTAGAGACGCATCTGCGAGAGGTCTGCCACACCCAGCAGCTGATAAGCGGGTTTGCACGGATTCACCAGCGGGCCCAGCAGGTTGAACAGCGTCCGTACTCCCAACGCTTTGCGCACAGAACCGACGGTTTTCATTGCCGGATTGAACAGTTGGGCGTGCAGGTAGGCAATGTTGCATTCTTCCATGCTGCGCTTCAGGATGTCGGGATTATTGGTGAAGCGCACGCCATGCTGCTCTATTACGTTGCTTGCCCCGCTGACGGAAGTAGCGCCGTAATTGCCGTGCTTGGCCACTTTGTAACCCGCTCCCGCCACAATGAAGCAGGCGCAGGTGGAGATGTTGAACGTGTTCTTTCCGTCACCGCCCGTACCTACGATGTCAATGGGGCGATAGGGCGCGAAGTCTATCGGGACTCGTGTCTCCATAAGTGCTTCGCGAAAGCCTGTCAGTTCGTCTACTGTGATGCCGCGCATCTGAAAAACAGTGAGTAACGCTGCTATCTGCGCCTCGGGATACATCCCCCGGCTGATGTTGAGCAGGATTTGTCTGGACTCCTCTGCGGTGAGCTCTTCGTGATTGAAGAGGCGGGTTAATATTGTTTTCATCTGTTTAAGTCAGTGATTAAAAAGTTTATAGTTGATGTATGGCTAAGCATGAGTGCTGATATCAGTAATCGAATATGTTTCCGAGTAACGTTTTTTTGTTCTCGTGAGGCGCTTGCTTCACTCCCGTGAGATGCCTGCCCGGCTCTTGTGAGGTGCGCGGTCGGCTTCCATGAGGTGGGCGGTCGGCTCTCACGAAGTGCCTGCTCGGTTCTTACGAAGTGCTTGCTCGGTTCTTGCGAAGTGCTTGCTTGGCTTTCACGCAGTGTGCGCTTGTTTTTCACGCAATGTGCACCTGTACTTATGAGGCCGCTTGTACCTTATGAGGTCTGCGCTGCATCCTCGTGAACTGTGTCATTTACCTTCATAAGCTGCGCCGTTTATTCCGTCCTTTCCGTCACCGTCCAGCCAATTTTTCATAATCTGCTTTCCGTCCGGGGTCAACACGGATTCCGGATGAAACTGAATGCCGTGAACGTCGTACTCCCGGTGTTTCAATGCCATAATCTGCCCTTCGGGACTGACGGCTGTAACGGCAAGCGTTGCAGGCAGTCCTTCCGTATCCACTACCCAAGAATGGTAGCGCCCCACAGGTATTTTCTCAGGCAGTCCCCGGAAAATGTAATCCGGTTCTGTCAGCCGTATATCGGTCTGTACGCCGTGAAACACCTTGCTGAGATTGACCAATCTCCCGCCGAATACCTGTCCGATAGCCTGCTCTCCCAGGCACACTCCCAATATCGGTTTCTTTCCGGAATAGGTACGTATGACATCCGGCAACAATCCCGCTTCTTCGGGCACACCGGGGCCGGGAGAAAGAAGAATCTTATCATATTTCTCCAGTTCGTCCATTTCGAATCGGTCGTTGCGCAACACATCCACCGTTGCTCCGAGCTCTTTCACCAGATGCGCAAGGTTGTAGGTGAAAGAGTCGTAATTGTCTATGATTACTATTTTCATTTCCATATCTTTCAAAATCTTCATCCTTTATTCTTCATACTTCATCCTCATTCTTCATTTCTTTCATTCTCTCCGCCATTACAATCGCCTTCTTCAATGCTCCCAGTTTGTTGTTCACCTCTTGCAGCTCGTATTCGTCATTGCTTTTGGCTACGATGCCGCCGCCTGCCTGAAACCACAGTACCCCGTTGCGGCTGACGAATGTACGGATGGTGATGGCCTGATT
>ERZ779889.2980-NODE-2980-length-12987-cov-3.029771_pt1 | contig 12987 bp, 13 predicted proteins | sample MGYA00511030_ERZ779889 | MGnify/ENA primary metagenome ERZ779889 (study PRJEB29588, sample SAMEA2160616) | human gut metagenome | biome: human gut; feature: human-associated habitat; material: faeces | place: Denmark | collected 2008/2010 ...
AAGTCAATCTATCCCTTAATATAATCCCCCTGGGATTCACCAACGCCAGCTTTGCTCATCTTAATAATGTGACTTGTTAAAGCTGAATGTAATAATAATCGCCAATATTGCTTGGATTTTTTAACAAAAGGAAAGGTATAAATGAAATTCAATCTATCTAATTTATCCGTAGTTTTACTCGCATCAGGTATGCTGATGTCAACTGCGGTAACTGCTGCGCCAGGCGATGCATCACAATTTGGTGGTGCCGATACAGACTGGAGCACCGTTGATTATCCGAAACTTACCGATATGGATGACAACACCGATGCGATGGGCGGAAACATTCGTTTTACTGGTCGCGTGGTTAAAGCGACGTGTAAGATTGCAACAGAATCGAAACAGATTGAAGTGGTACTGCCAGTCGTACCTTCTAACGCTTTCACGGGCATCGATACTGAAGCAACGGGTGCCAGTAACCAGACTAACTTCAACATTAAACTAACCGATTGTAGCAATACGACCAGTCAAAATATTGAATTCCGTTTTACTGGTGCAGCGGACGGTGCCAACCAGACGCTTGCCAATGAAGTGGAAGGGGCTGCTGATGCTGATGGTACTGGCGAAGCGGGAGCAACTGGAGTAGGGATTCGTATTTATTCTAAAAACACGACAACTGATGGCCTGGTTAAACTGAATACACAATCTCCTCAGGGGAGTAGTTCTTCGGCGGCTTACGTGATTCCTGGCGATGCAACCGCCCATGATTTTATCGCTGCATTTACCGCGGGATATGCTCAGAACGGTAGTACCGTTGCACCAGGTCTGGTGAAATCTACGGCAAGTTTCGTCGTGCTGTACGAATAATTACAACAATATAATTTCAGGTTACAGTTATTTGTAGCCTGAAATTAATACTACGTGTTTATTTATAATAAATATACACGAGTTAATAATTGCAGTTAATTTTCATCTACAAGGATGCAGTATGAGATGGATTTCAAAAAATAAATGTTTTGCAAATAGAAACATTAAACCTTCGCTGAAGACTCAATATGCCATAAGGGTCGGTGCTCTATTTTTACTGTCCGCCATATCTATCAACGCTATTGCAGCGGGTGGTTTTGGTCTTGGTTCTACGCGTCTGGTTTATCCATCTGACAGTCAGCAAATTACGTTAAGTGTGCAGAATGGTGGGGCCAATACCAGCTATTTAATTCAGTCATGGGTGGATGACAATCAAAGCGGTAAGAAAAGTCCAAACTTTGTGGTTACGCCTCCATTATTTATGTTGCCAACCCGAAAAGAAGCATCACTGCGGATAATGTTTATTGGTAAAACACAGTTACCGACTGACCGTGAAACACTATTCTGGATGAACGTGAAAGCGATTCCGCCGACGGATGAGAAGAATACCCAGAAAAACACATTACAACTGGCGTTACAAAACAGGATTAAATTATTTTACCGTCCGACTAACTTACCCGTTCAGGCTGGTAAAGCACGGGATATGTTGCGATTTAAATACGAAGGTAAACAACTGAAAATCATTAATCCTTCTCCCTATTATCTGACGGTGACAGGAATCAGGGTGCAAGGGGTAAAATTACCCAATACGTTTGTTCCCCCAAAAAGCGACATCACAGTATCTTCTCCGGTGACGTTAGCGGGCGAAATTACTTATCAAACTATCAATGATTACGGTGCCACAACGGCCAGGCAAAAGGGAACGATGCAATAAACCTGGAAGATTAAAACGTTAAAGCAACTCAGGTCAGGGATATGAACCTAAAGCTCAAAAAACTCGAACACTGGATGGCAAGGAACAAGCAGATGGGGCAGTGTATACCGCTTCTACTGACACTTTTGCCTGCGTATTCAGTGGCGGGTATGCGCTTTAACCCTGCCTTTCTGTCGGGTGATACTGAAGCTGTTGCTGATTTATCTCGTTTTGAGAAAGGGATGACTTATCTACCTGGTAGTTATGAGGTTGAAATATGGGTCAATGATTCGCCTTTGACATCACGTAAGGTCACTTTCAAAGCTGATGAGCAGAATCAGTTGATTCCCTGTTTTTCGCTCGATGAATTAGTCATTTTAGGAATCAACAAAAGTGCATTGCCGGAGCAGGCGCAAGATGAGGGGAATCATTGTCTCGATTTGCGTATATGGTTTGCAGAAGTTCAATATACACCTGAACTTGATGCGCAACGACTCAAACTGACTTTCCCGCAGGCAATATTAAAGCATGAGGCACGTGGCTATATTCCACCTGAAGAATGGGATAATGGTATCCCGGCAGTTCTTATTAATTATGATTTTTCTGGCAATAGTGATCGTGGCGACTACGTGTCTGATAGCTATTATTTAAATCTGCGTTCAGGTTTAAATTTAGGGGCGTGGCGTTTTCGTGATTACTCTACATGGAGTCGTTCAGGTAATTCACCGGGGAAAATTGCACATGTGAGTAGTACATTACAACGGGTAATTATTCCTTTCAAAAGTGAATTAACACTGGGTGATACCTGGTCTTCATCAGATGTTTTCGACAGCGTGAGTATTCGTGGTGCTAAACTTGAGTCCGACGAAAACATGCTGCCCGATAGCCAAAGTGGTTTTGCCCCTACTGTGCGCGGCATTGCTAAAAGCAATGCTCAGGTAACGATTAAACAAAATGGCTATGTTATTTATCAGACTTATATTCCTCCCGGACCTTTTGAAATCAACGATCTGAACCCTACGTCTTCCGCAGGGGATTTGGAAGTTACGATCAAAGAGTCTGATAATTCCGAAACTATCTATACCATTCCTTACGCCGCTGTTCCCATCCTTCAACGCGAAGGCCATATAAAATATTCCGCGACGGCCGGTAAATATCGTACTAATAGCTACAATCAAAATAATCCATATATCTTTCAGGGCGATTTGATTTGGGGATTACCCTGGGATATTACTGCATATGGAGGAATACAATATTCTGATAATTATCGGGCAATAGCTCTCGGGCTGGGGTTCAACCTTGGTATGTTTGGAGCGACGTCATTCGATTTGACGCAAGCCAATAGCACGCTTGCCGATGGCAGTAAACATCAAGGGAAATCGTACCGTTTTCTATACTCAAAATCATTAGTGCAAACAGGTACGGCTTTTCAGATTATTGGTTATCGTTACTCGACGGAAGGATTTTATTCGTTGAGTGATACCACATATAAACAAATGTCGGGGACAGTTATCGATCCAGATACTCTTAATGAAAAAGACTATGTTTATAACTGGAATGATTTTTATAATTTGCGTTATAACAAAAGAGGAAAGTTTCAGGCAAATATATCGCAACCATTAGGTAAATATGGTTCTATGTATTTGGCGGCAAGTCAGCAAAGTTACTGGAATACGAATAATAAAGATACCTTATATCAGGTCGGCTATAATACGAGCGTGCATGGGGTTTATTTAAATGTTGCTTATAATTATAGCAAATCACCGGGTTCTGATGCTGACAGAATCTTATCCGTCAATGTCTCATTGCCGATCAGCAATTGGCTATCACCAGCCGTTGATGGGCGTAATGCATCAAATTCTATGACTGCGACTTATGGTTACAGTCAGGATAATAGCGGCCATGTGAATCAGTATGCTGGAGTATCAGGCTCACTGCTGGAGCAACATAATCTTAACTATAACATTCAACAAAATTTCGCCAATCAGAATAATGGTGGGAATGGATCGGTAGGTTTAAACTACCGTGGTGCTTATGGTTCACTAAATTCAGGATACAGCTACGATAATAATGGTAACCAGCAATTTAACTATGGTTTAAGTGGTGCCCTGGTTGTTCATGAAAATGGTCTCACGCTAAGCCAGCCGTTAGGTGAAACAAATATACTGATAAAAGCACCTGGGGCAAACAATGTAAATGTGGAACGTGGAACGGGAGTGAAGACAGACTGGCGTGGCTATGCTGTCGTACCTTATGCCACGGAATACCGGCGTAATAATATCTCTTTAGACCCTATGTCTATGAGTATGCATACAGAATTAGATGCTACCAGCATGGAAGTGATACCCAGTAAAGGCGCTTTAGTTCGCGCTGAGTTTAATGCCCATGTCGGTATTCGTGGTTTATTTAATGTTCGCTATCGTAATAAACCTGTTCCATTTGGTGCGACAGCCAGTGTACCCACTGAGGGGACGACTCAGATTACAGGAATAGTTGGCGACAGTGGTCAGGTTTATCTCTCCGGTTTGCCTTTACAAGGCATAATAAATATACAGTGGGGAGACGGTTCTTATCAGCAATGTCAGGCAAGCTATCAATTACCGAAAAGCGAGATAGATAATGCTATTAGCTATGCAAATCTGGAGTGCCGCTAATGAATATATTACAGAAATTTATTTTATTAATTTTTACTTCATTATTCATGGTGGTGGTTTCATGTAATGCACTTGCTAACGATACCGTCGTGGTCACATTTACAGGTCAGTTATTAGCAAAAACATGTGATATTACAACTGGAAGTAAAGACCAGCCAGTAAACATGGGAACTTATGACGTTAATGATTTTTTAAATGTGGGGGATGTTTCTGGTAGTCATACATTTACGATAAATCTGGAAGGATGTCCAACGGCAACCAGTACTATTTATAGTTCAGGAGTCAGTGCTAATGTGCGGTTTAGCGGAGATACAGACACCATCAATACCACCTTATTACGCCTTACTTCCAGTGCAGATAGTGCAACTGGAGTGGGCGTCGAAATTTTAGATAACGATGATAAAGTTATTGCAATTAATGATGAGTCAGGTTTCAAAGAATTAGTTTTAGATAATAATGGCGATGCCAGTTTAGACTTTAAACTCCGCTATAAGTCAACTCAGCAAAACGTACATGCGGGGCAGGCAAATGCACTGTTGTACTTTGATATAGACTATCAGTGAGGATAATATGACGCGCTATTGTAATTTAATTGCTTTGTTATTCTCTGTGATATCAATATCATCCATTGCTGATGATACAACGCATACAGGTGTTGTACGTATAGAAGGAATAATAACGGCAAAGACTTGCATTGTTGCCGATGAGTCTAAAAATTTCACGGTCAACATGCCAGATGTACCCAGTTATAGGGTTAGAAATTCAGGAGATGTCACTGAAAAAATTGACTTCTCTATAAAATTAACCCGCTGTGGCAGTGATGTCAGTAATGCCAATATCAAATTTGATGGAACATCAGTAAGTGAAGATACCACCCTGTATAAACTGGATGAGGGATCTGTTGAGGGGTTAGCGCTGGCTATTTTTGATAACAACAGACAAAGTATTAGTAATGGTATAATAAGCACCAGTTATGCTCTTACGCCATTGGTAGATAACACATTGCATTTCTTTGCGGCTTATAAAGCCATAAAAAATGATGTACAACCAGGAGATGCGAATGCATCAGTTTCCTTTATCGTCACTTATGATTAATGTGCTGATATTCTTTTTAATATGTTGCACAAATGCGCAAGCAGGGGTTGTCGTTGGCAGTACCCGTTTTGTTTACCCAGAAAAGCAGTCATCAATATCGGTCGAGCTTAAAAATACTGCCAGTAGAGATATGTTGGTTAAAATTTCCGTGACACCTGATGATGGACGTCAGTTAAAAGGGACAGTGGAATCCCAGCCTTTACTTCCAGATAAAATATTTATTGCGACGCCACCATTATTAGTACTTAAACAAGATAAACATACCAAAATAAGAATTAATCACGTGGGTGGCCAGTTACCTGCAGATCGTGAGAGTTTATTTATACTGAATATTGCAGCGTTACCTGCTCAGGAACCAAACTCACAGCTTAAGAACGAAAATCAACTCCAGGTAGCCGTACGCAATAGGATGAAAATATTTTATCGTCCGGAGACATTATCAGGTAATCCACTTGACGCTTATAAACAGTTACGTTGGTCGCGAAACAATGAAACTGTCACCATTTTTAACCCTACCCCCTGGTATGTGACACTCTATAATTTATCTATTGATGGTAAAAGCATAAATGGTGGCATGGTCGCACCATTTAGCCATCGTCAACAGAATTGGTGTTTGCGGCAAGGATATTGTGAGGTTAACTGGCAAACGTTGGATCTTTATAATAATGCCTTACCTGTATGGAACGTGAAATTAAATGTTTTGCAAAATAATGCTATGGGTGCAGTAGCGATACATGGATAACCGGAGAAGCAGAATGTTAATTTATTCCTGGGGAAATATAAAATTAATTTGTATATTGTTTTTTCTTTTAATCAGTAGTTGCTATAACATCGTGTATGCAGAAGATATGGGACGGGGTCGCGCTTTTTGTTATCCTGGAAAGCCAGGCAATAATACTACTCCTGCGACATTTTCTTATAATTTTGGTACTATTACTGTCTCAGATGTTAATAATAATTCTCCCGGTAAGGTATTACCGGTACAGAACTGGAAAATAGGATCTTATAAAGCGTATTGCAATTCCCTGGATGATTACGAGGTTTATTTTACAGCCATATCTGGCATAGATCCATCTGGTGCGTCTGGTGATCATCAGGGAAGCGATATATTTATTCCTTTGACACATGAAATATCGGTTTCAACACATATAAAACTCTATAATAGAAATGAAACAATGACAGATAAGACAGTACCTTTTGACAACTACAGCACCAATTATCCAGCAGACAGAAGTAAACCATCGAATTGGGGATCGGGAACAGAAGGTTATATAAAAATCAGACTTGATAAAAAAATAATATCCGACATCTCAATAAATAACGTGCTGCTGGTTTCTTTGTATGTCAGCCAGTTCCCAACGGAGCACGGACCAGTTCCTGTATTTAATGCTTATATTGGTAACTTAAATATTGAGGTTCCACAAGGTTGCACAATTAATGAGGGCACCAGTTTTACCGTTAATATGCCGGATGTCTGGGCCAGTGAGCTAAGTCGGGCTGGTGCTGGAGTGAAGCCAACAGGCGTTTCCCCGGTTGCAACCACTATTCCGATAAACTGTACAAATAAAGATATTGATGCCGTAATGACGCTGGTTTTTGATGGCAATATTTCATCAACGAGAGATGTTAATGGTCGGCAAAGCATTATTCAGGCGGAGGATAACCCAGACGTTGGCATTATGATTATGGATAGCCAACAGGAGTCCGTAGACTTGAATGAGCTGGCTGCGCATGTTGGCGTGCCATTTAAGTTAGTTGAAAACCGGGCTGAGTCAGCTCAGACGGCAGACGTGACTTTTCTGTCTCTCCCCGTCAGTACCACAGGGCGACTACCTGCTGCGGGTCGTTATAACGCCCTGGCTATTTTGCGGGTGGAATATCAGTAATGTGTGTGAGTACAGAATCGGATTAGCCCGCTTTTAGCCATCGGTGCAAAATAAAGCGCAGTAACAGCAAGGATGAATAATATGCAAAACGGAAAATGGATTTTGACCTCGCTGGTAATGACTTTTTTCGGCATACCCATACTGACGCAATTTTGGGCAGCGGTTGTTGCCATGCTGGGGAGCGGGCTTACCGCCATTCTTGAGGTTTACAATTTACTCTTCACGCCAACAATTTACCTTCTGCTTAACATTTTTATGTTGGCGCTGGGCGCGATAATGCTATTTTTCTCGGGGCGAGTATGGGCGGGCGATAGCGCTCCAGAAAAAAGAGAAATAGCCGCCTGGCGACAATGCTTTTTTCTGTTACCGGCACTATTAATCCTGGTTGGCTGGATAATCACGCTACATCTGGCAGATTATCAATTTCGCCAGATGGGAGCAGATTGGTTGGCAAACCTTATGCTTCCCTGGCTGGGCGTTTTGTTAGTCTCATTAGTTGGTGGTGAGTACTGGTGGATAGTCATAATTCCCGTTGGGGCTCATATCAGTTTTTCGCTGGGATACGCCTGGCCGACAAGACATTTTTTAACCGGCACATTCGGGCTACGTTGCCGTAATTCTCTCCTGTTTATCCTTCTCATGCTTGGTTTTGTCGCTGGTTATCAGGCTTATTTATATAAACAGCTCAATCCCGGCGTTGGTGTACGCGAAAATATTGATACCAGGGCCTGGCAACCCGATAAACTCAATAATCAATTGACGCCACTGCGTGGTAAACCGCAAATTCAGTTCACGCAAAACTGGCCGCGACTCGATGGCGCTACGGCAGCGTACCCAATTTATGCCTCTGCATTTTATGCGTTAAGCGTAATACCGGAAGATTTACACACCCGGGAATATTTGGCGAACTCTCGCACGCCGGAGGCGTATAACAAAATCGTTAAGGGAGACGCTGATATTATTTTTGTGGCTCAACCTTCCGGTGGGCAGAAAAAACGTGCAGAGGAATCAGGTGTTACTTTGATGTACACACCTTTTGCTCGCGAAGCATTTGTTTTCATCGTCAATGCGGATAACCCGGTTAATTCCCTGACTGAACAACAAGTGCGTGACATCTTCAGTGGCGCAATTACCAACTGGCGCACGGTTGGCGGTAATGATCAGGAGATCCAGACCTGGCAACGCCCGGAAGACTCGGGTAGTCAGACGGTGATGCAATCACAGGTCATGAAAAATATCCGCATGATCTCTCCGCAGGAAACAGAAGTAGCAAGTGTGATGGAAGGAATGATTAAAGTCGTTGCCGAATACCGTAATACAAACAACGCAATTGGTTACACCTTCCGCTATTACGCCACGCAAATGAATGCTGATAAGAATATAAAATTATTAGCGATTAACGGCATTGCGCCGACTGCGGAAAACATTCGCAACGGCAAATATCCGTACATCGTCGATGCGTTCATGGTGACGCGGGAAAATACAACGTCAGAAACACAAAAACTGGTGGAGTGGTTTTTAACGCCACAAGGGCAGAGCCTGGTAGAAGATGTTGGCTATGTGCCGCTGTATAAAACGTTATCAGATATTAAACAATAAAGTAAACAGGGGGCAGATATGGATATGAAGATTTTATTACCTATCAGCAGTTGCTTACTCTTTCTTCCTGAGAGTAATGCTGCACACCAGAGTATTTCACCGCCTTTCCTGCATTACACATTAGCTTGTGAAAGAGAGCAAATTAACCCCGGAATTAATTTGTCTGAGTATTATTCAGAAAATGAATTTGACTTGTACCAATATTATGCTTTTCGTTGCCCGGATATAGAGAATCAAGTCAGAGGACCATCAGTTTCTGTTTTATTGAGAGTGAGCGTGAAAAGTCCGTTTGAGGACAGGTTAAATATTTCAACATCATATGCAGTTTACCCTGATTATAATATCGATAAATCAATTGACTGGAGTGACGATGGCAACAGGGAGAAATCAACGCTAAACGACTCTGTTAATGTTACTCAATAAAATATGAAACAAAAAATAGAAAAAGCTTTAACGGTTTTGCTTATGATTTACGCCGGATCCGCAGTTGCCGAAGGCAAAGTGAACGATTTATGCCACATAGGTAATCGTGTAGATAAACTAGAGATTACAAATTATCCGCAGGGATACACTTCGCCAGTTTCAATTGATGAGGGACGGCTGAATGAAATTTATAAATACAAGGTTGAAATCACTGAGCTTGATGATAAAGAAAGTAAAAAAATTGTTGAGCTATTACAGATGGATTATGCTGAACAAGAGGAAAATGTTACTAATCTGAGGTGGCGCGTGAATATCACTTCATATCAAAATAAAAATGTGATATCTATTTTGATGGTTTTGGTTTATGTGGAAAAATTAACGGTGAGAATGTCTGCTTCAGGCATAATGAAATGATACGATGGATAGAGTCCCATATTTCTGTGTTTCTACATAGCGTTAATGAATGAGCGTTATGAAATAATGGATTTATCAACAAACCCCTGACATTCTCAATAGCCTTGCACAGTTTTTTATTATTTATTGCACGGATTTTGAATAGATATCATCTGTAGGATAGGTTTATCCTGACAGTTTAAACTGTCCGTTAATAATAAAGGACAACCAAATGGAATTAGTTGATACGTTATTTGCAAGTCTTGCCGGTACTGATCCCTTCACAGGCGTTGATATTACGATTGCCAACTGCAAATCGGCATACTGGGATGAAGGCATTGTTCAGCAGCTCATTAACCAGGCTCTGGATGGTTGATGAGTGTTTATGTGCAATGAATGACGCATCATCCGAATCCTCAGGACAATAAAGATGAATAAAATCAGGCTTTATATTCCACCGCTAATTTTCGGCTTTGTTATTGTGCCGTTGTTGGTGTGGCCGACGGTGGTTGCTCTGGCTGCTTGTATTATCACGCTGAGTTTTCTGGGGGAAATACTGTTCTCTATCCCGCTTATGATCAGGCGTATTTCACTTCTGGAATTACAACTATGGTTATCGGCTGAATATGCGCTTTTCTTCTGTGTAATGGTGGGCGTTGGTTGGCAATTTGCGCGCAGAACGCCACCCGAATTGAAAAGCAGACTGCATTGTTGGCTGGTATTTGCACCAGTTTATTTCTGGTTACTCCTGTGGAATATCATTTTTTATGTCGCGCCAGCGCAAATTGCTTTGCTGGAAAATATGCGCAGTTTCTTTGTGACAGTTGTCTGGCTCCCACTGAATTTTTCGCCATTTTGGTCCCAACCGTGGACTGACTTTGTCGGTCCGATAAGTGCACAGCTTGGTTTTGCGTTGGGATATTACTGCCAGTGGCGTAGCAAAAATAGAAGCCAGATACGGAAGTGGAGTGAGTGGGGAACGTGCCTGAGTTTTGTTACGTTGGGTATGATGGTGTGGGCTTTGTCGTAATTCCCTGAATCCAAAAGTTTGTCAGATTGTTGACAAAGTGCGCTTGGTTCATGCCGGATGCGGCGTGAACGCCTTATTCGGCCTACAAAATCATGCAAATTCAATATATTGCATAAACCACGTAGGTCTGATAAGCGTAGCGCATCAGGCAGTTTTTGTGTTTGTCATCAGTCTCAGGTCAGATTGAAATCTGACCCAGCAGCTTACGTTAAATCACGACGCCAGCGACAACTTCTGCTGCGTATACTCCCCCCCAGCCACTGACTCACACGAGATTGTTGTTCTGCATTCAGCCACATGCCTTGTTTCGTGCGACGCCACAGGGCATCGTCGGCGCGGCGTACCCATTCGTGGTCAACCAGATATTTCAGCTCCGCTTCGTAGAACTCATGACCGAAATCTTCCCCGAGATCGCTTATCGCCTCTGCATTGCCGAGCAGCAGCTCGCTGTTGCTGCCGTAAGTACGCGCGTAATGCCGTGCCAGCGATTCCGTAATGAACGGATAGCGGCGGGCGGCATAATCGTCGCGGTCGCCGTCAATGGCACCACCCGGCAGCACGCTCTCTTTCGTCCACGCCGGGCCAATACCCTGATAATACGGCGTCAGTTTTTCCAGCGCGTGTTCCGCCAGTTTGCGGTAGGTCGTCAGCTTGCCGCCAAATACCGACAACAGCGGTGCTTTGCCGTTTTCATCATGGATATCAAGGGTGTAATCACGGGTGATTGCCTGCGGTGAGTCGGATTCATCATCACACAGCGGACGCACGCCGGAGTAAGTCCAGACGATATCGTCACGGCTTAACTGCTTTTTAAAGTGCGTGTTATACACCTTCAGCAGGTAATTTATTTCGCTCTCTTCAATCTTCACTGCTTTCGGATCGCCTTTGTATTCCACATCGGTGGTGCCGATGATGGAAAACTCATCCATCCACGGGATCACGAACACAATACGTTTATCTTCGTTTTGCAGAATGTACGCTTGTTTCTGGGTATGCACACGCGGCACCACAATATGGCTGCCTTTGATCAGGCGAATGCCATAAGGTGAAGGCAGATGCATTCCTTCGTCGAAGAACTGTTTCACCCACGGACCGGTGGCGTTAACCAGGCCGCGAGCCTGCCATGTATATTTTTTGCCGGTATCGATATCTTCCGCTTCCACAATCCACAAACCGTTTTCGCGGCGGGCAGACGTGGCACGAGTACGGGTAAGCACTTCACCGCCTTTACGCACGACCATCTGGGCGTTGGCTAATACCAGACGGGCGTCGTCGACCCAACAGTCGGAATATTCGAATCCGCGCGTAATTTCCGGTTTTAATACTGAATTTGCGCCAAAACGCAAACCGGTTGATCCCGGCAGGCTGGTTCGTTTACCCAAATGATCGTACATAAACAGACCAATGCGAATCATCCACGCGGGACGCAGATGCGGGCGATGCGGCAGGCGAAAACGCATTGGGAAAGCGATATGCGGGGCCATTTTCAGCAACACTTCACGTTCTGCCAGCGCCTCGCTGACCAGACGGAATTCATAGTGTTCAAGGTAACGCAGGCCACCATGAATGAGTTTTGAACTGGCGGAAGATGTCGCACAAGCGAGATCCTGCGCTTCCAGCATTAGCACGGATAAACCGCGTCCAGCGGCGTCTGCCGCGATACCAGCACCATTGATGCCGCCACCTATCACAATCAGATCTTTGGTTTCCATGCTGCCCTCATTCACTTTCGTTAAAGCTCATAAATGTTCGTTATCGAACATAATAGCAAACAAACGCGCTTTGAGTAACATTGAAAAAACATTTTAGAGTGATATGCATAACATTATGGCGTTTATCTGCCGCTCCGACGTAAACTGTGCGATAAATTTGCCCACTTGTTTGTAAAGAAAGAGAGACGCATGGATCAGTTCGAATGTATTAACGTTGCCGACGCGCACCAGAAGTTGCAGGAAAAAGAGGCGGTGCTGGTCGATATTCGCGATCCACAAAGTTTCGCAATGGGTCATGCGGCGCAGGCTTTCCATCTAACCAATGACACGCTGGGTGCGTTCATGCGCGAAAATGACTTCGATACCCCGGTAATGGTGATGTGTTACCACGGTAATAGCAGCAAAGGCGCGGCGCAGTATCTGCTGCAACAGGGTTATGATGTGGTTTACAGTATCGATGGTGGCTTTGAAGCCTGGCAGCGTCAGTTTCCCGCAG
>ERZ779889.2983-NODE-2983-length-12979-cov-4.556716_pt1 | contig 12979 bp, 11 predicted proteins | sample MGYA00511030_ERZ779889 | MGnify/ENA primary metagenome ERZ779889 (study PRJEB29588, sample SAMEA2160616) | human gut metagenome | biome: human gut; feature: human-associated habitat; material: faeces | place: Denmark | collected 2008/2010 ...
TAAAATTTTCAAAGTTCTTTCATTTTAGCCTTGACTTTTTATTTGCAGGCTGTGTATTTACCCTACACGCAAATATTATAAAAAAAGCGGGAAGTGTCTGCCATAGGTTAAGGTGACATTTCCCGCTTTAACCTTACATGGTTTGTAAGGTTGCTAATCTGCAACAGAAAACTCGTCCGCTGGAAGATTGACTGTCACTGTTGTTCCAATGTTTAGTTGTGACGAAACAGAAAGCGTATATCCTAACAAGAGAGAAACTTTTTTGCACATATACAGACCGCAGCCCGTAGATTTTTGATGAATACGCCCATTAAATCCTGTATATCCCTTTTCAAACAACCGTGGTAAATCCTCGGCTGTTATACCTATACCTGTATCACTAACACATATTTGCAACGGTGTAGGCTGATAAATTGAAATACAGCCTTGTTCTGTATATTTCGCAGCGTTTGAAACCAACTGCTCTAATATAAACAATAGCCACTTCCTGTCAGTGAGGACTGTACCATTCAGATCATGTAAGTCTATTTTCAGCCGCTTTGAAATCAAGACAACAGAGTGCTTTTTGATTGCTTCCTGTGCCAACGGCAATAACTCCACCCGTTCTAAAAACAAGTCGGAATATTGATTTTCTAACTGCAAATACTTTAATGCCATATCTATATAACACGATATTTGCAGCAACTCCGTTTTCCATTTGGACGGTGTGGTGTCGCCTGTTTGCAACATCAAATCCATAGAATAAACAGGGGTCTTTATTTGGTGCGTCCAGAGCGTATAATAATCATCTCTTTCTGCGTTTATTTTTCGCTGGTTTGCCCGTTCATTCTGCCATGTTTGCAAAATTGCTTTGATTATCTGCTGATAGCTTTCTTCCACAAGGGTATCAGCCGCCCCCAAATCGGGCGTAGCAGGTAATTTTGCTTGCTTGATATTGTTCAGTCGTTCACATTTTTGATAGGTGTTGTGCAAATCCCGAAAGGCAAAAGGCAGCACAAGCAGGATAAGCAGGAAAGTCGTGTATAAGATTGGTTCCATGCGAACATCATAAAGGAAATACATAAAGACGTTACATACAATCAATCCGCAAAATACAATGATTACTTTATATTTATCTTTCAGATAGCAAATAAGAAAATACTTTTTATCCAACTTGATAGCCCATTCCTTTCCGGGTGACAATGAAATCATCAAGCCCGATCTTGCTCAATTTATTTCTTACTCTCGTCACATTGACTGTAAGTGTATTATCATCAACAAAAGTATTGTCATTCCACAATGCTTGCATAAGTTCATCACGGGACACGCTTTTTCCGCTGTGGGTCATAAGCTCTTTTAGGATAATATAATCATTACGCGATAATTCCAATAAATTTCCCTTGTATTTCAGCTTTGCATTATCCAAATCTAATATTACATCACCGCAGACAACTACATTCATTGCCCCTTGAAAATCATAAGTGCGCCGTAACAGAGAATTGATTTTTGCAAGCAGGAAATTTAGGTCAAAGGGTTTTACAACAAAATCGTCACCGCCCATATTCATAGCTAAAATCATGTTCAGATTATCGCTAATTGATGAAATAAAGATAATCGGTACTTTTGAAATTTTCCTTATTTCTTCACACCAATGATAGCCGTTGTAGTGTGGGAGTTTTATATCTAACAAAACAATTTCCGGCTTAAATCTGATAAACTGTTCTGTTATCTGTTGGAACTCTTTCAAGTATTCGCATTGAAACCCCCAAGCACTTAAAAAATCGCTAATGGATTGTGCTGCGTTCAGATCGTCCTCTATGATTAGCACTTTATACTGTGTCATGTGTCTACCCTCTGCTTTCCTTTTTCCTTTTATCCGTTGGCTTTTCAGCGTCCTTTGGTATCAGCCACAAGCGGCTGAATTTTGCTACGCCCGGTATGCGGTTCTCCTCACATAGCTTTTGCACCCGTCTTTCTGAAATACCCCATTTCTTCGCCGCTTCCGGGGCAGAAATATACTCTAACATCTTCATTCACCCTTTCTCTAATCTCTATCAGTATAATTATATGCGTCCAGCCGAACAACTTCAAGATACTTTTTGTTAAGTTTGTGAATTATTTTGGCTAACTGATAGAACAGTGTAGACATATCCAAAAAGAAAGGTGAACAGTAAAATGTAATAGGGTGAATGAATATGGCAAAAAGACCAGTACCACGATATGACTTTAAGGCTTTTGGGGAAGCAATCAAGACAGCCCGGAAAGGGCGCAAGGAGAGCCGGAAAAAGGTATGCGACGAAATGTATATATCCCCGCGTTACCTTGCGAATATTGAGAATAAGGGGCAGCACCCCAGCTTACAGATATTCTTTGAGCTTATGCTGCGCTACAACATATCTGTAGATCAATTCCTTATGGAACAGCCCGCCGGGAAGAATACCCAGCGGCGGCAGCTTGACGCTCTGCTGGACGATATGAGCGATACGGGAATACGGATAGTCACCGCCACGGCGCGGGAGATCGCAGAGGTTGAGGGTGAGGGACAATAGCCCTTGTCCGGCTAAAATTGAATAGGGACTAAGAAGCGTTGCAATTATTTTCAGTTGCAGCGTTTTTCTTTTGCGTAAATTCGCCAAATCAGACATTCCCGGTGTTGTAGGTAGTAGGAAGAACTTTCGTAGCAAGCATAGGAAAAGAGTACCCTTTTCCGTATTTCTGCCCGCCCTGTCGGTCAGAAATTGCTTGTTGGGAAGTGTCCCAAACCCTCTATGAGAACGGAAAGGAGCGAAAAACCATGAACGGACGCAAAAGGACGGTACAGGTCAAATTCTATGTGACAGAGGAAGAAAGAAAACTGATTGAGGAAAAAATGAAGCTCGTCCCCACAAACAACATGGCGGCGTATCTGCGCAAAATTGCCATTGACGGGTACATTATCCAAGTAGACCACACGGACATAAAGGCAATGACCGCAGAGATACAGAAAATCGGTGTCAATGTTAATCAAATTGCACGTCGCGTAAACGCGACGGGAAACGCCTATAAAGAGGATATAGAGGAAATCAAGGGGGTGCTTGCGGAGATATGGCGGTTACAAAGATTAAGCCTGTTAAAAGCACTTTGAGCAAAGCCCTTGACTATATCGAAAACCCGGACAAGACGGACGGAAAAATGCTGGTGTCCTCTTTTGGGTGCAGCTATGAAACGGCAGATATTGAGTTTGGCTATACCCTCTCACAAGCGCGGGATAAGGGCAACAATTTAGCTTTTCACTTGATACAGTCCTTTGCGCCGGGGGAAGTGGACTATCAGAAAGCCCATGAGATCGGGCGGCAGCTTGCCGACGCGGTGACAAAGGGGCAGCATGAGTATGTACTCACGACGCACATTGACAAGGGGCATATCCATAACCATATTATTTTCTGCGCGGTCAACTTCGTAGATCATCACAAGTACGTTTCCAACAAACGGACGTATTACGGCATACGGAACATGAGCGACAAGCTGTGCCGGGACAATGGGCTTTCCGTGGTCGTCCCCGGCAAGGGCAGCAAGGGAAAGAGCTATGCAGAATATCAAGCGGAGAAAACGGGGACAAGCTGGAAAGGCAAGCTAAAGATCGCCGTGGACGCGCTCATTCCCCAAGTTTCCAGTTTTGAGGAACTATTGCAGCGGTTACAGGCGGCGGGCTATGAGATCAAGCCCGGAAAATATATCTCATGCCGCGCACCGGGACAGGAACGCTTTACCCGTCTGAAAACCCTCGGCGCAGACTATACAGAGGAAGCCATAAGGGAACGGATAGCGGGCAAGCGTACCCGCGCCGCTAAAGCTCCAAAGACAGAGCGCAGGGGCGTTAATCTTCTCATTGACATTGAGAATAGTATTAAGGCGCAGCAGAGCCGGGGCTATGAACAGTGGGCGAAAATCCACAATCTGAAGCAAGCGGCAAAGACTATGAACTTCCTCACGGAAAATAAGATTGAGCAGTACGCCGATCTGTTATCCCGGATAGAGGAAATCACCACGGCAAGCGAACAGGCAGGGGACAGCCTAAAGGAAGTGGAAAAGCGTCTTTCGGATATGGCGTTGCTCATTAAGAACGTCACTACCTACCAAAAGACAAAGCCCCTCTATGAAGCCTACCGCAAAGCCCGGAACAAAGAGAAATACCGTGCAGAGCATGAACGGGGTATTATCCTCCATGAAGCGGCGGCAAAGGCATTAAAGGCGGCGCAGATCGGCGGCAAGCTCCCCAGCGTCCCCGCCCTGCAAGCGGAGTATGAAAAGCTCCAAGCGCAGAAAGAAAGCCTTTACGCCGACTATGGCAAGCTGAAAAAACAGGTACAGGAGTATGACGTTATCAAGCGGAACATAGACAGCATTTTACAGACAGAGAAGCAGCCGGAACGGGAGAAAGGAAAGGAACGGGAATAATTATGAAGATTACAGACATTCAGACTTGTTACAGGATAACTTTAGAAAATGGCGGCTATGGCATGGAAACCTATATTGGCGCAGACAGTAAAATCCGAATTTCTTTTGATAACGGAAGCACGCTTACCGGCTATATAGAACGTGTGGAACATGGGACATATCCCGATGAAAACGGTACTTTGATTATAAGGGTCGAAAGCGGAGAGCTTTATATCTTAGTGGGGAACGGAATAACGGACATAGAAGAATTGTCCGAATAAAAAAGGAAACCGGGACGCGGCAGCTTTTCAGTAGCCACCGCGCCCCGGTTTCCTCATGGGTGCAGAGATTGGTTTGTTACGCAATAGAACGGCATTTTAAGGGGTAAAGGTATAAATCCCTTGCCGTCTTATTTTCCCGCCCGGAAAGCCGCATAAATCAAGGCTTTTTTCGCCCCTATCGCGTCACATTCGCCCGCAGTTTCCTCATGCGCTCGGCGGTCTGTCTGCGGGTGATACGTTTCCGGCAGTCCGGGCAGTAGATTGCCCGGTTGGAGCTGGACGCAAAAGGCGCACCGCACACACTACAACGGCGCATATCCCCCGTTTGGTAAATTTCGGCGTACAGCTCCTTATCTGCGGGCAGTACCGCAATGCGGAACCATTTACAGAGCAGAGAATAGGAAATAAGCTGCGGGCATACGCACTCGTCCCCGTCGTCCAGCAAGATACAATTCCCATTGTCGCAGTTGCAGCACGTCCGGCGCACAAGGGTATTGACTTTCCGGCGCTGGGGCGGCGTTAGCCGCTTAATGTCACTCATACCTCGTCAGCGGGGTAAAGGGCAAGCCCCGCAAACTCCGCTTCGGTCATGCGCCCCACTTTGGCAAGGGTGCGGGCGGCAAAGTCCCGCATTTCCCCGTCCATAAAGGGCAGCGCGGCGTTCATAGCCACGACAAGCCCCTCCTTGCTGCCTGTCATGTAGATACTCAAAAGGTTAGTTTCCTCCACCGTGAAATTGTTATATTTGTTCATGCTCATACCTCCAATCCGTGATCTTTCTTTTTTGCCGCCGCCTTTTTCGGGGCGGTTCTCTTTTTATCCTGTGCAAGCTGCGCCCGGACAGAGGGGCAGGGCTTCCTTACCTCCCTGTCCCGGTTCTCGTCCTTGCCGATCAGCGCGTATGTACCGTAGCTGTTCCCCACCTGTGAGAAAGCAAGGGTCTTATAGGGCAGCATGGAGAAAAGGCGTTCCGTGTCCTTTGTGGACGCAAGCCGTTCAAAGGACGGGGACAGCTCCACCATGAAATGCGATTTGTCCGGGCTGTTGGGGGCAGACAGCTTTTTCATGTCTGCCACAATGCGCCGCGCTTCCCGGTCGATCATGCCCTCATGCAATGCGGCGATATGCTCCTTAAAATCCCCCGGTTTCAGCTTATCCCGGCTTTCCTTTTCCTCCCGTAACAGGGATTGCAGGGCTTCCGGGTCTTTGGGCTGTACCTCGAAGCGTTCAAACTTCCCAAGCTGGGGGTCGGGATAACCGTCAAAGCGTCGGTCTGCGGGCTGCTCCCGCGTCCCATGCTCATAAACAAGCGTCACCGTCCCGGCGGCAAGGGTATCATTCTTGACGCGCTCATAGTGCTTTTCATAGTCCAGCTCGTATAAATTGCCCTTGATCTTCCCGTCCTGTACCCCGGTCAGCTCCACGGCATACGCAAGGATATGGTCGCGGGTCTGCTCTTTGTAAAAACGCCATGTATTGTTAGGGGCGGTGTCGCTGATGAAAACGTCACGCTCCCTAAAGCAGTACGTCCCGGACGGGCGGGAAAGCCACAAGAGGGTTTTATCCTCCCTGCTGGGGCTTGCCGCCTTTTCCGCAATGATCTGTTTATCAATGTCAAAATCGCTCTGATAAAATCCCGTGTTCTGTTTCAGAATGGCTTCAAGGGAAGCCAGCACGTCCACATCTTCAAATTTATTCAGTTTCCCCATAGGGTCAGCTCCTTTCCAAGTCCTGCGACTTACTCCTTGCCTGTTTCTTCTGCGCTGCCCGTTCCTTGTCGGCTCTAAGCTGCGCCCGGATAGAGGGCTTCTTTTCCGGCTTTTTCCCCGGCTCCGCTTTTTTGCCCTGTTCCTTTTCCGCTTTCAGCGCGGCGGCATACTCGGCAAGGGAGATCTGTTCGCCGCTTCTCGCTTTTGCTTCCAGCTCGCCAGCGGTAGGGGCTGCTTTTTCCGGCTGCTCTGCGGCGACTGCAAACGCCTGTGTCCCGTTCCCCATAATGAGATATTTCCCGTCCTCCGACGTGTGGTGAAGCCCGTACCCGGCTTCCCTCATTTGTTCGGCGGTCATATCGGTTACAGAAAAGCTCCCCCGTGGCGTTCTGATCTGCTCCCCGGTCATGCGGGTGTCGGGGGTAAGCTGCGGGGTCTGCTCCTGTAAAAACTCCGGCACTTCTTTATAGCCGAAACTGTCAACATAGTGCGCCGTGTTCTCCCCGTTCTGATGAAGCACCACTATATCCGATACGGAAAGGCTGTGTCCCTTAAAATCTTTGGGGTGGTCGATATTGAAGCGGGTATAAATATCTTCAAGGGAAGTCCCCGGCGTAAGCTCGGCGGTATAGATAAGGTCATAATTCGTTGCGTCCACGGAAAGCCCAGCCGCCTGCAGGCGGTCGTAAGGCTCAAAATGGTAGTCCCGCATACCCGCTCCGTCCTTTAGCTGGTAAATGCCGAAAGCGTCCTCTTTCCCGTAAAGCAGATGTACTTCCTTTGCTGGTGCGCCCTCTGCTAATTGCTGTTTCATTTCCCGGTATTCGCGCAGGGCTTCCCAATCCTCCTTATGTACGCCCATAATGCCGCCCCGGTCTGCGTGGCTCTTTATGTCCTCCGCGCTGTCTGCTATGCTTTCGCTCCCGTCGCCGTGGAGCAGGAATATCTGCATATCCTCTTTTTCAAAAAGCTCTGTGGCTGCGGCTTCCTGCAAGGGCAGCATACCGTCCCAAGAATAGCCGTACTGCTTCATATCCCCGACGCTGATCGTCGGGTCGGGCAATGCCCCCGGCTCGACGGCGGGCTGTGCTTCCTGCGCCTTTGCATAAAGCTCTTTCACGTCGCCCTGTGTCAGCTCCCCGGTTTCCAGCTTCCCCAAAAGCTCCCGGCACTTCTCCGGGGTTCCCGTGTAGAGAATATCCCCCAGCTTTGCCATGCCGTTATCCTGCGCGACGTATTCCTGCAAGAGATAGCTGTTTTCCGGGCTGTCGCTGTACGGGTTCTGCCGCACCTTGTAAAAGGTTTCCGGCGTGGCGGCGTTCCCCGGCTCCGCGTCCTGTGTTTCCTCCTGCGGCTGCTCCGTGGCGGCTGTTCTCTCTGCGGCGGCTTCCTGCCTTGCCCGTTTCTGTAACTCGGTGGGGCTTTCCCCGGTAAGGGGCTGTATGCACTTGATACGGTCGGCGGCGTAGATTGCATTGTCGTTTAGCTGCCGCTGCCATGCTTCCGCGCTGGGCGCATAACGGAAGCCGTTCCCTTTTAATTCCTCCCGGATTTCCTTGTCCGGCTTTTCGTCAAAGAAAATCTGCAAGCGGTTATCCGCTGTGTTGGCTTCCACACGTCCCCCGTCAAACTCCCAGCCCACATATCCAAGCTCTTTCCTGCGGGTGAGGGCGGTAATGCGGTCTTTCAATCTGTGGATTTCCGCGTTATTGTTGGATAGCTGGTAGCTCTCAAAGGGTTTCGGGTTCGCCCGGTAGCTGCCGGACATGGCTTCTTTCAGCTTTTCAATCTGCTCCGTGGATAAATGGGGGCAGCCGTCAAGGGTCTTGTTCTTGCGGTAGTAGGCATTGACCGCTTTCATGGTTTCCTGCGCCTGTTCCAGCTTTGCAAGTTTGCTTTCCAGCTTAGAAACGGCGTTCGGGTCGTCGGCACTAATACCGCCCATGCCGGTACTGCGGATTTTGTCAAGCAAGCCCTGTATCTCCGTAAACTCCTGCATATTTTTATCTGCGGCGGCGTTCTGCTTCTCCTTTTTGCGGACAGGGAAGTTGCTTCCCCCGGCAATCATAATAGACGGGACGCGGGCGGTGATCTCATAGCCCTTGTTCATGTTTGCCGCCAGCTTCCGGGCGTAAGCGTCAAGCAGCCCGTCAATCTTTTCATGGAAAGAGGGGTCAACGCGCTTTTTCTGCCTTGCGGCAAGCTCGGCGGCTTCGTCTACATAGTGGCGGTATTCTGCCGTTGCGCTTCCGGGCTTGTAATCGGAAAAACTGATTGCTTCCTTTGCGCGGCGGGCGGCGTTCTCGTTGATCGGATAGTATGTAACCGTTGTTCCCGTTGGCTCCGGCTGTTCTGCTGTGTGGCTCTGCGGGTCGGCGGCTTTCTCCGGATGCGCCCCGTTCCGCTCTGCAAGCGTCTTTTCCGCACGTTCCCGGACTTCTTCGCTGATGGGCAGCGAATACAGGTCAGAGGTTGAAGAAAAGCCTACGTTGTTGAAAACATAATCAACATCAGTTTCTTTCAATGCCCCTGCTGTAAAATAATCTTCCCTTGTGGGGTTCTCGCTCACTTTCCCGTCCAGTATGTCATAGTTCAGCCCCGTTTCTATGTGGGAATGGATTTCACCGTCAACGGCAAGCGTCACATAATACCAGCCTATATGACCGCCACTTTTCTCGTCCGTACCGTCGTTAAATTCCACGTTGAGCAGGGTATAGGGCTTCAAGCCTTTCTGTGCGGCGATCTCATTGTCCTTTGTTTCCCGCGCCCTAAGTGCGGCAATGGCGGCTTCCTTTGTTGCGGCTATGATCTCCGGGTTATACCGTACCAATGCGGCATTGACATATTCAGTCTGCACCTTTGCGGTTTTGGCTTGCGGTGTCCTGTGGTTGCCGATAAAGAGGGACGCGCCATTGTCAAACTTGATAGATATGTCGCTTGTCCCGCGCCATTTCCCGGTACAGGGGGAAGTTTCTATTTTTCCCTCCGTGCCGCCGAAAGCCTGTGCGACAATCCCGATCTTATCCTGCAAGGGGAGAGCTTCGTATTTTCCGGCGATCTCAACCGCTTTTCTCTGTAAATCCGTAAGGGGCTTTTCGGCGGTCTGTCCTGTCTGCTCCGGCGTGTCTGCTTTTTCAGAAACGGGGCTTTCCGGCGTGGCGGTCTGCGCTTCCTGTGCCTGTGCAAATATCTCTTTTACCTGTTCCTGCGTCAGCTCCCCGGTTTCCAGCTTCCCCAAAAGCTCCCGGCATTTCTCCGGCGTTCCCACAAAAAGCACGTCGCGGGGGATTGCTTTCCCGGCTTCCTCTTTCTCGTAGGCTTGCAGGAAAAAACGGTCATTTTCGCTTTCGCTGCGGGGGTTGGCTTCCATTTTGTAGATAAATTCCGGCTCCGGCGTAAAGTAAGGCTCGTACCCATTGGCGGCGTATTCCTCCACGGTCATTCCTGCGTCTGCCGCTTCCTGTGCGATTTCCTCCTTGACGTGTTCCTTGTAGGCGGCAAGCTCCACGTCAAAATCTTTGAGCTGGGGGACGGGCGGCAAGCTGTATTCGCCTTGATTGACAAGCCCCCGGCACTCTGCAACATAGGCTTGCATGGCGGTATGGTAGGCGGTTTCGGTGGGTGTCAGATTGTTCCCGTTTTGCAGGGCTTCCCCGGCGATACGCTCCATTTCGGATAAGTTACAATGCAGTTTCAGATAGGGGATAAACTCATTCAGCAGCATTGCCCGGTGTTCTTTGTCGGCTTCCAGTGCTTCCTTGCCCTCGTTGTGCAAAAGGTAGTTTTCCCATTCCTTATCATTCAGATAATAGGTGTGGTGCTGCTCGATATGCTCCACAAGGGAACCGTCACCGTCGCCTAAATCCTGCCGCCCCTCGTAGTGGTCGGCTGTACCGTTCATCACATAATCAATGCGGAACGCCACTTTATCGTAACCGGGGCTTGCAAGGTTCGCTTCGTCCAGTCCCGCGATAAGGGTATTTGCACGGGACAGGGGGATTGTTTCGCCCTCCCGTAGCTGGGGGCTTTCGCTCCACTCGATTGTAACGGTCGGCTCTGCGGAAAGGTCGGGGGTCGGCTCTTTTTCTGCTTCCTGCGCTTTCGCGGCTTCCCGTTCTTTTTGCAGCTCTGCAAAATGCCCGTCAATGCTGTTGATGATCTCGGCGGCGGTGGCGCGGATTGTTTCAAGGGACGTTTTCAGTTCCGCAAGCTCCCGCCCGCTGCTCCACCCGGCGACGTACCCAAAGGAATAGTCGGAAGTGTCAAGCCCGTAGTGCTGGCATACGGTATAGGCGATACTTTCAGCCTGTACCTCACGGGTGCGGCGGTCGGGTCTGTCCGGCTGTTCCGGGGCGTTAAGGTCAATGTCGTGCAGCTTTGCGTGGGCGATCTCATGGATAGCGGTCTTTAGGTTCTGAAGCTGGCTCATGCCCTCGTCAATGGCAATCCGCTTTTCCTCCAAGTGGTAGTAGCCGTGTGCTGTCCCCTCAATCTTCTCAAAGCCCATAGGCACGGGAGAGGTCTTTTCCAGCGCGGCAAAAAAATCCTCGTACTGTTCCACGTCCCCGGTCAGCTCATTTGCGCCAATGGCGGGAAGCTCCCGCCCCTCGGTCTGCGACACGTCGAAAACGGCGACAACTTTATAGGCGGGGATTTGGATTTCCTTTGTTTCGGTGACGGGCTTCCCGTCGCTCCCGATCACCGTCTTTCCTGTCTGCGGGTCTTTCTTCTCTACCTCCTGCCGGATTTTGTACGGCGACGGGGCAAGGATACGGATACCCTTTTCCCCTCGCATTACGTTCCGTCCAAAGTTATTTTTCCATGCGTTAAATCCGGCGATAAGGGAAGCGTCGGGCTTCTGCATGGCGATCAGCAGCGTATTGTTGAAGCTGTAATTGTGGAACTTTGACATGACTTGCAGATATTCCTTGTAGCGTTCACTGTCAAATAATTCTGTAATTCCCTGCTCCAAGCGGTCTGTGATTTCTTTCAGCTTTTCAGCAGGCTTGTCGGCGGTGAGAATGATCGGGTTTACCGGGCGCGGCTGGGGCGGGGAACCTGTCGGCGTTCCCGGCTGGGGTTCCTCCTGCTCCGGCGCGGCTTCGTCCTTTTCCAGCTTATCCGGGGCGGGGTGTTCCGGCTCCGGGAAGCTCATAACCTTGTATTCTTTCGGTATGTCATTTTCCCGCCCGTTGTACCACTGTGAAAAGGTGTTGCCGTTATTGTAGATATAGCCCTGTTCCGTAAACTGTCCCCGGTCTTTCTGTACCGCGTCCCGCCCGTATTCCTCATACTTGAAATATTTCTTTGCTTCTTCGGGCAGCTCCAATTCGTCCAGCTCGTCAATGAGGTAATAGCCGTAGTCGGTTTCACTTCGGACAGTGGGATAAATCCAGTAGCAGTCAAGATTTTGTGCAAGGTTGATAAGGTCTTTCACGCTCCCGGCGTGTTCCTTAAACGTTACCGCCGCCGTGAATTTATCCCTGTCCTCGTCGCCCTGCATTTCTAAGAGCTTCCCCAAATAATTCAGCTCGTCAATGGTGCTGTCCTGTACCACGGAAAGCGGCACGTCAAAGGGGTATTGCTCGGTGTTGGAAAATCCGTTGATGAAAAACTCCTGCGGGTTCTCCGCAGAAATGCCGACGCTTCTCATGGCGGCGTGAAGCTGCTCCGTAGTGGTCGGCATGGAAAGCCACGCGCCGCCCGGTTGCCCGGTTTCAAAGCGGCTGCGGCTGTCGATCAAGATTGAAAATGTTTCGCTCATTCGCGTTCTCCTTTCTTTTTTCAAGGCAGCATAAAGGACGCTGCGCATGGTTAGTGTCACTTCATACAACAATGCGCCGCGCCCTGTGCCAAGATTTTTATGCTTTTTCAAGAGGGTTTGGGACACTTCCCAACAAGCAAAATCCCCGTCCAGCGCGTTAGCGTCGAAAGGGGATTTACGGAAAAGGGTACTCTTTTCCTATGCTTGCTACGAAACTTATTTTTTCTTCGGTATCTCTATCTTGTAGTTGACGTACTTCCCGCCCGTATCAGCTAAAACAACGGTTCCGTCGTAGGTTTTGCCTGTTTTCGGGGAATACAAGCCCTTGACATTTGCCTTGCCGGATTTTAAGAGGGCGGCGGCGATCTTCGGGGAAAAGGTGACTTTCCTTTCCTCAAAGAAACGGTCATTTTTCCACATGGTAAAAGCACATTCCCGGTTAGAGCAGTAGAAATTCTTCTTGCCCTCATGGACGGGAGAACCGCACCGGGGGCATTTCCCGATAGAGGGCTTTTCCTCCCTGCCCGTGAAAGCTGCTTTGTCCTTATCGGCGGTGGCGTTCTCCTTTACCAGCTCCCGCGCCATAGCTTCAATGCGCTGCATGAAGTCCCCAGCGTCGGCGGCTCCCTTTGCGATCTGCGTCAGATTGTTTTCCCATTCGGCGGTAAGCTGCGGGGAAGTCAGCATATCCGGCAGGATTGAAACAAGGGCGGCTCCGTTCTGCGTGGGGATAAGCTGCTTTCCCTTGCGCTCCGCAAAGCCGGACTTCACCAGCTTTTCAATGACGGCGGCGCGGGTGGCGGGAGTGCCAAGCCCCCGGCGTTCCGCGT
>ERZ779889.2987-NODE-2987-length-12964-cov-10.019676_pt1 | contig 12964 bp, 12 predicted proteins | sample MGYA00511030_ERZ779889 | MGnify/ENA primary metagenome ERZ779889 (study PRJEB29588, sample SAMEA2160616) | human gut metagenome | biome: human gut; feature: human-associated habitat; material: faeces | place: Denmark | collected 2008/2010 ...
AAGCGCCGCAGGCGGGGCGGAGGCGGCGCCGGACACGCCCCCAACCTGCTGGACCGGAAGTTCAGGGCGGACGCGCCGCTCGAGAAGCTGGTGACGGACGTGACGGAGATGCGTGTCCTCGGCGGCGGGCGGCTGTACCTGTCCTCGATAATGGACCTGCACAGCAACATGGTCCTGGCCTACAGCGTGTCCCGGAGCAACTCGTGGGAGATGGTCGGGGAGATGCTCGAGCGCCTGGAGCGGAGGTGGGGCGTGCCGCGCGGGGTGATGATCCACAGCGACCAGGGCGGGCTGTACCGGTGCAGGGAGTACCTGCGCTTCGCCCGCGAGCACGGGGTGGTGAGGAGCATGTCCGGCAGGGGCAGCTGCTACGACAACGCCGTCATCGAGAGCCACTTCGGCAACCTCAAGGGACGCCTCGGCAGGCTCGACAGGGTGCCGGCGGACAAGGCCGCCGAGATGATAGACGAAGCCGTGAGGTACTTCAACGAGGAGCGCATACTGCTCAAGCTCGGAGGGCTCTCGCCCGCGGAGTTCCTCAGGGAGTACGAGAAAAGGCAGAAAAGAGGCCGGAAATCGGCCGCTAATATATAAATTATTGTAAGTCAGTCTGTTATATGAAGACTGATGAGTATTAACCCGTCCAACTTTTTTGGTACACCTCAAGTTGTGCCATATTTGCAATCTGCGTCAACGTGCAAATCTGCCCTGTGTGTCCCTCATCAGTCGGATTTGAAATTCATTAGTACCAGGCGCAGCCATTCTGCGGCTGCGGATGGCCGCCTGACGGGACTGATGGAACCAATTTGGGTCCATTGGGACCGGCCACTAGCCCTGGAATGGCCTCTGCGCCGTCCCGCCGGGACTGCTGAATGTCAATTTTGCCTTCGTGAAAATTACCTGCGCGCCTGATGTGCCCTGCAGGTGTCCGGAACGACGGCAGCGCGGCGAGGTGTAAGGAAAATGGTTATACCTGCGCAGGGAATATGCCTTGGAACGGCCTGCAGAGCTGTTCCGTAGAGCAGGTGAATTTCAGGAAACAATATCGCGGATGGTGAGTCCTCCTCAACTGGCAGCTGTCGGCAATGGTTCTACGCCGTCGTCTCGGCAGATTACTATCGCTCATTAGCTGAAAAGCGTTTCATCTAATTTCTCTATATTGGCTGTAAAGCTGAATCAAAATTACATATGTTGAAAAAAATTTACAACAGGCAAGGTCGAGGCTAGGACCATAGAAATAGCGGAGCTGCCTGTGGTCGTAGGTGCATCGGGATGAACCTCTGACGGTGTTTGCCAGTTGCGATGGCGGCGGTGAATTAGTCGCGAGTTTGGGGCATGTCGTCGGATTTTTCTTCGGGGTCTTCCGACGGCTCCCTCTCTATCTCGGTAGTCCGGGCGGAGTCGAGCTCCTGTTTCTGCTTCTCAAGTTCCTCGAGGGCTTTGTTTAAAGGGCGAAAAGAGATTCGATATGCAAAATAACTATAGGCGCAGAAAAGCGCTATTACCACTATTACTCCGATGAATGTCCCCATACCCTAAAGTTACAATTATTTTTCACAACAGGCAACGGTTGAGGTCAGGAGCATAGGCGCGACGCTGCTCTACTGCTGCACGGCTTCGGCCTGTTCGGCTGACGGAGTGGAGTTCGGGCTGGAGCTTGACGAGTTCTGCGACCTCATAGGCCCGGAGGACATGGAGCGAATGAGCGCCGGGATACGGACGGAGGCAGATAGCAAATCTGCCGCGACAGAAGGCGACGGCTCAAAAAAAAGCCGCGGGAATAGCGGAGCTGCTGGGCGTTGCCGTCGGCGCGATGGGGATGAGCCTGGCGGACTTCTGCTCGATGACCCCTGAGGAGTTTCGGCAGGCTCACGGAGCGTGGCTGGAGGCCGAGGAGTCAAGGGTGCGGAGCGGCTGGGAGATGGCGAGGACGCTGTCGGCGTTCATCCTGCAGCCCTGGAGCAAGAAGCGGCTGAAGCCGTCGGACGTGCTTAAGTTCCCCTGGGACGCGGCGGCGCAGACTGAAAGGAAAAGCCCTCCGGCAAGGAGCACGGAGGGCAGATTTCTGAAAGTCAAGGAGATGCTGGAGAAAGGGTCAATTGATTGAAATCACCAAGGCAACATTGGATTATGTCCGTCAAGATCCTTCCAGTCATCCTTAGTAGACCTAAGAGACCATATCAACAGGATGACAACGCAGATGATGATGAGCCAGAACAGGACATTGATGAGTATCGTCTCGCCCAATGTGTAAGAAAGAGATGATAATATCGTCACCATAATGAAATTCAACTGTTGAGCACAATATAATAATAATCATAATAATAAAAAAACGACCATGGCAGGGAACTCCACGGCAACCATAACCTTCAAACTTGACGGAGACGTCAAGACCTTCCAGATTCTCGCGAAGGACGCAGAGAGTCTGAAGAAAGTCTAGGGAACTTCAGCAACAGAAGCCAAGAAACTGAGCCAACAGTTGTTGGACATGAACCAGGCAGTCGAGGCCTTCCGCGGGATGGAGACTCTCATCCGGGGTATCGAGAGCGCCTTTGGTTCTCTGTCGGCGGAGTTCAACGAAGCCAGCGCGAACGAGACTCGACTCGCGCAGTCGATGAAGACAGCGATGGGGGCGACGCAGGAGCAGGTTGACGCAATCATCTCCCTGACTGACGCTCAGGAAGAACTCGGAGTGGTTGACGGGCAGTTCCAGATCTCCGCCGCGCAGCAGCTGGCGAAGTTCCTCCAAACGACAGAGTCGCTGCAGACTCTGATACCGCTGATGAACGACATGGCGGCGCAGCAGTATGGGGTGGCGGCGAGCGAGCAGAACCTGATGTCGATAGCCACGCAGCGGCCGGTATGCAAATCCGTTGCAACAAGAGACGGCGGCGGATTGCAAATCCACCGCAACTGTAAATCCTCCGCGACAAGAAGCGGGCGGCACCATAAGGCGGGAATCAATGCCGCTGGGAATTTTGTCCCGTCCTCCACTGCCGCGCCCTAGAATGCCTGGAGCTGTTCGCCGCCGCTGCTGATGGTGCTTTTGAAGCTCTTGCCCTGGGTGGAGTTGAAGCGGTATCTCAGGGTCAGGAGGACATATTGTCCGAACACGGGCTTGAAGCTCTGGGTGAAGGAGTTCTCGGTGTAGGACGTGGTGTACATGTCCTTGTTGTTGAGCAGGTCGATGCCCTCCAGCATGATGCTCAGCTTGCCGTCGAGCAGGCTGCCTCCCAGCGAGACCTTGAGGAAATCGTTGCCCCAGACGTTGTCGCTGCCGAGTATCAGCCGCGAGCTGTTGTTGTATCGGGCTTCGAGGAAGGCGAAGTTCCAGGGTGTGTATCTGAGGGTCGTGCCGTAGTTCCAGTTCAGGGCCTGGATGACTGCGTCGCTGATGGAGCTGCTGCTTCTCGTGTAGGCGGCGCCGGCGCTCAGGCTCAGGCGCAGCTTTTCGGTCGGAGTGTAGTTCAGGCTGAAGCCTGCGCTTCCGCTCAGGTCGGTCGTCCTGTAGAGCTCGTCCATGAGGTAGGAGGGATTGACGGCGGCTGTCGCTCCCAGATCGTAGGAGAATCTTATGGGCTTCATCTTCTCGCTGAAATCGATTCCCGTCCCGTCCGAATATCGGAGCTTCGCGTTCAGGGCCCAGTCGGCGTTGTCGTAGTAGCGGAGCATGGAGCCCGCGGGCATCTCGTAGCCGTCGTATTCCGGGAGGACGGTGGACGACTGGAAGACCCTTTCCCTGCTGACTATGGGATGGTCGGTGAAAATGACGTTAATATTCAGATTCCGGGGATTGAGGCTGAAAAAACCACCGGTGGTGAAGGAAAGATTGTAGGTGTGGCCAGGTCTGAGGTCGGGATTGCCGGCTACCACCAGATAGGGGTTCGTGTTGTCGACGCGCTTGCGTATCTGCTCCAGCGACGGAAGCTGGACGCTCGAGCTCAGGCTCAGGTCCGTGCCCTTGCCGCTGTAGAGGTAGATATACGGGATGAGTGAGATGTAAGACTTGCTCAGGCTTCCGTCGGCGGGTATCCTCTCCGTGTCCGTGAGGTATGAATGCTGGACGCTCAGGCCGGCACTGAAATACAGTCTTGAGAAGGTGAGTCCGGCCTTGCTGGTGAGTGCGCTGTAGGTGTAGTCGTAGGTGTTGACCATGTCGGCGACGGGGTCGCCGCCCAGCAGGTCGAAGCTCGCCTGCTTCTTGTTGTTCTTTGCGTACTCGGACGACAGGGCGAAGTTCAGCCGCTCCTGGTGCTTTCCGTTCTTGAACAGCAGGGAGTAGTCGAATGCGGCGCCCGCGTTCCAGTTGAGCTTGTCGCCCGACATCTCGAGATAGCGCCGGGATGCGGAAGAGCGCAGGGTGTCGACGTTGAATCCCGAGGTGTTCCCCTTGTCGGCGCTGAACTTCAAGTTGATGGAGTAGGAGTTCCGGCTTGTGCCGCTCCATCCGGTGAAGGACAGGCTCTCGTTTATCGACCATCCGTCTTCGTCGGTTCTGCTGCTGCTGTTCTCCTTGTAGACTTCGCCTTCGACATTGTTCTCTCTGACCACGTCGGAGGTGCCGAGGCTCTGGTGGAGGCTGAGATTGTTGAGCCAGTTCATTCTGAGGCTTTCGCCGAGGCTTTTCTGGAAGCCGGTGTTCAGGCTGTGGCTTCTGATGCGGCTGACGCTGGAGGTGGAGTCGCTGACGGTCCTTGCCGGGCTCAGCTCGGTTTTGAACTGCTCCACGATGCTTTTCTGCGGGCTTCTGGTGTAGGAGTCGGAGTAGGTGTAGCCCACGGAGAGTCCGGTCCGCGTGTTGTAGTTGCGGCCCCAGTACTTCTCGACGGAAACCCGAGCGTAGTTCCTGACGGTCTGCGAGGTCAGTGCGGATGCGGGCGTGCTGAACGAACTGCCGCCCATGCTGATGGACTGGCCCAGGCCGACGTTGTTCGCCAGAAGGTCGGCCTTGACCTGGAGGTTTTCGGAGAAGAAGTTGCCGGACAGGCCGGCGATGTACCTTTCCTGCAGCTTCCCGTCGATGTTCTTCTCCTTGTCCGCCCCTCCGGACAGCATGGCCTGCAGGTCGGTGACGTCGAATATCGGATCCTTGGTGTGAATGTCGATGACCCGCTCTTTCTGCGGGGCTTCGACCAGGTCCTCGTCGGTTCCCAGGGGAGCCTCGTCGTAGATGTTCATGGTGACGACCTGCTCGGCGGCGAGGTGCCGCATCGCGTCCATAGGGTCTCTGCCGAAGACCAGGACGCCGTTCACGTAGGCGCGGGAGACTTGCTTGCCATGGATGGTGATGCCCATGTCGGAGACTTCGGCTCCGGGCATCTGGGCGATGAGGTCGATGGCGTAGTCGCCGGTCATCCTTTTCACTGCGTCGGCGTGGAACACCAGCGTGTCGCCCTTCATGGTCAGCACGGGCTGGACGGCGGTGGCCACTGCGCCGCTCAGCTCCTCGCCTTCGTGGGTCAGCTCTATGGTCACGGCCTGGTCGCCCTGCGTGAGCGTGATGTTGTCGTCGAACGGGAGGTATCCGTCCTTGACCACGAGCAGCCTCACCGTGCCGGGGTCGAGGTCCCTGAACTGGAAGTCGCCGTTGTGCGACACGACGCTGAGGGTGTCTTTGTCCGTTATCAGAACGGCCTCGTAGCCGCCCACGGCCACGCTCTGCTCCTCCCCGAACACTTCGATGAATTCATGGACATATCCGATGATGCCGCATTTCTCCTGCGCCGGCGCCGCCAGGCAGGAGAGCAGCAGCGCCAGGATGCAGGCCGGCAGCTTGAATCCGGTTTTCATAGGTGATGATTTGTCAGTCTTTCCAGAATACGTATGCTCCGTTTTTCCATGACCAGTGGACGTCCGGGTCGAGCAGGACCAGGCCGAAGCCGGGCTCGAAGTCGACTTCGCCCGTCTTCGCCCATCCGTTCTCCTCCATGAACTCTATCGCAGGATTGCTGATCCCGGAGTCCAGGCAGAACACCCTCGAATAGAGGACCCGCTGGCCGTCGGTCGTCGAGCCCGTCCTCGGGCGCACAGGTCTGGGGACGTAGTAGGTGCCGTCGGGGCGAGTGCCGAACCGCTGCGCATATTCGGGCGGGATCGGAAGTTCGTTGCCGTCGAAATCTGTCAGGCGCGTCTTCCTTTCGCCGGAAGAGTCCATCTCTATTATGACGGCGTTGGCCCCTTTATGGACCGTGATGCTGTCGGAGAAAGGCTTTACCTCGGAGATGGGTACATTGTCAATCCTGACTGCCAGCCGCCCTTCCGGCACATCATAGTAGATGGCGGTCGTGTTGATGTGGTTATATTTTCCTTCGTAGGAGTAGCCTTCAGAATCAGAACACATTTCAATGTCGAAAACCCCTACTGGAATCATTCCTCCACCATACGCTCCGAAACCATCCCACATCACCGAAACATGCAGCTCCGAATTCTGCGCATGGCAGAATTCGCCTGCCGCCAGGGTCAGGAAACCGACAATTGAACAGGATAGCAGCTTCTTCATGCTGCTGGAAAGACTTTTCATAACGGTTGGTTTTTAGGGTTAGCAAATGTGGTTAACACAATTATAACCAAAAATAAGGACTAAAACAATGAAAACTTCGTATATTTACCTTTGCGATGAGTGCGGCTCAGCGGGGCTGTGCGCATGGCGACGGACGGACATTCCAAAACACAGACGATATGAACAGATTAGGCAGATTCATCATGTTGGCGGCAGCGGCTGCTGCGCTGACGGCCTGCGGCAACGCAGGGGGAAACGGCAACCCCGTCGTGACAATCGACAGCGGCAAGGTGCAGGGCGTGCTCGCCGAAGACGGGAGCACCATAGTGTTCAAGGGCATCCCGTATGCCGCGCCTCCCGTGGGCGAGCTACGCTGGCAGAAGCCCCAGCCCGTAGCGGCCTGGGACACCGTGCGCGTATGCGACAGCTTCGGCCCCGCCGCGGTGCAGCCACCTCACTCCGACCCCGAGTCGTTCTACACCAAGGAATTCTACTGGGAGGGCGACCCCGAATTCAACGAGGACTGCCTCTATCTCAACGTCTGGACCCCCGGTGACGCCGCTGGCAAGCCCGAGAAGAAGCTGCCGGTGGCCGTATGGATCCACGGCGGCGCCTACACCAACGGCTGGGGCCACGAGGTGACCATGGACGGCCAGGCCTGGGCGGAGCGCGGGGTGATACTCGTGACCATCAACTACCGCCTCGGCATCTTCGGCTTCCTCTGCCACCCTCTGCTCGCCGAGGAGGCCGGCGGAACCTGCGGCAACTACGGCACCTGGGACCAGGCTGCCGCGCTGCAGTGGGTGAAGCGCAACATCTCCGGCTTCGGCGGTGACCCCGACAACATCACCGTGTTCGGACAGAGCGCCGGCGCCGCCAGCGTCAAGAACATGGTCGCATCGCCCGTGACCCGCGGCCTGCTCTCCCGCGCCATCATCCAGAGCGGCGGCGGACTCGGCGAGTTCATACGCGAGAGCCCGATGGAGCAGAGCATGGCCATAGGCAAGGACATCATGGACATGGCCGGATGCACCACCCTCGAGCAGATGCGCGCGCTGAGCACCGAGCAGGTGCAGGGTCTCCTCGGACAGTACATGGCCGCCAAGAAGACCTACCTGATGCTCTCTCCCGTTACCGACGGCGAACTCCTTCCCAAGGGCTTCGATCAGGCGGCACTCGACGGCGAGATCGCCGACATCCCCTATATGATAGGCTGGAACCTCGACGACATGAGCGACATGACAGAGCCCATAGGCCGCTTCGCCACCACCCGCGAGCAGCAGAGCCAGCAGCCGACCTACGTCTACGAGTTCATGCGCCGCCTGCCCGGCGACGACTCCGGAGCCTTCCACTCTGCGGAACTCTGGTACATGTTCGGCACCCTCGACAACTCGTGGCGCCCGTTCACCGAGGCCGACCACCTGCTTAGCGAGCAGATGCTCGACGCCTGGACCAACTTCGCGAAATACGGCAACCCCAACGGCGACTCCGGCAACGACAGCTGGAAACCCTACACCGCCGCCAACCCGGAGGTTCACAAGTTCGACGTAGCAGAATAAATCCACAGGGGCGGCCCGGAAGGTCGCCCCGTTTTTCGTTGATATGAGAATAGTGATCCAGAGAGTGAGCCGCGCCTCGGTGTGCGTGGACGGCAGCGCGGTCTCGCAGATCGGCTGCGGCCTGATGATACTCGTGGGCGTGGAGAACGGCGACACTGAGGAGGATGCCGCGTGGCTGGCATCCAAGGCCGCGCGCCTGCGCATCTTCGACGACGCCGACGGGGTGATGAACCTCAGCGTTACGGACGCGGGAGGCGAACTGCTCGCGGTGTCGCAGTTCACATTGACCGCCTCCACGCGCAAGGGAAACCGCCCCTCGTACATACGCGCGGCAGGCCATGAGACGGCGGTGCCTCTCTACGAACGCTTCTGCCTGCTGCTGGAGCAGGAGAGCGGCGCGCAGGTGCGCAAAGGGGTGTTCGGCGCCGACATGCAGGTCGAACTGGTGAACGACGGTCCTGTGACCATCATCATCGACTCAAGGCTGCGCGAATAATTGTTGCTATGGAAGCGGTCTGCCGGGAGCCTATTGCCGCTCCAGGAGGTTGCGGGCCACGATGAGGGCGGAGTTGTAGATTATCTGGGGGCAGGGGCGCTTCTTGTAGTACTCGGGGGTGCGGTCCGAAGGTTCGGGGCTTTCCGTATCCTGACGCTTCCGGAGTCCCAGGAGCTCGCCGCAGACTATGCTGCCGCCGTTGAGTTCCTTGAATTCGGCGGCCATTTTCTGCACGAGGGCGTAGTTAGCGGTGCGGGCCTCCTTGACCGAAGGGTCGTCGGCGGGGGAGATGAAGCCGGCCATCGCCACGGCGCCGCTGAAGCTGCCGCAGACTTCGCGCAGGCGGGCCATGCCGCCCCCGAAGCCGGAGCCTATTACGGAGAGCAGTTCGGCTGAGACCTGGCTTTCAAGCAGGTCGGAGAACGCGAGCAGCACCGACTGGCAGCAGTTGTAGCCGTTCAGGAAATTGTTGCGGGCACGTTCAGCCCTTTCTTCCGGGGAAAAGTCCGCGGGCAGTTGTATCTTGAAATCCATATAGGTCCAAAGTTAGATGTTTTGCGGCCGGATTGCAAATTCTTCAAGTCGGATTACAAATTCGGACAACAAAAACGCAAATATGGGCCAACGTTGTTCGTGGGCTATTCGAAGCTGCTGCCGCCGATGAAGCTGCGGAGCAGGGAAGTGGGCGGGATCTCCTTGTCGGACACCGGGATGAAGTAGTGCAGGAAGTGCAGCAGCCTGTGGGCCTCGCCGTATTCCTGGCAGTTCTTCGGGACGGTGGCGAGTATCCTCTCCGCGTGGTTGCGCAGCACCGCGAACTCCACGAGATATGCGGAGTTGAACAGCACGTCGGCCTCCTCCTGGAAAGGGTAGATCCATTTCACCTCGGCCCTGCGCACGTTGGGCCAGTTGGATATGGTCTGGCGGGCGCTGTAGGAGCCCATCTTGAAGTCGCGCACGATGCGGCGCAGCAGCCTGTTGTCGCTCGTGGGGATGCAGTTGTGGTCGTCCAGCGAGATGCTGGTGATGGTGTTGATGAAGATCTTGAACTTGCTCGACGCCGGCACCTTGTCGGTGAGCATGGGGTTGAGCGCATGGATGCCCTCGACGAGCAGCACCGCGCCCTCGCCGAGCCTGAGGCGCTTGCCGTTGAACTCGCGCATGCCGCTCACGAAATTGTACTCCGGGACCTCCACCTCCTCGCCGGCGAGCAGCTTCAGGACGTCGCTCTGCAGGTAGTCGTGGTCCACGGTGTCGAAATTGTCGAAGTCGTAGTTGCCGTCGGGCAGCTTGGGGGTGTCGAGGCGGTTTACGAAGTAGTCGTCGGTGGAGAATGACACGGGATGCAGCCCGCAGGCCTTCAGCTGCACGCTGAGCCGCTTGCAGAAGGTGCTCTTGCCGCTGCTCGAAGGCCCGGTGATCAGCACCAGCTTCACGGGCTCCGCGCCCTGGCTGCGGCGCTCGATTTCCTCGGCGATCTGCACTATCTTCTTCTCCTGCAGGGCCTCGGCCACCAGGATGAGGTCGGAGGCGTTGCCGTTCAGGCAGGAGCGGTTCACGTCGCCCACATTGTCGAGCTTCATTATCCGGTTCCAGCGCATGGCCTCGGAGAAGACGTCGAAGGTCTTGGGCTGCTCGTAGAAGGGGGCGAGCCTGTCGGGGTGGTGCCTGTCGGGTACCCGGAGTATCATTCCGTCGCGGTAGGGTGTCAGGCTCCATATCCTCAGATATCCGGTGGAGGGCACGAGCGAACCGCAGTAGTAGTCGGAGTAGCCGTCGAGGCTGTAGTAGCTGATGTAGACGTCGCCGCAGGTCTCCATGAGCCTCGCTGCGTCCTGCCTGCCGAGACTGCGGAAGAGCCCGACGGCCTCTCCGGCCTGCACGTCGTGGCGGCGGAAGGGGAGGTCAAGCTCCACGAGCTCGTTCATCCGCGCGGATATCGCCTCGATGTCGGCTTCCGAGAGAGCCTCGCCGCCGCTCCTGGCTATGCTGCAGAAATATCCTTTGGAAATCGGGCGGCGCAGGCTCACCCTGCATCCGGGGAAGATGTCCTCGGCCGCCTTGCAGAGCAGCAGGCATAGCGAGCGGCAGTAGACGTTGCGGCCTATGTAGCTGCGGTAGTCGGTGAATTCGACGTCCTTGTTGTTGAAGACCTTGAAGAGCAGGCCTTCGGTCACGTTGTTGACCTTGGCGGCAAGTATGTCGCAGGGTCTGTCGAACTCGAAGGCGGGGAGCATTTCAAGCAAAGTGGTCCCCTCGGTGAATTCCCTGAAGGTACCGGTGTTCCTGCAGTATATTCTTGGCATGTGCGTGGAGATTGCTGCGCAAAAATACGGAAAAAATATATTACCTTTACTAAAATTCTTTCTGTTATGAGCCAGCTGCACATTATCGACCATCCCATGATCCAGCACAAGCTGACCATCATGCGCGACAAGGACACGGGCTCCAAGGACTTCCGGGAGCTTCTGAAGGAGATTTCACTGCTTATGGGCTACGAGGTCACCCGCGACATCCCCCTCGAGGACGTGGTGATAGAGACCCCGATCTGCAAGATGCAGTCGAAGAGGGTTTCGGGCCGCAAGCTCGCCGTGGTGCCCATACTCAGGGCGGGGCTCGGAATGGTGGAGGGCCTGATGAACCTCGTGCCGGTGGCGAAGATAGGCCATATCGGCCTCTACCGCGACGAGGAGACCCATCTGCCGGTGGTCTACTACTGCAAGTTGCCCGAGGATATCAAGGACAGGATGGTGATCGTGACTGACCCGATGCTGGCCACCGGCGGCAGCTCCTGCGACGCGCTGACCATGCTCAAGGAGTACGGCTGCACGAACATCCGCCTGATGTGTCTCGTGGCCGCGCCCGAAGGGGTCGCGAAGGTTCAGAGGGAGCACCCCGACGTGGACATCTACGTGGCTGCGGTGGACGACCATCTGAACAGCGACGCCTACATCGTACCCGGGCTGGGTGATGCAGGCGATCGCATATTCGGCACTAAATAGCCGCTAGTCGCGCGAAGATATCTTCGACATGTTGTCCAGCAGGTCCTGGTTCGTCTTGAACTCGTCCATCAGCTGGAGCATGAAGTTCATCGCCTCGGTGGAGTTCATCTCGGCGAGCAGCTTTCTGAGTATCCAGATGCGCTGGCTCTGGTCCCTGGTGTAGAGCAGGTCGTCGCGGCGGGTTCCCGAGAGCAGGATGTTGACCGCCGGGAAAATCCTGCGGTTGGCCAGGGTGCGGTCCAGCTGGATTTCGCTGTTGCCGGTGCCCTTGAACTCCTCGAAGATCACGTCGTCCATCTTGGAGCCGGTCTCGGTGAGCGCGGTGGCGAGTATGGTCAGCGAGCCTCCGCCCTCGATGTTGCGGGCAGCGCCGAAGAACCTCTTGGGCTTCTGGAGCGCGTTGGCGTCGACACCTCCGGTCAGCACCTTTCCCGAGGCGGGCTGCACGGTGTTGTAGGCGCGGGCGAGCCTGGTGATGGAATCAAGCAGGATCACCACGTCGTGGCCGCACTCCACCAGCCTGCGGGCCTTTTCGATGACCATGTTGGCCACCTTCACGTGCTTCTCGGCGGGTTCGTCGAAAGTCGAGGCCACCACCTCCGCCTTCACGGAGCGCTGCATGTCGGTCACCTCCTCGGGGCGCTCGTCCACGAGCAGCACGATTTCGTAGACCTCGGGGTGGTTGTCGGCTATCGCATTGGCTATGCTCTTGAGCAGCAGGGTCTTTCCGGCTTTCGGAGGCGAGACGATGAGCATTCGCTGGCCCTTTCCGATAGGTGAGAACATGTCGACTATGCGGCAGCTCACGTCGCTCATGTGGCCGTTGCCGAGAAGGTTGAACTTCTGGTCGGGGAAGAGCGGGGTCAGGAAGTCGAAGGGCACGCGGTCCCTGATGTATTCGGTGGAGCGTCCGTTGACGGACTTGATGTTCACGAGGGGGAAGTACTTGTCGCCTTCGCGCGGAGGACGAATCTCTCCGGTCACGGTGTCGCCGCTCTTGAGGGCGTTGTTCTTGATCTGCTGCTGCGAAACATAAATGTCGTCGGGCGAGTTGAGGTAGTTGTAGTCGGATGAGCGCAGGAAGCCGTAGCCGTCGGGCATGATCTCGAGGACCCCGGTGGCCTCCACCGTCTCTTCGAAGAACACGGGCTTCATCCTGGGCTGCTGGAAGTTCTGCCTGTACTGGCCCTGGTTGTTGTAGCCGTGCTGCTGGAAGCGCTGCTTCTGCGGCCTGTCTCCGTCCTGCTGGAAATAGGGCCTCTGCTGCTCCCTGGGTTCGCGGGGGGCCTGGGCTTCGCGGTTCTCGTCGGCTGTCTGCGCGGGTGCTGCGGGGGCTTCGGTCTGCTCGGGCTGCTGGCTCTTCTTCCTTCCGCGCTTGCTCTGCTGCTTCTGGGGAGCCTCGGCCGCG
>ERZ779889.2991-NODE-2991-length-12948-cov-10.237959_pt1 | contig 12948 bp, 11 predicted proteins | sample MGYA00511030_ERZ779889 | MGnify/ENA primary metagenome ERZ779889 (study PRJEB29588, sample SAMEA2160616) | human gut metagenome | biome: human gut; feature: human-associated habitat; material: faeces | place: Denmark | collected 2008/2010 ...
TCCCTTGAGCGCGACGTCGCGGGGCGGAATCTTGTTGAACGGATGTATCTCGCAGTAGACTCCGGCCTCGCGGACCTTGCGCGCGATCAGCTGGGTGTACTGCGAGCCGAAGTCGAGTATCAGTATCTTATTCACCTCTTGAGTAGTTGGGGGTTTCCTTCGTAATGGTCACGTCGTGGGGGTGGCTTTCGGCCATTCCGCTGGCGGTCACGCGGGTGAACCTGGCGCTCTTGAGGGCGTCGATGTTCGAAGCGCCGCAGTAGCCCATGCCGGAGCGTATGCCGCCGACGAGCTGGTACACGGTCTCGGCGAGGGTTCCCTTGTAGGGCACGCGGCCCACGATTCCCTCGGGCACGAGCTTGTTGAGGTCGGTCTTGTCATCCTGGAAGTAGCGGTCCTTGGAGCCTGCGGCCATGGCGTCGATGGAACCCATGCCGCGGTAGGACTTGAACTTACGTCCGTTGTAGATGATGGTCTCGCCGGGCGACTCCTCGGTGCCGGCGAACATGGAGCCGCACATCACGCAGTCTCCTCCGGCGGCGAGGGCCTTCACGATGTCGCCGGAATACCTGAGTCCGCCGTCGGCAATCATCGCGACGCCCGTGCCCTTGAGGGCCTTGTAGGCGTTGAAGATTGCAGTCAGCTGGGGCACGCCGACACCGGCCACGATGCGGGTGGTGCAGATGGAGCCGGGGCCTATGCCCACCTTGACTCCGTCGGCCCCGGCCTCGGCGAGGGCTCTGGCGCCTTCCTCGGTGGCCACGTTGCCAACCACCACGTCAAGCGAGGTGTATGCGGCCTTGACCTTGCGGAGCAGGTCGATGACTCCCCGACTGTGACCGTGGGCGGAATCCAGCACCACCGCGTCGACTCCTTCGGCGGCCAGTGCGGCCACGCGGTCGAGCGCGTCCCTGGTGATGCCTATTCCGGCAGCCACGCGCAGCCTTCCGCGGGCATCCTTGCAGGCGTTGGGATGGAGGCGCTCCTTGAGTATGTCCTTGTAGGTTATCAGTCCCACGATATGTCCCTTCTCGTCGACCACAGGGAGCTTCTCGACCTTGTTTTTCTGGAGAACTCCGCGCACGTACTCCCTGTCGGTCCTGCCTACGGGCACGGTCACGAGGTTCTCGGAGGTCATGATGTCCCTGACGAGCACGCTCATGTCATCCTGGAAGCGCACGTCGCGGTTGGTCACGATTCCCACGAGGTGGCCTTCGCCGTCGGTCACGGGGATGCCGCCGATGTGGTTGTCGCGCATGAGGGCGAGGGCGTCGCCGACCGTCTGGTCCTGGTTGATGGTCACCGGGTCGTTGATCATGCCGTTCTCGGAGCGCTTCACCTTGCGCACTTCGGAGGCCTGGGCCTCGATGCTCATGTTCTTATGAATAACGCCGATTCCTCCTTCTCTTGCGAGTGCTATGGCCATCGGCGCTTCGGTTACGGTGTCCATGGCGGCGGACACGATGGGGATGTTGAGGGTGATGTTCCGCGAAAAGCGGCTGCTGAGGTCTACTTCTTTCGGAAGGACTTCCGAGTATGACGGAATGAGGAGAACGTCATCAAAAGTAAGGCCCTCGAAGGCGATTCTTTCTTCTACAAATGACATTTGGCGCTAACTTTTATTAGCCTGCAAAGTTAGTATTTTTTTTGTATTTTTTATTTATGTTCAGTGGCTTGGTGTCGGCTGCGCGGACTGCCGTAATTGCGCCTCGCAGACGAGAAAAGTCTGCTCGGTCACAATTCGGCAGTTCCGCTGGCATCCAAATGCAGACTGAGCATAATTGGCGCGGCAGGCGGGATTGTGATGCACCAGCATCACGAGCGGGAAGCGGATTCCGGCGAGCGCCCTTGAACTTTTTTCCGAAAGCATAGGCTACTTGCGCACCCTCTTGAGCCAACGGTCGGTGAGCCAGCGGCGTACAGGCTCGTCGTAGAGTTTCAGCCATGCCCACGCGGCGCCGACCGAAACGAGAACCACGCCCACGTTCAGCACGATGTGCGTCCATAGCGGCGCGTCGGGATTGCGCTCCACCCATGCCATCTGCATGTACATCACGGGATAGTGGGTGATATACAGAGGATACGAGAGGTTTCCGAGGAAGTTGCAGATCCTGGTGCTCCTGGCGTCGGTGGTGCGGCTGCCGGCTCCGGCGAGCACGATCAGCGGGAAGAGCAGCAGAATCGACACGGCCTGGTAGAGTCCGTCGGGCACTCCGGCCTTCCCGCCGATCTGAGGTATGGCGAAGATCACCACGAGCGCGAGCGAGCACCACCAGAAGCCGCCCTTGAGGCGTATGGGGCTTCCGCTGGGGTTGGCGTCGGTCCTGCGGGAGGGCAGGATGCGGCTGATCAGAAGGCCGCAGAGGAAGGGATAGAGCAGGCGGGAGAAGCCGATGTAGACCTGGTCGGCGGTGAGGCTCCATCCGCCTATGACGTTGTATTTGGGTTCGGCGAAAAGTCCGAAGACGTTCCATCCGAGCGTGAGGTCGAGCGTGAGGAAGGCGGCGCACAGGCAGAGCAGAGCGAGCGCCAGCTTGGGCAGACGGCGGAATATCAGGGCATACAGGATATTGCCCACGTACTCGAAGGTCAGCGACCAGTTGGGGCCGTTAAAGGAGTTCATCTCACCCCATCCGCGTATGTCGAGCTTCGGGCCGCAGGGAATCATGAACAGACCCATCACGAAGCAGAGGGCGAACATCCAGCCGCTGCATTCCGCAATCAGCGGGAAACCGGCGCACGAGCCGAAGAAGAACAGGCAGGCTCCGGTCACCGTTCCGGCGAGCACCATGGGGTGAAGGCGCACGAGGCGGCGCTTGAAGAAGCTCCAGGTGGTCATGCGGTCCCAGCGGTCGTCGTAGGCATAGCCTATCACGAAGCCGCTCAGAACGAAGAAGAAGTCCACGGCCAGGTAGCCGTGATTCACGATCTGAGTGCCGATGAAGGGGATGTAGGTCTCGAAGCAATGGAATACGATGACCATCAGGGCAGCCACTCCTCTGAGTCCGTCAAGGATCTCATAGCGCGGCTTGGAAGCGAGATATACGTTGTTCTGTGTCATATCTGTGGTGAATTCCGGCGCCAAAGATAGTTCAAATGCTTGTCATATATTTGTCTTATTGTTATTTTTGTTTGTCTTATATTTCCGAGATGAAGTACGACTACGTGAAACTGAACCCTTCGGAGCAGATAGGTCCGCACTCGCAGGCGGCGGTCCTGCCAGGGTTCGAGCCCGTGGTGGCCGGCATCATCGGGATGCAGGATTCGCTGGAATTCCACGGGGCGTCCAAGGCGGCGCTCGCGCGGCTGCTTCTGCAGATGGAAAACGAGAACCAGGCTGAACGAACGGCCTCGGTACTGCGCATACTCTCCCTGATCAGCCGCGAGAGGGACGTCAGCGTTAGCGGCCGTTTCAGGAAGGCGGAGACCGCAGTGGAGAAAATCAGGAAGATGGAGATCTACGTGACCTGCAACTGCCGCAGGCATCTTACGCTCGAAGACGCGGCGCGGCACGCGGGCATGTCGCGGACGCGCTTCTGCTCGTTCTGGCGGCATGAGACGGGCGAGACCTTCATGACCTTCGTGACCCGGCAGCGGCTGAAGACGGCCTGCCACCTGCTGCTGACCAGGCCGGGGATGCACGTCTCCGAAATCTGCTACGAATCCGGCTTCTCCGACATCCCCCACTTCAACCGCACCTTCCGCCGCTTTCTCGGCCTCTCCCCTACCGAATACCGCACGAACCGGGAGCCGCGGTAGACTCGGCAGATTTGCAAACTGCCACACGCCTGCTGGCTGAGTGTTATGCCGCCTGCGGCCATAAGCATCCCTCGCAGGCGAGAAAAGCCTGCTCGTGGATGATATGGCCATCCGGCGGCGCACCTTGTCTGCAAACTGTTGCAGCAAATACTACAAAAAATGTATACACACTTTTTGTAACAACAATTTGCGTGATTACATTTTATGTGCTATATTCGCCTCATAAATCAAAGTCAGAGCGTTATGGAAACACCGTTCATATTTGGAAAGATTGCCACAGAGAAGAACTTTACCGACCGCGAGAAGGAAACCGCCAGCCTGGTTCAGAACTTCACGTCGTTAATCAACACGATTATCATATCCCCGCGCCGATGGGGGAAAAGTTCGCTTGTAAATAAGGCTGCGAAGTTGGCGATGGCGCAGGACAGCAACCTTCGGATCTGTCATATCGACCTTTTCAATGTGCGTAGCGAGGAGCATTTCTATTCGCTGCTCGCCCAGAAGGTCATTGCGGCCACTTCCACAAAATGGGAGGAGGCAATCGAAAGTGCAAAAAGCTTCTTTTCGCATCTTGTTCCCAAGATTTCAATCGGTACAGACCCCACCAATGAGGTTTCAATCGACTTTGATTGGGAGGAGGTAAAGCGTAATCCTGATGAAGTGCTCGATCTGGCCGAAAAGATTGCCAGGAAGAAGGGGCTGAAAATCGTGATTTGCGTAGATGAGTTCCAGAATATCGCAGAATTTACTGACCCAGACTATTTCCAGAAAAAGTTGCGTTCACACTGGCAGCTGCACCAAAATGTAGCCTATTGTCTTTATGGCAGCAAGCGCCACATGATGATGGAAGTGTTCACCGACTCATCCAAACCATTCTACAAGTTCGGCAACCTGATGTTTCTCAATAAAATCGAGACCCCTTGCCTCGTGGAATTCTTTAAAAGTCGTTTCGCTGATACCGGCAAGAATATCAGCGATGAAGCAAGCCTCTTGATTGCAGAACTCGCGGACAACCATCCATACTACTCGCAGCAGCTGGCACAGCTTTCATGGCTCAGGACAAAGGATGTATGCACCGTTGAAATCGTACGTGAGGCACACACAGCGTTGGTGGAGCAGTTAAGTCTGTTGTTTGTAACAATCACCGAAACACTGACCACACAGCAACTGAACTACCTCAAGGCTCTTATTGCTGGAGAAAAGGCCATTAGTTCGACCGAAGTCATGCACCGCTACCAGATCTCTTCCACGACCTCAATATCCCGCTCAAAGGCTGCCCTTGTCAAGAATGATATATTGGATAATAAAGCTGGTGAAATCTCGTTCCAGGACCCGATTTATGCCTATTGGTTGAAGACTGAATATTTCGCGAGATGATCTGGATCCACAGCAGACTTGGCAGATCTGCAATCTGCTGCCATGACCCAGCCGCCGACGGGCTCGCCCTCCGGCAGTAGGAACCACCGCGCAGCCCTATACTGCCGGCAGGCCGACTCCGCCGCGGCCGGCTTCGGTACTACGACGCTGGATAGCAAATCCAGTGCAACAGAATGCCGGTTGATTAAATCAGCTCAATCGTCACCGATTCAGAAAATGTTTTCCCTCCGCTCAGCTCAACCTCAACATCAAACCTCACCTCTGCCGGCAGCTCGACCGGGTCTTCAGTCAGTCGGAATACCGCTTGAGGGAAAACAATCGGTTCGTAACGCAGATAATCCTTTATGCTCATACCCTCTTCTATCCGCCCTATCAACTTTTTATCGGCAGAAAACAGAAAATCATTATAGTATCCCGGAATCGTGTAAAACTCGAATTTCTCCGACAAATCCGTTCCCGGGGCTTCACCGAAGAGGGTCTTATCCGCCTTGATTGATATTGAGACACACGATTCTTTCCGATATTCCACAGTCATCGGTATGCCTACACCATAATATTCCCCCAGCTGCATCGAAAGATATCTCGCCATCTGAGCTTCCATCTGATTATCCCGCGACGCCAGATAATTCTTTCTCATAAACTCCTGCCCGACATCATCAGGCACCATCTCCGCCGTATAACTGGACATATCTATCCGCAAGAAGAAATCCTCGGGCTGGACTGCAATGACTTCCTCCGGTCGGAACAAGATCATCCATAAATCGCCGTCGAAGAAAAACGCAGCATCTTCATCATCCCCGTCAAACGCATGCACATACATATGCTCACACCCTCTGGGGCAGAAAATCGGATTGATGCCGCTTGAAAGCGGAGGCAGCTCCGGCTTTCTGCCACAAGAGCCTGCAAGCAGCATCAACAAAATGATCAACGTGAATCTCATTTTATTTTTAACCATATCGTCAAACCAAATAATTCTTCTTCTATTTTTTCGATTTAATTCTGTTAGAATTACAAGAATATACCCAGCGAGACGACCAGATAGAAGCCTCCGAATCGCGATGAGTGGTCGTATGGAGCAAGGTACTCCACCCCGATGCCGCAAATTGATCTGTATCTGCTCGACGCCGGCATCACATATTCGCCCATGAGCCTGAGCTGCCAATAATTCTCGCCCGCTTCGCCTATCGTCGACAGTCCTGCGAGGGAGGCGGCAAGCTCTCCGTTCGAGCGCAGGCCATGGTTGATCCGCAGACCAAGTCCGCTCTTCACTGCGAAATCATAATGCTTTGCACCACGTTTGTCATATAGCAGTTCCGAGCCGTCGAACGGAACGAATACCGAGAAATACGGGCTCAACGCGAACCTCAGCCTCACATCCAGAGTAAGAAAAGAATGGTCTTCACCGAATCCCTCTGCCATCAGCTCGGCCGAATAACCAAGACGCTCCGCGAGAGAATAGTCCTGCGCGGCGGCATTCCTGTCCCCGAAGAAGAGCGACAGCAGAACAATTGCTATTCTACAAAAGACTCTTCGTCCCATAACAACTTACTGCTTCCAGCCACAGATATTGTTGCTTTGATAAGATCCTTTGATGTCTCTTCTATGACCGAATTATCAACCACTGTTTTATATCCTTTGGTATATTCAGGAATATATTCTTCATCTATAGCTGCAATTGTATCAAAATAGATTTTAGCAGTTTGCAACTCATTCTCTAAAGACGGATATTGAGAAATAACCTCGCTGAACATTTGATCGGAATCGCCACTTCCTCCCAAGTTAGCATAAAAACGATAGTCCGACAATGATGTTGCTGGCAATTCACATCCTGTTTCAGACATTTTACATAAAATCAAAGAATGTATCTCTTCGTCTGTTAAATTAGCAATATCCGGTCTTTCTTCAAGAATGGAAACAATTATTTGATTGTGAAGGATTCCGAGAGAATCAGGTTCATCGAGCAGAATCTGCCCGTCATATAATGAAACATTTTTATTGTAATACGCATCAAGATCACACGCATTTTCCGCTGAAAGATTGACTTCAACAATCTCAACGACAAATTGAGCTATAGATCCAGTAACGGCCCCTAAAAGACTGCCTCCGGGTCCCAAGAGACCACCAATTATCGCTCCAAAAGCATCCCGGGATACAATTCTCCCAAGAGACCGCCAAAAGGGAGACTTGGTTCCTACTGAAGTAATGTAGTCGGAGCTATAATTGTCAAGCTCCTGCATCAATTGTTCGTATTGAACTGTTTCAGCCTCTACCTCCACGTTTACTGTTGACTCATTCTGTTTTGAGCATGAATAGCCAAATCCTGCAATTAGCAAGACAATAGCAATTAATTTAATTTTTTTCATTCTCTATTGTTTTTTATAATACATATACTTCACTTCTACGCCGAAAGAATTATTGTAGAAATCAATTTATATAAAAAATACCTTCGGCATAAATTTCCGCAGAGTCTATCACAAGCCAGTATGTGCCCTGCTCGAATGGAGCGGATATTGAGAGATACGGAGATAAAGTGAAATCGAAAGTATCACAGGCGATGATGTCTCCAGTCTGATTCACAATATACACTAATGTCTCTTTGCTGCCGTAGCATATGATATCTATCACAGACATATTTGAATAATATACCGCCTCCACATATTGAGATATGCTCCTATCTATAGGAGGCACTTTACTTACAATTTGAATAGCAATTTCTTTTTCTGTTTTATTCTCATCTTGGGCGGAAACAGAAAAAGTCGGTGCTATTACCAAGGCTAAAATGAGCATTAAGGTTTTAGTGTTTAATTTCATAAGTTCGAGTGATTGGTTTTGACAAAATTATGCAAAGAAAGTTTAACCTGGAAATCAAAAGTTTAATCAGCCATTTTGTAAATGGCTGATTATCAATAGGGGGGGGTAAATTCCGAAAACGGTTTCCGAAGGAAGTTTAATCTTAGCCTCGGGTCATAGAAGAGACCTCAGATAGTTGCCGAGGTTGGTGTCGTGGGGGCCGAGACCGAGCTTGGAACGGATGAGGCTGCTCTCGTTGTAGTGGCCCCCTCGTCCGATGTAGTTGCTGATGTCCTTCCCCCTGAGGCCGATTGCGTAGAGGCAGCAGAACTGCACTTCGCATTCGGTAAGTCCCTTGCCTTCAAGAAAGGCTATGAACTCGGGATGGGCGGCCGCAAATGTCATCCTCGTCGTGTAGAGAAACTCCTCGCGGTTCGACACCAGTCTTTCAAGATCCTCCGCCAGCTTCCTGTCGCGGCTGGAGGAAATCTCGCCGGCGATGATTCTGTTGAGCAGCTCCAGCCTGTCGGCAAGGACTTTCATGGACTGTCTGTCGACCGGGGGATTTTCCGCAATCATGGCCGACAGTTCGTCCTTCTCCTGCTTCAGGCGGGCGAGGTTCTCTCTGTATCTCACCATTTCGGAGTTCTTCCGACGCAGTCTTCCCCGCAGCAGGTAGACGGCCGACGACAGAAGCACAATTCCGAATGCAGCGACGAAGATTATAATAGTGCGAGAGTTCCTGGCCCTCTCCAGCCGGAGTTCCTTCTCGTAGCGCTCCTGGATGAAGCCGGTGTCGTGCGCAGCGACAACGATGCTCAGCGAATCCGAAAGCCGAGAATACCGATACAGGGCACCGAAGGCATCTTCATAATCGCCGGACGATTCATAGAAATGATATAGTCTCGAATAATACTCCGCAGCATTCTGATAGTCCGGGTTGTTGTCACGGTAGAGGCGGAACATCTCCTCAGCTTTATCGAAGCGCCCGAGGAAAGTATATGACGCCGCAACGTCGAGCCACGACACGCCCTGCTTTCCGAATTCAGAAAGATAGTCTTTCAGCAGAGACGACAGTCCCGCCTTGTCACCTATCGCCTCTCTCATGCTCAAGGCTATGACATAATATTCATTCCTGCGATACTCGGTCAACTCCGGCATCATCGTCTTTACTGTGTCGAGACATGCAATGGCCCCCTCGTGCTCGCCGCGGGCATACCGTATGCTGGAAAGGAACGTCAGCGCCCCGGCATACTTGTCCATGTCACCCGCCAGTTTGTAGCAGGCTCTCGCACGGTCGGCATATTCCTCCGCCCTCCCGAGATCGAATATGGTCGCATATATATAAGCCATCGCCCGGTAGAGCATCCCCTTAGCCACCTCGTCGCCGGCCCCGGCCGCTTCGGCTTCGGCCTTCACGAAACTCTCCATCGCCGCCTCAGCGTCGCCGCAGTTCTGATAGACTCTGCCTTGATAATAATAAGCCTTGAGCTTCTCGTCAGCGTCGCCATGGCGCGAATACCATTCAACAGCCACGCTGACCAGGCTGTCGTCGGTGACGTCGACGTAGTTCTTGTCCAAAGCCATCGAACGGAGCAGCGCCAGTTTCGCCCGCGCCTCCGCGCCGCGCACTCCGGCGTCAGCGATGGAATCCAACGCCGCCAGCGCCCCCGCGGGCTCCTCGGAGATATAGGATTCGACCTCACGAAGAGCCTCCAGCTCCCTGTTTCCGCCGCAGGAGGCGAACAAGAGCAGCAGCGCTGCTGTCAGAAGAAATTTTTTCATAATTTATTTCATATCCCTTCTTGCCAACGGCAAACAAATTTACGCATCCACTTTCCCGGCGGCACGGGCTTCGTCGGCCTTGCGCTTGCGGTACATCTGCCAGGTGTTGTAGCAGTTGTGCCAGATGCTGTAGAAGCCGCCGGCGACCGACACGACCGGAGTCAGGAAGGTGTAGCCCATCCAGATGCCGAACACGGTGTTCTTCTGGCCCAGAGCCTGGCCGGCGGTGACACGGCTGCCGTAGCGCGCGCCTATGACCTTGCCGAGCCAGAACTGCAGCACGCAGCACAGCAGCGAAGCCACTCCGACCTCCAGCAGCACGATGAGGCCGGAGTCGTTGTGGACCAGCGAGCGCGTGCTCATCAGAATGGCAAGAGAGAGCGACACCGCCCAGAGGTAGAACGACACGCCGGCATAGCGCAGCAGCCAGCGGTGGAAGGCGGGCAGCAGATAGCGCACCAGCCATGCCGCGATACAGGGCAGCACCAGCATCGGGAAAACCTTTCCCAATATGGTCAGGAAGGAGCTGTGGAACGACACGCCGGCGGCGGGATGCACCATGGGCACCACCACCGGAACCACGAGCGCCACCGCGCAGTTGATCAGGACCGTGTAGGTGACGGCGCCGGCCATGTTGCCTCCGAGCTTGCCGGTCACCACGGCGCAGGCCGTGGCCGTAGGGCATATCATGCACAGCATAGCGGCCTCGAAAGCGTCGCGCAGCGGCAGCTCGGGCACGAAGGCCAGCAGCAGCGCAAGCCCCGCAAAGGCGCCGCACTGCACCAGCAGCAGCCAGAGCATCCATTTGTGCGGACGCATCTGATGAGGCTCGATCTTGCAGAAACTCAGGAAGAGCATCACCATGATCAGCATGGGCTGCACGAAGCCGACTATCTTCTCAAGCACGGGCCCGGCAGGATGCAGGGCCGGAATCTCCATGTACAGGAGGTAGGCGAAGACGCCGGCGAGCATCGCGAAAATCAGCACCCAGTCCCTGATGAACTTGGCGAAGGTGTATCTGTATGACGACATCGTCTATCTGCGCTTCTCGCGGGCGAGGAAGCATTCGATGGTGTTCTCCATCAGCATCGCTATGGTCATGGGGCCGACTCCTCCGGGCACAGGGGTCACCCAGGAGGCCACTCGGGAAACCGAAGCATAGTCGATGTCTCCGACCAGCCTGCCGGCCGCGTTGCGGTTCATGCCCACATCGATGACCACGGCGCCGGGCTTGACCATGTCGCCGGTCACGGTGTTCTCATGTCCGACTGCCACCACGAGGATGTCGGCCAGCAGTGTCACGGCCTTGAGGTCGGCCGTGCGGGAGTGGGCTATCGTGACGGTGGCGTTCTCGTCGAGCAGCAGTTTGGCGACAGGCTTGCCGACGATGTTGCTGCGGCCCACCACCACGGCGGTCTTGCCCTTGATGTCGATTCCCGTGCTCTTGATGAGCTCGATGATTCCCTTGGGGGTGCAGGGCTTGATGCAGTCGGTGCCTATCCAGAGCGAGCCGACGTTCAGGATATGGAAACCGTCCACGTCCTTCTCCTTCGCTATCGAATAGATGACCTTGGACTCGTCGATGTGCCTGGGGAGCGGCAGCTGCACGAGGATGCCGTCGACTGTGTCGTCGGAGTTGAGCTCCTGGATCTTTTCGAGGAGCTCCTGCTCGGAAATCGCGGCGTCAAGCTCGATGAGGCGGGAGTCCATGCCGGTGTAGGCCGCCGCCTTGACCTTGTTGCGCACGTAGACCTGGCTGGCGGGGTTCTCGCCCACGATTATCACGGCGAGGCAGGGCTTGCGGCCGTATTCGGCCTCGAGTTCGGGCACCCTCGCCTTCACCCTGTCCTTGACGGCGGCGGAAATGGCGTTGCCGTCGATCACGCGGGCCACGCCCATCTCGAAGGCGCAGTGGCCTATGTCGTCGCGGTGGAAGAGGTTGGCGCAGCTGACCCGGGCCACGGCTTCGTAGGCCTTGTCTCGGGCGACATGGAGGTCGACGCCCTCGGCCACTACCATCATCACGCGGCCGCCTGCGGTCACGAGCCTGCCGTCCTTGAGTGCCGTGCCCATGTGGTAGACGCTGACGCCCGACATGTCGCCGAGCTCGACGGGGCAGCCCTTTTCGTATTTTCCGGGATAGCCTTTCGACGCGAGCACCACTCCGAGGGTCACTGACTTCTTCCACTTGAGCGGCCCGGCCTCGCGTCCGGAAGCCACCGCGTCGAAGACGTCGTAGATGTCGCTCTTGAGCAGCGGCAGCACGACTTCGGTCTCGGGGTCGCCGAAGCGGGCGTTGAACTCTATGACCTTGATGCCGTCTGCGGTCTTCATCAGGCCTCCGTAGAGCACGCCGGAGAGCGGGCGGCCTTCTTCGGCCATGGCTTCGGCGGTGCGGCAGAGTATGTTCGTGTAGGCGAAGTCCCTGTCTTCGTCGCTGATGAAGGGCAGCCCGGTGTAGGCGCCCATTCCGCCGGTGTTGGGGCCCTTGTCGCCGTCGAAGGCGCGTTTGTGGTCCTGGGAGAGCGGCATGGGGTAGACGCGGCGTCCGTCGACGAAGCACATGAACGAGAACTCGGGGCCTTCGAGGTAGTCTTCGACCACCACCTTGCCCTTGCCGAAGGCGCTGTCGAGCAGCATGCTCTTGAGGGCGGCCTCGGCCTCGACCAGGTCGGCGGCGATGACCACGCCCTTGCCGGCGGCGAGGCCGTCGTATTTGAGCACAGCCGGGAAGGGGCGCGAGCTCACGTAGTCCAGGGCGTCTTCGTAGCGGGTGAAGCTGCGGTAGCCGGCCGTGGGGATGTCATATTTGGCCATGAGTTCCTTGGCGAACTCCTTGCTGCTCTCGATGCGGGTCGCGGCGAGGGTGTGGCCGAAGATCTTCAGTCCGGCGGCGCGGAACTCGTCGACGATTCCGGCTGCCAGCGCGGCTTCGGGGCCGACTACGGTCAGGTCAACTCCGTTTTCCCGGGCGAATTTCTTCAGCGCGGCCACGTCGGTGTCGGCTATGGGCACGCATTCCGCCTGCGCGGCGATTCCGGCGTTGCCAGGGGCGCACCATATCTTCTCCACCTTCTCGGAGCGGCTCAGCGCATCCACTATCGCATGGCAGCGTCCGCCGCCGCCCACAACTAGAACTTTATTCTTCATATCCTGCTTTTATAGGTTCCTAATTTCAAATGTTCCGGCGGCCGGGCCGTGGCGTCCCTCGCCGGGGGTTCGCGCTACGCGCTCATC
>ERZ779889.2995-NODE-2995-length-12940-cov-3.061156_pt1 | contig 12940 bp, 10 predicted proteins | sample MGYA00511030_ERZ779889 | MGnify/ENA primary metagenome ERZ779889 (study PRJEB29588, sample SAMEA2160616) | human gut metagenome | biome: human gut; feature: human-associated habitat; material: faeces | place: Denmark | collected 2008/2010 ...
AAATAATTGGCCGACAGACACAATTCTCCGGCACAATAGTGCACCGTGGGCAATCCTTCACGCTCGGCACGGCCGGATTCGAAATAATCGTCGAGCAAAGCCTCGAAGCGCGCCAACACGTCGTGGTTGACTTTGCTCCGGGTAACAAACTGGCGCTCATAGAAACGCATGCAATAGCCCAACAACAGCTCAATATAAGTAACAAGCAACGTGCGGCTGTGCTTATCCACATCGTGTTCCAGCTCTCGGCGGATGATGCGCAGACAGTCGAGCAAAGTCTGCCGTTCCTCATCCGAGAGGTGTAGAGCCTCGTTCACTTCATAGGAAAAGAAGGTATATTGCTTGATGTGTTTCCCCAACTGCGTGCCGCGAATCAAGTCGGGATGAAACACAATGCCATAAGCGTTGGTCTGCGGATGGCTGGCTGTACGAGTGACAGTCGCCGTCTGTCCGGGCGCAAAGCACACGATGGTCCCGGCCTGAAAATCATAAGTCTGGCGGCCATATTTAATGTCACACCCTTCCTCCATCTTCAAGAAGATGGCATAAAAGCCGTAGTTCATGCGAATGTTGTCCACGCTTCGGGTAGCATTGTTGAGGTCGACCACACTGACAAGCGGATGCAGTGTTTCAAGTCCGTAAAGCTGGTTATACATATCCACACTGTTCAAATCAAGAATCTGTTCCATGTCTGTTACCTTAGTATATGTGCTGCAAAGATACGCATCATTGACCATGCTATATAACCCTTATTACCGACAATATAACCTCATTTACTGATTTCCGGCAAAAACTGTAAATGAGGTTATATTGTCGGTAAGATATCTACAAGAACTCTATGCCCATCCCCGTAACTTTGTCCGCGTGAAACAGGTACAGCACACTCACCCCAACTAAAAACATACATCTTTATCACACCATGACAACTTACATCCATCTCATCGGCAACATCATTCTGGCAACATGCCTCTCATTTACGAGCACCGCCTTTGCTTCCTGCACCGACGAAGAACCAACATGGCCCGACAACAACTCCCCGTCGGCCCAACCGGACAACAACGAAAACAACAGTAACAACGAAACAGCTATGAACAGAAACATCATTCTCACCGTGGGCAACATCCGCTTCAATGCAACACTGGAAGACAATGCTACCGCACGCGCCTTCTCCGCCCAACTACCCTTGACACTCCGCATGGACGAACTCAACGGAAACGAAAAATACTACTACCTGGACCACAGCCTCCCAACCCAATCCTCCCGCACGGACACTATCCATGCAGGAGACCTGCTACTCTATGGTTCTTCATGTGTCGTCCTTTTCTACAAAACGTTCTCGTCCGGTTACAGCTATACCCGCCTGGGACGGGTCGACAACGCCGAAGGATTGGCAGAAGCCGTAGGTTCCGGCTCTGTAACCGTGACTTTTGAAACAGCCGAGAATGCCGAATGACCACACAAAGAAGCATTCTGTAATCTTGGTAACACCTTCCGTAATTCATCTACACCAACAAGCAAAAGAACTTCGTAATTTTGCAACATAGACAAACCGTTTTAACTCCCTACACTTATGCAACTGATTAAAGACAAAGAATTTGGCGGAGAACGTCCGCTGTTCGCCTCACACGACCTCCACCTCGACAACGTGACCATCCTGGCCGGCGAATCGGCCATCAAGGAATGCAGCAACATCGTGGCGACCAACTGCCGCTTTGAAGGGAACTATCCATTCTGGCACGTGCACGGCTTCACCATCCAAAACTGCTACTTCGCCGTGGGCGGACGTTCGGCCTTGTGGTATTCGGACCATTTGAAGATGACCGACACCGTTATCGATGCGCCTAAGATGTTCCGAGAAATGAACGACATCGACATTGAGCGCGTGGAAATGAACGACGCCGACGAAGTGTTTTGGCGCTGCGAACGCATCCGGATAAACGATTTGAAACTACACGGCGGCACTTACCCTTTCATGTTCAGCAACCACATTTATGTAGATGGGCTGGAAAGCGACAGTAAATATGTGTTCCAATACGTGAAGGATGTGGAAATACACCACGCAAGAATCACGACCAAAGACGCATTTTGGGAAGTGGAAAACGTGACAATCTACGACTCGGAACTAAACGGCGAATACTTAGGGTGGCATTCAAAAAACCTACGCCTGGTGAACTGCCACATATCGGGCGAACAACCCTTGTGCTATGCCCACGATTTGGTGTTGGAAAACTGCACCTTCGACCCCTCGTGCGACCGCGCTTTCGAATACTCCACCGTCCGTGCAGACATCCGCGGCAGCATTACCAACATCAAAAACCCGACATCGGGGCACATTGTTGCCGACTCCATCGGTTCGATAACACTCGACGAAAACATCCTCTCCCCAGCCGATTGCATCATCGAACAAAGACACTTGTAAATCATGAAAGCAACTGCCGGCCGCCTGTCTGTCATCACTGCCTATTTCCTCATCTATGTGGTGTGGGGGTCGACCTACTACTTTATCAGCGTGGCGCTCGAAGGACTACCCACCTTCCTGCTCGGCGCACTACGCTTCAGTGCGGCCGGTCTGCTGTTGCTCCTCTTTTGCGGGACATGCCGTCATGAAAATGTGTTCTGCCCGTTACTCATCCGGCGGTCGGCCGTGAGCGGCATCGTGCTCCTGTTTGTCGACATGGCCGTCATCATGCTGGCACAACGCTATGTGAGCAGCAGCCTGGTAGCCATCGTGGCATCATCGACAGCCATCTGGATTATGCTCCTCGACCTGCCGATGTGGCGGACAAACTTCCGCAACGGGCACAGACTGAGCGGCGTCATCCTGGGATTTGCCGGTGTCGGCTTGCTCTATGCCGAACAGCTCAAAACTACAGACCCGACACATGCCCACAGCGAATATGGCATACTTATCCTTATCGGCGGCTGCATCTCGTGGGCACTGGGCACACTCTATGCAAAATACCGCTCTTCGACAGCCGAAGATATGAACAACTTTGCCGGTTCGGCTTGGCAAATGCTGACGGCCAGCCTGATGTTCTGGCTGTGCGCCTGGCTGTCGGGTGAATGCTCCAGCACCGACTTACGCACCGTCTCTCCCCGTTCATGGTTTGCCCTGGCCTATTTGGTCACGTTCGGCTCCCTGCTGGCTTATTCAGCTTATGTCTGGCTGCTCAAAGTGCGTCCGGCGACGGAGGTCGCCACGCACGCTTATGTCAATCCGGTCGTGGCCGTCATGCTTGGAGCCGGATTGGGCAACGAAAACGTCACCCCGATGCAACTGGCCGGACTGGCCGTAATCCTCGCCAGTGTGATGCTCGTCAATAAAAGAAAAACAGAATAAAACACCTATGAGCGACAACCTCTCTCCCACCCGTTCCTCCGAACGGCATATCATCCTCGACGCCTTGCGCGGCTTTGCTTTGCTGGGCATCTGCATGGCAAACTTTCCGGAGTTTTCCCTTTTCACCTTCCTCAAACCCGAAGCGGCAGCCTCCTTGCCCACGGCTGCCACAGACCGGGTTGTCCGTTACCTGACCTACATGCTGGTCGACGGCAAGTTCTACACACTCTTCTCCCTGCTTTTCGGCATTGGCTTTTCCATCATCATGGCCCATGCCAGGCAGAAGGGAGCCAACGGCTTCTGCATATTCTACCGGCGCATGGCCGTGCTGGCAGTCATCGGCTTCCTGCATCTGCTGTTTATCTGGAGCGGCGACATCCTGTTGCTCTATGCCTTGCTGGGCATGTTGCTCCCGTTGTTTCGCAACACCTCTTCCGGCAAACTGCTCATGTGGGCAACAGCCTTGCTGGTCTTGCCTGTGCTCATCGACCTGGCGTGTGAGATGACAGGCTTTTACCCGGCCCGCACGATTGTGGAGCTCCAAGCTTATTACTGCGCCAAATACGGCATCACAGACGACAACTTTGCCTATTGGCTGCGCGATACCAAAGACTATGAAGGCATGTTCCAATTCCTCATACAAGGCGCATTGGTACGCGCGCAGGAGTTTATAGACGGCAACCGCTATTTCAAGGTCCTGGGATTGTTTCTCATCGGTTTCCACATCGGGCGAAGCCGCATGTATGCCGACCTGGAAAACCGCCGCCAATGGCTGGCGAAGACATGCCGTTTCGGTCTTGCGGCCGGCCTACCCTTGTCACTCGCCTATGCGTGGAGCTGCATGAACGGACACCCGCTGGGGCTGGCAGCACACAGCATGCTCTACCTTGCCAGCGTCTACCCGCTCGGATTCGCCTACATGGCCGGTCTTTGCCTGCTCTATCTAAAATATAAGGATGGATGTTGGTGGAAATACCTGGCCGCACCCGGGCGTATGGCTCTGACCAACTACATCGGCCAGTCGGCCATCGGCATATTGCTGTTCTACGGCATCGGGCTGGGAATGGGCGCAACGCTTGGCGCCGCCTACACGGAATGCATCGTCTTGGGGGTGTATGCCTTTCAGGTCGTCTTCAGCCGCCTGTGGCTGTCGGCCTTCCGCTTCGGGCCGCTGGAATGGATTTGGAGGATGCTCACCTACGGCCGGTGGTTCAGGCTGAGCAACCCACGTTGAGCCTAAAAGCGACGCCGCGCTCTACCAACTCGTATAAGGATGCTTGGACAGATAGGCGTTGTAATAGCGCTCATCGCCCGTCACCTCCTGCCCCAGAAACGCTGGCGGAATGAAAGATTCCGTTTCGTCGGCCAGTTCCACCTCGGCCAGCAACAAGCCTTCGTTTTCTCCGTGAAACTCATCGACCTCTATCGTATGACGCCCGTGGCGTACCAGATAGCGAGTCTTCTCTATCCGCCCCGGCTCACACAACCGCATCAGCTCGTCCGCCTCTTCTACGGGAATCTCACGTTCCCACTCATAACGACTCAGGCCGGCTGCGTCCGACGCCCCTTTAATGGTCAGGAATCCACGGCCGTCGCTGATGCGGACACGCACACAACGCTCCGGGGCACTGCAAATATAGCCCTGCGCCATGTGTCTGGCAGCATGGGCTATATTGCGGTATTCTCCTGTCACCAGGAACTTTCGTTCTATTTCTTGCGACATGGCATCAGTCTGTAAACATCATTACCATACGGAGTAAACGACCATCGCGATGACAGCCAATACTATCAAACCGATGAATATGCCTTTCACCACGCGGTCGGCTTTCTGTTCCTCGAGACGCTCGTGTGCCTCATGTTTTAATTGTCTTTTCTGGCTCATGGTTATTATCTTTTATAGGTTAATATGCTTATAATTACACTTCCGCATCGCCAAACTCCATCAAGTAGGCCTTGATGAAGCCATCAATCTTGCCGTCCATCACACCGTTCACGTCAGAAGTCTGGTAGTTCGTGCGGTGGTCTTTCACGCGACGGTCGTCGAAGACATAGCTCCGGATCTGCGACCCCCACTCAATTTTTTTCTTTCCGGCCTCAATCTTGGCTTGCTCGGCCATGCGGTGCTTCATCTCCTTGTCGTAAAGCATGGAGCGAAGAAGGCGAAGGGCATTCTCGCGGTTCTTGGGCTGGTCGCGCGTTTCGGTGTTCTCGATGAGGATTTCCTCTTCTTCGCCCGTATAAGGGTCTTTATACTGGTAGCGCAAGCGCACGCCAGACTCGACCTTGTTCACGTTTTGCCCGCCAGCTCCGCCGCTTCGGAACGTATCCCAGGAGATGCGCGCCGGCTCGATGTTGACCTCTATCGTGTCGTCGACCAACGGGGTGACAAAGACAGAAGCGAAAGAAGTCATGCGCTTGCCCTGCGCATTGTAAGGAGAGACGCGGACAAGGCGGTGCACCCCATTCTCGCCTTTCAGATAGCCGTAGGCGTAAGAACCCGTAATCTCGATGGTACATGTCTTGATGCCCGCCTCGTCGCCCTCCTGCAAGTTGGCGATAGAGGTCTTGTAGCCATGTGTTTCCGCATAGCGCAGATACATGCGCATCAACATGCTCGCCCAGTCCTGGCTTTCCGTGCCGCCCGCTCCGGAGTTTATCTTCAACACACAGTCCATCTGGTCGGCTTCCTGCCGGAGCATGTTTTTCAGCTCCAGGGCCTCGATGACCGAAAGCGCCTTGCGGTGGGCCTCGTCCACTTCGTCTTCAGTGACAAGTTCGTCTTTGTAAAAATCAAAAGCAAGCTGCAATTCATCGGCCAGATTTTTCACTTCCTTGTAGCCGTCAATCCACGCCTGCAACTCCTTCACTTTCCTCATCTGAGCCTCAGCCTTCTTGGCATCGTCCCAAAAGTCGGGAGCTTGTGTGCGGAGTTGTTCTTCTTCAACCTGAATCAGTTTGGCATCAATATCAAGATAACGTTTCAACGCCTCGGTGCGTTCTTTGACATCTTTCAGTTGTTCTATGGTTATCATGCTTAGGTACTAATTTTTCGTTTCGTGAAAGCAAAGATACGGATATTTCATGAGGTTTAACCCATAAGTGCCGGCAAAACCGAACAATTTTGGGAAAATATGGCCTGTTTCCGGCATGCAGGCACCTCGGTTTAATCCAAATCGGTCATCAGACTTTGGCAGATTGTCCACTTGTGTCTTGCGGATTGCTTTTCGGCTCGCAGAAGGCGCAGCGGGCCACGCCGAGACCGGCCGGGAGGCAAGACACCTGCAGAAGCGGGCAAGACGAGCGAAGAGTTTCCCTCCAGAAAGAAAAAGAGCCCTTGAGCGGTCTAATGACCGGTTTGGGTTTAAAACAATCTATACAAAAGGAGGATTGCGGGAAATGTTTTTCCCTCCCGGTAAGGACCAACCGGGACGCGGCACAGAAGGCGTCCGTGAGCGGAATAGTTTCCGCTCACGGACGGAAAGGAAGGTAGCCGACCACGGATAGGAAGCCGTGCCCGGACGGAATAGTTTCCGCTCAGGGGTACAACAAAAGCTGTTGACGGCAGGAATTAATCTGTTGACAACCAACGACAAAAGAAGAAACGCCTCGACGGCCTGCACATCCGCATCCGGCACGCTGCGTGTTCACAGTCCGACCGAAGTACGACGCTACCGGCAGCCAAAGCCGGCTAAGAAAATGACGGACAAGACGCATTCCCGGCGAAGCTGCGAATCACTCTTCGTACATCGCTTCTATCTGTGAAGCGTAATTCCGGTAGACCACCGGGCGTTTTATTTTCAACGTGTTGGTCAGCTCGCCACGCTCCATGCTGAAGGGTTCGGGCAAAAGCGTGAAATATTTCACCTGTTCATAGTGGGCCAACTGTTGTTGCAACTTGTCTATCCGGTCCCGATAGAGCTTCATCACCTGAGGATGGCGCAGCAGTTCGGCCATGGTCTGATACACGATGCCGCGCCGAGAGGCATAGTCGCGCACGAGGTCATAGACCGGCACAATCAAGGCTGTGACATATTTTCGCTGGTCGGCAATGACGGCAATCTGGTCGATGTAGCGGTCGACCACCAAGCGGCTTTCTATGGCCTGGGGTGCTATATATTTACCATTTGAGGTTTTAAACAAATCCTTGATGCGGTCTGTCAGAAAGAGTTCTCCGTCCTTGAAATAGCCGGCATCGCCTGTGTGAAACCACCCGTCGGCATCTATCGTACTTCGGGTCAGTTCCTCCTTATTATAATAGCCGCGTGTGATGGTCTTTCCACGCAAAAGCACTTCGCCGTCTTCGCCAATCTTTACTTCCACATCGGGCATCACCTTCCCGACCGAACCGATGGTGTAGTAGGGATAAGGGTCGCACGACACGGTGGCCGTAGACTCCGTCAGCCCGTAGCCCGTCAGCATAGGAATGCCCACCGAGTGGACAAACTCCTCCACTACGGGAGGGATGGCTGCGCCGGCAGTGGGAAACAAACGGCCGTTTTCAATGCCGACCGTCTGCTTGAGCAGACGATAAACCGTCCGTTCATACAACTCGTAACGCATGCGAAGCAGGAAAGGCGGTTCCTTGTCCACTCGCCGGAAATCAAGATTGCAGCGCCGCCCCACCTTCAGTGCATCGCGAAACACCCATCGCATCAGGAAATTGCTGCGGGCAATCTTTTCCTGCACGCCGGCATAGACTTTTTCCCAAAAGCGCGGCACGGCACACATGGCTGTCGGATGCATCTCCAAAATCGACTGGCGGATGTCGTTCGGCCGAAGGTTAATGCAGACCGTGGCTCCACGACACAGGCACAGGTAGGTCCATGCCTTCTCAAAAATGTGGGTCAAAGGCAGGAAGTTCATAACCACGTCGGCTTCCGTCGGTACGGGCAGACGCAAATCGTGTATGCGGAAAGCCTCGGTGTAACAGGAATGATGGAGCATGACGCCTTTCGACAGTCCCGTCGTGCCCGATGTGTAGAGGATGTTGGCCAAATCGTCCTCGCCCACTTCGCCCATCCGCTTTTCCAGCTCGGCCTTGACTGAAGGGTCTGTGCCCAGACATAAGAACTCGTTGAAATAAAGTGAAGTGTTGTCGTGCGAGTGGCGGATGACCTTGCGGTCGAAAATAATGATGCGGCAAAGCAACGGACACGAAGGAAGAACCCGGCAAGCTATGTCGTATTGGTATTGTTCGCCCACGAAAAGGTAACGGATGGACGCATCACGGAGAATATACTCCACTTGCTCACACGAGCTGGTGGCATAGAGCGGCACAGACACGGCACGAACCGCATAAGCGGCAAAGTCCATATACAAATATTCCGGCTTGTTTTGAGAAAATATACCGATGTTTTCTTGTACCGACACACCTAATTCCAACAAGGCGCGCGAGGCGACCTCCACAGTGTGCGAAAACTGGTTCCACGTCACGGGTATCCATGAATCCGTGTCGTATGCACGGTAGCGCAACGCCGTCCGGCCACCATATTTCTTTGCCTGTTCGTGCACGAGCCAGGCCAAATGAGGATGCGACATTCTGTACGAAAGTTTAAATTTATATACAAAGATATGGTTTTTATTCCGAAGTATCGTACTTTTGCAGCCACAATCACTAAAGAATATGGACCAAGAAGCAACCCTAAACGAAGCACTGAATCTACTGAAGGTGCTCATTAGCACCCCTTCCATAAGCCGTGATGAAGAGGCTGCTGCCAACGCCTTGCAAACCTATATGGAACGTATCGGCCTCTTTACCAACCGTTCGGGCAACAATGTGTGGTGTGTCGGTCCGAATTTCGACGAAAAGAAACCGACCCTCTTGCTCAACTCACACATAGACACAGTAAAACCGGTAAGCGGATGGCAAAAACAACCTTTCACACCCACCGAAATCGACGGCCGCCTCTACGGTTTAGGCAGCAACGACGCCTGCGGCAGCCTGGTGTGCCTCTTCCAGACATTCTTGCGGCTGGCCAAAAAGGAACAACCCTACAACACCATCTTCCTGGCGTCTTGCGAAGAAGAGGTCTCAGGAGCAAACGGCATCGAAAGCGTGTTGCCCAAACTTCCGCCCATAGCCTTGGGCATTGTGGGCGAACCGACCGGCATGTGCCCTGCCATTGCCGAAAAGGGCCTAATGGTGCTCGACGTGACTTCCCACGGAAGGGCCGGCCACGCCGCACGCGAAGAAGGCGACAATGCCATCTACAAGGCAATGAAAGACATCGAATGGTTCCACAGCTACCAGTTTGAGAAAGTGTCGCCCCTGCTCGGCCCTGTAAAAATGACTGTCACACAAATCAATGCAGGCACACAACACAACGTCGTGCCCGACTGCTGTGCGTTCGTGGTCGATATACGCAGCAACGAAATGTACTCTAACCAGGAGCTGTTTGACATCATCCAGGCACACATAGGCAGCGAAGCTAAGGCGCGCTCATTCCGCCTCAACTCATCGCACATCGACGAAACACATCCGTTCGTATGCCGTGCCGTGGCACTGGGGCGCACACCCTTCGGCTCCCCAACCTTGTCCGACCAGGCTCTCATGCCTTTCCCTTCGGTGAAAATCGGTCCGGGTGACTCTGCCCGCTCCCACACAGCCAACGAATACATTCTCATCACCGAACTGGAAGAAGCTCTCGCACTGTATTACCAGCTTTTGGACGGACTGCAAATCTGACACATCCCTATTACCAACTTTCATAAAAGCAACAAGGGCAAGCGCTCGTGAGACTTCACTCAACGACGCTTGCCCTTACTTATATTGCTTATTCAGTCAGACTTACTTTTTTCAACGGATGCACACCCCCACACGGCGAGTCATCGTGCTGCCGGCCTGGTCTGTTGCTACCACATTCAGATAAACAATGCCTTTCTGGCGTCCGGCCACTTCTACGGTCAGTTTGCTTCCTTCTATGGCCACTGTATTGTCGCCTTCAACCCGGAATGTCGGATTCTCGTATGCAACAAACAGAGGAGCCACGTCGATGGTCACATCCTGGCCACCTTCAGAGAAGTAGTGAGGCACAGACATCCAGTCGAGATACTCTTCCAGATTGGTGTAACCGTCTTTGTCCGGGTCTGCATTCGAGTCTGAGAAATCGCCCTCCGGAGAATTGGGGTCTGTCTGGTGTAGTTCTTCCCACCAGTTGGGCAGACCGTCACCGTCGCTGTCGAAGTCGGCAGCCCGTTTCTCTTCCGGATAGTTTTCATAACCGCCGGCATCCTTCTCATTGTCAATAATGCCCGGAGTCTTGCCCACACTACCGGTATAGGTATAAGAACCCTCCATCGTCTCGCGCACGATACGCTGGTCGTGTTCGTCAAACACCGGCATGTTGCAGCCCACGTCTGAAAGCGTCGATTTGTAGGCATCTTCTGCCGACTCAATTTCTGCATACGAAGGGAAGAACGGTTTGTCGACCCACACATTCCAGTCGAGCACCTGTCCGTTGGACAGCTCGTAGCGGCGCAGTTGTTCGTTGTCGGTCACCAGCTTGCCGTCTTTGTCTTGACGGATGTTTCCGGCACAATAGTAGCTCTGCGAGCCCTTGCCGACTCCTTCGAGCTGGGCACGGAGAATGTATTTCTGCGTGGTCGAGGGACCCATCTTATAGTAGTTGTTCACGAAGTTCACTTCGTGTGCTCCGCCGTCGGTCGCACGTCCGCCCCAGTTGTAAACCACATTGTTGAAAATGTCGAGCGCACCGGCATAGTAACCGTTTCCGTCGAGGCCTCCGCCCATGCTCCAGTTACGTCCGGCACAATGCGCCAGCAAGTTGTGGTGGAACGAGCCAACATTGCCGCCGATGGTGGCTGCATAGCCGTGGCCCTTGCCTTTCTTGTAGTTCTTGTGTCCGGCAATGTTCAATGCCTCGGAAATCAAGGTGTTTTGCAAAGTGATGTTCTTAGCGCCACGCGAGCTGAACGACTCGTCGATGGTCCAGCTAATGGAACAGTGGTCTGTGATGCTGTGGTCTGCACCGGCCATGCCGATGCCGTCGAACGTCCGGCCTCCACCCAGACGGACGCGGATGAAACGGCAGATGCCGTCAGGGCCGACACCGAAAGGAGCCCCTTTGATGCAGATGCCCTTGCCCGGAGCTGTCTGCCCGGCAATGGTCACGTAGGGTGAAGAAACGGCCAGGCGCGATTTCAGTTCGATGGTTCCCGCCACATCAAACACGATGGTGCGCGGCCCGATTTCATTGGTCACAGCCTCGCGGAAACTGCCAGGGCCGTCGTCGTTCAGGTTGGTCACATGCACCACCTTACCGCCACGTCCGCCAATGGCAAAGCGGCCATATCCTTCAGCCCCCTCAAAAGCAAGATGGCGCGGACGGAAACACCAGACATTGCCGCGGGTCATGTTGCCGGCAGCATCTTCCTCGTCCACACGCCAGTAATACTTGTTCAGGTTGTAAAGGTCGCTCATGGCAAAGCTGGCCTCTGCCTGCACACCTTTATATATGTCGCCATCGCTCTTCGTTGCCTGTGCCACGGCCAGCGAATCAAGCCCGACATACACATGGTGCTTCGCGGCTTCACGCCCGGGAGTCCAAGTAAGCGTCAGCCCATTGTCAGCATCGGCATGCATGTCTTCATCGGCCGGATAAGGATGTTGTGCCTGGCGGAGGATGTCCGGCGTGTCAATCTCAATGCCGCTCAGATAAACGCCGCGCACTTCGTCGTTTTCAAAGTCTTTCGACTTGAAACGGAGCACCACCTCGTCGCCTTCCTGCGCCACATTGACCACCGTTTTCAGTATCAACACGTTTTCCTTCACCAGCTCACGGCGAGTACAAGTCTGGTTTTCATGCACCAGGCTGTCGCCCACATAGACATCAAAAGCCGGCACGGGCGTGTCTGCATTCACGGCGAAATTGTTGTGATAGGTCTGAATCACGTGTTCGCCCTGCGAAAGCCCTGCGATATGCAGCTCCAGTTCGTCGTCGTTGTCCACATAGGCAGCATCGCTGACCAGCTTGGCCAGATGGGGCGTCTGCACACCGGCCTTGTAGTAGCCCGAATGCAACTCGGAGTCGTCGTCTCCGTTTACGGTCAAGACCAGTTGCACTTTCGAGTCCAGACGGAGCGTGTCCGTCTTTTCTCCGTTGACATCCCACGGGGTATATTTCGCCTCGTTCACTTCGGCCAGCCTGCGCCCGGCCACGTTGCAGTCGATTCTGTAAGAAGCCTGCTGCGAAGCGTCGTTTGCCGCACCGGCACAAGCTGAAAGCAACAGCGCACAAGCCCAAAGCCAATGCGGATTGCTTCCTTTTCTAGTTCCTTTCATGATGTATGTTTTTATATTTATTAGATGAATGATTGATTTATCCTATTCCGTGTTTATAAGACAATAAAAAGCGCACGAAGTTTAACCTCCCCGATTAATTTTTCCCGAAAAAACGCATGCGGCAAAGCACACACACGGGCAAGGAACGTGGCCCCACCTCCACACCGGCAAAGGAAGCGCAAACGCAGCGGTCCGGGCATGGCAACAAACCGCAAAGGCCCGCCGGCACAAAACACGCCCCGACTTTCAACAATTTTCCATACGCCGCACAATGCACGCAGAGAATACGACTGGCGACA
>ERZ779889.2998-NODE-2998-length-12935-cov-3.704503_pt1 | contig 12935 bp, 11 predicted proteins | sample MGYA00511030_ERZ779889 | MGnify/ENA primary metagenome ERZ779889 (study PRJEB29588, sample SAMEA2160616) | human gut metagenome | biome: human gut; feature: human-associated habitat; material: faeces | place: Denmark | collected 2008/2010 ...
GATGCCTCCCGCCGTGGCCGCCATCTCGCGGCGGATGCGGAGCAGTTCGCCCGAAGCCGTGTCTTTGATTTTTCCATACTTGTCGAGGATGCGCTCGATGGCTGCGATGAGTTGCGGAAACACGGCCACGTCGCCCGCCAGTGCCTGGAGGGCGGGGTAGGGGTAGTCGCCCGACTCGCCCTCTTCCCAATGGAGGAAGCGCACGATGCTGTGTATGGTCTCCAGCGAGCGGCGCAGGTCGAACACTTCCTGTTCGTCCAGGTAAAGCCCCTCCACGCGGATGCGCTTCAGCGAGGGGCGTACGTCAAAAAAATATTGGTCGGGAAATCCGTCTTCCTCTTGTATGATGCGGACAAACTCTGCTGTCTCGTTGAGTTTCCGTTCGATGTCGTCGCGTGTGTCGGAGAACTCCATTGAGTCCACCCGTTCCTGCCCCAGCGTGCTGAGGCATTGCGCTTTCAAGAGTGTGCGTATTTGGTCAAAGCCAATCTTTTGTTCGAAGTTTTGTGGGTATATCATATATATAATAAGGTATAGCGTGATAAAAGCGTTGCAAAATTAACGGCTTTGCCGTTGACGGGCAAATTTGTGTGTAAAATATAGAAGGAGTGCTTCCCTTTGGCACATGCCGTGCGCATCTTTGTGGCATGAAATCTTCCCCTTGCAACTTTTTCTTCCGTGGACCAACTTGGACTTGAAAAAATTTGGAGGGGGGGGGTAAAAGTTACGAATTTTAAAAACCAAATAAGAACAAGCCATGCTCCGAGGAACGATAACATTCAAATGTACCCGGTGTGGAAAGCACTTTCGTGCGTCCGACATCGAATACGCTGCTACCGTTTACTCCATGCCGCAGCCTTGTTCGCATTGCGGCAGTGTGCGGACACGCCCCGCCGAGCTGCTCGGCAAGTTGCAGGAAGGAGTGTATCGGGAGATTTGGAGGAGGATGGAAGGGAAATAAGGCTAGTCTTTCGGCAGTCCTTGGTTCTATGGTGTGCTGTGTTTGTTTTATAAATTGGCAATATATTAATAATTAAAAAACATAAAGATTATGGGAAAAAAGTTGGATAAAGCAAATCGGAGATGTTGCTATAAAAGTAGCAAAAATAATAGTTGCTGTTGCAGAAACTGTTGATGCTGCAAAAGGGAAGTCTGGCACAACTGATAAAAAGTAGAATAATATGTAGATAGGAATCACTATGTCAAAAGTATTTCAAGTAACCCCCAAGCGCATCAAGCGCGTCAATGGCACCGTCCTCACTCCGGAAATGGTTGTAACCGTCACCACGCAGACACATACCTCTACTCCTTTTTACAACGGAGCGAAGGAGGTGCAGGAGGCCTATATGCGCCTGTACGGCTTAGACTATAAAAAAGCGTGTTGCAATGCTAACGACTTTACCTTTGAAAAACTGGACTGACCATGTACCTCAAACCTTTTTTCCAGTCCCTCTCCTCTCGGTTCTATCATGAGAACGACTTGTCGGACATCACGTGGGCCATGTGTTGTGCCAGCTCGGAGTTTCAGCGGTTGTTTCTGACTTTCTTTTTCCCGGAATTGGCTGATAAGGAAGTGGAGCAGTTGGAGCGCGAGCGGCCCGATTCGAGTGATGGAGACAGCCGAGTGGACTTCTATGTCCATGTGGCCGGCGAGGCTATACCTTATTTAATAGAGGTAAAGATAAACGACCGTAACCACCACTTCGGACAGTACGAACGGGCTTATGGCATCCCGAGCGAACGCTTGGGCTATATCACTAACTATCCGTTGACGGTAGACGGTTACGATGTCCGGCAGTGGGAAGAACTGTACGACTACCTGTGGGCGTCGGTCTGTTCGTCGGATGATGTAGAGTCGGTGGCTTTTGTGGAAGCCTATCTGGAATATGTAAAAGGCGTATGCGGTATCATTAAATTGGAAAAACCTATGAAACTGAATGGAATGTATTCGCTCTATGAGCTGATGGTTCTGCTGGAGAAGCTGGTCAAACGCTCGGAAGAGGACTTTGAACTGTCGTTTTACACGGACAAGAAAGAGAACCGAAACGGAGTGCAGGGCGTGTGGTTCGAAATAAACTATAAGAACCGACCCATTGCTCCTACTTGGGCTTGGGTTGGTGTATATTATGACCGTCCCGAACCGTGTATCTGTTTGTGCTTTACGAAGGAAGAAGGATGGGGCAAGTCGGTGTTCGACATACTGGATGCCAACGCATCCCGTCTTACCGACGGTGAGTATGTTGTTAAACCTTACAAAGAAGGTCCGTATTGGTTCGAATTTTCCCCGGAAGCCTGCCGACGTTTCCAAGCAGCTTCTTTGGACGGACAAGAAGCCATCCTGAAGGCTTTCATTGACGAAGCCATCCGCTATCCCGGAAAATTTTTAGTATAATTCTTACACCATTGCCACACTTTGGCATATACTTGCTTCATCTTTGCACTGTGAACTTAAAAACAGAGACAAAGATGAAGCGATTAAGTACTAAAAACACCAGTGAAGAACAGAAGAAGATCATCGAAGCTCCCAAGCGGTTGAACCTCCTGTCGGCAATCGAGCAGATTGTAGAACTCTCGGAAGGCTCCAACCTGAGCGAACAGTTCTTCAAAGATGCGTCGCGCTACATAGGTTACGTGGGCCGGAAGATGAGGCTCACGCCTATTCAGACTGTGCTTTTCGCGCTTTTTGTGGACAAGAGTGACGACAGCCGTATCCAAATCAGCGAGTTTGTTTCTCATCTTCGTTGCCGCATGGTGCGCATCATCCGCTACATGGGAGAGGTTGACGAACTGGAACGGCGCAAACTGGTGATTTGTTGCCGTGAGCGGAGACAGAAAAGTTATCGCGTTTCCTCCCAAGTGATTGAAGCGTTGAAGGAGAATCGCTGCTATGAACCTGTACCCCGCAAAGACTTGTCGTGCGACGAACTCTTCGACGAACTGGCTGACCTTTTCGAACAGCGTGACGACTCGGAACTCACCTACGAAGCTTTGGTAAATGAGGTACACACGCTCTTCGACGCCAATCCGGAGTTGGGCTTTGTTCGTCGCTTGAGAGCCTACGACTTGTGCGAATGGGATTGGATACTCCTTGTTTTTATATGCCACAAACTCGTCAACGACGATGATGACACCATCTGCGGACGAGACTTCGACGACCTCTACGAGAGCAAATCTGTTTTTCGTCTCCAGGAACGTGAACTGGTGAAAGGGCAGAACGATCTGATGCGCCTCAAGCTGGTGGAATATGCCAACAGCGACGGCTTTGCCGACCGCAACAATTTTAAACTGACCAAGGCTGCCCAAGGCAGTCTGCTCGCCGAGTTGAACGTTTCGGTCCGGCAAGCCTCCTCGTCCAAAGAACTTATCCTTCATGGTAGTTTGCCGGCAAAGACACTTTATTATAATGAACGCGAAACGCAGCAAATCAATCAGTTGGCTTCGCTTTTAAGTCGTGAACACTTTGACGGTATCCGTGCTCGATTGGCTGAGAGCGGCATGCGCCGTGGCTTTGCCTGCCTCTTTTATGGTGTGCCGGGTACAGGCAAGACTGAGACTGTGTTCCAACTGGCACGGCGCACAGGGCGCGACATCATGCAGGTGAACTTCGCCGCATTGAAGAGTTGCTGGGTGGGCGAGAGCGAGAAAAACGTCAAGGAGCTTTTCGACAAATACCGTACGCTTGTGGAAACGTCGGAGGTAACCCCCATTTTGCTCTTCAACGAGGCCGATGCCATTATCGGTAAACGACAAGAGGGAGCTGAGCGTGCTGTGGACAAGATGGAAAACTCCATCCAGAACATCATCCTTCAGGAGATGGAGACGCTCGACGGCATCCTCATCGCCACCACCAATCTGGCCGCGAACATGGACAAAGCCTTTGAACGTCGTTTTCTCTACAAGATTGAGTTCGCCCGTCCTTGCTTGCGTGCCAAGCAAGCCATCTGGCAGGCAATGCTCCCAGACTTGAAGGATGCCGAAGCCGCCGAATTGGCTGCCCGCTATGATTTTACAGGTGGACAGATTGAAAACATCGCCCGCAAGCAGACTGTGGAAAAAATCTTGAACGGTACGGAGCGCGTTGGTTTCGAGTCTCTGAAGCAATATTGTGACAGCGAAGTTATAGTCTCTCCTGACCGTCGCAGAAAAATTGGCTTCCAAGCATAAAGCAAGCTAAAATAACACTAACTTTGAACAATCAAGAAATACACAACAGACAAATGGCAAAAGATCTTTTCAATCGTTATATATGGTTGGTAGATACTATCTACCGTGCTGGGAAAATTACCTTTGAAGAAATCAACGAACGTTGGCTTCGCACAGATATGAGTGGTGGAGAAGAAATACCTTTACGTACCTTTCACAACCATCGTAAGGCCATCGAGGAGATATTTGACATTAACATTGAGTGCAATAAACGTGGAGGATATTATTATTATATAGAAAACGCGGAAGACATGAAACGCGGGAGCATACGTTCGTGGCTGCTCAACACTTTTGCAGTCAACAACCTTATCAACGAGAGCCATCATCTGAAGCGTCGTATCCTTTTCGAGAAAATCCCTTCCGGGCAACGTTTTTTGACCCCTCTCATTGAAGCTATGCGCGATGGAGTAACTGTAGAAATGACCTACCAGAGCTTTGTCCACGACAATCCTTCTACTTTCGAGGCAGAACCATATTGTCTGAAAGTCTTCAAGCAGCGTTGGTATCTTGTGGCCCGCAGTGTGGACTTCCAGGAACCGCGCATTTATTCGCTCGACCGTATCCATGAACTGACAGTCACACCGCACCCTTTCAGCTATCCCAAAGGTTTTGACCCACAAGCTTATTTTCAGTTCAGTTTCGGTATTATTGTCGATAGGGAGTATGACGTAGAATCGGTTTGCCTCAAAGTATATGGCATGCAGTGTAAATATCTTCGGGCTTTGCCTTTGCATGAGTCGCAGGCTGAAATCGAGCAAACTGCCGACTATTCGCTCTTTACCTATCTTTTGCGTCCGACCTACGATTTTGTGCAAGAGCTGCTTTCGCTTGGAGATACTGTGGAGGTGATTGCTCCTCAATGGTTGCGGCAGGGGATCCGGCAGAAAGCAGAAGCCATGTTGGCACGATATGGAAAGGAGGGAGAGCAATGACAGACTTTGCAGCTATCGACTTCGAAACAGCCAATCGCGAGCTTTCGAGTGTGTGCAGTGTAGGGGTTGTTGTCGTACGTGGAGGAGAAATCGTGGAGAAGATATACCGTCTTATACGCCCTTATCCAAACTATTACAGTCGTTTCAACATTGCTGTGCATGGCATCCGCTGGGAGGACACGGTTGCCGAACCGGACTTTTCTGCCGTTTGGGCCGACATAGCTCCGCATATTGAGGGCTTGACACTCGTAGCCCATAACAGTCCTTTCGACGAAGGTTGCCTTCGTGCTGCCTTCGCCTGTTACGGGATGCCTTGGCCAGGCTATGAATTCCGGTGTACCTGTCGTGCTTCTCGTCGCGTGTTTGGCCGCACGCTTCCCAATCACCAGCTCCAGACTGTAGCTGCTCGTTGCGGTTACGACCTCACACGTCACCATCATGCCTTGGCCGATGCTGAGGCGTGTGCCTGCATTGCGCGGATGATATTGTAAGATGTCTGTGCCGTGTGAGGTGTGTCATTGACAAGTGTCGCTTGTTCATATCCGGGTTGTCTCCAAGCTTGCGCGCAGCTCTTTCCAATGGTCGCTAAGCGAGGTCATGGAAGGAAAAAGAAGATTGGCTCCTTCGTCGAGCAAGACGTGGTCGGGCAACGGACCGGTGTTGACAGCCACGGTGAAAATGCCGGCTGCTACCCCGGCATGAACCCCCATTGGTGCATTTTCCACCACGATGGCTTCCCAAGGTTGCAGGTTGCCTTTTTCCAGCCCCATCAGATAGGGTTCCGGGTCGGGCTTGCCACGGCGCACGTCGTAGGCTGTGACCATGAGTTCCGGGTGGAATGTTTCGGGAAAATTGCGGTTCAGCCGGTCTAGGAGTGAGGCCTGGCCGGAGCCGGTTACGAGCATAATGGTCACTCCTTCAGCCTTCAGTTGGCAGATAAGTTCCCATGCGCCCGGCATCCGTCCCGCTTTGGGGTAAGAATTGAATATTTCAGTTTTTGTCTGGTAGATTTTTTCGATTTCTTGGGGAGTGGCGTCTGTGCCGCGTTCACGTTGGCTGACGATGTTGATGGTAGCCGCTCCCGTGCGCCCTTCATGCATATAGGCTTCTTCAGGAGAAAGATGGAAACCGTATTGGTTCATGGCCACGTTCCAAGCGCGGGCATGATTGGGCATGGAGTCGAAGAGCACACCGTCCATGTCGAAGAGGATGGCTTTCAGGTTTAGTCGTTCGTAGGAATGTCGTTTCAGGTAGTTTTCGATAGCGTCTTTGTACATTATATTAGGTTTAAAATTCATATCCAAGGCTGATGTATGTGCCCACTTTGTGAGTGATGTTGGAGTAGTTGAATGTGATTTCAAGCGGCCCCAGGAATGTGTCGTATCCATAGCTGATGCCTCCTCCCCACATCATGCTGTTGAGCAGGTGATGCCACTCATCGTGCTGGGCGCCGGCATTGCCGGTAAGGGTAACGTAGTGGTTAGTACCCATGCGCTGGCGGAAGCGGACACCTGCGGTGAAGAGTTTCGACCCTGCCAGTTGCATATAGTCGATGCCGACGAAAGGAAGCTGGTGATCCACGTAGCGTCCTTGAGCATTGCCACCCATCATGTTGGAAATAGCAAAACTATATTCGTCGTTCAAGATGGCTCGTCCGCCCACCCATGGAAGGAAAGTAAAACGGTTGGTGATGCGGAATGCTCCCTCCCAAAAGGCCGTGATGACGGGGAACATGCGTTGTCCATTGTATTTCACGCCATTGTCGGTATAGAGTTCGGCCGCGATGTTCCATTTCGTCCCTTTGGTCGGGTAGGTGCGCCGGTTGTAGCTGTCAAATTGCATATGCCCGTAGTAGACGATGAGGTGCTGGTTTTGCAACTCCAGGTCGCCATCGTTGAAACCGCTGGGCAGGAGGATGTTGTCGTAGTTGAAATACTCGTAGCGTGCTCCTAGAGAACAACGGATGCTGTTCCAACTGCGCGAGATGTTGACCTGTGCCAAATGGTGGGTATAGGAATAAGTGCTGAACTTGTCTCCGTAGTTATAGAGGTCCATGTCGTTGTTGTCCACTTGATAGGTAAGTGTGACATACCATTTGGGATTGAACGGGTGTGCCGTGTAGTCAATTCGTCCGGCCAACTGTTGTCCCAGAAGCACCGTGAGAGAAGCTTGGTGTTTCTTTTTCTTGTCCAGGTTGATATTTGTGTTCAAGGCCAATGCTGCCAATGATTCATTGTCGAAATGCACGCCCACGCTGATTGAGTTTTCCGGTATTTCTCCGGTGTCGATTTCAGGGATGACCGGCACTTTGGCCATTTCCTCTCTAGACGGTGTGACGAAGGGACCGTGTTTTTTGGGAATATAGTTTGGAGCGATGCCTATTTGGCGTTTGATGTCGATGAGGCTTTCCCAGTTGCGCCGGGCAGCTTGTTCGCCACGTTGCATTAAGATTTGGATGGCTTGTGGATTAAAGCTGGCCGAGGAGTATCCTTTGACGTTTACTTGAATGTGAACATCACTGTTTTGCACATTTTCATTATATTTCTCCACTCCCATTAAGTCTATGATTTGCCCGGCAATGTCAGAGAGGGTGTTTAGTTCGTCGGCTTTGGCAAGTCCTTCTCGCACGTCGACGCCGATGACAATGTCTGCTCCCATTTTCTTAGCTACGTCGACGGGGTAATTGTTTATCATGCCACCATCCACCAGCACCATGTCTTTCCATTTCACCGGTTGGAACACGCCGGGGATGGACATGCTGGCTCGCATGGGCAAAGCCAGTTTTCCATTGTGGAACACATATTCTTTGCCGTCGACCAGGTTTTCAGACACACAGGCGAAGGGGATGGGGAGTTTGTTGAAATCGATGGAGTCGTGATAGCCCACTGTCAGTTCTGAAAACAGGCGGGCAATGTTTCTTCCGGCGATGACGCCACCTTTCAAGGCATCTTTAGGTGTGTTTTTGAACGGGACTGAGATGGTGTATCGTTCAGAGCGTTGTTTCTTGATAAGGAGTTCTTCGTTGCGGTTGACTGCATCGGAAAGGATGAATCCCCAATCTTGTATGCTGACCAGGCTGTCCATCTGTTCGGGTGTGTAGCCGATGGCGTAAAGTCCGCCGATGATAGACCCCATGCTGGTGCCCACGATATAGTCAATGGGGATTCCTGCTTCTTCTATGACTTTCAGTGCACCGATGTGGGCCACGCCTTTAGCGCCGCCTCCGCTGAGAACTACGGCTACTTTTTTGCGTGTTGTCGGTTGGGCTTGCAGGGTGAGGATGCCGGTCAAGGCCAGCAAAAGCAGGTAACAGAGTTTTTTCATGAGCAAACACACTTTTAAGATTGGAGTTCGAAGTTACAAAATAAGTCGTTAACTCAGCATTTTCAGCATGCGAATTAACGACTTATGGGATATTCTTTAGGAATTAAAGCAGAGTCCGCGGTTTAGAGACGTGCACGGATAGCTTTGGATTCTTCTTCGTAGCCCGGTTTGTTGAGCAGGGCAAACATGTTTTTCTTGTATGCTTCCACGCCCGGTTGGTTGAATGGATTTACACCGAGGAGGTAGCCGCTGATGCCACAAGCTTTTTCGAAGAAATAGATGAGTTGTCCCAAGTAGAACTCGTTCAGTTCGGGGACAATGACGCGCATGTTGGGCACGCCACCATCCACATGGGCAAGCTGTGTGCCGAGTTCGGCCATCTTGTTCACTTCGTCCACGCGTTTGCCTGCCAGGAAGTTCAGTCCGTCGAGGTTTTCTTCATCACTGGGTATTTCGAGGTGGCAAGCCGGTTTTTCGATGGAGATGACAGTTTCGAAGATGATGCGTTCGCCTTCCTGAATCCATTGTCCCATTGAGTGCAAGTCGGTCGAGAAGTCGACTGCTGAGGGGAAGATGCCTTTGTGGTCTTTGCCTTCCGATTCACCGTAGAGTTGCTTCCACCATTCGCTCACGTAGTGGAGTTTGGGGTGGTAGTTTACCAAGATTTCTATTTTCTTCCCGTTTTGTGCATAAAGCACGTTGCGCACGGCCGCATACACGGCAGACGGGTTTTCCATGAAAGGCACATCGGAAGCTGTCAGTTTTTCCATGGAGGCTGCGCCTTCCACCAGTTTGTCGATGTCATATCCGGCTGTGGCAATCGGCAGCAAGCCTACCGGTGTCAACACCGAGAAGCGCCCGCCCACGTTGTCGGGGATAATGAACGACTGGTAGCCTTCCTTGTCGGCTGTTACGCGTGCGGCACCTTTCTTGGCGTCGGTGATGGCCACGATGACTTTGCGTGCCATTTCCTTGCCGCGTTGGCGTTCACACTGTTCTTTCAGCAGGCGGAAAGCCAAGGCTGTTTCAGTGGTGGTGCCCGATTTGGAGATATTGATGATGCCGAATTTCTTGTCTTTCAGATACTCGGTCAGTTCATACAGATAGTCTTCGCTGATGTTGTGTCCGGCATGTATCATGACCGGTCCGTCCGGATTGGTTTGCAGCCATTGGAAACTGTTCGACAGCGCTTCGTTCACGGCGCGTGCTCCCAGGTAGCTGCCGCCGATGCCGGCCACGATGACCACTTCGCAGTTTTCACGCAACACTTTGGCTGTTGCCTTCAGGTGGTCTAGCAAGTCTTTGCTCATGGTCGACGGCAAGTGGAGCCATCCCAAGAAGTCATTACCAAGTCCTGTACCTTCTTCCAGAGTCTTCATGGCAGCGTTTACCAGAGGCTCGTAAGCAGCTATTCCTTCTTTGGAAACAAATTTAGCTACTTTGTCAATGTTCAAGCAGATGTTTTTCATACTATATGTTTTTTATCGAAACGAATCGGTTAAGAGTCTTATTTCCGTCAGAGGCGGGATGTTTTTATAGAGAATGTTGTAGACGGCATCCAGGATGGGGGTATTCACGTGGAATTGTTGGTTGATTTCCTTCATGCACTTCGTCCCGTAGTAGCCTTCGGCCACCATTGCCATCTCGAGTTGGGCACTTTTGACAGAATATCCTCTTCCAATCATGGTGCCGAAAATACGGTTGCGGCTGAAGTTGGAATAGCCTGTCACAAGCAAGTCGCCCAGATAGACCGACTTGCAGATGTTGCGCGGGATGGGGTGTATCACAGACAGGAAACGCTCCATCTCCTCGATGGCGTTAGACAGCATGACGGCTTGAAAGTTGTCGCCGTGTTTCAACCCGTTGCAGATGCCGGCTGCAATGGCATATACATTTTTCAAGACGGCTGCATATTCGATGCCGTCCACATCTTCGCTGATGGAAGTTTTTATGTAGCGGTTGTTCAACTTCCGGGCAAACAACTGTGCTTTCTCTTCGTCCCGGCATCCGATGGTGAGATAAGACAGACGCTCCAGCGCCACTTCTTCGGCATGGCACGGGCCAGCCAACACGGCGATGTTGTCCATCGGCACGTCGAGCATACGGTTGAAGTAGTTGGAAATTATCATGTTTTCGTCGGGCACGATGCCTTTGATGGCCGTTACCACAAACTTGTTGCCGATGCGCGTCTTCAGTTTTTTCAGTTGCGCTTTCAGATAGGGAGACGGCGTGACGAATATCAGAATGTCGGAGTCGCGGACAATTTTGTTGATGTCCGATGAGAAATAAATGCGGTTAAGGTCAAAACGCACCCCTGTGAGATAAGAAGGGTTGTGTCCCAGACGCTTGAATTCGCTTATCTGGTCGTCTCTGCGGATGTACCAGTTAATGGATTCCTCATGGGAAAGCACAATCTTGGCGATAGCTGTTGCCCAGCTACCGCCTCCGATGATTGCTATTTTGCCTTTAAGAAGTTGTGACATTTCGGTTTTGCGTTACTCAATCTTGCCAATCCATTCGGCCACCTTGTCGACCGTTGGATTCGTAAGGTTCAGTTTGAATTTTTTGTTGATGCCGCAGATGTCTTGATGGAGTTTTTGCGGGTTTACGTCTTTCATGTCGGTCACGAGGTTGTAACCGGCTTTTTGGAGCAGAGGTACCCACTCTTCGGGTACTCCGATTTCGACATATTTGCTGGCAGGGTCTTTGGGAGCTTTCTTCTCCGGGCGCATTTGCGGGAAGAAGAGCACTTCCTGGATGAACGACTGGCCGGTCATCAACATGGTGAGGCGGTCGATGCCGATGCCGATGCCCGATGTGGGCGGCATGCCATATTGCAAGGCTTTCAGGAAGTCTTGGTCGATGAACATGGCTTCGTCGTCGCCCTTTTCGCTCAGGCGGAGCTGTTCCTTGAAGCGTTCTTCCTGGTCGATGGGGTCGTTCAGCTCACTGTAGGCATTGGCCAGTTCTTTGCCGTTGACCATCAGTTCGAAACGTTCGGTCAGGCCGGGCTTGCTGCGATGCATTTTCGTGAGGGGCGACATTTCCACGGGATAGTCCGTGATGAAGGTCGGCTGGATGAACGTGCCTTCACAGAATTCGCCGAATATTTCGTCGATGAGCTTGCCCTTGCCCATCGTGTCGTCGATTTCCATGTTCAGTTTGTTGCAGATGTCGCGAATCTCGTCTTCCGACTTACCCTCCAGGTCGTAGCCTGTTTTCTCCTTGATGGCTTCCAAAATGGGGAGGCGGCGGAACGGGGCTTTGAAGCTGATGGTCTTGCCGTCGATAACCGTTTCCGGACAGCCGTTCACTGCCGTGCAGATGCGCTCCAGCAGGCGCTCTGTGAAGCTCATCATCCAGTTGTAGTCTTTATATTGCACGTAGAGCTCCATGCACGTGAACTCCGGGTTGTGGTTCTTGTCCATGCCCTCGTTGCGGAAGTTCTTGCCGATTTCGTACACGCCTTCGAAGCCGCCCACGATGAGGCGTTTCAAGTAGAGCTCGGTCGCGATGCGCAGATAGAGGTCAATGTCCAATGCGTTGTGGTGGGTGATGAACGGGCGTGCGCTGGCCCCGCCGGGGATAGCCTGCAAAATAGGGGTTTCCACTTCGGTGTATCCGGCTTCGTCTAAAATGGAGCGCATGGTGCTGATGATTTTTGCGCGTTTCAGGAAGATGTCCTTCACACCATCGTTCACAATCAAGTCCACATAGCGTTGGCGGTAGCGCAACTCGGGATCTTCAAACTTATCGTAAGCCACTCCGTCTTTGTATTTCACGATGGGGAGTGGTTTGAGGCTTTTGGAAAGAACCGTCAGTTTCTTTGCATGCACGCTGATTTCACCCATTTGGGTACGGAACACGAAACCTTCGATTCCGATGAAATCGCCCAAGTCGAGCAAGCGTTTGAAGACGGTGGTGTATAAATCTTTGTTTTCGCCCGGGCAGATGTCGTCGCGCGTGATATATACTTGGATACGTCCTTTGGAGTCTTGCAGTTCGATGAACGAAGCTTTACCCATGACACGGCGGCTCATCATACGTCCGGCAATGGATACCTGGCGTGGTTCGGCTGCCTGGTCGTCAAATGACTCTTTGATGTCGGCCGAATAGGCGTTGACCACGTATTCGGCAGCAGGATAAGGGTCGATGCCCATCGCTCTCATCTCGTTCAGACTGTTGCGTCTGTTGATTTCTTGTTCGCTTAGTTCTAGAATATTCATCTTTCTTGTTCGTCAATAACTGTTTGGGGCAAAAGTACGAATTTATTTGGCATGAAAGAAGAAAAAAGCATCGAAAACGGATGTTAACGATGCTTTTCCAACACAAAAACTAAACTAGACTTAACTAAACTATTCTATTCTTGGAGTTTCACAACTCCTTTTTTGTCTATGCTGCAAATATAAAGATTGTTTTATTAGAGTTTATATCGAATAATTGATTAATGCGTTCTTTGACTTATCTTTGTGATCT
>ERZ779889.2999-NODE-2999-length-12932-cov-4.899511_pt1 | contig 12932 bp, 9 predicted proteins | sample MGYA00511030_ERZ779889 | MGnify/ENA primary metagenome ERZ779889 (study PRJEB29588, sample SAMEA2160616) | human gut metagenome | biome: human gut; feature: human-associated habitat; material: faeces | place: Denmark | collected 2008/2010 ...
CAGCCATCAATTCCAATAGAGCAACACCCTTTTTAGCACCCGTCATTCCTCCACATCAGCAATAGCCCGTCTATACAACGACAAAAGGGACGATCTCCAAGTGTTTCCATATCCTACCGGACAAGTAAGTTCGCTGAAGGCTTCAACGATCTAAAATCAGCCTCTCCAAGAGTTTCCCATTTTCACGCCACATCACGCGCCAAACGTAGGTATAGGCAGGCTGGCAGATAACGGTTAATCTCCAACAACGTACCGCGCCGCGGCTCGAAATAATATCCGTTCGTATTTAGAGTTTCGCCAATACAAAGCCCCGGCTAATACTCCCGAACACTAATAATAGGAGCTTTGCCTACAAGGCCGAAAACAGCGATTTTCAAGAGGCGTTTCCTTCGGACGGGTAAATACTCCTTCGAAACGGCAGGAGCGTAGAAATCGGCATCTACAACAGCATGGCGGAAAACGCCGGAAACGCTGGCCGAGGGCGCGTATTATAGAACGTCGAGGAGTCTAACAGGGCGCGGCTCGAAATAATATTCGAAGGTTCTCCTATTCAGACGAGAGCGAGATTATCAAGAGGCGCAGATACAGCGTTCACGCAGTTTCACGTTACTATATTCCTCTTTATCCTATCAGAGCATTATAACTATTACATAGATTACTTATTCCCCTTATTATTATCGGAGAGGCCGCCGCGGCCGCCCTATAAACAGTTCCCGGAGGGTTTGGGGGAGGTTCAGCGCCGGGTCGTGCTTACTTATTCTTACAAGGTTCCGTCCGAGGTCTATCCGAAACTGACGGCTTCCGTAGTTCCCGGCGTCGTATCGGTCGATGACGCTTACTAATTCCCTCCGTACTTTACAGCGGGCCGCTTTCAAGCCTTTCCGCGTGGCGGAGCTGCAAGCCTCCCGCCGCTTCGCAAGATATTCGGCATATCCGTATTCGTTCAGCCCCTCGGCGATCTCACGCTCTTTCGGGGTCATTTCATCCGTTATTTCGATCCGTTCGAACAGCACGAAATTCCGGGCTTCCCGGGCGAGGAACAGATAGAGATCGCCGTAGCTGGCTACAAGGTCGGCCACGGAGTGAATATCGAGCCTATTCAGCGCGAGGGCCTGCCGGTCGGCCAGCTTAAATTCGTAACGCGGAAAATAGTAGCCATACCGGGCGAGAATATCGAAGATCTCACCCTGCCGGGCTCGGTTCCGCAACGGCGTTTTAGCGACGATCTCGGCCGTTTTATTATAGACCATGACTTTCTTATAGCTCCGGTCGCCGAAATAGACGGTTTCATCCTTAAAAACGTTTCTCGAACGGGTCTTATAACCTGCCATCAGGCGGATCAGCCGACGGCACGGGATTCGCGTCCGCAGGTTCAGCCCGACCTCTACCTGGGTAACACGGCCCCGGCCCAATTCCTCGTAGGAGATATTCAGATCGGCCGCCAACCGCTTCAAGGCATGGACAAGGGTCTCGGAGGTCAGATCAAACAACGAGGTTCTTCCGCAGTACCATTTACGGAGGCTATTTACAATATAGAGCCTTCCGCTCCTCCTTATGTAGATCAGCCGGAGTAGGTGAGGCGCGATACGGGAGGGGCCTTTCAGTCGGTAAATACCAATATTATCGAACACTTTCACGATTTCGCAGTTCTCGAAATTCCCCGAGAACTTTTCCAACATTATCGTTAAATTATCTACCATAAACGGGCGTTTTTCATTTTTACAAAGATACGCAAATAACAGCCTCAATATTCGCTCTCACGCTGCTACAACCCCTAAAACGGCTCAAAATCGACGCTCCGAATCCCGCGAAATCCCAATAAATTCTGGGGCCATTACGAGGCTTAAATTTTTTTATAATATTTTTTATAGATTCATTTTTTCGTGAATATTCAATCACTCGTTTGCAGGTTATTCTTTCTAATTAATTCTATCAAACGCCATTTTACAGCCTCGTAAAATTCAAACTGGCAATCGGGGCATGAGTATTCTTTCTCTCGCTCGTAGTGTATTCGCAGCCACTTTCTAAAATCACGTTGAGCTCCTTTCGACAACAGCCCTGCATAGCCTTCCAATTCGGTATGGGATAGGCTCGCCAGCCCCAGCATCAAGATAAAATCGGTCAGTTCTTTCAAGTTCCCCCGTTTAGGCCGGAACGACGGTCGCTGACCGAGCGTATCAAAAAGAAACTCTCGGCAACTCCGCCAAAAATAATTTACAGCCCGTATATAATACCCGTCGAATAATTCACCGAGCGTCCCGACCTTCAATCGGCCGAGAACGCTCCGCCGTCCGTCACCCGACAAAAACGCCACCCGCAAGATATTACGTCGTATCAGAACATTTCCATTCATTTCGTCGATCCCATTACAAATTTTAGCAGTATGGCATCCCGAAACGAATTCCCGGCATTCAGAACTCGATTCCTTCAATTTATAGCATTTCGATCTAAATCCCCGGATTCGGTGTATCATTTCAGTACATGTCATATCAACCGGGACGTTCAGCCCCATTTCAATCTCGGAAATTTCAAAGGTTCTCAACGTATCGAACGAGATGCCGAGCCGCTTGGCTACTTTCCGCCAAGCCTTCTCCAAATCCGTTTTAGTCAGATCATCCAACGAAGTCGCGCCGTAGTACCACTTTCGGATACTACCGTAAATTTTCATAAAGTCTTCGTAAAATTCGATTATCAGATCATGCGCATCATCCCCGTATTTCCCATTATTTAACACCAACTTATCATACCATCTCCCATTTATCCAATTCGATTTTTCAACGAAAGTCCCATAACGCAGGTGATGATAGACTTCCTTATCGTAACATTTCAAAGTAATATTATCGACCATATTTTTTCAATTTCAAAAGTTCGTCTTTACAATACCTCTTCGAACGTCCGTAACGCATAGGCGTAATCAAACCTTTTTTCTCCCAACGATAGAGCGTCGAACGGCTAAATTTCATCGAGTCTTCAACCTCTTTCGCAGTCAGCAACTCCGCTCCGAGGAGGGCCTTCGTAAGGTAATTAATAATCCAATCCCGATTCTGGGCTATCCCCACTTTAATCAGCGTTTGGAGCATCTTCGGAGATACAATAATTTCACACTCGGCTTTTACTTTAATAGCGTTCATAAATCTATTAATTAATTTAACTTTTAATATTTCAAAAGAGCACTTTTCGGCCCCTTTCTACTCTATATAACTTCGTGGATAAATAAACCTCGAACACATTTTTTAATTAACAGATAATAAGACATTTACAAGACAGTCTAAAATGAACATCCTACACGGATTTCGCAGTTCAATTTTTTAATACAACAAAAAAACCGCCCCGGTCAGGGGCGGTCTACATAACCTACACAAACAAATTCTATTCAGCTAACGCGGCTTTAATTATTTCGAATCCGCCGTCTTTACAATTCTTTTCAGACAGACACGCATTCCGGATACTACTCAGTTCAACGCAGGTGGCATTCTCCAATTCTGGAACAAAATCAAGCCACCGGGCCTTACTTCGGGCATATACGAATATAACATCTTTTTTATCAATCAGATATTTTACCAGCCGTTTCGTATATTCCTGAGAAGGGAGCAAACCCATTTTCTCCGGGAACGGCTTATATTTTCTCGAATGATAAGCCATTAGCTGAACCGCCGCTATCTTCGTTTCAGCTCCGGAAACAGCCTCCCGAATTTTCCGCGTTTTCTTCTCCCAATACCAGTCCTGCTCATCATTAAACGACTTATATTCCGGATCGGAATAAAAAATCGCACGATCTTCAAGTAACATCGCTTGGGTCTGCGCCCGAATAACGAAGCGTTTTTCTTCATCGCTCATCTTTTCATGGGCTTCGATATTCGACGATACCTTATATCCCGGATTCGACATTAACAATACGACCCGCGCACCAAGAACATCGCCAATAAACGGATAAGGCAATATTTCGGTATGCAGCTGATACTCGGGGTCGTTTTTCATTCGTTCATTAAATTCTTCGATAAACGGAATGTCATCGGCATACGCATTCAACTTTTCCAATCGCATATAGCCGTTCTTCTCGATTTTTTCGGCCACTTCCCGCCACGGGTTTTCTTTCAGCAAGGTTTCTTTCGTTTCCATAATAAAAGGTTTAGTAGTTAGGTTCCCAAAGATAAGATATTCTCGCCCTCTTTCAATATCGAGGGTGGTGATAATTTCATCCATTTTTTCTTCACCCCGGTAGTCGATCCCGATCGTCCACGCGCTATTCGTCCCGCCGTCCCAACGAAAAACCTCTTCCAGCCGTTCGCGGAGTTCGGCAGTAAGCAGGGCCGTCAGCCGGACTTCGGAGAGGCAGACCCTTTCCAATAGAAAATTATTCAACACGGAGGTCGCCTCACCCGTCCGCAGGTAGCTGATATAGTACGCCAACGAGTGGGGAATCCGGTCGGCATAGTCGGGGTGGTTCTCTTTATAGCGAGCCAACACGACCTCCAAATCCCCGCCGTAATGGATATACAAGGCGAGGTTCAGCAACTTTTTCTCCCAGCTAACCCGCCCGAACTCGAAACACAGATCGTCCCAATAAGCCCGGCGGGCGACAAGATCGTCATAGATTTCCCGCTTTTCAGCAACCGGCATCGCCGGGTCGCCGAGGGATTTCGAGGCCGGGGTGGCTTCATCCCGGTATTTTTTAACGACAAGATCGTCGGCGCTGACAGAGCCGTCCTCCATCCACCACCGCAACCATTCCGATTTTTCGGCGTCCTCCAACTTTTCAAAATCGCCGCTCTTTAATCCGTTCCTCGACAGATAGTGTAGAAAACCCCGTTCCAATCTCGCCATCCGGCTCCCTTCGGCAGCGGCATACAGGAATTTCGGGGGCAGGTCCTCAATCCACATCGTCGAGCAGATCGCCTCCCGAAACCGTCTCGCCTCGATCATATCCAGCAGGGGAAATTCCCCGCGAAAGGGAATCAGCCGCGACGGAATTTCCCGGTCTACAAGCAGGCCGGCCATACCACCCGCCACGGAGCACATCCGATCCCTCGTCGAAAGTTCACTCTTTTCCATATACCGTTATTTCGGTTGCAAACTCTTTACGGCAAAATTATCCGTCGCTTCCGCCAACCCCCGGCGCAAGGGCGGATTATTTTCGCACAATCGTCTACGTTCCCGCCATTCAACAACAAAAGGCGTAGAGCCGCAAACTTATTATATTCGGAAAGGCTCTGGTAAACCCGCGTACTATAATAAGCAACAGCCCTACGCCCCAAGGGACGTAGGAATACCGCGCCTCTTCCGTACAAAATTTACCAGATTTTATCCGAAGAAAAAGGCGTTCGTCCTATATCGTCAACAAAAATAACAATCGGCCTCGGAAAAAACAAACAAAAAAGGCTTCGAACAAATCGAAGCCCAACATAATCATTCAGAACCTTACCTGTAATAGCAGATATAAGGCAACAGAAACACTCCGTCTTCATTCGTTGGATCCTCCAAACGCATTTTATTATCACCAAAATAAAGACTTACATTCCTGTCGCAGCATAAAAGTTTTAACTTTTTATTACAGCTGACATCTATATTTTCCAAACAATTAGCCGCACAAACTATTTTTATAAGTTCTGTATTAGTGGAAATATCAAGTTTTTCCAAATAATTACCGTTGCATTCTACAATTCTAATTTTCAGATTTTTAGCAAATTCAAGTTGTCTTAATTTATTAAAGCGACAATCGAGAGTTTTTAGTTCTAAATTATTGGATAAATCAAGAGAAGACAGAGTATTGCAACCACAAAATAGTTTCGCCAATTTACGATTATTCATTAAATTTAGACTTGACAACTTATTACTCTCACAAAATAGCCACCATAGTTTAAGATTCTGGGTTATATTTAAGGTCTCGATATTATTTCGAGTTATATCCAATCGCGTCAAATTTTTACAACCTCTTACATCAATATCCGAGAGTTTATTATCAGCTATATTTAATATAAGTAATTTCTTATTATTCGTTACATTTAGTGAAGTCAAGTTATTATCATGGCAACTAAGATAACGTAATTTCCGATTCTTTGAGGTGTCAATAGAATTTAGGGTATTCATAGCACAAAAAAGACTTATTAAATCGGGATTTAGAGACGTGTCAAGTGAAACCAAGTTATTTCCGTCGGCAATTAAATACTGGAGTAGGGGATTTTTACTTACATCGAGTTTCCACAGTCGATTCCGAAAGCAACGGAGTTGCTCCAGTTCGGGATTCTTCGTCAGATTTAACGAGGTCAATTTATTATCGGCACAATCCAATCGGAATAGTTTTTTATTTCGACGGACATTCAATGTTTTTAATACGTTATTCTGACAGTTAAGTTTATAGAGTTCAATATTTTTCGATACATCCAATCTCTCAATCACATTATGATCGCACCAACATATTCTCAACAATTTATTTCCCGATAAATCTAAATAAATTAGCCGATTATGCTGGCAGTCTAAATAAGTTAATTTTTTCAACTGGCTAATATCCAAATCGCAAAGGTCATTAAAAGAACAAGTCAGTTTTACAAGGTTTTCAAACGCTTCGATTCCCTTTAAGGATTTAATTCCCTGCTTTTTACAGTGAATTTCTTTTATTCCCAATGCTTCGGCAATAGAAATTTCGCCATCACCGTCCGTATCAAAATAATTGATTAAATACCGCTTAAAATTGGGGTCAGGAATTTTGATTATCTCATCTTTACTTCGTTTAGGGGCGATGTCATAATTTTTATTAAACGACAAAGAAATAAGATTATTCGCTACATTAAGCGCCGTTTTTTTAGAACAATCGGAAAGGCAGATGAAAAATGCCAAAATTATAATATTTAACTTTTCCGCAATCGTTTTTAATCGGTTACAAATTATATTTCTTGGTATTTGATTTAGCCCATTATCTATAAAAACGCTAATATCTAATATAAATATTCGTTTCCCTAATTTTTTATTCAAATATCGGATATTCGTCCATAAATCAGGCAGATAATGTTCTTTTCTTTGTTCGCGGCTCAAGTAGTCTATACCATATTCGCACTCCGTTACAAATTTACCTCGAAACAAACAACCTATATCTACGTTTTCATCCCGCAGAAATGTTCCTGTTAACAGATGCAGTTCTTCTAATCGTTCACACAAGCTAAAAATCAATTTTTCCTTTTTTATCTGGCAACGGGGATCATATCCGAATATAGTCAAGTCTGAGTATCTACATTCAATAGGAAGATTATCACCAGTATCAAATGTTATTGTAATCCCTTCATCGGAATGAGCCATCAAAGCATTTTCATTCTTCAAATTCACGGAAATAAACTTACTCATATCGTTCTCATTTTAGGTTACAGGTCCTTATAATTTCCGACAAAAGCTGCCCACGCTGGGCTATCCAATAGCTACGGTCGCATACGATCACTATCCGTTTCTTCGCCCGGCTTATAGCCGTATTCAAGACATTAAGTCCCCGGGAAATACGGTTCTTCGAATCGGAAAACCACATATCCCGCGTATCAACCACGCTGAGTATTACCGTATCCCATTCCCGCCCCTGACTTTTATGCACGGTAAGAATATTCATATCTTTCCGTTCATCGGGCATATATTTACCGAGCAGGTCCAGCTGTTTGCGGTAAGGCGTCAGAATGACATAGCTACCCAATCGTCCGGCGTTCTCCGTCAGGTATCGGCGGATAGCCACGACTTCGTTCAACGAGGTCCGGCGGGCGTCATTCGTATCTTTTACGGCATTAAGGCATGTCAACTCCATTTTCCGGCGTCCTAAATTCGAGTGAAATCCATTCTTATAGACGTATTTATCCAGCAGGGCCGCCAAGTTCGCCGGGAACCGAAACGTCGTATTCAGTTCCATTTTTTTCATCTCGGGAATCCGGTCATGCCGATCTCTTAAATAGTTCTCCAATAAGGACTCTACCGTCATCTCAGACTTAAACATACAGCCCGCATAAATAGCCGATTCCGCCCAAAGGACCAATTTATCGTAGGTCGAGTTCCTCCCCAACTCGGTTACTTCGCATACCGGCGGCAATTGCAGGTGATCGCCTAAAAAGGTAACCGGCTTATTCTGCCGGAAAAGGGGCAACGCTTTCATCAGACTCGCATATCCTACCTCGTCGAGAAACAGATGGTCGGCCTCCAAGTCCTCGGTAATATACCGATCCAATGTACAGGCTACGACCGCAGCGGTCTTTATCCGGGACGTCAGCGTCCGGGATGCCAGTTCATCGCGTTCCCGCTTACATTCAGACAATTTCGTCCATAATTCTTCCTCTCTGGCATTGGCGTATTCGGTTTTTATCAACGCGGCGAGTTCTTCTTCCTTCAAGCCGTCGTCAAGTCCCAACATCGACTTATAGATCTGAATCTGATGTCCTACCTTCGCAATCTTATCGTCGAGGTTCGCGGTTTCACAAACTTCGGGATATTTTCGAACGAAGTCCCACGAAGGTATCCCCAAACGCAGTATCTTATCCCGGTTTATATCGTTCGTACGGTCGATCATCGCCAAGACACCCCGGAGTATCTGCTCCACAGCGTTATTCGTCGGCGCACAAATAACGATTCGTTTCTTATTCCGAATATAATGTATTATAGCATACGCTAATACAAATTGAGTTTTCCCCGAGCCGGGTGCACCCCAAACGTAAGTGAACGGATTCGAGAAAATAGCTTCAATAGCCCTTTTCTGCTCTTCGGACGGTTTACACTCCGGTAGATAATCGGTCGGAGCTCCAAGGTCGGGACAAGCCGTCGGAATCATCAGCTGACTGCCGTTTTCCCAATACCACTCTTCAAGCCGCCGGACCAAAAATCTCAGATCGGAACCGACAAGAATATCCCACGCATTCAAGTGCTCGAAAGCGGGATAGGTTTCGGGCGTCGGCCTAATAATCAGAATATTCCTATCACGGTCGTAAGTTATAATTTCAGGGTCGGAATAGCGGGTTCCCGTCGTCAGTATTTCGAAATACAGCGCCTCAGTATTCAATAGTTTCCCACCTAACAACAATTTTATCAGTTGCTCTTTCCCGTATTCAATCGAAACAACACCAAGCGTTTGGACTCCCCGGTTCGTTTCCGTCAAATAATCATAATATTCAGACGCGCTCGCAACGGCAAGATCGCGTATTTCCGTCGCTGTCATTCCGTCAAATAGTTTTTACACATTCGTTCCACCACATTTTTCACCTCTTCCCGGAACCATGCGGGGCGCAACACCTCCACGTCCGCGCCGTTCGAGAGCAGTTCCATCCGAAAATCGTAAGTCGGTGCCAACCGGTATTCGAACACCGAATATTCCGCGGTCCGTTCGGTTTCACGCTGGGTAGGGTGCAGAGGCAGGGCCCGAACGTAGTTCGCCTGCTTCCCCAAGACGCGGATTTCGACCCGCTCGGCCTTCCGGTCCGGCTCGCGGATAATTCCGAAGGCGTCGGCGAAGAATTCGGCACAATCAAAATCCGAGGGGATTTCAGCCGCTTTCGCCGTCGGGACCATACTTCGTACCCGGTCGAGGGCGAACGCGTAAATTCCACCCATTTCCACGCTGTCAGCAATCAGATACCAGCGCCTCCGGAACGCCTTCAATCCGTAAGGCTCGACCTCGTAACGATTTTCTCGTTTTTCATCGTAGGTATGGCGGTAGACGATCTCCAAGCATCGGTTCTCCTCCATCGCTCGGAGTACGGCAGTCAGATAGGTGTAGCCCGAGGGGATCGGCTCCAACGCGATCCGTCGGCGCAGGCGTTTACTATTTACCAAGAGGTCGTTCACGGCGAAGGTTTCCAACAGCCAGCGGCGCAGATCGTCGCGCACCAAGTCGTCGCCGCATTCGACGTAGTATTCGTTCGTCCGGCGGTCGCAGGCGATATTCACGTCGAACAACTCTTCAACGGCTTTCCGGTGGTTCTCAAAGGTCTTTCGGGGCAGTTCCTCGCCGCCCGACATCTCGTTCCGCTGCCAACGGACGCGGATTTCATCCAAGGTGATACGACCCGCGGAGTAAATCACGTCCAAGAGCCACAGATAACGGCGAAACAAGGTCGCGGTGTTATTCGTCAAGGCATTCATCGTTCAAAGGTTTTTCACAAAGATAAAAAAGGCTTCCGCCAAAACTCAGCGGAAGCTCCCGTTTTTTATCAAGCACTCAATTTTTTCATCGCCTCGGTCAGCTCCGTTCGCTCGGTATTCGTATAGACCCGATGTACCATATCGAGGCTTTTATCCCCCAAAAGTTTCGCTACAATATAGAGAGGGACGCCCGCGTTCGCCAAGTGGGAGGCGAAGGTATGCCGGGCAACGTGGAACGAGAGGCGTTTCCCGATTCCGGCTTTCTCGGCCAACATTTTCAGTTTCCGGTTTACACAACCATTCGAAAGGCGAGGAAAAACACGCTCGTCCACAGACTCGTTCCGGTACTTGGCAAGCAGGACCTTCGGCCATTTCGACATTAATGGAATTTCAACCAACTCTTTCGTTTTACATTGAAGCTTAGAGATATAGGTCACACCTTTACTATCCTTTTTCAAGTGCGTCCACTTCAGGTCCAATACATCGCTGAACCGCAGGCCCGTTTCACAACTGAAGATAAACAGCTCACGCGTTACCTTCATCGCCAAATCGTTCCTATCCGCCAAAGCCTTTTGCAGGAACTCGTCGTATTCATCCCTCGTCAGAAAGATCGTCCGGGGCGTCGAGCGATTCAAAAATCTTACGCCTTTTCCGAACGGATCGTCGATCGGATAGCCCAGCCGTCCGGCCCATCTCACCACCGAGCGCAGGCGGTTCAGTTTCGTATTAATCGTATTATCCGCATTCCGGCGGACCGTCCGCAAATACTTTTTATACTCCTGAATAAAGAGAATATCGAGCTGGTCAATCGTCCGTTTCTTACTCCGTTTCGAAAATTTCGCCATATCTTTTTTGAGGTCCAATATACCTATAACCGTTCGCTCACGGCGGTTATCCGTCCGCAGCTTATCTACATAGGCATCGAAAATTTCATCGAAAGTGGCGTTCGTCTTTTCATTCGGAGCCGTCCGCGCCTTTCCGGTAAGAATTTCACGGATTCGCTCCAAGTCCACGGTTTCACCCAACATTTCGCACTGGAACAGATAGCGCTCGTATTCGGTTTCTTTCCCGTTCAGGTAGCTGTTAATTACGCTTTTTTCGGGGCAGTTTCCGACAACACGTCCGGATTTCTTATCCCAGCAAGCCGGGGCAATCGAATAGGGAGTCGCAAATTTCGTTTGGCGGCCATCGAGATATACACGCAGGTCGATACGTTTTTCCAATCCTTTCCTCGAAAGGTCATCACGCAGAATAGGTCTAATCGTTTTTTTCATAACTATTCGTTTTACAATTTTGCTCTTTAATAGTGGCAGGTTCCAAGAAAAATCGAGGAAATTTTTCCCGCAAGGACTAATTTAGGCTCAAAATACTGATTGACAAAGAGTTCTTTCGATAAAAATTCTCGAAAAATTTTACAACGTCCTCCAATCGTCATCCAGCCAAGATTAGGCAACAAACCATTTTAACAAGAAATTCACCGGACGAGATCAGATCGGCAAAGACATTCCAAAAAAGCCCTTCAAAAACAACAAGGGTTAAAATTAGGGTTAAAAATTCGGCACAAAGTGAAACAAGGTGAAAGACCTACCCTTCGCCAAAACGCGTTCTAACGACGATTAACTTTCAACAAGGTGCATCTTATAGCAAAAAAACCGTATATTTGTGGATATAATTTTCCGAACATTCCATGCCCAAAATCGACATCGGCGCCGTACTCAGGCAGAAAGCCCCGCGGCTGGCTCGCTGGATTCCCCGTCCGGTCGTGAACTGGCTGCGCCGCACGATCCACGAGTCGGAAATCAACCATATCCTCGAACACTACTGGTCGCTGCCTCCGCAGGAGTTCATCCGCGCCTGTTTCCGCGAATGGCAGGTCACCTATTCGATCGAGGGGCTCGAAAAACTCGATCCCAAAGGACGCTACATATTCGCCTCGAACCACCCGTTCGGAGGCATGGACGGCATGATGCTGGCCGACAAGCTGATCGACCGCTTCGGCGACGCGAGGGTGGTGGTCAACGACCTGCTGATGCACCTCGAACCGCTGCGGCCGCTGTGGATTCCGGTGAACAAGCACGGCGCGCAGAGCGCCTCCTACGCCCGGAAGTTCGACGAGGAGTTCTTCGGCGATCTGCCGGTCCTGACCTTTCCCGCGGGTCTCTGCTCGCGCCCCAACGGCGGCGAGGTGACCGACCCCGAGTGGAAAATCAGCTTCCTGAAAAAGGCCTACGCCTCGCAGCGGCAGATCGTTCCGGTCTTCGTCGAAGGGCGTCTGTCGAAGTTCTTCTACCGCGTCTACCGAATCCGCAAGGCGCTGGGCGTCAAGTTTAACATCGAGATGCTGTGGCTGCCCGACGAAATGTTTTCGCAGAAGTGCCGCCATTTCCGCATCGTCGTCGGCGACCCGATTCCCGTGGCCGAACTCCAGCGTTTCGGGTCGCTGCACGAACAGGCGCTGGAAGTACGTAAAAAAGCGTATTTTTTGGAAAATATGCTCCTCCCGGCGGAAAATAACGGGTAAATCGGTATTTTTGTCCCAAGTTATGCAAGCACGAGAAATGGAACCTATCATACCTCCCGTCGACCGGGAATTGCTCCGCGCCGAGCTTACGCCCGAGCGCAAAGCGCGCGACACGAAGAAGGCCGGGAACGAGATCTATATCTTCCCGGCGTCGGAGTGCCCGGCGCTGATGCGTGAAATCGGACGGCTGCGCGAGATCGCGTTCCGCGGCGCCGGCGGCGGTACGGGCCGGGAGGTGGATATCGATGCCGAAGACCTGGCCGAGGACGGGTATTACCAGCTGATCGTCTGGGATCCGGCGGCCGGGGAGATCGTC
>ERZ779889.3004-NODE-3004-length-12921-cov-3.980258_pt1 | contig 12921 bp, 8 predicted proteins | sample MGYA00511030_ERZ779889 | MGnify/ENA primary metagenome ERZ779889 (study PRJEB29588, sample SAMEA2160616) | human gut metagenome | biome: human gut; feature: human-associated habitat; material: faeces | place: Denmark | collected 2008/2010 ...
TCGACCTTAACCGTCCGATGAAAGAGATCCTCGCCCAGCTTTCGCAGTATCCGGTTTCCACCCGTTTGTCGCTCACCGGCACGATTATCGTTGGTCGCGATATTGCGCACGCTAAGCTGAAAGAACTGATCGACGCCGGTAAAGAACTGCCGCAGTACATCAAAGATCACCCGATCTACTACGCAGGTCCGGCCAAAACGCCTGCTGGTTATCCTTCCGGTTCACTTGGCCCAACTACCGCAGGACGTATGGACTCCTATGTGGATCTGCTGCAATCCCACGGCGGCAGCATGATCATGCTGGCGAAAGGTAACCGCAGTCAGCAGGTCACCGACGCTTGTCATAAACACGGCGGCTTCTACCTCGGCAGCATAGGCGGCCCTGCAGCCATCCTGGCCCAGAACAATATCAAGAAAGTCGAGCTCCTCGAATATCCCGAACTCGGCATGGAGGCCATCTGGAAGATCGAGGTAGTCGACTTCCCCGCCTTCATCCTCGTGGACGACAAGGGCAACGACTTCTTCAAGACGGCCCTCAAATAACCGTGCCTTTGTGGCATTATGAGGAATAAGGCAGTAGTCCTGTTATTATTTTGTGCCGTCGCACTGTGCGGGTGTGGCGGCACTGTCGTAGACAGGAGACAGGCGTCCGGTATCAGGCCGGATATGCTTGAGCGACAACTGAACACCCTCACAATAAACGGTGAATGGGATTCCTTGTTCAGGATAACATATCCTCTGGTATTTGGGGATGTGCATGATACTGCGGCTATGGTATGCGCGGCTCTGTACAATGCGCAATACTACCTGTATCGGGAGAACCTGGATTCGGTTTTGTACTATCAGAGCATAGCGTCAGGCAATCTTTCCAGTATAGAAGGTACGCGCCTGGAAGGTATGTACTATGCGCAGGAGGGTATGTATCAGATGAAGTCGAAATGGGATTTCCCGACGATGGTGGCAATGCTTCTGAGAAGTTACGATGTGTATAAGGAACTAGGGGAAGTTTCTGATATGGTATATGCCCTTACCAACATTGTGAATTTTTACTATATGAGGTCTGATGTCAGGGGGATGGAATATGCCGAGGAGGCCTGGGGTCTTGTCAACAGGCACCGGCTTTCGGTATATTATCAAGGAGTAGTGTCGATAACCATGGCAGAGATGCTGTCTCTCTCCAAATCGCCTATTGACGCGCTGCCGTATCTGAGAACAGCTGACTCCGTTATACGGAGCAGGGGACTGGAACCATATTATAGTATCGTAGATCTTCTGAAGGCGGATATCGCTTTGGTTGTCGGAGACAGTACGGCGGCAGACAGTCTGTATTTGGAGGCACTTGGCAGAGAGTCCGTTACCGAACCGGTCGTGGTGTCTCTCGCATGCTTGCATTATGGCCGCTTCTGTGAGGACAGGGGTATGAATGCAAGGGCTGCGGAACTGTACGGAAAGGGGCTGTCCATATCTGAAAGGTATGCCAATCTGGAATTGCGAAATGAGCTGTTGCGGCATCTTGCCGATGTCAATTATGCTCTCGGGGACTGGAAAGGAGCCTTGGAACACTACCGTTTGAGTATCGCAGGACAGGCGGGAAGCCGTGAGTGGGAACTGAACGACCTGCGTATGTCCTATCAGCAGATAGTGCATGATAAGGAAATGCAACTCAAGGAACTGGACCTGATGAGGACCAGAAGGCTTATCGTGGTGGCTGTCTCTGTTCTTGTAGTCGTAGCCGTCATCTCTGTCTCTTTCATTGTTCTCTTCAGACGGCAGCGCAGGGTGAACCGTACTTTGGTGGACCAGTATCGGGCATGGATGCAGAGGACTCCTCAGAGGCTGAGGGTGGATGATGCGGACAGGAGCTTGTGGGAGAAGGTTGACCGCATGATGTCGGAGGGCAGGCTTTATCTTAGAAAGGACCTTACTCTTGAGAGTATGGCGCAGGCGGCGGGTACCAACAGGACATATCTGTCGAAAGCGATAAATACATTCTCTGGCGGTAATTTCAGCAGTTATGTTGACCGTTACCGTATAAGGGAGGCAGTGGGTATCATTGAGGCCAAGGGCAATGCCGTAGACCTGAGAGAAGTGGGTGATATGGTCGGTTACAGTTCTGTCCCGGCTTTTTATAAAGCATTCTCCAAAGAGACAGGGCTTCCTCCCGGCCGGTATCGCGATGAAATAATACGGAGAAGGTAATATCTTGTGAATCTTGTATTTACTTGTTCTATTTTGTAAAATATACAATCGTATAAGCTGTAAATTTGGACTTTGCCCCAGTATAAAATATCTTTGAAAGGTAAACCAATAAAAGTCCTTATATATGAAAAAAATTATCTTTTTGACAGCGGTGGCAGCCGTGGCTTTTGCCCTTGCCTTGCATTCCTGTAAACCTGATGAGGAGCAGGTGGCGAGTCCGAGTTTGAATCTGGAACGTACGGAAGTGACGGTGCCGGCCGAAGGGGGCAGTTTTACTGTCGCGTATAAAATAGAAAATCCTCTTGCGGATGTAAAGGTGGTGTGTGAGTGTGCTGCAGAGTGGTTGGGTCCGTTCGATACTTCCAAAGAGGGTATAATCTCATTCCCGGTGGATGCCAACACAGACGAGAATGCCAGAAATGCCGTAGTGGAGGTGATATATGGAGAAGAGTCAGAAAGTTTTACGGTGCTGCAGGACGGATTGCAGCCTGTTGTCCCAGACGAGGGTTTTATGCTTGTAATAGATGAAGTCTCGATGACGGACATGTCATGGACGGTGATACCGGCGGATGATGAGATGCCCTATATCTCCATGTCGGTGGATAAGAGGGTGTACGACCAGTTTGGCAGTGATGAGGCATACATAGAGGAGGATTTACAGTTGTTCAACCTTATGGCCGGCTCAAGCGGCATGACACTTGAGGAATATCTTGATTGGCTTGTGAAATATGGGGAATATTCATTCTACAAGGACGGTCTTCTGCCTGGATACGCTTATTATGTATATGCCTACGGAATATCTCTGTCAGGGGAATTGCTGACAGGAATGTACAAGGAGGAGGTCGTCATGGAGTCTCCGGAAAAAGTGGATATCTCGTTTGAGATTACATGTGAGCCAGGGCTTGATACAGTGGCAGTGAGTGTGACTCCGTCTATTCAGGAACAGAGGTATGTGGTGGACGCGTATCCTAAGGAAGAGATATCCGAGGCCATAACGTTGGAAGAATGGTACAGTTACAAGTTCAACGAAAGAATAGCCGCCGCCGTTTCAGAAGGAATGAGCGTGGAAAAGGCGGTGATATCATTGACGGAGGTCGGCACTGCCACTGTCGTACTGGACAATCTGCGTGCCGAGACTGATTACACAGTGTTGGTCGTTGCAGTCAATGAGGAGGGACTGTTTGTATCCGACGTCGCTACAGATGAGTTCAGAACGGACGGATTGTTCTCGGACAATGTTATCGAGGTCGAGATTACGGATATAACACCGGACGGAGCCTCTTATTCAATAAGTACAACCAATGATGATCCGTATGTGATGTACTATATTCAGGCCTCTATGTGGGAGGACTGGAGCGATGAGGATATAATCCGCAATCTGATAGAATACTATGATGTGGAGGAGAATAATGTTTACAGAGGAGACAAGAGCGGTACTATTACAGGACTGATGACAAAGACAAAGTATGTCATGTATACTTTCGGCTGTGAGTCCGGTACGGCCACTACGTCTCTTGGCAAGACATTTTTTACGCCGGAGTCAGGCTCCTCTGATGTGACCTTCACGCTCAAGTTTGACAAATACTTCAACGGAGATGACCTTATAGCGGCATATCCTGAAGAGGAGTCGTACAAGCAGTATGCGGGAAAGGCCGTGCTGCCTGTGAAGGCGGAGGTATCCGACCCATCTGCGACATATCTGTATTATGTGTACTCAGTTGATTATTCTGAATACGGAGATGATGTACTGTATTCGTCATTGTTGAACGGGACAGGTCTGAGTGAGCCGTCATATGTGTTCAGCAGGAACTTCGGACGTGTCTGTACCGTAGCCGGATTTGCGATAGACGAGGACGGCAACAACGGACCGCTTTTCAGGACAAGCATAGAGTTTACTCTCGAAGGCGCTTCTCCTATTTCGGAATTCACGCCAGACATGCTGTCGTCGGACTGACATGCGTAAGAACTTCGGTTATTGGTTTTTGGAACTGAAGGACAAGATGTGGACAGTTACGCCGACGGCTATGCAGAAGAGCAGGATGCGGAGCCATAGCGGATGCACCAGCACTATGCTCACTGTGACTGTGACCCAAAGGGTACTGACGGATATGACCTTGACTTTGCGGGAGATGCATCTGTGCTCCTGAAAGTCACGAATATACGGGCCCAGTCTCGGCTGTGACATAAGCCAGGCGTACAGCCGAGGCGAGCCTTTAAGCCAGCACCACGCCGTCAGCAGCAGGAAAGGGGTGGTCGGCAGCACCGGCAGGAACATCCCGGTCACACCCAGCCCGAGCGACACAGCCCCCAATATGATCAGCAGATAATTCACGCCCCAAAAGTAGCAAAAATCATTTTTCGCGCCTGCAAAATGCAAAAAAGCCTTCGGAGAATCCCCGAAGGCTTTTCATATGTGGTGTTGAGGACTGGTCTACCAGCGGTCTGTGTCTGCGTCGATTTGCTTCAGAAGCTCGCGGACGGCTACCTCAAGCTGCTCATCGCGTCCTTCGATGAGCTCCTCGGGCTTGTTGCGTACCTTGAAGTCAGGCTCAAGCTGGGAGTTTTCCAGATAATGGCCGTCGCGTGTGCGGTAGCCGATGACAGGTATCCCGAAATACATTGTAGGATCCTGCAGGGTCTCCCAGTTGACCGATGTCATGGTTCCCGGTACGGGCATACCTACTATCGAACCGATCTTCTGGTGCTGGTATACCCAGGGCGTGCCATGGGCGTTGGAGTAGTTGTCCTCGCTCACAAGCATGATGGAGTGCTTGTTGTAGCGTCGGGAGGGCATGTCGCATACAACAGTGCCCTGGATGACCTGCTCAAGGTATTTCTCTCCTGTGAATAGTATCTCGATATCCTCATGGAGCCGGCCGCCGCCATTGTGACGGGTGTCGATGACGATACCGTCGCGCAGGTTGTATTTGCCTAAGATGTCGGCATATACGTCGCGGTAGCTTCCATCGGCCATGGAGCGGATATGTACGTAGCCCAAGCGTCCGCCGGAAAGGCTGTCAACCTCCGCCGCACGGCTCTCCACCCATCTTTTATACATCATCTCGTTCTGCTCGTAGCTGGAGATTGGCTTGGCTACCTCGTTCCAGCGTTCCTTGGTTGCCGGATCATAGAACGAGAAGAGCACCTGATCTCCCAGTTTGCCGTTGATCAGCGGGAACCAGTCCTCTCCGGCGAGTATTTTCTCTCCGTCGATGGCTTCCAGGATGACACCGGCCTTTACTTTAGAGCCGCTGACGGCGAACGGTCCGTCTTCCAGCACCTCGTCTACACGGAGGCCGTCACCGGTGTACCTCATGTCCAGCAGCAGTCCGAGTGCAGGTGTAGTCTTCTCAGCTCCGCGACCGCTGTAGCCTGAGCCGGTGTGGGATACGTTCAGCTCACCAAGAATCTCGGAGAGCATCTCGGAGAAGTCATAGTTGTTGTTGATGTGTTTCAGGAACGGAAGGTAGTCCTTGCGCAGCTGTTTCAGGTCCACTCCATGATATGTGTCGGTGTAGAACTTCTTTTCCTCCTGCTTGAACACGTGGTCCATCATGTAGGCTCTTTCTGCCGCACGGTCCAGCTCCATGGTCATGTTGAAGTTCACAGGCTTGATCTGATTGCCGCCCATACTCATAATCTGAGGACGGTATCCGAGTATGTAAAGGTTTTTCTCGTCCTTGTCGAATGCCAGTGATGCGTATGATGTATTGAGCTTCTTGAGCAGCGATACGGCTCCGGTGCGGGTCTCCAGCTCCCAGAGATCGAATCCCTCCTCGAATGCGCTAAGGAAGTAGAGTGTCTCTCCGTCATTGGTGAGAGCGGCCGAGGCCAGAGTGGAAGACATGGGGGTAAGACGCATGATGCGGTGTTCTATGCCGTCGAAGTCTATTTCGATGTCCTTGCTCTTATCATCAGCCTCTGAGTCTTTCTTCTCATCGTCTTTCTTGCCTTTCTTGTCCTTGGAGGCTTTCTCTTTTTCTGCCTCCTCTGCTTCCTTGGCCTTCTTCTCGGCGGCCTCTTCTTTCTCCTTGTAGAGCGCGTATTCCTCCTCGCTCATGTTGAACTTGTCGTAGGTGTCGCGGTTCATGAAGGCGATGAATACGTCATCCTGGCTGCCCCATGAGGCGTGCGCCCTGAGACCCAGACGGTTGGAGATGAAGATGATGGCGTTGCCGTCCATGGCCCACTGTGGCGAATGGTCGATGTAGCCGCTGTTGGTCACGTTGTGTATTCTGCCACCGTCCACTGCGGAGACGATGCCTATGTCGCTGTACGGGTCGCGGCGGTTGGTGATGAGGGTCAGGGCAAACCATTTGCCGTCAGGCGACCAGTCGTACTGGAATTCCCCATAGTGCTGTGTGCCGTCGGTAATCTGGCGGACTTTGCCGGTCTCAAGGTTGAGCACCTTTAGGATGTTGCGGTTCTCTATGAATGCCACTTCTTTGCCGTCGGGGGAGAAGGAGGGGAAGGTGCGCTCGTTGCCGTCGTCCTTGAGCAGCGGTTCCTCATCAATAATGGTAGCGTATGCGAAATGCAGTTCGTCCTCATCGGCCAGCGTTGCCTTGTAGAGGTTCCAGCAGCCGGTCCGCTCTGATGCGTAGACTATGGTCTTTCCGTCAGGGGAGATGGTAATGCCCTCCTCGGCGGCTGCCGTGCGGCTTATCTGCTTGGTGGTGCTGTACTCACCGGTGGTGGCGAACACCTCACCGCGGCTCTGCAGGATTATCTCCTTGCCGTCATCGGAGAAGGCCATCTCGTTCACGCTGCCCAGATGGAACATGGAGGGATGGTTGAGGTTGTCATTGACAATGCTGATCCTCACTTTCTCCGGCTTGCCTCCATCGGCAAGTGTGTAGATCTCCCCGTTGTAGCCGAAACACAGTGTGCCGTTGCCGGCGCGGCTGAGAAACCTCACTGGATGTTTCTTGAATGAGGTCAGGGCTGTTACGTTCTCAGCGTCATTGACTGCGGCCTCGTAGACATTGAAGGAGCCTCCGTTGCGCTCGCTGAGGAATACCATCCTGCCTTCAGAGGTGTATACCGGGTCGCGGTCCTCGCCGGGATTGAATGTAATCTGGGTGTGGCTTCCATCGGCTGCGTCATAATAGAAAATGTTGCGGGCCACTGAGGATGTGTGGTGCTTGCGCCAGATGTTCTCGCTGCCGGTGCGGTCGTAGTATAGGAATGACTCACCGTCGGTGTCGAAGCTGATGGAGCATACGGGGGTGGCTGTTATCTGCTCCGGGCGGCCGCCGGTGGCTTTGACGCGGTACAGCTCGGTGAGCCATGAGGCGGACCACATTGCGCTGGATGCCGGATCCTGGATGGCCGCGGAGAAATAGATGTATTTGTCATCCGGAGAGAAGGCCAGAGGGGTCTCGGTGCCGGAGTGCGTGGTCACACGGGTGGCTTTCCCGCCGTCGACGCTCATGGTGAAAATATCCATGCCTCCGAAGCGGTCTGAGACAAAGGCTATGGTGCGGCTGTCGTTGGACCATATCGGCTGACTTTCATAATCGTCAGTAGCGGTGAGCCTTACGGCTTCTCCGCCGGATACGGGCACGTAGTAGATGTCGCCCTGGTAGGAAAATGCTATCTTGCTGCCGTCAGGGGATATCTTGGGATACCTCATCCATAGAGGAACATCCGGGTCTTTAGGAACGGCTTTGATAAAAGTGACAGCTGCCTGTCCTGATAGGATACAGACGGCAGACAGAGCGAAAATCAGTATTTTTTTCATTCAGAGTTTGTGTTATTAGTGACTTGATAGGATTAAATTTTCTTGAATGTTACGGTTGCCCAACGGTCCATGCTCTCCGAGGAGATGCGCTCCAACCCCTGGCGTGCGGCCTCCGCTTCTACCATAGCGCAGTCTTCCACATAGAAGCCGCTGGTAATAAGCCTGCCTTCAGGACGTAGTCCGCGCGAGTAGGTGGACAGGTCTTCGAGGATGATGTTGCGGTTGATGTTGGCTATAATAAGGTCATACCTGCCAGCCTGTATCAGTGAGGCGTCTCCGCACAGAGATTTGATGCGGTCTCCGACTCTGTTGCGGCCGGCGTTCTCTCTGGCAGAGCGTACGGCTACCGGATCGATGTCTATCGCGTGAACCGGTACGGCTGCCTTCATCTTGGCAGCCAGTATGGACAGTATGCCGGTGCCGCATCCCATGTCCAGAACCTGTTTGTCGCGAATGTCTTTTTCTGATTGCAGCATGCTTCTGACTATCAGAAAAGTAGTCTGATGATGTCCTGTGCCGAATGCCATTTTCGGATCTATGGTGACGGTATATCTGGTTCTGGGCAGTCCTTTGTGGAATGATGCCTTAATAGTGCAGCGCCCGTCAATGACTACCGGCTCGAATGCGGATTCCCAAAGCGCGTTCCAGTTCTGCTCCGGAATAAGGGTCAGAGTATAGCGTACTTTGAAGTCCGTCTCCGGGATAAGGCTCAGTACGGTTTTCAGATGCGGCTCGCTGAACCGCTCCTTAGGAATATATGCTTTCAGATACGGCTCCTCGGTGAGATAGCTCTCAAAGCCCAGGCTGTCTATCTCAGCCGTGACTATTTCCGCATATTCGTCCTTGAACGGGCAGATCTCTATGGATACTTCTATGTATTCCATACTGTTAGAAACTTCTGGCTATGGCGATGAAGTCCTCCGCTTTAAGGGCGGCACCTCCGATGAGACCACCGTCTATGTCATTCTGTGCGAAAAGCTCGCGGGCATTGGAGGGCTTGCAGCTGCCTCCGTAGAGTATCGGGATATTCTCTGCCAGAGCTCCGAATTTCTCCGCAAGGGTCTTCCTGATGAAAGCGTGTATCTCCTGCGCCTGCCCGGCCGTGGCGGTCTTGCCCGTGCCGATGGCCCATACGGGCTCGTAAGCCACTACAACGCAGGCCATCTGCTCAGGAGTAAGACCGTACAGTACTTCTTTTATCTGTGAGCCGACCACGTCAAAATGCCTTCCAGCCTCTCTTTCCTCCAGTTTCTCGCCTACGCAGTATATGGGTCTGAGTCCGTTGGCCAGTGCCATGGCCATCTTGCCGTTCAGCGTAGCAGAGGTCTCGTGATAGTATTCTCTTCTTTCTGAGTGTCCTAAGATTACGTATGTGCATCCGGTTGCTGCGAGCATGGCCGCTGACACCTCACCGGTGTACGCGCCTTTGTCCTTGTCGGCGCAGTTCTGGGCAGACAGGGCCACTGCTGACCCCTTGATGACTTCTTCCACGCGGTCGAGATGCGTGAAAGGAGGGGCAAGTATGAGTTGTACGTCCGATGGAACTTCTGCGATTGCGTTGACAATATCCTGTGCCAGTGCGGCTCCTTCTGCGGGCAGGGTGTTCATCTTCCAGTTGCCCGCTACGATTTTCATTCTCATAATGACTGCTGATTAGTTTGTGTTAGGCAAAGATACGCAAACGAAATCAAATACGGCTCAATCTTTTGTAAAATAAAGGATTTTATTTACTTTTGCGCACTTGTATCAAAAAGACAATAATATATAAACGATATGGAAGTAAAAGAATTAGTAAATGACGGACTGACGATTAGACTGTCATTCCATTTTGTAAAAGACGATTATGCGGACAGCAGGAAGAAAGTGCTCAACCGTTTCCGTCGCAGTGCCGACATCAGGGGCTTCAGAAAGGGGATGGCTCCGATGGGTCTCATAGAGAAACTTTATGGTGGCCAGGCTCTTGTAGAGTCAATCAATGAACTGATATCCAATAGTCTGAACAATTATATCGAGGAGCATAAGCTGACAGTGATCGGTGAGCCCCTTCCCGTTGAGGACGCTGAGACCAAGAATGACTTCGACGGTGGAGAGGAGTTCGATTTTACTTTCGACGTAGCATTGGCTCCCAAGTTTGACCTGACTGTCTCGGCGGACGACCACATACCTTATTATAATATACCCGTCAACGACAAGGAGAAAGAGGAATACAAGAAGCAGCTTTACAAGCAGTATTCCCGCCTGGAGAACTGCGACGAGGTCAAGGACGGTGATTTCGTAGTAGCCGACATGGTGCAGGGAGACAGAAAGGTGGACGCCTCCTATATCGCCATGAACGTGCTCCACGAGGAGGCCAAGGCCCTCTTCCTGGGCAAGAAGGCCGGCGATGAGCTGGATGTGGATGTCGTGAAGACCTTCCCCAATGAGGCTGACCGCGCAGCCATGCTCCGCGTCAAGAAAGAAGAACTGGAAGGTATGGAGCCTGTATGGCACTTGACCGTCAAGGAGATCAAGAACTATGTGGATGCAGTGCCCGGCAAGGAGCTTTACGACGCCCTCTTCGGACCGGACAAGGTTCACGATGAGGCTGAGTTCGACAAGGCTGTCACAGAGCGTATGACAGAGGAGTTCAGGCAGGAGAGTGACTACCGCTTTATGCTGGATGCCCGTGAGTATCTGATGAACAAGGCTGACATCAAGGTGTCTGAGGACTTCCTGAAGAGGTGGCTGTATCAGGTCAATGAGGGCAAGTTCTCCAAGGAGGACATCGACAAGGACTTCCCCATGTTTATCAAGGATTTCAAATGGCAGACCGTCGAGGGCCGCATCATGAGCGACAACAAGCTGGAGGTGACCAAGGACGATGTCAACGCCGAGGCTTTGAAACTGGCCCGTTACCAGTTCGCAATGTACGGCTTGAACAACGTACCCGAGGAGCATCTCAAGGGCTATGCCGCGAACATCCTGGCAGATGACAAGCAGGGACGCCGTATCGCCGAGAAGGCTCAGGAGAATGTAGTTCTGAACTTTGTACGCAAGACAGTTACTTTGGACAACAAGGAGATCAGTTCCGCAGACCTCCGCAAGATGAACCAGTAGTTCTATGGCTTCTGAGTTCGAAAAATACGCAGTGAAGCACCTTGGAATGAGCTCGGCCCGTCTGGACTCATATTCCAGGGTGTATTCCGGTTATATCAATCCCACTATCATAGAGGAGCGTCAGCTCAATGTCGCCCAGATGGACGTCTTCTCACGCCTGATGATGGACAGGATTATATTCCTGGGTGTGCCCATTGACAATGACGTGGCCAATATCATACAGGCGCAGCTCCTGTTTCTGGAGTCAACGGACTCCTCGTCCGATATTCAGATATATGTTAATTCTCCCGGGGGAATGGTCTATGCCGGTCTGGGCATCTATGATACCATGCAGCTCGTAGGTCCGGATGTGGCTACGATATGCACGGGCATGGCGGCCTCGATGGCGGCAGTGCTGCTCGTTTCGGGAACCGAAGGCAAACGCTCGGCGCTCAAACACAGCCGCGTGATGATACACCAGCCCATGGGCGGAGCACAGGGACAGGCCTCCGACATAGAAATAACCGCAAGGGAAATACAGAAACTAAAGAAAGAACTCTATACAATCATAGCGGACCACTCGCATACCCCGTTCGACAAGGTATGGGCCGACTCCGACCGCGACTACTGGATGACTTCGCAGGAAGCGCTGGAATACGGGATGATTGACAAAGTGCTCGAACGTAAGAAAAATGACAACAAATAAAAAAGAAAACCATTGCTCGTTCTGCGGAAGAAGCGAACACGAAGTACGCCTCCTGCTCTCGGGCATAAACGGGTTTATATGCAACGACTGCCTGACCGAAGGCGCACGCGTGTGCAAGGAAGCGCTGCATGAAGCCGAATACGCAAACGCAGCCGCGCAGGAAACGGAACTGCCGCCCGCCCCAAAGCCAAAAGAAATAAAGGAATACCTCGACCAGTACGTAATAGGCCAGGACGAAGCCAAACGTTTCCTTTCCGTAGCCGTTTACAACCACTACAAGCGACTGACACAAAAAACAGAAGACGACTCGGTTGAAATAGAAAAGTCGAACATACTAATGCTCGGGCCTACGGGAACAGGCAAAACACTGCTGGCAAGAACCATTTCGCGCCTGCTCGACGTGCCGTTCACCCTAGTGGACGCAACAGTATTTACCGAGGCCGGATATGTGGGCGAAGACGTGGAGAGCATACTGTCTCGCCTGCTGCAAGTGGCCGACTACGACGTACGGCGCGCAGAACGGGGGATAGTGTTCATTGACGAAATCGACAAGGTGGCGCGCAAGAGCGACAACCCCTCTATCACCAGGGACGTGAGCGGTGAAGGCGTGCAGCAAAGCATGTTGAAACTGCTGGAAGGAACAATTGGGAACGTGCCGCCCGAAGGCGGGCGCAAACACCCCGACCAGAAATACATACAGGTTGACACAAAGAACATATTGTTTATTTGCGGAGGCGCGTTCGACGGAATAGAGAAAAAAATAGCGCAAAGGCTGAACACTCACGTGGTAGGTTACGACTCCGTGCAAAACCAAATGAAGATAGACAAGGAAAACCTTATGAAATACGTAACGCCCCAGGATATAAAATCCTTCGGACTGATACCCGAAATAGTGGGGCGGTTGCCGGTAATAACATACCTCAACCCGTTGGACAAGGACACCTTGCGTCGAATATTGACAGAGCCGAAAAACTCGATAATAAAACAGTACACCAAGCTGTTCAAAATGGACGGCGTGGAACTGAAATTCGACGACGACGTGCTCGACTACATCGTAAAGAAAACAATCGAGTACAAACTCGGGGCACGCGGCCTGCGCTCGATTGTAGAGACAATTATGAATGACGCGATGTTCGAAATTCCCTCGAAAAAGATAAAACGCTACACCGTAAAACTCGAGTACGCAAAAGAACAAATGG
>ERZ779889.3009-NODE-3009-length-12893-cov-5.230721_pt1 | contig 12893 bp, 12 predicted proteins | sample MGYA00511030_ERZ779889 | MGnify/ENA primary metagenome ERZ779889 (study PRJEB29588, sample SAMEA2160616) | human gut metagenome | biome: human gut; feature: human-associated habitat; material: faeces | place: Denmark | collected 2008/2010 ...
TTACATTTTTTTTGAACTTTCCGGTTTTATAGTATACATATGGATGAAATGTTGTATCTAATACATAATGTGAAATCATTCCATATAAATATGCCATTACATCTGACTTTGATGCATAATAATTATATTTAATATAATTTGTAAGTGTTATTAAAAATTCTCCAGTTTTATGTGTGTGAAAGTATTCTGCAAAGGATCGTACTTTTTTGTTCTTTTTAAAATTTTTTGAAAAGTAAAAGTTTAATGGATCCATACTTTGTGCTGATACTTTTAAAAGCTCTTTATCATCTTTTAAAAATATTTTTCTTTCAATAGGTAGTTTATCATATATGTCCATTATAAAATATGCATGTGTTGCGGTACTTGGCATAAACTCATCCTTTCTCTATTACAAAATTATATCACATTATTTCACTATTTTTTCATACTTTTTATTAGAAACTATGTTATAATCAATAATAGGTGAGAATATGAGGGACAATAAGAGGTTTAAGAACCTTGATGAGCAAATTGAAATATTTAGATATAAGGGTCTTATTATAAATAATGAGGAATATACAAGAGAGGTTTTATTAAGGGAAAATTACTTTTTTATAAATGGATATAGACATCTATTTATGAAATCTTTTAACAATAAACAATATATTGAAGGTACTACATTTGAAGAACTTTATAGTTTATTCTTATTTGATAGAAGTTTTAGAAATATTATATTTAAATATTTACTTGTTATAGAAAATAATACTAAGTCTATTATTTCTTACCAATTATCTAAAAAGTATGGTTATAAGGAGAGTGACTATTTAAAGGCAAAGAATTTTGATACATCACCTCAAAAATCAAGACAAGTTAATGATCTTATAAAGAAAATGAAAAGACAAGTTAGAGTTAATGGTAATCAACATGCCGCAACAAAGCATTATATTACTAATTATGGTTATATACCTTTGTGGGTGTTAGTAAAAGTATTATCTTTTGGTATAGTTAGTGAATTATATTGCATCCTAAAGAAAGAAGATAGAATTGCTATATGTGATTTTTATGGAATTAGTAGTGATGCATATGAATCTTATTTACCAATACTTGCAAATTATAGAAATCTTTGTGCACATGAAGATATACTTTTCTGTAATAGAACACAAAGATCAATTGATGATACTATATATCATAGAATTCTTAATATTGATAAAACTAATGATGAATACATATATGGAAAAAATGATTTGTTTGCGTTGATAATAATTTTGAGACAATTACTTACTCATAATGAAGTTAAAAATCTTGTTATTGAAATAAGTGATGTATTAGATAATCTTGAATATAATTTAAAATCAATTTCTATAGATAAAGTTTTAAATGAAATGGGATTTCCTAAAAATTGGAAGGAAATTGTTGACATAGAGAGGTGAAATAGATGAGAGAAAAATTTTTAAATTTTATAATAGCCTTGGTTGGTGTAATTGCAGGTGCTGCGGTTGCATATTTGATAATTGTAAATCCTTTTGCTAAGAATGAAACTAGTATTAGTGGGACTGGGATAATTAGAAATACTTATACTGGTGATTATAGTAAAGTAGTAGTTGATAATTCTGGAATTAGTACTGCGGTTAAAAAGGTCTACAATGCTGTTGTAATGGTACAAAATTATAAGAGTGGAAAATTACAAGGTAGTGGAAGTGGATTTGTATATAAAACAGATTCTAAATATGGGTATATAATGACTAATCAACATGTTGTTGAAGGATCTACTTCATTAAAGGTAATGCTTACTTCTAATAAGGTTGTTGATGCTGATTTACTTGGTGGAGATGAATATTTGGATATAGCAGTTATTAGAATTCCTGTTGGAGATGTTAAAGCAGTTGCAACTATTGGTAAAACTTCTGATATTCAATTAGGGGATTTTGTATTTACAATAGGTTCACCAGTAGGAGAAGAGTATTTTAATTCTGTAACAAGTGGAATTATTTCTGGTTTAAATAGACAAGTAACAGTTAGTGTTAAATCTCAAAATGATTGGTTAATGGATGTTATACAAGTAGATGCTGCTATAAATCCAGGTAATAGCGGTGGGCCATTACTTAATTCAAATGGTGAAGTAATTGGTGTTAACTCTTTAAAACTTGTGGATAGTCAAATAGAAGGTATGGGATTTTCTATAAAGATTGAAGACGCTATGTCACATGTTAGTGAACTTGAGAATGGCAAATCAGTAGAAAGGCCTCTTCTTGGTATTAACTTATTAAGTGTAAGTGATAAATCAATGCTTTACAGATATGAAATATCAATTAGTGATGATATTGAAGATGGTGTTGTTGTAATATCAGTTGAGAAAAATACAGGTGCAGCTAAATCTGATTTAGAAAAAGGCGATGTAATTGTTGCGATAGATGGAAAAAAAGTTAAAAATGCTGCTAATTTGAAATATATACTTTATAAATATAAACCGGGAGATAAAATAAAGGTTAAATATAATAGAGATGGAAAAGAGAAGACTACTTCAGTAACATTGACTAAGAATAGCGATTAGCTATTCTTTTTCTTTTAAGGGTTGGAGTATGTCAAAATTCGTGGTATACTATGGTTAGCGATAAATAGAATGGAGTAGTTAATATGTTTATAGGAAAATATAATAAGTCGTTAATAATAACTTATTTAGGAGTAGCTTTTGCAATAATTGGAATGTTTTTTGCACTTTCTAACAATTTACAATATGCAATGGTTTGTATGGTAATTGCTGGTGTTTGTGATATGTTTGATGGTAAGGTTGCAAGGCTTTGCAAAAGAGATGAAGAAGAAAAGAAGTTTGGAGTTGAGATAGACTCACTTGCAGATATGGTAGCTTTTGTTACTTTTCCAGTAGTAATTGGATATTCAATGGGATTAAATAGTTGGTATAATATTCTTTCATATATTTTACTAGTTCTTGCAGGAATTACTAGATTAGGCTTCTTTAATATATCAGTTATGGATACAAACAAGGATGAGCCAGTTAAAACTTATAGTGGGTTACCTGTTACATCTACATCAATTATTTTACCTGCTTTATGGTTTTTTTCATCAATTTCACAGAATGTTTCATTTAAATCAATTTATACAGTTTTAATTTATCTAATAGCATTTTTATTTGTATTTAATGCTAAGATTCCTAAGATTAAAGGTAAGGCATATATCTTTGTGACAGTAGCGGCTATTATAGGAATATTACTTATATTGTTCTTGGTATAATATGAAAACAGAAATAGTTAATAGAGAAGAGAAGAAAAAGTATACTGAAAAAAGCCCAATAAGTGCTACTGTATTATATAAAACTTTGTTGGGGGGCATTGTACTTGCTTTTGCTACTAGAAAAACAGTGTCAAAGGCTAGTTCAATATACATGAATAGTAAAGCTTCTACTAAAAGAATAGATAAATTTATTAAGAAAAATAATATTAATATGTCAGATTATCCAAAAAGAGAGTATCTTTCTTTTAATGATTTTTTTACTAGGAAGATTAAGGCTGGAAAAAGGCCGTTTTCTAAAAAAGCTGAAGATTTAAATGCAATCGCAGATTCAAAGTTACTTGTTTATCCTGTTAATGAAAAGACCGAGATGTTAATTAAAGGAAAAAAATATACATTAAAGGATCTTCTACGTGATAAAAAATTAGCACAAGAATACAAGGGAGGTACTTGTTTAGTATTTAGACTTACTGTTGATGATTATCATAGATATTCTTTTGTCGATGATGGCATTTTAATTAGAAGTAAGAAAATAAATGGTATTCTTCATACTGTTGGACCAGTTGCGTTTAAAAGATACAAAGTATTTAAGGAAAATCAAAGAGAGTATTCTGTACTTAATACTAAAAATTTTGGTGATGTTATTCAAATGGAAATTGGAGCCTTAATGGTTGGGAAGATTGTTAACCATGATATTAAAAAGTTTAAAAGAGGCGATGAAAAAGGATATTTCTTATTTGGAGGTTCTACAGTTGTATTGTTGTTAAAGAAAGATGTTGTTGAAATTGATTCTGATATTGTTTTAAATTCTAAATTGGGAATAGAAACAAAAGTTAAATTAGGCGAAGTGATTGGAAGAAGAAAATAGGTGGAGTATATGATATTATTTAGAAAAGCAGTATTAATTATTCATGGATTTGCAGGAGGAACTTATGATCAAGAAAGACTTGCAAATTATTTGGAAAGACATGCTAAATTGGATGTTTATTCTTTTACATTGCCTGGTCATGAAAAGAGGACTTTTAAAACCGCTAAATATCAGGAATGGATAAAGGCTAGCGAAGAAATGATTGATTCTCTTATAAAAGATGGGTATAGAAGCATCTATTTAATTGGACATAGTATGGGTGGAGTAATTGCAACTTATTTATCTAGTAAGTATCCACAGGTAAAAAAGCTTGTTTTGGCTGCACCTGCATTTAATTATTTGGTAGTAGAGGGTGAGTCATCTACTATGGATAAGTTTAAAAGCGGTATTAACATGGTAATTAATAATGACAGGGATGAAGTTTTTACTAGATTTTTAAAACTACCTATAACTTCATTTAGCGAATTCACAAAACTTGTTGATAAATATAAGGACTCTTATAAAGATGTTAATGTACCTACATTGATTTTACAAGGAGATAAGGATACGCTTGTACCTATTAAAAGTTCTATGGAGTTATATGAAAATCTTCCTGTTAAGAAAAAAAATCTTGTTATACTTAATGGCTATACACATGATATTTTTAGAGAAAAAGATAATAAGGCTTTAATAGAAGTGGAAAAGTTTCTATTATAGTCTTTTTATAATATTGAAAAATTTGGTAATTTGTGGTATAATAAGCACAATTTGAGGGGGAATGTACTATGGATAGTAAGTATTTAGTTGTAAATGGTGGTAGTTCATCATTAAAATTTTCTTTATTTGATAAAGATGAAAATGAAATGGTAAATGGATATGTTGAAAAAATTGGTAAGGAGGATAGTTCATATACTTTAAAGTTTGATGGACAAAAAATTGAAAAAAGGGTATTAATTCCTAATCATACTAAGGCAGTTGAAGTAATGATTAATGAATTACTTGAGAATAAGTTTGTTAATAATATTTCTGAGATAAAGGGCGTAGGACATAGGGTTTTACATGGTGGTGAAATTTATTCTTCTTCTGTAATAATTGATGAAGGAGTTTTAAATGATATTAAGGCATTAACTAAGCTAGGACCTCTACATCATCCTGGTCAAGTCGCAATTATTGAGAGTTTGGAGGGGCTTTTACCTGATGTTCCTCAGGTTGCGGTTTTTGATACTGCTTTTCATCATACAATGCCAATGGAGAATTATTTATATCCTGTTCCAATGGCTTGGTATAAAGAAAATGATGTTAGAAAATATGGATTTCATGGAACTAGCTATAGATATATAAATGAATATATGAAAAAATATTTGGATAAGGATGATCCAAATTTGATAGTTTGTCATATTGGTAGTGGGGCTAGTATTGCATGTATTAAGGATGGTAAGTGTTATGATACTTCTATGGGACTTACTCCACTTGATGGATTAATAATGGGTACTCGTAGTGGTTCAATTGATCCTTCTATAATTAATTATATATGTAAAGAAAGAAATTTATCTGTTGAAGAGGTAAATCAAATTTTAAATAAAGAAAGTGGTCTTATTGCGATTGGTGGTAAAAATGACTTTAGAGATTTAACTGCTTTATCTAATGCAGGTGATAAGAATGCCACTCTTGCAATTGAAATGCTTAAAAATTCAGTTGTTAAGTATATTGCACAATATTATTTTGAATTAGAGGGTAATGTTGATTCTATTGTATTTACTGCTGGTATGGGTGAAAATGGTATTTTGATGAGAGAAAAGGTTGTAAATGCTATTTCTGGTGCTATTGGTGTAGAGCTAGATAAAGAAGCAAATGATAATATCTCAAGGTTTAAGGCTAATCAAGAGGGTATAATATCAACACCCAATTCTAATGTGTTAGTGATGGTTGTACCAACTAATGAGGAATTAATGATACTTAGAGATACTCATAGATTAGTGAATGAAAATAATAAAACTTACAAAAAAGTTTAATTAATAAAAAAAAGGGGTGAAATACAATGAGTGATATTAAACTTGATAGATCTGATGTAGTTGATTATGTTAAGAATACTTTAGATAATAGTAAAACTAATTTTGATCATGTTACTGATGCAAAATATCATCATAATACTAAGTATTGTGATGCATCTTCTGTAATCAGATTTGGTATATTAACAATGTCGGAACTTAATAGATTAAAACTTAGACATGATTCACCTGAATCTTTAAAAATTATGAATGATACACTATCTCAAGTTAATGGTTTGAATGGTGTGTCACTTGCGGTTACTGGTCTTGATGATTTGTATCCTGATGAAGATGAATTTGATCCTATTAGTGCTTCATTTGTTGATTTCAGGGTTTCTGATACAATTTCTCCAAGACCTGGGAGAAATTCTACAAAATATGGAAATGAATTTATTTATCCAGGGGTAGTTAGGCCAGAAGAATTTAGAGCAATAGATATTAGAATTCTTGAATATATTGAACAATTAGAAAATAATGTATCTAATATGGGATCTAGATCTATTGAAGAATTAAAGAATAATTATAATAACTTATTAGATATGTTGAAAGTATTAAAGGACGCTAATCTTGACATTCCTGTTAGGGAAACGTTTGGTGGGTTTTCTATAGATAAAGAAAAGATGAGTGAGTGTCCTAGAATAGTTATTAAATAATTAAATGTAAGTAGCAATAAAAAATATGCTACTTTTTTCTTACAAAACTGTAGAGTAAGATATCCTGTAAGAAAGTGGTATAGTGGTATATTTTTGTTCTATTAAACAAGCTGTTTTTTTGTTTCCGTTTATAGATTTGTTATTTACAATTCTATTTGGTATGTATTTAAGATATTATTATAAATGTAGTTTGGATAAGATTGTTTTAATGTCATTTTTGTTGTTATTATTTTTTGAAGTACTAACTTCCTGAATTATATTTTATATTGTAAGTATTATTTGGGTCTTGCGTAATAAAAATATGGATATGTTGTTGTTAGAAAGACGAATATTATGAGCACAATAAAAGGTCATAGGAATTGATAATTATATTTTACTTTATTAATAATTAATGGTATACTCATGGTGCTTAGATATAGTGTGTAGTAGTATTGTGATAATATGTCTGGTTTGGAGGGCACTATGGCAAGAAGAAAAAAAGATCCTGATGTTACATATTATATGATTTTAATGATTTTAGCTCCTATATTTATTATTAAATGGTTAATTGAGGCCTTGAGTGAAATAGGGAATGCTATTAATTCTTTTTCAAGATGGATTGATGAAAAGAAGAAGCGTAATGAAATAAAATCTAAAAATAGGCGTATAAAAGGGTTACAAACTATAAGAAATAATTATATACATGAGCAAGAGCAAATATATGAGCATGCATTTAGTGATTTAAAACGATTTAATCCAATTAAATATGATTATGATGTCTTTGTACAAGAATTAGGGCTTGTTGATAAGAAGGTCTATGATGAATACTTTTTACCTCAAATAAGAGTAAGAGGTCAAAAATATTATCGTGATAATAAAGTAAAGATTATTGCCTCAGATGATGCAACTTACAAAGGTATTGCTTATGGTACTGATACATATGATGTTTCTTTGACTTTTGATAAGAATAACTTGATAAAAGAGGCAAGTTGTACCTGTCCATATTTTGTAGATAGTGGTAAGTATTGTAAGCATTTGTATGCACTTCTTTTAGATGCAAAGTTTACTGATAATAGTGATAAAGTTTTTAATAGAGCATCTAAATTTATTAATGATTATATTGATTATATAAATTATGTTCAAGATTATGTTGATATGCATAAAACGAAATTAAATATTTCAAACGAATTGGTTACTCAATTTACTGATTATATTATTCAATATAAAAAAGAAGCTAAAGATTATTATAAAAAACTTACTGATTATAATGATAAAAATTATACTCTTACTTTATTATCTGTTTTTAAAGATGCAATCAATAGCGAAAATAATTTTATTGATAAAGTAAATAGATTTATTGAAAAATATAGTGTTGAGGCTCTGGAAAGATTGAAGAGACTTAATCTAGACAATAATGAAGTTAGTTATGCTGACTCTTATAATCCACCACCTTCTATTAATAACTCTCCAGCTAATTCAAAATCATCTGGTAATTTGGGTATACTTGCAGGATTGTTATTAGATAATAATGATGATAGTAATGATGTTGATGAGGACTTAGAAAGAGAAATGAAAATGTATAATTTGGATGATTGGCAAAAAGAAGAAGTTAGAAAGGGTCATTATTCTCCATATAATTTTGAAGAGGATGATAGTGATGATGATGACGACTATTACTCTGAAGATGATAAATAGGCTTTATAAACATAAAAATTTTGATAATTTTTATGTTTTTTTGTCATATTTTACATAGTATATACTAAGGAGGATAATTTAATGTATGATGATTTAAGAGCTACTAGAGGCGTTGTAGTTGATGCTGGACATGGAGGAGATGATCCAGGAGCAGTAAATGGAAATATTAAGGAAAAGGATCTCACACTTGCAGTTGCAGAATATATTTATAAGAGATTGCAAGAATTAGGAATACCTACTTATATAACTAGAAGTACCGATGAGACATTAGGTAGAGATGAAAGAGTTAATAGAATATTATCTGCGTTTGGAAATAATTCTGATGTGATAGTTTTATCTAATCACATAAATGCAGGAGGTGGGGAGGTTGTATAAACAAACAAAAAATTCATAGTTATAAAATTAGTATTAATGTGCTATGATTTTAAATTTTAGTGGTATTTTATTTTGTATGAATTTAAAAATAAATTGTATAAAAAAATAAAACTTATGCTATAATTAAATTACACATAAACTAGTGGAGGTTTTGCTATGTTTGAAAATTATAAAGGAACTTTTGAGAAATTTGAAATATTTAATAAATCGGTTTTAAATATGCCAAGACATGAGTTTGCTACAATGAATGTAATGTTTGTTAAATCTTTGGCGGTTTTAATAGATGGTATAAGTTTAAATGATGATGAAGAGGTAAATGATAAAAAATTATATTTTTTGATACATCAATACTTATTAAATGGTTATGATGAATCCATACCTGATTATATTATTGGTTTATTTGATTTGTCATTAATGGATACATATAGTATTTATAAATATTATGATGAGGTTCAAGGTAGAAAATTTAGACATTTAGTTGATGTTATGAAGATGTGGGGATTATTAGAAAATGCACCATCACCTAAAAAAGTAATTGTTAATAGGAATGTTTGTCAAGAATTTTTCATGATAAGCGAAGATACTTTAGAAAGTTTAAGAACAAAAATAATTGCCATGGATATTTCTGACAATTCAATGTTTCAAAGTTTAAAGTGTATTAGAAAAATATCTGATAATGGAAATATATTTTCATATAAACCTGCAATAAATATTTTAAGATATATGAAAGAAATTAATAGGTTAGTATCTCAATTTGAACTATCTAATTTGTTAGGTATAGTTATTCCTGAATATACTAGTGAAAACGATCTTTATAGTAATGCAATAAGTATAGGTAAACAAATGCCTGAAAATCTGAGAGATCATCAAAAATGGTTTTTTGAATATATGAGTTGGAAAAATGATGATGGAAAATTATATGTATATGCTAGTTCACAAGCACCATCATTTAAATTTAATAGTTTTTTACTATTTATGAAGGACTTAAATTTAATAGAGGAAATAGATGAAGGCGTATTTGCTTTAACACAATATTCTATTGATTTGTTGAATGAAGATATACCAGCAGAAGTTGTTGAATTAGAAAGATATATTAATATTGCTGAAACGGCGGATGCAGATAAGGAGTTAGCAGAATTAATACTGTATAATATTAAACCTAGTTTATTACAATATGCTGCACAAAATGAAGAATTTATTAAAGCAATGAATAGAAGATCTTTAGCTCATCCAATTTTTAATAAAAAAGGCAAGAGGGTTCGTAATAGATTAATTGCTGAATTATCAAAAATTAAGGCAAATTATACTTGTCAAATTAGTAAAAAACCTACTTTTAAAGATGAAAGAGGAAATAACTATGTTGAGTCTCATCATATTATAGAATTCAATGGTGAAAATGGCCCTGATATAATTGATAATTTGCTTGTAATAAGTCCATTTTATCATTCTTGGATACATCATGCCTGTAAAGAAGATGTGCATGACTTGTATAGAACTATTAGAATGAATAATATTATAACTTTAGATACATTTAAAAATATGATTGATAACTATAATTGCTTGGATTCATTACATATCAGAATTCTATATGAAAAAGGACTGATTACTAAATTGGAGTATGGGGAGTTATGTGAATATTTAGAAAATAATTAAGGAGGAAAATATGCGAGAACAAACACGACCAGCTATTTATCGTATAATGAAATATTGGGGTAAAAAACCTCATAATATTTGGCGAAAATATATAGAAAAATATTCAAATCGTAATGATATAGTTTTAGATCCATTTGTTGGAAGTGGAATGACATATTTTGAAGCAATTAAGTCTGATCGTGTTCCTCTAACAATAGATTTAAATCCAATTAGCGATTTGTGTATTAAATGTTTGACAAATAGAACTATTAATGTTGAATTACTTAGTAATAGTGCTAACAATATTATAAACACAATAAGAACAAGTGATTTTTACATAAATGAATATACTGCAACTTGTAGTCATTGTGGTAATAATGTTGTTATATATAATTATAAAAAAAATGGAAAATCTACTATCACTTATAAATGTAATAATTGTAATGAAATATTTACCGAAGAGATAAAATATACAGAAGGAAATTATATAATAGATAAATGGATTCCAAATAAGAAATTGAGTAGTATAGAATCTATTTCTTCAACATTTTTAAAAAAAATAAATGGTGATAATATTTCTTGCTTATGGACAAATAGAAATTTGAAAATACTATCTGAAATATATGATTTAATACTAAAAGAGCAAAATGAAGATATTAGAATGATGCTAGTTTTTGGTTTTATTCAATCTTTACATTTAACATCTAAAATGTGTGTGCCTAGAGATGATAAAAGCAAGAGACCTCTTTCTACGAGTTGGGGTCGACCAGCTTATATGTTAGCTAGTAAAATTTTTGAACAAAATCCATTAATTGCATTTGAAAGAGCAATTTTTAATGGAACGGGTGTAATTAAAGGAATAAATAGTAGTATTGAATATTTAGGTGAAAATATCCAAAATAGAGGTCAACATTATTTGGGATCATCAGCTGAAATTTTAAAAAATTTTAACAGTTCTAGTGTCGATTTGATAATTACTGATCCACCTTATGGAAATATTATTCAATACGGTGATTTGAGTGAAGTTTGGGTTTCTTGGTTAGAAAAGTATAATTCAAAATACAAAATTGATCATCAAAAGGAAATAATTATAAATAAAAATAAGAATGATTTATTTTATAAAAATGAATTACTTAAAACATTTGTTGAATTAAATAGAGTTTTGAAAGATGATGGAAAATATATATTAACATTTAATAGTAACTCACGAAGCGATTGGGATAATCTTTTTTATGCAATTAAAGAAGCACATTTTAGTATAAATGAAGTCATTTATCAAAAAAATAAACGTTCCAGTGAGGCAAATGTTGCTGCAAAAAAAGGAATTGCTATTAGTGATTACTATTTTGTATGTACAAAAGATGTTTGGAATTCAGAAATTGTGGAAGAATTCTTTTTGAAGTGGAGGCAATCAAAATGAACAATACAGAAGGAAAATATGATAAAAGAAATAAGTTAAATGATTTAACAGGCAAGGAATGGTTAAAATTAACTAAAAGTTTTTGGATTTCTGAAAAATGCAAAGATGATAAATATGCATATAAACACCCTGCTCCTTATCTAATAAAGGATACCCAAAAATTAATCTCATTATTTACTAAAAGTGGGATGAAAGTTTTGGATCCTTTTGCAGGAAGTGGAACTACAATTATTGCAGCTTCAAATATTAATAGATTTGGTATAGGAATTGATCTTAGTGAGGAATATGTTAATTTATCAAAGGAACGTTTTGCTTCTAAAGGAATTTCTGAAGATATGTATGAATTGTATTTAGGTGATTCATTAAAAGTTTTAGATAGTTTTGATTCTGATTATTTTGACTATATTGTTACTTCTCCACCATATCATAATATTTTAAAAAATACTGCTGGCGGAATTAGGAGTGATAATTCTTCAAAAGGATTTAGAAATGGTACTAGACAAGGAATTGAATTCTATAGTGACAAATTAGAGGATTTAGGAAATCAAGAAACATTTGAAGGTTTTATTAAACTATTATCAAAGATAATGAAAAAATGCTATAAAAAGCTTAAAAATGGTAAATATTGTTCTATTGTAATAAGTGATTTTACTGTGGATAAAAAAGAAGTTTGTGTTCAAAGTTATATTGTTGAAATGATGGAAAAGATTGGGTTTGAATTTGTAGGTACAATTGTTTTGTTGCAAGACAATAAACCTTTATATCCATTTGGATATCCATTTGCATATAAGATAAATCATCACCATCAAAACATAATAAACTTTAGAAAGTGTGAATAAAAACATAAATTGATTTAAAATATCATTTTAGTTTTTTAAAAACATACCTTTAATATAGGAGGTATGTTTTTTTATGCAAAAAAATAATGAAAATTTAGGAAAAACATTGACATATGGTGCACCATATGTTATTATATATACATAAGGAGGTGAGAAGCAGATGAGCAAGAAAAAGAAAAA
>ERZ779889.3011-NODE-3011-length-12882-cov-3.308880_pt1 | contig 12882 bp, 10 predicted proteins | sample MGYA00511030_ERZ779889 | MGnify/ENA primary metagenome ERZ779889 (study PRJEB29588, sample SAMEA2160616) | human gut metagenome | biome: human gut; feature: human-associated habitat; material: faeces | place: Denmark | collected 2008/2010 ...
CCCCATCGGCTCGTTCCTGTTCCTCGGCCCCACGGGCGTGGGCAAGACCGAGCTTGCCAAGGCGCTGGCGCAGGCGCTGTTTGACGACGAGAACAACATGGTGCGTATCGACATGACCGAATACATGGAGAAATACTCCGTGTCCCGTCTCATCGGCGCGCCTCCCGGATACGTGGGCTATGAAGAAGGCGGCCAGCTGACCGAAGCGGTACGCCGCAAGCCCTACTCCGTCGTCCTGTTCGACGAGGTGGAGAAGGCGCATCCCGACGTGTTCAACGTCCTGCTACAAGTGCTGGACGATGGCCGGATCACCGATTCTCAGGGCAGAACCGTGGACTTCAAGAACACCATTCTGATCCTGACCTCCAACCTCGGCTCTGAGTATATCCTGAACGGCATCAACGCCGACGGTACCATTGAGGAAAGTGCCAAGGAGCAGGTTCGCGCGCTGCTGCGCCGCACCTTCCGGCCGGAATTCCTCAACCGTCTGGACGAGATCGTGTTCTACAAGCCCCTGACCAAGGAGAATGTGACCAAGATCATCGACCTGCAGATCGCCAAGCTCAACGACCGTCTGGCTGACCAGCAGATCCGCTGTGAGCTGACGCCCGCGGCCAAGGCCGCCATTGTGGACGCGGCTTATGACCCGCAGTACGGCGCCCGTCCCCTGCGCCGCTATGTGCAGCATACGGTGGAGACTATGCTCAGCAAGCGCCTGCTTCGGGGCGACGTTACCCCGGGTCAGACCGTCACCGTGGACGCCGAAAACGGCGAACTGGTGATGAAATAATTCCCCAAAAACAAATGCCCTGTCCGCTGAAAAGCGGACAGGGCATTTTGCGTTTATTCCAGTTCCGTGCAGAGGGTGAGGGCTTCCGGCAGGTGGAAAATTTCCTTTTTCAGGAACAGGGGATAGAAGTATTCCTGTTCCAGCCGTTCAAAGGGCAGCCATTCAAATTTGTGGGTGTGGTGCCGTTCCAACAGGGTAAACTTTTCGCCTTTGGACAGCAAATCCGTGAGGGAAATGTCCATCAGGAAGTACAGGCACAGCTCGTGGTAGTGCAGGCCGTCCACATCCTCCGTGAAAAATGCCTGATTCAGCCACAGGGGACGGATGATTTCCGGGGTGATCTCCAGTTCCTCCTGAACCTCCCGCACCACGGCGGCTTCCGCCGTTTCCCCCATCTGCACCCTCCCGCCGGGGAGGTAATAGTAGGGGGAGCGCTCGTCGTGCATGGCAAGAAGTTTGCCCTCCGAAATGATGACGGCGCAGACACGGTAATTGAACTTTTCCTTGCCGGAGACAAAAGAAAGGTCTATGCCGCTCATACGTACTGCTGGGTGTTCACATCCACCACGCCCCGGGTCGTCAGGCGCAGGGTGGGGATGACGGGCAGGCTCATGAAGGACAGCGTCATGAACGGGTCGATGTCCGTGCCGACGCCCAGAGCGTGGGCGGCCTTCTTGGCGTCCTCCAGAAGGGTGTTGACCTCCCGCAGGGGCTTGCCGCTGATGATGCCGGCAATTTCCAGAGGAAGCTCGGCCAGCACCTGCCCGTTCTCCACGACCACGATGCCGCCTCGGTTCCGGGCAATGCGGTTGACGGCGAAGGCCATGTCCTCGTCATTTGTGCCGACGCAGATGATGTTGTGGGAGTCATGGGCCACGCTGGTGGCAATGGCGCCGGACTTGAGACCGTAGCCCTGGAGGTAGCCGATGCCGATGTGGCGGGTATTTTTATGCCGCTCTACAACGGCCATTTTCAGAATGTCCTTGGACACGTCCACACCGGCGGCGTAGCCTGCGTCCTCGGTGATGATCTGCCCCGGCACCATGCCGATGACGCCCCGCAGACGGGTGTTGGCAAAGTCCGCGGGAGAAAGCACCGGCAGGTGGAAGGTGTCGTGGGCGCGCTTGTTCAGATGTTCCGGGATCTCGGGCAGGGGGAAGTCCTCCACGATGCCGTCGTGATAGACCCGCTTGCCCCGCTTGTACACCGTCACCACGTGGAAGTCCTTCAAATCCTCCACGATGGCGAAGTCCGCAAGATATCCGGGGGCGATGGCGCCCCGGTTATTCAGCAGGAAGTACCGGGCGGCGTGAAGACAGGCCACCTGCACGGTCATGATGGGGTCGGCACCCATGGCGACAGCTTCCCGGCAGATGTAATCGATGTGACCCTTTTCCAGCAGATCGCTGGGGTGCTTGTCGTCGGTGCAGAACATGCAGCGGCTGAAATATTTCTGGGACTTGATCAGGGGCATCAGAGCCTCCAGATTCCGGGCGGCGGTGCCCTCCCGGATCATGATGAACTGACCCAGCTTCAGCTTCTTCATGGCGTCGTCAATGTCCGCGCACTCGTGGTCGGAGTAGACACCGGCGGCAATGTAGGCGTTCAGGTCGGTGCCGGAAAGACCGGGGGCGTGGCCGTCGATCTTCTTGTGGTGCGCCTGAGACGCAATGATCTTGGCAACGGTGGGGGAGTCGGCGGAGATCACGCCGGGGAAATTCATCATTTCCGCAAGACCCAGCACCCGGGGGTGGTCGAAAAAGCTGTCGATATCCCGGTAGTCCAGATTCGCGCCGCTTTCGTCCAGCGCCGACGCCGGAACGCAGGAGGGGATCATAAACTGGGTGTCCACCGGCAGCCCTTCCGTGGCGCAGAGCATATAGTCGATGCCGTCGGTGCCCATGACGTTGGTGATCTCATGGGGGTCGGTGATGACGGTGGTGGTGCCGTGGGGGATGACTGCCCGGGCAAACTCCGCGGGGGAAACCAGACTGGATTCCAGATGGATGTGGGCGTCGATGAAGCCGGGGCAGACGATCTTGCCGGTCATGTCCACTTCGTCCCGGCCTTCGTAGCTGCCGAGGCCCACGATCAGACCCTCCGCCACGGCAATGTCGCCGGTGTCCAGCTCCCCGGAAAACACGTTGACATAGGTGGCGTTTTTCAGAACCAGATCAGCTTTCTCCCTCCCGGCGGCGACATCAATGATGTGCAGCTTTTTTAGAAGCTTGCGGTTGATCTTTCCTGACCAGCTTTCTGTATAACTCATAAACTCTGCCCCTTTCAAATTTTTTGACCAGTATAACACAGACGGGAGAAAATGTAAATTGCCTATTTTGCGGCGGCTGGGATGAATTGAGACTTGCAAAAGAATGTAAAGTTGCTATAATAGAGAAAACGTATGATGGCGGGGTGTGCCTGCCGGAAAGGAGCGCAAATATGTCTCTGCGGGGAAAGCTGGTGGTCTTCTGGATGAAGCACCGACCCAGGCACATTGCTACCACGCAGATGGTTGCACTGATGTTTGCCGCAATCATTCTCCTGGGGGCGCTGCTGCTGACTCTGCCCGCCGCGTCCCGGGACGGGGTGTCCTGCGGGCTGCGCCCGGCGCTGTTTACGGCCACATCCGCCACCTGCGTGACGGGACTGGTGCTGTACGATACCTGGAGCCAGTGGAGCGGCTTCGGGCAGGTCGTGATTCTGTGCCTGATCCAAATTGGCGGATTGGGCTTCATGTCCGTGGCGACACTGCTGATTTTTCTGCTGCGCAGGAAGATCGGCCTCCAGCAGCGGCTGATGATCGCCCAGTCCCTGAGCGTGAACGATATCAAGGGCGTGGTGCGGCTGCAAAAACTGGTGCTCACCGGAAGCTTTTCCGTGGAAGCCGTGGGGGCGATCATTCTGACCCTTCGGTTCTGGCCGGAGTATGGGTTTACAAGAGCGCTGCGCTGGGGCATTTTTCACTCTGTTTCCGCGTTCTGCAATGCGGGCTTTGACATTTTCGGCGCCATTGCCCCGGGGCAGAGCCTGATAGAATTTAACGCAGACCCCGTTGTGCTTCTGACGCTGTCGGCGCTGATCATCATCGGCGGCCTGGGCTTTCTGGTGTGGGAGAACATTGCCCGGAAGCGCTCCTTGCGCAAGTTCAGCGTGTACACCAAGCTGGTACTGCTGATCACGGCGGCGCTGCTTGCCGTTGGCTGGGCGGGAACCTGTCTGCTGGAATGGAACAACCCGGAGACGCTGGGCGGCATGACTGTGGGCGAAAAGCTGCTGAACGGCTTTTTCCAGTCCGCGACACTGCGCACCGCGGGGTTTGCGGCGATTGATCAGGCAAAGCTTACGGAAAGCGGTAAGGCCTTTTCCAGCGTGCTGATGTTCATCGGCGGCTCCTCCGGCTCCACCGCCGGCGGCATCAAGACCGTGACGTTTCTGGTGCTGGTGCTGACCATCTGGGCGAGAGCCAGAGGGAAAAGCACGGTCTGCGCCTTCAAGCGGACGATCCCCGACGAGCAGACCCAGAACGCCATGATCATTGCCTTTATCGTGCTGGCACTGGCCGTTTTCGGCGGCATTTTCATCAGCGCCACGTCGCCCATGGGCTTTACAGACGCCGTGTATGAGGCGGTTTCGGCGTTGGCGACCGTGGGATTAAGCGCGGGCGGTACGGCTTCCTTAAGTATCCCGGCGCAGATTCTGATCATTATTTATATGTATTTCGGACGGGTCGGCGTACTGACCATCAGCCTGGGCTTCCTGGCGGGAAACCGGGCGGAGGAGCGGTTCCGCTATGCGGAAACCAATTTGCTGATCGGATAAGGAGAAGAATATGAAGTCTTACATTGTCATCGGTCTCGGCCGTTTCGGCGGCTCTCTGGCGCGGCAGCTGTGCACGCTGGGGGCGGAGGTGCTGGCCATGGACGTGCACAACGACCTTGTGCAGCAGCTTGCCAACGACGTCACCCACGCGGTGGTGGGCGACGCCCGGGACAAGGAAGTCCTGCGGGCGCTGGGCGTGCGGAATTTTGACTGCGCGGTCATTGCCATCGGCGACGATCTTGCGGCCTCCGTGCTGATCACCATGAACTTAAAGGAGCTGGGCGCGCCCTACATCGTCTGCAAAGCCCACGACGAGACCCACCGGCTGGGTCTGGAAAAGCTGGGTGCCGACCGGGTGGTCATTCCGGAGCAGGAGCACGCCCAGCGGCTGGCGAGAAGCATGTACTCCCACAATGTGCTGGATTACATCGAGCTTTCCGAGGACTACGGAATTCTGGAGGTTCCCGCCCCCAAGAGCTGGATCGGCAAGTGCATCAATGAGCTGAACGTCCGGGCGAAGCTGGGCGTGAACATCATCGCCGTGGAAAACGGGGACAAGACCAACGTTTCCCCCGCCGCGGATTACCGGATTCAGGAGGGGGACGTGATGGTGGTTCTGGGGGACAATTACGCCCTCAGCAGGGTGCAGAAGCTGTGACGGAGCAGAGAATTACCTCCCGGAAAAATCCCCTTCTACAACAGGTGAAAAAGCTGCTTTCTTCCCGGAAGGCAAGGGAGGAAGCGGGGCTGTTCGCTGCCGACGGGGTCAAGCTTCTGGCGGAGGCCGTCCGCTGGTATCCGGGACTGGACACGGTGATCTTATCCGACGGCGTTCATGCGGACGTGCCGGAATCGGCGCGGCTTTTCCGTGTGCCGGAGGATGTGATGGCCTCCATCTCCCCCATGGAAAGCCCGCAGGGGGCGTTGTTCCTGTGCCGCCTGCCGGAAAAGAAGACATATGCGCCGACACCCGGCTGCCTGCTGCTGGACGGCATTCAGGACCCGGGAAACCTAGGAACCATTCTGCGCACGGCGGACGCGCTGGACATTCCTGTGACGCTGCTGGAAGGCTGCGCCGACCCCTACAGCCCCAAGACGGTACGCGCCAGCATGGGTGCGGTGTTCCGCACCCAGCCGGTGAAAGCGGACTGGGCGGAGGTAAAGGCCGCCTGCGGGGTTGCCGGAATTCCTGTGGCTGTGACGGCACTGAGTCAGCGGGCGAAGGATTTGCGTCAGGCCGATTTGCGCGGCATGGCGGTGGTCATTGGCAGTGAAGGACAGGGCGTGCGCCGGGAAATTCTGGAAAGCGCCGACGGGGAGCTTATCATCCCCATGAATAAGCGCTGTGAGTCCCTGAACGCGGCGGTGGCGGCGGCCATCGTCATGTGGCAGATGAAACAGTAGATATAGTGTATAGAGAGAAACAGGTGAGAAAATGCTGGTACACTGGATATGGTTCGCCCATCGCCCCGGGCTGAACGACCGGGACAAAATGGCACTGTTGCAGCATTTTCGGGATCCTGAGGACATTTACTTCGCCGACGACGGGGCGTTTGGCGCCATCGGTCTCAGCGAGGAGGCAAAGACTGCCCTTCGGGAGAAAAATCTGACCTCCGCGGAGGAAATTCTGGAAGCCTGTGACCGGGAAAAGCTCCACATCCTGACCTGTCAGGATGCGGGTTATCCCGCACGGCTCAAAAACATTGCCGACCCGCCCGTTGTGCTGTATTATAAGGGGCGGCTGCCGGATTTTGACGGAAGCCCGGTGATCGGCGTGGTCGGCACCCGGAAGGCGTCGGCCTACGGCCTGACCACCGCCAAGCGCATGGGCTACCAGATTGCCCGCTGCGGCGGCATTGTGGTATCCGGAATGGCCTACGGCATCGACGGCATGGCCATGTCCGGAGCGCTGACCGCAGGCGCGCCTGCGGTGGGTGTGCTGGGGTGCGGCGCGGATATCGTCTATCCCGTTTCCAACCGGGCGCTGTTCCGGGACACGGAGGAATACGGCTGCATTCTCAGCGAGGTCGCGCCGGGGACGCCGCCGGCAAAATGGACGTTTCCCAAGCGGAACCGGATTATCAGCGGCCTGAGCTGCGGGGTGCTGGTTGTGGAAGCGCCGGAGAAAAGCGGCGCGCTGATCACCGCCCGCTTAGCCGCCGAGCAGGGGCGGGACGTGTTCGCGGTGCCGGGAAACATCGACCAGCCGTCCTTTGTGGGGAGCAACCGGCTTCTGCGGGACGGGGCGATTATGGTTTCCTCCGGCTGGGACGTTCTGAGCGAATATGAAGCCCTCTTTCCGGATAAGATTCGGAAGGAAGATGCGCCCGCCCACCAGACGGCCTATCCGGATGAGGTGCGCAAGGCCGCGGAAGCGGAAAAACCGCTGCTGAAAGTGGCGCAGAAACTGCGTCTTCCCCGGAAAAATGAGAATCTTAAAAAAGATTTAGCCCAACAGGGCATTGACAAGACGCCTTGCGCGCCTTATAGTGACGTAGGCTCGGTCAGGCCGAAGCTGTCGCCGGAGGAGCAGACCATTGTGGACGCCCTGAGCGGCGGCGAGCGGCTGGTGGACGATGTGATCGCCGAAACCGGCCTGTCCACCGGAAAGCTGCTGTCCAGCCTGACCATGCTGGAACTGAAGGGCATAATCAAGCGCCTGCCGGGCAAGCGCATTGTTTTGAGCGGGAAATAGAGAGACGTAACCGCTGAATCTGAAGTAACGAAACGGAGAATTTTCATTCATGGGCAAACCTGAAAATCTGGTGATTGTGGAGTCCCCCTCCAAGGCAAAGACCATTGGCAAATATTTAGGAGACGACTATGTCGTCAAGGCCAGCATGGGGCATCTCCGGGATCTGCCGAAAAGCACGATGGGTGTGGATCTGGAGCATGACTTTACCCCCCATTATATCCCCGTCCGGGGCAAGGAATCCCTGATCAAGGAACTGAAAACCGATGCGGAAAAGGCGAAAACCGTGTACCTTGCAACCGACCCTGACCGGGAGGGCGAGGCCATTTCGTGGCATTTGAAAGAGCTGCTGAACCTCCCCGACGGGAAGGCGCAGCGTGTGACCTTTAATGAGATCACCCAGAAGGTGGTCAAGGAGTCCATCCGCCACCCCCGGGATATCGACTATGATCTGGTGGACGCCCAGCAGGCGCGGCGGATTCTGGACAGAATCGTGGGCTATGAGCTTTCCCCGCTGCTGTGGAAAAAGATTCGGCGGGGTCTGTCCGCAGGCCGTGTCCAGTCTGTCGCCACCCGGCTGGTGGTTGACCGGGAAAATGAAATCCGCGCGTTCCAGCCCAAGGAATACTGGACGCTGGACGTGACCCTGAACCGCAAGGGCAAGCCCGGCTCCTTTGTCGCCCGCTACTGGGGCGAGGAAAAAAAGCGGGAGCTGGAAAATGAAGAACAGACCCTCGCCGTGATTGGCGACATCGACGGGAAGGAATTTGACGTTACCAATGTCAAAAAGGCGGAGAAGAAGCGCTACTCCGCCCCGCCCTTTACCACCTCCACCTTGCAGCAGGAGGCGTCCCGGAAGCTGGGCTTCACACCGAAAAAGACCATGATGATCGCCCAGCAGCTGTATGAAGGCGTGGACGTGGCAGGGGAAGGTACCACCGGTTTAATTACCTACATGCGTACCGACTCTCTGCGGCTTTCCGACGAGGCCATGGACGCTGCCGCCGGATTTATCCGCAGCCGCTACGGAAGCGAGTATTATTACGGCCAGCACCATGTGTTCAAGACCAAGGCGGGCGCTCAGGACGCACACGAGGCCATCCGGCCGTCCCATGTGGAGCTTGAGCCGGAGCGGGTGCGTACCAGCCTGACCCCCGATCAGTATAAGCTCTACAAGCTCATCTGGAGCCGCTTCCTTGCAACGCAGATGGCCTGCGCCGTTTATGACACCGTGTCCATTGACGCCATGTGCGCCGGACATGTGTTCCGTGCCAGCCATCAGAGCCTGCGCTTTGCCGGCTTTATCGCCGTTTACGAAGAGGGACGGGACGATGAGCAGGAGGCCGTCGGCTCTCCGCTGCCGGATCTCGCAGTGGGGGAGAAGACGCTTCCCTCCAACATCCAGAAGGAGCAGCATTTCACCCAGCCCCCCGCCCGGTATACCGAGGCGACCCTGGTCAAGGCCATGGAGGAAAAGGGCGTCGGACGTCCTTCCACCTACGCTGCCACCGTGTCCACCATTGAAGACCGGGAGTACGTGGTCAAGCAGGACAAGCGCCTTGCCCCCACGCCCCTGGGCGAGATCGTCACCGGGCTGATGGTGGAGCGCTTCACCGATATCATCGATGTGGAGTTTACCGCCAATATGGAGTCCCGTCTGGACGATGTGGAGACGGGCAAGCAGAACTGGAAGGACTTGCTGGCGGATTTCTACAAGGATTTCAGCAAGGAGCTGTCTGACGCGGAGACGGCGCTGGAGGGGGTTCATCTGAAGGTGCCGGAGGAGGAGACCGACGAGGTCTGCGAGCTGTGCGGACGGAAAATGGTGGTGAAAACCGGCCGGTTCGGTAAATTTCTGGCCTGCCCGGGCTACCCGGAGTGTAAGAATACCAAGCCTCTGGTGGAGCGGATGCCGGGGCGCTGCCCCAAGTGCGGCAGCGGCTTGCTCAAGCGCAAGTCTAAGAAGGGCTACGCCTACTACGCCTGCGAGCGGGGGGCGGAGTGCGGCTTTATGACCTGGGACGTTCCCACCGCAGAGGACTGCCCGGAGTGCGGACAGACCCTGTTCAAGAAATCCGGCAAGGGGCGCATGAAGCCCTTCTGCATCAACGAGAAATGCTCCCGCTTCCTCCCGGAAGACCAGCGAGGCTACTATAAAAAGAAGACCACCGAGGACGGGGAGGCCACCCCGGAGGAAAAGTCTGCCGAGAAGAAGACGGCGGCAAAGAAAACGACGGCAAAAGCCCCGGCAAAGAAGACGGCAGCAAAGAAAACTGCGGCGAAAAAGACTGCGGTGAAGAAGACCGCCGCCAAGACCACAACGAAGAAGACGACGAAAACACCCTCTAAGAAGGAGAGCAAGGCATGAAGGTAAAAGTCATCGGCGCGGGGCTGGCCGGAAGCGAAGCGGCATGGCAGCTGGCAAACCGGGGCATCGAAGTGGCGCTTTACGAAATGAAGCCCAAAAAGATGACCCCCGCCCACCACAGCGAGGATTTTGCCGAGCTTGTCTGCTCCAATTCCCTGCGGGGCGACCGGCTGGAAAACGCCGTGGGGCTTCTCAAGGAGGAGCTGCGCCGCTGCGGCAGCCTGATCCTCGCCTGCGCCGATGCTACCCGGGTGGAGGCGGGCGGCTGCCTGGCTGTAGACCGGGGCGGCTTTTCCCGGATGGTTACGGAGAAAATCCGGAATCACCCCAATATCACGGTGATTTCCGAAGAAATCACCGAAGTCCCCGAGGGGCCGGTGATCGTGGCTACAGGGCCGCTGACTTCCGATGCTTTGAGCGAGGCCATCGGGCATTACTTCGGGGAGACCGGGTATCTGCACTTTTTTGACGCAGCGGCGCCGCTGGTTTCGGCGGAGTCCATCGACATGAATCTCGCGTGGTGGCAGTCCCGGTACGACCGGGGAACGCCCGATTACATCAACTGCGCCATGAACAAAGAGCAGTACGAAGCCTTCGTCCGGGAGTTGGTAAACGCCGAGGAAGCCCCGGTGCATGGCTTTGAGGACAAGAACGTCTTTGAGGGCTGTATGCCCGTGGAGGTCATGGCGCGGCGAGGCGTGGATACCCTGCGCTACGGCCCCATGAAGCCCGTGGGGCTGAGAAATCCTGCCACCGGCCATGAGCCTTACGCCGTGGTGCAGCTGCGGCAGGACAACGCGGCAAAAAGCGTGTACAATCTGGTGGGCTTCCAGACCCACCTGAAATTCGGCGAGCAGAAGCGGGTATTCTCCATGATACCCGGTCTGGAAAACGCGGAATTTGTCCGCTACGGTGTGATGCACCAGAATACCTTCCTGCAAAGCCCCAAGCTGCTGGATAAGTATTACGCAGACCGCCGAAACCCGCTGGTGGCTTTTGCCGGGCAGATGACCGGCGTGGAGGGGTACGTGGAATCCACGGCCTCCGGGTATCTGGCGGCGGTGGCCATGGCGGCCAAGGTGCAGGGACGGGAAGTTCCCGATTTTCCCAAGGAGACCGCTATCGGCGCGCTGGGGCAGTACGTCAGCGACGAAAGCATTGAAAATTTCCAGCCCATGAATATCAATTTCAGCATCATCGCACCGCTGGAAAAGCGCATCCGTAAGAAGGCAGAAAAAAATCTCGCCATTGCCGCGCGGTCGCTGGATGTGATCGATACGCTGGTGGCGAAGGGCATCTGAAAGAAAGAGGTGGAACGGTTGAAGATCATTCTTGACGCGATGGGCGGCGACAATGCCCCCGAGGCTCCCGTTTTAGGCGCTGTGGAAGCGGCAAAGACCTACGGTATCGAGATCGTGCTGGTAGGCCGGGGAGAGGATATCCTTGCGGTTCTCAAGAAGCACGGCATTGACAACCTGCCGGAAGGCATGGAGATCTCCAATGCCGACGATGTGGTGGACATGCATGACGATCCCGCATCCATCATCCACAAGCGGAAGAATTCTTCCATGGTGATCGGCCTGAAAATGCTGGCGGACGGGCTGGGCGACGCGTTCGTGTCCGCCGGTTCCACCGGCGCACTGCTCACCGGCGCGACGCTGCTGGTCAAGCGGGTCAAGGGAATCCGCCGTGCGGCCATGGGTCCCGCCATGCCCAACAAGGCAGGGGGAAAGACCGTGATCGTGGACTGCGGCGCGAATGCCGAGTGTACGCCGGAATTCCTGCTGCAATTCGGTCTGGTCGGCTCTGTCTACGCGAAGAAGCAGCTGGGCATCGAGAATCCCAAAGTCGGTCTTCTGAACATCGGCACCGAGGACAGCAAGGGCACTGCCCTGCAGAAGGAAGCCTATGCGCTGCTGAAAGACGCGGGGGAGAAGGGGCTTGTCAACTTTGTCGGCAATGTGGAAGCCCGGGACGTGCCTTTGGGCGCGGTGGACGTTGTGGTCTGCGACGGCTTCAACGGCAACGTGCTTCTCAAAACCATCGAGGGTACTGCCATGTTCATGGGCAGCCTGATGAAGAAAATGTTCAAGAAAAATCTGCTCAGCAAGCTGGGCTATCTTCTGTGCGCCTCCGGGGTCAAAGACCTGATGAAGATGCTGGACTACCGGGAGATCGGCGGTACGCCGTTCCTTGGCATCCGCAAGCCGGTCATCAAGGCCCACGGCGCTTCCGACGTGCTGGCGTTCCGCAACGCAGTAAAGCAGGCGGCAGATGTGGCTGCGTCGGACATTACCGGTGAGCTGGAAGAGAATTTACAGCGGCTGGCTGCTGAAAAAGAGAAGGTGACGGAGCATGATTAAGGACTTGGAGGCCGTCATCGGCTACCGGTTCCGGAATATTTCCCTTTTGCAGAACGCGCTGACCCATTCCTCCTACGCAAACGAGCGCTGGCACAACAGCCTGCTCAGCAACGAGCGGCTGGAATTTCTGGGGGACAGCGTGCTGGGAATGCTGGTGGCGGAATATCTCTACCGCAATTTTCCCAACCGCCCGGAGGGCGAGCTGACCCGGATGCGGGCGGACATGGTCTGCGAGACCACCTTGGCGGGTGCTGCCAACCGCATCGGCCTTGGGAACCATCTGCTCCTTGGCCACGGTGAGGAGCAGGGTGGCGGACGGAGCCGGGACTCCATTCTGGCGGACGCCATGGAGTCGGTGATCGCCGCGTGCTTTCTGGACGGCGGACTGGACGCGGCGTTACAGGTGGTCAGGACGTTCATTCTGGTGGAGGTGCCGGTGACCAAACTGCACAACGCGGACTACAAAACCGAGCTGCAGGAGCTGGTGCAGCAGAAGAAAAATCAGGTGCTGGCTTATGAGCTGGTGGGGCAGTCCGGCCCCGACCACGACAAGCAGTTTTCCGTGGAGGTCTCCCTCAACGGCACGATCGTGGGCAAGGGCATCGGCAGCAGCAAGAAAAAGGCAGAGCAGGACGCCGCCCGCTGCGCCATCGAGAACCTTTTCCCGGACAAAGCGTAAAACGTCGAAACGACGCGGTCTTTCATGGGCGGTCGTAAAACAGTGAATGGAGCGTATCGGTGCAGATACGCTCCATTTCTTGTGCAAACATGCTATTAACGAGGTACGGCCCCTTGGCTCTCCCTCTGGGAGAGCTGTCACCGCAGGTGACTGAGAGGGTCTTGCAGACTT
>ERZ779889.3015-NODE-3015-length-12875-cov-3.114821_pt1 | contig 12875 bp, 10 predicted proteins | sample MGYA00511030_ERZ779889 | MGnify/ENA primary metagenome ERZ779889 (study PRJEB29588, sample SAMEA2160616) | human gut metagenome | biome: human gut; feature: human-associated habitat; material: faeces | place: Denmark | collected 2008/2010 ...
CCCAGGTGGCGCCACGAAGGTAATCGCCCCAGTTGTTTTGTTTTTCCTCGATGGGCTTCTGCACGTTGAACGTGGTCAGGCCCTCAAACGACAACGAACACATCTCCACCTTGCCCGTTTCCGTGGCTGAAAAAAGGAACTCGATGCCTTTATCGAAAGCGAATCCCGTCACCAGTCCGTGCTGGTGGTCCACATGTGCTCCCAGCGGACAAATACGGTATGGGGAGAATAATTGATACAGCGCGTCGCCTCTGCCGAAAAATGTCCGGTAGGCTTGAAATAAGGTTTCCATAAAATTATCTTGATTTTTTTATTTAATCAATGACCTATACAATGCCGCCACTTGGTCGGCAATCACTTCCCAATCATACTTTGACATATCATAGTTTACGGAATGGTAGTCTGAATCAATGTTTTGCCGGAGCTTGTCTTTCAAGGCTTCAATGTCACCGACAGGGAAATAGACCTGAGAGTCAAGTCCTACTTCCAAATTGGCAGGAATCGCGCTTACGATGACGGGAAGGTTATAACTCATTGCCTCCAAAAGAGCTATCGGCAGTCCTTCGTGGGAAGACGGCAGTACGAAGCAGCGGGTATGGGTGAGCAGGGAATGCAATTTTCGTCCTTTAATGAAACCAGTCAACACCACACCGTGTTCACGAGCCATTTGTTTCAGTCTACGAGAATAATCATCTTCAAAGTCTGTGTCACCGGCCAGCACCAGTTTGCATCCTTTGGCATCCAGTTTCGAAAAGGCTTCAACCAAATGATGAAGGTTCTTTTCCGGCACAAAACGGCACATGCCCAGCACATACTTGCCTTTCTCGATGCCTAGTTCTTCAAAATATTCGGGATAATCGCACAGGTCAGGTTCCGGCACACCGTTGTATATCAGATGGCAATCACGACGACCATATTTCCTCACCAGCAAGTTGTTGATTACTTCTGAAATGACAATCACCTCATTGGCAAACATCGTTCCCATCCGTTCACCCAATTTCAACATGGTCTTGGCAGCAAAGCCCCACTTGTCGCGGTCGTAGTCCGGTCCGTGATGGGTAAAGACCACCTTCATGCCGAGCAAACGGGCAAAGGGCACGAGCAGGGCCGGTCCGATGGCGTGAATGTGCACCACATCCGCATGCAACCGTCTGGCTTGAAGAACAGCCCGAAAGGTATGGATGATGGCTTCAAAAGATTTCTTCTTGGGGGTTTCCACATCGAACAGCTCCACCCCTTTGTAAGTTGTCAGGGCATCGCGCACATAGCTCTTGCGACGCACGACGGTCACATCAAAACCCCGCGCCACAATACGTGGAAAGAGCTCTTCACAGTGTGTTTCCACCCCACCCATGATATTGGGAATACCACGGGTTCCTGTTACGACTATTTTCATAAACGACGAAAATTGAGAAAAGATTTTTATTTTTGCAGAGTTATAAACTATATATCTATGAAAAAGGGATTAATCTATCTGAAGGAAGGATTGCAGTATGGAGGTATTGTGTTGCTCTGTTTGTTCTCTGCAGTTGTATTAACTGTTTCAAGCAAACAAAGGAAGCAATAGTTTTAGATAAGACATTTTAAATTTGTTCATAGAATATCCTTCGTAGAGCATTCTTTTACTTTGCTTTCCCATTGTATTCCTCAAATCATTATCTTGTATCAGAACAACCAACCGTTCTTTTATCGCTTTCCAATTTTGTACACTGCATAAATAACCATTTTCTCCATCATGTACAAGATGAGCATTATCCCCCACATTGGTTGCCACTATCGGCAAGTCGGCATTCATTCCTTCCATAATGGAATTACTTGTACCTTCAAATAAAGAAGTAGACAAGTATATATCCGCTTCATCCAATAATTGCGGAATATTGGAAGGATTGATATAAATGTTTGTACAATCTTCCACACCGTAACTTCGAACCCACTCTCTTATCTGACTTTCCAATTCTCCATACCCCACAATATCAAACATGATACTAGGATATGATTTCTTTAATTCAGCAATCGCATGAATAGCGGTTTCATAATCTTTCTGAGGAACAAACCGTCCGACTGTTATTATATGAACCGTCTCTTTGGATTCTTTTTCCATATATGGCCGTATATGCTCAAAACAATTCGGGATAACAGTTACCTTTTGTTCTTTAAAGCCCTTTGATACAAAATTTGTCTTACCTGAAAAACAATTGGCAATAGCCAAACAAGCCCAATGATTGGCCAAAAAACGATCGGCCCAACATTTCAGCACAGGCAATTCGGCATTACGAAGCCCTGTAAACACCTTCGCTCCTACTTCTTTCCCTGCCAAACAGGCATAAGCATTGGCTGCTGTCAAATAAGAAAATACAGCTTTTATCTGATGTTGACGTAAATAGCCAACCAAAGCCCTATAACGTTTAAAATGCCCGCCAACGAACGACTGGATATGAATACGTGAATCTTCCTTCAACATATCCATATATTTCTGATGCACTTTCTTTCCATTGAAAATAATGTAATGCACCTCATAATCATCAGACAAAGCCTTTGCCAATAAAACAGATTGTTTTTCAGCACCTCCACTAGTAAGGTTCTTGACGAAAACTGCAATGTGATTCATATTCTGCTATACAGTCTTATCATATTGTTCTTTAGGTAGCTGCAACCACTCTCCAACTCTATAGTCCCATTCATCCGGTTCGAATGGAACATTACCAGAAAAATGGAAGAATGTGAATTCTCCAAAATAAATCTTGCCATTAATATCATAGAAGTCCACTCGAACATGAGGCATTCCTTTTGATAATAATTTGGCCAATCGAACCATTTCATCAAATCCCTTAGGTTTCACTATTTTCTTTGTTGCCAATGGGTGTCCTTGCTTGAAAGGAAGATGATTGAAATTTATATCATAAAAATCAAAACGGGTATCATAAGGTCTGTCGGTTGCAATAAACAACATCTTGGGTTTACCATCAAAACAGAAAAACTTATAATCTTTCAATTCTGTACCAGATTCGTCAACCATATATTGCTCTGCAATGATTCTGGGTTTTACATTTTTATATGGATATTCCCGATGTTCCCAATAAAAGTTCTTGGACAAACTTTTAGTAATCTTCCGCTTTGCCTTTTGCATATCCAATTTTGCTTTATCCTTACAAATGACTAACCCTCCCGAGTCATGTGTACACTTTAACACAAACTGGTTAGGAAGCTTATTAAAGTCTATATCCTCAAATCGTTCCCAAACTCCCAAGGTTGGTATCAAATAATCTTCGCCCAAAATCTGAGCTACATAACTTTTCACTTCATATTTATCAACCAATCGAGTATAGTCTTCACGCTTAGCATGCAACTTCAGCCACTGCAATTTTTCATTATATGTTTGGGGATTGTCTAAATTCAAACGTTTGTGCATTCCTAAATAATACTCCATCTCAATAAAAGACCGATCATCCTTAATTAAAGGTGAGAATCTTCTCAATACTACACTTAAAGCCCAATAGGGATCTTTTATGGCTTTTACTAATTTATTCATAATTGCAATTTATTATACTCTTCCAATGCTTTTTCTAATAACAACAATGATTGCTTCAAATCGTCCTTTTTCAGAACATAAGCCAATCGAACTTCATTTTTCCCCATGCCCTCTGTTGCATAAAATCCACAACCGGGGGCCATCATCAATGTTTGGCCCTCATAATTAAAATGAGTCAAACACCAAATACAGAACTTTTCAGCATCATCAACAGGCAGACGAGTCATCGTATAAAATGCTCCCATAGGATATGGAGCGTACACTCCCGGAATCTTATTTAACCCATCAATAAAATACCGCCTTCGTTCATCATATTCATCGTGAACCGCCTGCAAGTAAGAATGAGGTGTATCCAAAGAAGCTTCAGCAATAATTTGCCCTATTAATGGAGGACACAAACGAGCTTGACAAAATTTAAGAACCGTATCACGGACAGCCTCGTTTTTAGTAATCAACATTCCCACACGAATGCCACACTCTGAATATCGTTTAGAAAAAGAATCTATCAAAATTACATTCTCTTCTATTCCATCCAATTGACAAGCTGAAAAATAAGGTTGATCCGTATACATAAAGTCACAATATACCTCATCTGATATCAAATACAAACCATATTTCTTCACCAAGTCGCGCAATTGTACCATCTCTTCTTGTGAATACAAATAACCCGTAGGATTATTAGGATTGCATATCAAGACAGCTTTTGTATGTTCATTTATGAGTTTCTCAAATGCTTCAATAGATGGCAGCGCAAACCCTGTGTCCATAGAAGCAACCACTGTGCACACCTTTATACCTGCTATCTTTGCAAAAGAAAGGTAATTGGCATAGGTAGGTTCTACCATGATAATTTCATCTCCCGGATTCAGGCAAGCCATAAAAGCAAACAGAATGGCCTCGGAAGCTCCATTAGTTATAATAATATCGTCCGAATCCCATTGCATCTTCTTTTGGCTGTAATATCGGGACAATCTTTCTCGTAAACTTAAAATTCCCTGACTAGGTGTATAACTTAATATGCTTTTATCAATATGCTTTAATGCTTCTAATGCCAATGGTGGAGTGGGTAAATCCGGCTGACCAATATTCAGATGATACACTTTAATGCCTCGCGATTTAGCAACTTCTGCCAACGGCATAAGTTTGCGTATAGGGGAATATGATAGTTCTCGTCCTCGTTGTGATATTTGTAACAACATTTTTATTTAAATAGAGTCAATAATTCAGTAATAGATGATTGGTGATAGTCATCTTCAATCTTCATTTTTAAAACTTGTTTCATTGCTCGTTGTAAAGATTCAACATCTTCAACATTGATCACGATACCTCTAGTAGAAGGAACAAGCCGATCTATCACAGGAACACTCCTTGTCACCACTACGGGAATATGCAGATACATGGCATCCAGCACAACATTAGGAAGCCCTTCAACCCTAGAGGGCAAAACCAAACAATCTGCATACTTAATATATGGATAGGGATTGGGAGTAAAACCTTTCCATGATACATATTCATCCAAACCAAGCATTGCAACTTGTTGCTTCAGCTTGCAATAATAGCTGTCTGATTCTATAATTTTACCTATTAAATGTAATCTACTATTCTCCTTAGATTTAATTAGTTCTGCAAACGCTTCCAATAAAACATCCAAACCTTTACAATAGTCTATTCGACCTACAAAAACATAATTGATATATCGTGAATCATAAGGAGACGAGCTTTGTCTTAAACCTTTCTCAATAGAGTCTATATCTATAGGATTGAAAATAACATGTAACCTTTCTTTGTGTACATTCTTCCATTTCAAAAATTCCATTTTCATTTCATCACTCTGGAGGATAATAGCATCAGCCAGAGGATATACTTTTTTTGCCAAAAAAGCTATATCAGTACGTAATCTATATAAACCTATATTGCTGCGAACTATTGTTTTTATTCGTCCAACAATATGAGCTGCCAATAAGACTCTAATATTTAAATATATTAACGAACAAAACACTATATCAGGACATATTTTACGAAATAATCGAACAAGTCGAAAGGTTGTAAAATCCCATATATTTCTTATCTTAACATGAACGACATCAAAATAACTAGGAATAAATTTTATAATTTCTCCCTTTGTTTTTCCAACAATAACAATAGTTACATCATATAGTTCTCTATCTAAGAGCTTTGCAATGGTCAATGTCACACGTTCTGCACCACCACAATTGGGAGGGACACAAAATAAGACTCTTTTCTTCATAGAATATATTTTAATATTTTAGATGGGACATCAGGAAACTATACAATTATCAGGAACATCTTTCACAACCACAGAATTAGAAGCTATACCAGGTTATTCCTTACATTGACAGAGCCTATGATTTTTTGCTCCAAGTGTAAAAACGAGATGATTCTCCATTGTAGCTTTTCTCCTTTTTGAAAAAATCATTTTAATGGAAGCTTTAGCAATTCGCCCAATTTATAATCCCACTCTAACGGAACAAAAGGAGTCATACCACTCCAATGAAAAAAAGTCAACTCACCAAAATAAATATTGCCATCTACATTATATAAATCAACACGAACATGAGGAAAACCTTTTGATAGTTTTCTCACAACATCCTTCATTTCCTCAAAATTCTTTGGCTTTGCTATTTGATTAGGATTATTAGGGTGTCCATTGGTAAAAGGAAGATGCTTCCAATCCATATCGAAAAAATCAAACTTAGTATCCAATGGTCTATCTGTTGCTACAAATAATAATTGAGGTTCGCCACCAAAACAAAAAAACTTATAATCTTTCAATTCATATCCACTCTCATCCTCCATATATTGCTCAGCTATAATACGTGGTTTAACATCCCGATATGGATATTCACGATTATATTTATAATAATTCTTTCCCCACCCTTTTTTCAGTTTTCTTTTCGCCTTTTCCACATCTAAAAGAGCTTTATCTTTACATACTACGATACCTCCACTATCATGTGTACACTTTAAAACAAACTGTGTAGGTAAAGCATTAAAATCAATCTCATCCACATTATTATATACTGATATAGTCGGAATAATATATTTTTCACCAATGATAGAAGCTACATATTTTTTAGCTTCAACTTTATCAACCATTTGAGTATATTCCGAATGAATATCATTTAATTTTAACCATTGCAATTTCTCGTTATAACTCTGAGGGTTATCTAGATTTAAATTATATCCTACTCTATGTCTAAACAACAGTTTTAGATATAATCTATCTGAAAGATAAGGTGCCAACTCATGTATAAGCCGTCCTTGTACTCTATAAAAAAAAGATTTATTTTCCATCTCTTATCTCATTTTATACTTTAACATCTCTAGAAATACTTCTCTATGAGACTCACAATTAACTAAATTCTGTAAAACATACAACTTTGACATCGGATATATATTCTTCAATAAATTTCTTCTATATAGTGCTCTTAAATATCGAGATGTATAAGGAGAAATTCTATATAAAAAATCTTTTTCTTTACTTTGGGCATAATTTTTAAAAGATTGAAGTAACAATCCATCATCTGAAATTATCCTATTTAAGTTTTCTATTTCTTTTAGAAAATTACCTTTATCTATACAAGAAAGTACAGGAACATTATTGCATTGTACATAAGGATGAAGTTCAAAACTTATTTTTTCATCAAGCTGTAAACTAACAGCATATCCAAAATTCCATAACGTATTTCTTCTATTTTCCCAATCAAAACAAAAGTTCCCTAAACCATAAAATATGGGTTTCTCTTTATAGAGTTCATATCCAGAAAAACAATGCTGATGATGATTAACCACCACATCTGCTCCCACATCAACAAAGAAACGATATAGTTTCTTCATTCTTGGTGTCGGTAATTGATATAGTTCTATACCCCCATGAATAATAACCAGCACATAATCTGCCTTTGTTTTAGCCTCAATTATATCATTATATATATCTATAATGTCCAAAGGATTAGAACCACCTTTATTCTCGGAAGCAATAGAAAATTCATGCTCGCAAGCATTAATAATCGCAACTTTAATATTTGAACTCTCTACTGTATAATATAAAATTTTACGTGCTTCTTCATAACTGTTACCTCCACCTACATAATTCAAGCCTAAAGTTGATATTAAAGATATTGTATTATTTACGCCATTATCACCTTGATCCCTAAAATGATTATTTGCCAATGTTATTACATTAAATCCAGCCTCCTCCAAAACATCTACAGTTTCTTTATAACAAAAAAGTAAAGGGCCAGATTTTTTTATTGGACTTATTTTATCATATACAACAGGAGCCTCTAAATTAACTATTTTAATATCAGCTCTATCTATTATAGGTATCATTTCCCCAAATAATTCCTTTGTTTGCCTTTTGTAAAAAAGAGAAAGAGTCCTATCATTAGGTACTACATCTCCCGCAACATATACTCGTACCATTTTACCCAATTTTATACAATGACATAAAAAAATCTCTCATTATCATACCATAATTTCGATAATCAAAAGAATGTTGAGCAACTTCTTTCCCCTTCATTCCTATACTATATCTTTTTTCTTTATCCATAAAAGCCTCCAATATCTTATCTGACAATAATTCAATATTCTCAGGTTCTATAATATAAGCACTCTCGTCATTCTTTAGCCACTTTACGGCTTCTCCGACATTAGTAATAATCAATGGCTTACCAGCAGCTAAATACTCTGCTAATTTAGTAGAAAAACAATATCTATTCTGCTGAGTCCTATATTTATTTATTATCACTAACGAAGCTTCCGACAAATATTTCTTTAGTTCATCATCTGTTAAATAACCTGTAAAATACAATTTATCTTCAAGATTGTATTTTTTGATAAGATTTTTAATTTCTAACGCATGAGGTGATTTGTCAATTTTACCTGTCGATATAAAACATATTGGGAATGAAAGCTTCATAGAAGCAATTCCAAACGCCTCTATCATACCCAATATTCCATCTTTTTGTTCATATAATGTTCCTGAATGAAAAATATACGAACATTCTGATTCACTGGACGTATCTGGAATATCATATTTTTCATAATCCACAAGAATTGGTATCTTTATCACTTTAGCAAATGATGATTTATAATCATTTGCTAAAAGAACTAATTCTTGAGATATAGCAATAAATCCATCGCATATAGGAAACTGTTTTTGTAACGTCTTTTGACGCAGTTTCTTTTTTACACTTGTTTCAACAGATGTTCCATAAGGAAGCTCACATAACTCTCTCACAAACTTCGCTCCCTTTCTATGGACTATTTTAATCACTTCATTGATAAAATCAACATTTCCCCCACAGAAACTCAATACAATATCTCCTTTTCTTAGATTCATTAACAAATATAATATAAGAGCTAATTTATCACGTATATCATTAAATTGTCGAATAAAAATATTCTTATTCCTTAGAGGAGTCCCTCCTATATATCTATATGGAATACTCTCAAAAACACCTTTTCCCTTTATATTTTTAGGCTTTCTCCCATATATTTCTGTGCGCTTAAATACCAAAATCTCACACTGAACTTTAGCTTGAATTAAAGCTTTTGCATAACACTTTATTCTATTTGTTGCGGCCATACCATTGGGCATAGGTTCATTTGTTATTATATATACTCTCATAAATGCAATTAAAAAACAACTGATTAATACATTACACCTACTCTTTTTTTATTGGTAATAAAAATTCCGAACGACCAAAAAGAAGTAAAAATTGGAATAGAAAATATTTGATACGATATAGCAGACATACAACAAATAATAACAAGAGCTAAAGTTCGGCATTCTTTACTTTGTTTAGCTATTGCTTTTGAAGAAATAAACAACGCATAAAAAATCAAGAAACCATAAATTACACCGTACATTCCCAAAATTTTAATTAAACCATTAGCCAAAACATAATTCGTTGTAATATGCGTGTAGAAGTATGAATGTCCTGTATTCCTTCCATAGCCCAAAATAGGATCATTCACAAAATTAAGCCATTCAAATGTCATTGCATCAAAACGATCAATAGAACCTAGATATTCACCTTTTTCATATTGAGTCGCACTCCATGAAAAACTTTCTTCCCAACGAGAAGGATCTTGTGCTTCTTCTAGTTTTGTCAATACCTTTTCTGACATAAAATCTAGTTGCATCAATCCATATCCAATAGGAAGAATAATTAATATGGACAAAAAGAAATATTTCAAATTAAATTTCTTAATAAAGAAAACAATGTAAAGCACTAAAGCAGTAAAATATCCTGTAGTGGATTGAGTTGTAGCCAATGCAATCAATAACCACCATATATTCTTATTTCCTCTAAATTTAATCCCATGCTGACATAAATTACAATATATAGCTAAAGTCACCATAATAGCAAAACGACCAGGTTCCCAAGAACAGCCAGCATTTCTCAAGAGACCTGCATAAATTTGCCCTTTCACCGGATCCATCCAATTAAATAAATATAAAACATGATTACCATAAGATGTTTCTGGAAACAACCTAAAAACCGAAGCTGAGAAAGGAAGAAACACAGCCACTAACCAACCAATTATAGCTATTTTACAAAAAAAGACTAATATATTTTCATATATAGGCAATAGTTTATAACCAAAAACTTGATTATGAACGAAAGCAATAATAATTGCATAATACATGAAAAAATGATAAGATAGTTCTTGAGTAGTATATACTCCATATTTAATCAATGAACAAACAGCCCATATAGTATAAAGAAGAAGAATACCCAACAAATTTCTATCTTTAAATGAAACTGTATGCTTTTTACATAATATTATAGTTAATATTATTGGCAATAAAAATGGAATTGGATTGCCTGATATAGATCCAACCATCCTACTCGTTTCATCTGTTGCTTGTGCCATATAAATGACCATAATGAACATGTATAACATTTCAAAATAGCCATATTTCTTTAATAATAATTTAATTGCCATTGATTAGGATTTCATTAAATTAGCATATCAACACTTTACACATCTACAGAAACATCTACAATAAAAAAACATTAAAACAAAATAAGAAGAAGAACTTAATATTCTAGTCACAATAGCTCCTGTAATTCCTCCATAATAAACTCCAATTGTATATCCTAATAATGCTATAGCCCCACTTATAAATGCTCCATTACGCAAATAACGTCCTTTACCATGAGCACCAAGAAAGCGATTATACACATCACCTAAACCTTGCAATGTAGAACCTAGAGCTAAAAAACTTGCATAAAATGCTACATTCACATATGACTTATCATATAAAATATCAACTATAGGATAGATCAGGACAATGAAAGCTATTAAAGACACAAAAGACATAAAATAAGTAGCCCATAAAACTTTCTTTGGTATAATATTCTGATGTGCAAATTGCTTAAAATAGGTAGTTCCTATCACATTGGGGAGCATTGCCAAAGGTGAAGTTACCGTTAAAGCTAAAGAATAAAATCCAACATTCGTGTTATCTGTTCCAAATAAGCCTAATGTTAATCCTGCAATATATTGCACCGATACATTTGCCAAAGAACCAAAATAAACTTGTAAACCATATTGCTTATTCTCTCTATTCAGCTTTTTAAATGATTCTTTCAACTGAGAAAAATTGGGTGAATCCCTAAATATTAAGAATAGCAAAACAATAGCAGCAACTCCATTCTGCAACAATAACATTTTTTCATTTGTTGCTCCCCACACCTTATAAATAACAAAACCAATAATTAAATAAAATAATGAAGGCAAAACACGAGCTGCCGCGATTGTAGAAATACTATTATCACCTTGTGAAGAAGTATTTATATAATTAAGCAATAAAGTAGACCCACATACCGGAATCACAACATAAAAAAGATAGTAAAAATCTTTATGCAGGAAATAGTGATGCACAATTCCACAAACAAGCATCACTAATATCATTAATAGTATGGTGCAACCTAAAATAGTGACAAGTCCCCCCTTAATCCTAGAAGCTTCTTCCTTTGTTTCAGCCAAAGCCAATAACCGGCTTCCAGAAACAAAATATCCAAAAAGAAATATTCCAGAAAATAATGCTATCAAATTATTAACATAACGAACATCACCATATACTGAAGGAACTAATGAGCGAGTATTTAAAATTGAAACTAAGACTCCTAATAAAACACCAATAATAGTACTTCCATATAAATAAATAACTTGTTTTTGTGTTTTCGTTACTCCCATATACCACTATTGTTTCCTTTTGTGAATTTTCTAAAATGTAAATAAACAGCCCTCTTCTTATTTTATCATTTTATAGAAATTATTATTTCCTTCTATAAATCAACACTTTACTTCTCGCCATAGCCATATGTATTCCCATACCCGTAATGCCCATATCTGCCATACTTGCCATAGCCATAGTGGTAACCGTTGATGCGCTTGTCCATGTCCACACCATTTATCAGGATACAGGGGTTGGGAAGTTTCTTGTCGCGGGCAAACTCGTTGACTATCGAAAAGTCTTCTTTGCGGGTATAGTCGGCACGGCAGACATAGACACTCATGTCGGCATGGCGGGCTATCAGAATCGTGTCGGTAACCATCGCTATCGGGGCGGAGTCGATGAATACATAATCGAAATGCTCCTTCAACAGGCGGATGGCCTGCTCCAACGAACTGCGCGACAAGAGTTCCGTGGGATTGGGAGGAATCGCACCGCTCGGAAGCACATAGAGGGTGGGGCACAGCGACGACTGCTGGCAAAGCGAAAGCAAATCAATGGAAGGGTCGGACAGGTATTGCGTGATGCCCTTGTCTTTGGAGGAAAGATGGAACACGGCATTCAGGCCGGGCTTACGGATGTCCAAACCGACAACGACCACTTTCTTGCCGGTAAAGGCCAGGCTGGCTCCCAAGTTGCCGATGTTGGAACTCTTCCCTTCGCCACTCATGGTCGATGTGAACAGAACGACTTTCTCGCCCGGACGGAGCATATAGAGGATGTTGGTGCGGATGGAACGGTAGATTTCATCAATCACCTCGTTCTTGTTCTCACGCACGCGCACCGTCTCCGTGGCCATGCCTTCCATCAAAGGCACGTCGCCGACAATGGGCAGCGAGGTGAGCGCTTCCACATCCGCACGGTTCTCAATCTTGAAACGGAGGAAATTGCGCAGGTAGATGACGCCTACGGGAAGGGCAAGTCCCAGCAGGAGAGCTGCCAAATAGAACATCTTGCTCTTTGGAGCCACCGGAGCAATGCCCGCCATCGGTGTATTGATCATACGGCCGTTATTGGCTATCGCTGCCAACGTGATGGCGTTCTCCTCACGCTTTTGGAGAAGCATCAGGT
>ERZ779889.3017-NODE-3017-length-12864-cov-3.858927_pt1 | contig 12864 bp, 13 predicted proteins | sample MGYA00511030_ERZ779889 | MGnify/ENA primary metagenome ERZ779889 (study PRJEB29588, sample SAMEA2160616) | human gut metagenome | biome: human gut; feature: human-associated habitat; material: faeces | place: Denmark | collected 2008/2010 ...
ATATAGTTGAAAAAAGAAAATAAAACTTTGGATGCATTTATATATTTTGGATGTTATGGAAAACAGTCATTATTGTAAGATAATTTTTAAAGTTGTATTTTGTAAATATTGTTGCATATATTTTCTTTAAAAAGTTATATTTTCATAGATTTTTCACAAATTTTATCTAAGTGCTTGACTTTACACTTTTATACATTTATTATAAAATTTATAAACCCTTGTATACAAATATAACAAAAGGGTGCTGTTAATTTTATTTTTTTGTAATAATAAGGGAAGGTGAAAGAAATGAATATGACTAATTTTCGGTGGAAGGTTGCTTGGTTAATTTTTGCTATCAGTTTTATTTCTTATATGGACAGGGTAAATTTATCGGTAGCAACACCTGTTATTATGCAGGAATTTGGTTTTACCAAACTTGATATGGGGTTAATTCAATCTTTCTTTTTTGCAGGCTACGCTTTATGCCAGGTGCCCGGCGGTATGATGGCTGAACGTTTTGGTCATCGTCTTACAGGTTCGGTTGCAGTTATATGGTGGTCTGTTTTTACAGCTTTGACGGCAGTAGCCAGCGGAAAATTTTCTTTTGCCGTAGTACGTTTACTGTTTGGCGTTGGTGAGGCGCCTATTTATCCGGCTGCTGCTATTGCAGGACATAAATGGTTTAATAAAGGCGAAAAAGGCAAAGTAAGTTCTTTTATTTTAAATGGCTGTTTCTTTGGCCCTGTTGTCGGGCCTGCAGTTACGGTTGCTTTAATGGCGGCTTTGGGCTGGAAAGCAGTTTTTTGGCTGTTTGGTATTATTGGCGTAGTGCTTGGTTTGCTTTGGCTTAAATATGTGCCGGATAATCCGCAGCAAAGTCCGTATGTTAATGAAGCCGAACTTGCACATATTAATGACGGAAGAGAAGAAAGCAAAACCGAAAAACAGATTGCGCCATGGGGCAGATTGCTTAAATCTTCACAGTTCTGGTCACTTGGTTTGCAGTTTATGATTACAGATTACATTATGTATGTATTTTTGGCTTGGCTGCCGATGTATTTAATGGAAGTTCATGGTTTTTCTCTTTCTAAGATGGGCTTATGGGCTGCTGCTCCCTGGCTTTCTTTGATGGCTGTTGTATCGTGCTGCGGCTATCTTTCTGATAAAGCTATTGCAGCAGGTGCTTCACAGAATTTTGTTAAAACTTCTACCGGAGCTGTTGGCATTTTGTTGTGTGCCTGCACATTATTTATTGCAACTAAAACTGCAGACCCGATGATGAATGTATTTTGGCTTTCTGTTGCATTGGGGTCTCTCGGTTTAACAATGAGCGCTTCATGGTCCAGCGTTATTTCTATGGGCGGACAGTTTGCCGGTTCTGTTTCAGGATGGATGAATTTTTGGGGTAACATAGGCGGCGTTTTAGCGCCGAGCGTTACTGCCTGGGTAGCAACTACCTACGGTTGGCAGGCTGCTTTGGTTGTTACAGCGGTTTCCGGCATTGCCGGTGCTGTTTTGTGGCTGTTTGTAAAACCGGATAAAGCTATTGTTTAAAATTTTATAAATAGTTAAGAGAGCATATCTAATGATATGCTCTCTTTTTCTATGCGCCTATTTCTTTACGCAAGTATTCTAAAAATTTTTGTGATGCTTTAGAGAAAATTTGGTATTTTTTCCAAACAATGTTTAAATTTACCCGCAGTTCTGGTTTTAACGGACGGAAACAAAGTTCACTGTCAAAGCCGGTATTGGCAAGTTTATCTAACGTAAGTGTATAACCAAAACCTTCTCTTGTCATAATGGCTGCATTATAAATAAGGTTATAAGTGGCAACAATATTTAACTTGCCTGTATGTTTCTGTCCCCAATCATCAATTTCTTCGTGTACCAGAGCCTGGCGGGACATTATAAGCGGAAGTCCTGCTAAATCCTGCGGTGTAATAAAATCTTTTGCTGCCAATGGGTCTGTTTTTAACATAACCAACCCCCATGTATCATGTGCAGGAAGTTTTAAATAATCATATTTTTCTATGCTGTTGGAAGTAATTAAAATACCAAAATCAAGGAGCCCTTTTTCCATACGTTCCGATACGTCTTCAGCGTTGCCGCTGTATAAGTGAAAATGGATATCAGGGTAATCCTGTCGGACTTTTACTGCTGTTTTGGCTATAATCTGCATGGCATCGCTTTCGCCGCAGCCTATATAAACATCGCCGGTAATATTTTCGTCATTTGCCAAAAATTCAGCTTCAGTTTTATCTGCAAGTTCAATAATTTCTTCAGCACGTTTACGCAGGCGCATGCCATCTTCCGTCAGCATTATTTTTCGGTTGCGTTTGCCGCGTATTAAAAGTTGTTTGCCGAGTTCTTTTTCCAAATCCATTAATTGTCGTGAAAGTGTAGGTTGTGTTATGCAGAGAAAATCAGCCGCATCAGAAATACTTTGTTCTCGGGCAACAGCAAGAAAATAGCGAAGTACCCTTAATTCCATATAAACACCTCCAGAAAAGATTATAAGTAAATATTGTATGCCCGTCAAGCATAAAGCGCAATTCAATATAGGTATTTGATGATATAAAAAGAAGAAGCTATACTAATCACTAAGGGAGGCGGGTGCTTTGGATTGCAAAAATAAGGCTGTATTAGAGAAGGTTTTAAAGGATTGCGGCTGTACGCAAAAAGTAATTAACGAATGCCTTATGATAAATGCTGGAAGCAGTGAAGAAAAACTTTTACCATTTTTACAGCAGCAGCGTTACCGCCTTTTGCAAAAAATACATGAGGAACAACAAAAACTTGATATTTTGGATTATGTAATTTTTAAGATTAAGCAGGGAGGGCTTAAGAATGTCTAAAAACGTATTGGTAATTTCAACAAGTTTAAGAAACGGCAGTAATTCTGATATTTTAGCGGATGAATTTATGCGTGGGGCTTTGGATGCAGGCAATAAAGCTGAAAAAATCAACTTGCGGGAAAAGAAGATAAATTTTTGCATTGGCTGCCTTGCCTGCCAGAAAACAGGGCATTGTGTACTTAATGACGATATGGCTGAATTTTTGCCAAAAATGCAGCAGGCAGATGTGATTTGTTTTGCTTCACCTGTATATTTTTATGATATGTGTGGGCAGCTTAAAACTTTTTTAGATCGTACAAATCCTTTGTTTCCTTCAGAGTATAAATTTAGGGATATTTACTTTTTGCTTACAGCCGCAGATACAGAAGAAAGTGCTGCCGAAGGGCCGGTTAAAGGTTTGCAGGGCTGGATAGATTGTTTTGAAAAAGCTGCTTTAAAAGGTGTGGTATGCGGTTTAGGTGCTGAAAAACCCGGCGATGCAAAAAGTTTGCTGGCAATGGCAGAAGCTTATGAATTAGGAAAAAATGTATAAAATAAAAATTTTAAATTTGGCATTGGCTGTACTTATGGCATTTTGTGCTGTTGGCTGCGTAAATGCTGAGCAGCCTGATAAAAGTAAAAATATAGTGCAAAACGAAGAGAAGGTTACAGTAAAAATGCAGAAATTAAAAATAAGAATTAACGGGCAGCAGTTTACAGCCGAACTTTATGATAACCCAACTGTACACAATTTTATTGGCAGGCTGCCGCTGACTTTGAATATGAAAGATTTGCATGGCAATGAAAAGTATTGTTATCTTGATGATGCGCTGCCATGTAAAAATAAACGAGTAGGCAGGATAAATGCTGGAGATATTATGCTTTTTGGCAGTGATTGCCTGGTGGTGTTTTATAAAAGCTTTAATACATCGTACAGCTATACACCGTTTGGCAAAATAGAAAATGCTAATGCTTTGGAAAAAGTTTTAGGGCATGGCAATGTGCAAATGGAATTTAGCTTATAATGGGGGCATTCAATTGGATATTTTTAAAAATGAAACTTTTGATGAAGAACGCGCTTTATATGGCGTGCATAATGTGCAGGTAATAAATTGTGAGTTTGCTGGACTTGCTGATGGTGAATCTGCACTAAAAGAGTGCAGAAATATAGATATTGATAACTGTCGCTTTTTACTGCGCTATCCGCTTTGGCATGTAAACGGCGGCAGCTTGAAAAACAGTATAATGACTGAAACATGCCGTGCAGCAATGTGGTATGATAAAAATTTTACTGTTGAAGATACAGAAATTGGCGGCATTAAAGCACTGCGTGAATGTGATAACAGCGTATTAAAAAATTGCAATATAAGTTCAGAAGAATTTGGCTGGTTTTGCCGCGGCATAAAAATAGAAAATTGCAAATTGAAATCTGTATATCCTTTTATGCAAAGCCGTGACTTAGAAATAAACGGTTTGAATATGCAGGCAAAATATAGTTTTCAATATGTGGAAAATGTAATTATCAAAAATTCAGTGCTTGATACCAAAGATGCTTTTTGGCACAGTAAAAACGTAACAGTTATGGATAGTGTCATTAAAGGCGAATATTTAGCATGGTATTCTGAGAACCTGCATCTCATCCGCTGCAAAATTATCGGCACGCAGCCTTTATGTTATGCAAAAGGGTTGGTTTTGGAAGATTGCACAACCGAAGGCTGTGATTTGGCGTTTGAATATAGTGATGTTGAAGCAGTAATTAAAGGCAGTATAGTTAGCGTTAAAAATCCGCGCAGCGGTTATATACATGCTAATGAGATTGGCGAAATTATTTTGGATGAACACCGTATAAAAGACGGTACTTGCCAAATTAGAACTATAAAGTAGACATAAAACAGAATGTAGCCTTATTCTGACCGGTGTGTTATAATTATCCGCAAAAGATAGTTATGGTAAACGGTACTAAAGACAGCACCGGTACAGGCGAGGGGTGAAATTATGTTTGAACTTGTGCAGGTTTCAGACCGCAGTTATTATATTGAAAGCCCGGCTAAAATAGGGCTTGTAAAATTAAACGATAAAGATGTTTGCTTGATTGACAGCGGCAATGATAAAGATGCAGGGCGTAAAGTACGGCAGATTTTGGATGCCAACGGCTGGCATTTAACGGCAATTTACAATACTCATGCCAATGCAGACCATATAGGCGGTAATAGATATTTGCAGGGGCAGACAGGATGCAGGGTTTATGCACCGGAAATTGACTGTGAATTTACAAGGCATCCTGTTTTAGAGCCATCGTTTTTGTATGGCGGGTATCCATGCAAAGACCTCAGGCACAAGTTCCTTATGGCACAGGAAAGCAGTGCCGAATATTTAACGGAAGAAGTTTTGCCGGCTGGTTTTGAACTTATTAAATTACCGGGACATTTTTTTAATATGGTTGGGTTCAGAACTCCGGATGATGTAGTGTTCCTTGCAGATTGCCTTTCAAGCAGGGAAATTTTAGATAAATATCAAATTGGTTTTATCTATGATGTTGATGCTTATTTAAAGACGCTGGAAATGGTGAAAACGCTTAAAGCAAAAATGTTTGTGCCTGCACATGCAGCAGCAACAACAGATATTGCCGGACTTGCACAGTATAATATTGATAAGGTGCATGAAGTTGCCGGCAAAATTTTGGAATTATGTGCAGAACCATGTTTCTTTGAAAATATTCTGCAAAAATTATTTACTGAATACGGTCTTATGATGAATTTTGAGCAGTATGTTCTTGTTGGCAGCACTGTTCGCTCCTATCTTTCATGGTTGAAAGATTCAGGAAAAGTAAACGTTAAATTTGATAATAATATGTTGCTTTGGCAGCGGGTATAAGTTAAAACATTTAAAACAGATTGATTGCAAAATAAAAAAACGGCAGCATTTTTGCTGCCGCTTTTTTATTTTTTACAGAGGTAGAATCTCATCTGCTAATTCTTTTAATGTTTTATTGTTCAGGTTAGCGAAAAAGTATTCACGTTTAGGATGCAGTCCAAGTGATTTGCTAACGGCAAGATTATATTGGGCGCCTTTTTCAAAATCCGTGCTGATATAGCTTGTTTGTGTTTTGACTTCATCAAAAATATCCTGGCCTTTAGCTGTATTTATCAATACCAGTGTTGTACCTTTATCGTCATCAAATTCAGGGAATTGTTTATTAATGCCCCAGTAATCTGCAATGGTAATATCAGCCAGGCTGCGTTTGTTGTTAAAGGCACAATCTGCGCAGCTTGGACGGATGCTGACATTGTTTAAAAATAAACGCATATAAGGTTCACGGCGCTTGCTGTCTGCAATACGGTTATTTTCAGTGCGGAAAACGGTTTCACCGCGCAGCCAGCCTTTTTCTTTATTGCGGAATTCCACGCTGGTTACAGGTTCTCCGGCACAGGCAGCTAATTGCTGTAAATATTTATTATATACTTTTGCGCTTGGAACACCATGGCAAACAACATCTACTGTAAATAAATTTTCGTAATCTTTCATTAAAAAGCCTTTCAGTCCGGCTATCTGGCAGGGAGTGCCGCTGAAAAGCACTTTACTGCCGTTTGCAAGCAGGGTGCGTACCTGTTTAAAAATGCCGTTCATATTGCTTTGTACATATTTGCTGCCGCGCAGCCTGCCAAGTTGTTGTGTGTTGTCAACGCCCATGTGGCAAACCTGCAAATTTTCATCAAAGCCGGCGCCAAACACTGTACCGCCGCTGTTTAAAATATGATTGGCAAACAGCGTAAACATACCGCCGCTGGAACTTTCAAAACGGATGTCATCATTAATATTTTTACTTCCGTAAACATTTAATATTTCATGCTGCTGCGGTTTGTTCAAAAGCGGGCAAACACGTTCGCAAAGACCGCAGTTAATACATTTGGAAGCATCAATGTGCGGATAGCAGAAGCCTTCTTCATCTGGCTGCATATCAATGCAGTTTTTGGGGCATACAGATGCGCAGGCGGTGCAGCCGCAGCAATCATGTTTTGACATTAGTTTTAACATGGTAACACCTTCTTCTTTATTAAAAATTTTGTAAAAAGAAATTAACAAAAGTTTTGGCAACGGTGGAAAGGGGCCTGCCTTTAACTACTGAAAACGTTTTTTCTACAAAAAGCCTTTCATCTTCAATTTGTTTTGGCACGAGGCATTCATCAAATAATTCATATTTTTCGGCTGGCACAATAGCCACGCCAATATTTTGTGTCGCCCAGGCAATTGTTGAAAGTTTGGTTGTGTTAATGCTTAAAACCTGTGGCAGCAGGCGGGAATCGTTGCAGGGATTTAAAAATAGAGTGCTGCATCCGCGTGACAGGCATAGTGGAACATCTTCCAAATCATCAAGCAAAATATGTGGTTTTGTGCCGTTAAGGTAAGGGCTGTCTTTATGAAAAAGGGCAATTAAACGGTCACGTTTGCGGTAAATTGTCTCAAAACGGTTAACCTGCAATAGCGGTGCGTTAGCAATGCCGATTTCTGTTTTGCCGTCTAAAAGCTGCTGGGTTTGTTCATCAATCGGCACTTCATACAGTTCATAGTTTATTTGCGGATATTGGCGTGAGAATTTACTAAGATAGTTTTTTATAAAGGAAATAGACATCGATGGCGACAGGCTGAGCCTTAATGTGCCGGAAAAACCTCCTGCGCAGTCGGCAATTTCCTTAATAATGTTATCTTCGGTAGAGCAGATGTATTTTGCCTTATTGTACAAAATGCAGCCTGCTTCGGTAAGTTCTACGGTATGACCGCCGCGTTTCAGGTTTAACAGCGGCGTACCGAATTTTTTTCTGCATAATTTTTAACTGGTTGCTGAGTGCAGGTTGCGCTACTGCTACACGTTTGGCTGCGGCTGATATGCTGCCTGCTTCGACAATGGCAATAAAATTGCGGTAATATTCTATGTTCATGGCTGCTCCTTAAAAATTTTGTTGCTAAACTGATTATACTATAAAAAGTGAAATATATAAAGTTATAGCTAAAACAGCTAAGTTATATCAAAAATAGTTATATGTTTGAAGGTATATGCAGCAAATTAATGCAGTAATTTTGAATAAAAGGACAAATTTTTTGAAAAAACAATAAAACATATAATAAAAATTTATTTTTAATGCAATAAAACGGTATTTTACATTATATGTTTTTGCACTTAAACTATAAGTAAGATATGTATGAATAGCAGCTATGCTTATTTTATATTTTTGATAATTTTATTATTACAATAAATGAAAGAAGGGAGCAATATGTTAGGTTCGGACAGGCTTCGCAGCCCGGCATTATTTGAAAAAATAGTTTCACCGGAGCAGGCGGCAGCACTAATTGAAGATGGCATGAATGTCGGTGTTGGCGGTTTTACGCCTTCGGGTTATCCCAAAAAAACAACTATGGCATTGGCAAAAGCCATAAAAAACGGTAAAAAATGCCGTATTAATATTTGGAGCGGCGCTTCGGTCGGACCTGAAATTGAAGAAGAACTGGCAGCGGTGGATGGTGTAAAAAGCCGTATGCCATATTATGCCGCATCAAATAAATCTATGAAGGCAGGCATTAACAGCGGACAGATTGATTACATTGATTTGCATTTAAGCCATTTTGCCCAACAGGTAGATTATGGTTTCTACGGTGATGTTGACGTTGCTATTGTTGAAGCCGCAGCAATTAATGCCGACGGCAGTATAGTGCTTGGACCGGGTGTCGGCAATATACCTATGTTTGTGAAACATGCCAAAAAAGTAATTGTTGAAGTAAATACCACAATTCCGCTTACAATGGAAGGCATGCACGATATTTACATTTGCCGTAAACCTCCTGCAAGAAGGGAAATACCAATTTATAATGTCGGCGACCGCATTGGTTCACCGTATTTGGAATGTGGGCTGGAGCGCATTGCCTGCATTGTCGAATCGGATATAGTTGACCATGTGCGCAACCTGCATGAGCCTGATGCGGACAGCATAAAAATAGCGGAGTTTCTTGTTGAATTTTTGGAAAACGAGCAAAAACACGGACGGCTGCCGCAGGAGATGCTGCCGATACAATCAGGTGTAGGCAGCATTGCCAACGCTGTTTTAATGGGTCTCAGCAAATCAAAATATGAAAATTTAAAAATGTATTCTGAAATTTTGCAGGATGCGGTTTTCAGCCTGATAAAAATGGGCAAAGTATCTCAGGCATCTGGCTGTGCGTTTACGCCCTCGCCCAATGTGTGGAAAATGTACAACGAAAATCCTGATTTATACCGCAAAAGCATTGTACTGCGCCCGCTTGATATCAGCAATAACCCGGAAGTTATCCGCCGATTGGGCGTAATTTCCATCAATACTCCTTTGGAATTTGATATATACGGACAGGCAAACTCAACTCATGTAATGGGTTCGCAAATGATGAATGGCATTGGCGGCAGCGGCGATTATATGCGTAACGGTTATCTTACAATTTTCTGTACGCCTTCAGTAGCAAAGGGCGGCAGCATTTCAAGCGTAGTGCCAATGGTAACGCATGCCGACCATACAGAGCATGATACAATGGTATTTATTACCGAGCAGGGTTTGGCGGATATACGCGGGCTGTCGCCGGTAAAACGTGCGAAACTGATTATAGAAAAGTGCGCACATCCTGATTATAAGGCGCAGCTTTTTGAATATTTGCAGCAGGCTCAAAGAAAAAACGCACATATGCCTGTAGATTTAACGCATGCGTTTGATATGCAGGCACATTATGAAAAATACGGAACGATGAAAAAATAAGGAGGATTATCATGGATAAAGAAAAATTACAGCAGGGTTTGGCAGATTATGAGGCTAAAGTTGCAAAAGCAACGGCAAAATTCCCGGAACGCAGGGAGTTTGCGGCACAGCGTTTATATACGCCGCTTGATACGGAAGATTTTGATTATGGCGAAAAACTTGGCTTCCCGGGGCAGTATCCTTTTACCCGCGGCGTACAGCCTACTATGTACCGCGGACGTTTATGGACAATGCGCGCTTATGCCGGTTTTGCAACGGCCGAAGAAACCAATGCCCGTTATAAATATCTTTTGCAGGCAGGTCAGACAGGACTTTCCGTGGCTATGGATTTGCCGACGCAGATTGGTCTTGACAGTGACCATGAATTGAGCCATGGCGAAGTCGGAAAAGTAGGCGTTGCTATTGATTCTCTTGCAGATATGGAGGCTTTGTTTGACGGCATTCCGCTTGATAAGGTAAGCACCTCCATGACGATAAACGGACCGGCAGCAGTACTGCTTGCCATGTATGTTGCCGTTGCTGAAAAACAGGGCGTAGCGCCGGAAGCATTAAAAGGCACAATTCAAAATGATATTTTAAAAGAATATATTGCGCGCGGAACTTATATTTTCCCTCCGCGTCCATCCATGCGTTTAATTACCGATACTTTTGAATATTGCTCTAAAAACATTCCTAAATGGAACACTATCAGTGTCGGTGCATACCATATCCGTGAAGCCGGTGCTTCCGAAGTTCAGGAAATAGCCTTTGCGTTCGCTAACGCTATGGCGTATATTGATGCAGCCATTAAAGCAGGACAGAAAGTTGATGACTTTGCTCCCGGCATTAGCTGGATTTTTACGGCCGGGCTTGATTTCTTCAGCGAAGCAGCTAAATTCCGTGCAGCACGCCGTTTGTGGGCGCGTATTATGAAAGAACGCTATGGTGCGTCAGTGCCGAAAGCGCAAATGCTGCGTGTACATGTACATACGGCAGGCAGCGTTTTAACAGCACAGCAGCCGCTTAACAATGTGGTGCGCATTACCTGGCAGGCTCTTAGTGCCGTACTTGGCGGCATTCAGTCTATGGCATGCTGCGCTTATGATGAAGCTATTGCTTTGCCTACGGAAGAGAGTGCAACACTTGCACTGCGCACTCAGCAGCTTTTGGCTTATGAAAGCGGCGTAACCGATACTATTGACCCGCTGGCAGGTTCGTACTATGTTGAAAGCCTGACCGATAAAATTGAAAAAGAAGCCTATGAATATATTGCTAAAATAGATAAAATGGGCGGTGCCGTAGCTGCTATTGAACAAGGGTATATGCAGCAGGAAATGGCTGCGCATGCTTTTGAATATCAGCGCGAAGTTGAAAATGGCAAACGTGCCGTTATCGGCGTAAATAAATTTACTGATTCTAAAGCACTGGCCGAGCAGGAAGTTCTTACTGCAGATTTAAGCGTTGGTGAACGCCAGGTTGCACGTTTACATAAAATGAAAGAAGGCCGTGACAATAAAGCTGTGCAGGAAGCGCTTGCCAAACTGCGCGAAGCAGCCAAAGGCACAGAAAACCTGATGCCTTACCTTATTGATGCTGTTAAAACATATGCGACATTAGGCGAAATTTGCGGTGTGCTGCGTGAAGAATTCGGCGAATATAAACAAAGCGGCAGCATGTTTTAAAATAAGGCGGGTGAATGGTTTATGAACGAAACAGCACAGCTTGCAAAATTTACCGCAGCAATGAATTATGAAAAATTGCCACAACAGGCAATAGATGTTGCCAAACAGTGTATTTTAGACTGGCTTGGCGTGGCTTTGCGCGGAGCACATGAAGAACCGGCAAAAATTTTACGCGGCGTTGCTCTTAAAATGTGCGGCAAAGGAGAGGCAACCGTTTTTGACGGCGGCAGCCTGCGCATTGACCCATGCAATGCAGCTCTTGTTAATGGCGCCGCATCGCATACGCTTGACTTTGATGATTTGCATAACCCTTCCATTATTCACCTGGCAACAGTGGTTGTACCGGCAGCAATTGCAGTAGCGGAAGCCGAACATAAAAGCGGCAAAGATTTATTAACAGCAGTATGCGCCGGTTATGAAGCCGGTGCACGTGCAGGTGAAGCGATTATACCGGAATCATATTTTTACTGGCATACTACCGGTACGGCAGGTATTTTTGGCAGCGCGGCGACAGCAGCATCGTTATTGGGGCTTGATGAAGGTAAAACGCTGATGTGTCTTGGCAGCGCCGGTACACAGGCCGCAGGCTTATGGGAATTTTTAAAAGAAGGTGCCATGAGCAAAGCTTTACATTCTGCTAAAGCGGCCAGCGCAGGCGTATTTTCCGCATATTTGGCTCAAAACGGCTTTACGGCCGCAAGCCATATTTTGGAAGGAGAAAAAGGTTTTTGCCGTGCGCTTGCCAATGAGCCGCATCTGCAAAAAATTACAGAAAACCTTATTTATGAAGATTTAAAAATTCAGCATAATTCGTTTAAACCTTATGCCTGCTGCAAGCATGCACATGCAGCAGTTTATGGTGCGCAGGTTTTGCGTAAGCGCTATGGCATTGAACCGCAGAATATTGCCGAAGTGGAATTGAAAGTCAATAATATTACGGATTTTCTTATTAATAATCCTAATCCTCAGAACGTATACGGCTGTAAGTTCAGTATTCAGTACTGTACTGCGGCAGCATTGGTTTACGGACGTGCAGGTGTTGATGAATTCAGCGCTCAGGCGCGTAACAGTACGGTTATGCAGGAAGTCATGGCTAAAATTAAAGTAACAAAAGATGCTGAGCAGGAAGCTGTTAATAAGGAAAATCCGGATAAACTGGCATCTAAAATAATAATTACATTAAATAACGCTGAGCAATATGCAATGCAGGTTGATTACCCTAAAGGCGACCCCGAAAACCCGATGACATGGGAAGACAGCAAGGATAAATTTACTGCGCTTACGGTTCCTGTTTGCGGGAAAGAAAAAGCCGAAGCAATATGTGCATTGGTAAAAGATATTGAAAATGCTGCTGATATAGCGGAAGCATTTAAGAAAATTTTTTGATTAGAAAAATAAAATAACAGTCTGCTGTAAAAATAAAGCAGGCTGTTATTTTTATTTTGTAAAATTTCTATTATCTTTAATATAATAAAGTTTATCTTAAATATTAAAAAACAAAAAATTTTTATGCAAATTGCGTTATTTTGCATAAAATATAAAATTTTGGTGGCTAAACGGCAAAAAATAGTGTATAATATTTATACAGTTAAAATACAGTACAGATTTGTGACG
>ERZ779889.3025-NODE-3025-length-12830-cov-4.487123_pt1 | contig 12830 bp, 10 predicted proteins | sample MGYA00511030_ERZ779889 | MGnify/ENA primary metagenome ERZ779889 (study PRJEB29588, sample SAMEA2160616) | human gut metagenome | biome: human gut; feature: human-associated habitat; material: faeces | place: Denmark | collected 2008/2010 ...
CTTATAATCGTTTTGGTGTTGCTAAATATAAATATCGTATGCGATATCCCAAGGGCGAATTGCCGTTTGGCGTGACAGATTTTCTTTAATCAACGCAATTGGGCACATCTATTGCATATAATTTTATTGACATTTTATTGCTGTCGTGTTACAATACAATATAGTATTAAAATTTATATTACACGAGAATTACTTGATTTTGGACATTGTTTAGAATTATGTAAAAGAAGGGCGGATGCGGATGCATAGCTGTTTAATAGTTGGACAACATAGCGCATTTACGAACTTTTTAATAGATAAATTTACAAAAGAAGATTGGCGTGTTTGCACTCTTTCTGAATCAGGTTCTGCTCCTCAAAAGGTGTTCCAGCATTATACGTATAGTTATTTTTCAGAAGACTTATCAAGAGCATTTGAAAGCTGTCGGCCAAACGTAGTTATTTATACTGGTGCTTACGATAATGCATACCGTGGTGTATATCATAAAAGTGCTTTAAAACAAAGATATGTCGCCAATGTGAGTAATCTTTTGATGTGTTCCAGCAAAAGCGGTGTGAAACATTTTGTATACATTTCATCGGAACAGGTATTTGATAAGTCTAGTATTGTTGATATCACCGAGGATATGGTGCCCCATCCAGAAACTGAACATGGTATTATTCTTCGACAAGGTGAAATGCTTGCGCTTGAATATAATAGCACTGCAACCATGGAGGCTACAGTTGTTCGGCTTTGCAACTTATATTATATGCCAAACGAAGCTGTTGACTGTATAGATGTCGTAACATCAAAATGCTTAGCTGCTGCTAAGGGCGATGAAATTACTATTGACTCAAAATATTCTTACTCTGTTCTTAATAGTGGAGATGCAGTTGAGGCATTATATAAGCTTGTAAGCAGTGAGGAAAGACTGCATAGTCTTTACCATATAGCCTCAAAATATATCCTCAATGATAACGAACTGGTAAAAGTTATTCAAACTGCGTTTGTTCGTAAACTCAGCATAAACGATGTCACATTAGGTGTTTCATCAAGGCGTGTGTTGAGTAGTGAACTTTTTAGCAACGAGTTTGGATTTAACGCTAGAGTTGATTACCAACAAGCAATTACTGAAATAGTGCGAACTATTCAATCTTCACTTAGTAAGTTCTTATGTAACGGTAATAACCCATCTGTGAATGAAAATAAGCATACGTTTTTAAAAACTCTTTTTGTTGTTGCAGAGGTGTTTTTGATTGTTATAATATGTTTTTTCCTCACTTCACTTTTTAAGTATAATGATGCATTATCATCGATAGATCTTTATTTATTGTGTACTTTACTTTTTAGCGCATATTATGGAAGCAAGATGGGTGTATTGTCAGCTTCACTTTGCACTCTAGTTAGATTTTTGACCGAAACATACAATCGTACAGGACTTGCTGTTCTTATGGACATGAAAGTTTATATATGGATAGCGCAGATTTTTATTGTCGCTCTTGCTGTCGGTTATGTCAGAGATACACTCATGCAAACAAAGCGCGACATTAAGTTGGAAACTGATTATTTGAATGACAGACTTGAAAATATCAACAGCATAAACGATAGCAATGTAAAAATAAAAGATTTTTTTGAAGAACGAGTTGTTGATAGTAATGAAAGCGTAGGATATATTTATAATATTATTCAAATTCTTGATAATGCCAAGCAAAACGAAGTTTTATTTGAAGCCACTCGTATACTTATTCAGATGTTAGAAACTGAGAGCGTTTCAATATACCAAGTCTTAAATAATGGATATCTACGAATCGTTTCTTCAACCAACGAGCGTTCACGTTCTCTTGGAAAGTCCATTAGAAAGGACAGCTTGCCTATAGTTTTTGATCAGCTAGAAACTAAAAAATCCTATGTTAATCGTTTGCTCGATTCTGATTTACCTGATATGATAGGCTGCTTAGTTGATGTTGATGATAATATATCTTTTATAGTAATGCTATGGGATGTTAAATATGATCATATGACTTTATATTATTTGAATCTTCTTCAAGTAATATGTAAACTAATAAGTAATGCAGTTGCACGATCTGTCGAATTTTTGGAAGTTACTAAAAATTCAAGACTTATTGAAAACACTAATATATTAAACGAAAATGCATTCAACGAATTGCTTGATTTATACAAAAAAGCGAGTGATAACCACCTGACAGAGTACTGTCTTATTAATGTTGATACCAATGGCCGTAGCCCATTACAGATGAATGACACAGTTAAAGATGCTATTAGGTTCACAGACAGTATGGGTATGCACGGCGAAGAAACATTACAGATTCTTTTAACAAATACAAATGTTTTTGATTCAAGAATAGTAATTAAAAGGCTAAAAGATAAAGGTCTTGATGCTTCTGTTGCATTATGAAACGAAAGGCGATGATTTCATTGTGAAGAAGAGCATTGTTATTATTGTGTCTCTTTTGATTATAAATTTAATTATCGCTTTGGTTTTCATTATTGCCGGCATTTTTATGCCGAAAGGAAAAAAAGCTTCAGCAATTCTGTTAGGGATATTTTATATTGTTTGTCCGATTGTTGGACCTTCATGCTATTTTATCTATTGGTTGCTTCTGGTTGTTTTCTATACAAGTAAATTTGATTCTGAGTCACTTACATTTTCGACTGATCGTACTGAATCTGTCCTTGCTTCCGACGAGCATACAGAATTGAATTATATATCAATTCAGGATGCTCTTGTTATGAATGATACTTCGTCGTTAAGACGACTATTACTGAATGTTCTCAAGGAACGTTCAGTAATTCAGGCTCCAAGTATAACAAAGGCTATCTCAAGTAGCGATGCTGAATCATCCCATTATGCTGCAACTGCCGTAACAAATTATCTTTCAGAATTTCAATCTGTTGTACAGACTAAGTTGTACCGCATAAAACAGATGCCTAATAATGTTCCTACGATAATTGACGCTATCAATTATATACTTCCAGTGCTTCAGGCGAATATCATGGATGATATTGAGCAAAGATCATATGTTTATATACTCGATGACATGATGGATGATATGTATCAGAACAATAAGTGGCATTTAAGTTCTAAAAATTATTTAGATATAACAGATCTTTTACTTAATATAAAAGATTACAGTAGGGCAAGAACATGGGTAAATCGTGCTAATGAATGCCGTAGCGGTGAGTTGAATACATATAAATGCTCTATACATTTATTTTACACTATCCAAAGTAGAGATGAACTATTTGCCGTAGTAGATGATATTAAAAAGTCAAATATAGTTATTGATAAAGAAATGCTAGACTTTATACGTATACTGAGTTAGGAGGTATATTATGTATATATCTAAGCGAGTATTTTTAACTATCATCACTTTGTTTATCGTGATTTTTTTCTTATTTATGTCTCTAACTATATATGGAAACATTCTTGCAGATGATGACTTTATAAATGAACACGCTTCGCAGGAAGTTGTTGATACTCTATCTGATGCATTGAATTCTGAAGGTATTAATATAGATTCATCAAGTTCTTTGTTGGAATCAGTTATTCAAGATGATGTGATATCTTCTAAGCCTCGTAATGTTGCATTAATATTAACAGCAGACAATGGAATAACACTGGAAACTGTTAAAACGTGGTGCAGTTTATATAAGTACAGATACGAAATTTTTAACTACTGGCCCAAATCTTTTGAACTTAAAGAATTTGATATACTTATATGTAATAATATTCCAGAAACATCATATGATATAAAAAATTTCAATGATATTTGTGAGGCAGGAGCTGATATAATAATAACTCAATTATCAGATATTAAGCCTTTGAACGACAGTGTTATTCTTAGAGATTCCCTTGGAATTAGCAGAATTGTTGCTAACGAATATGAGATTGATGGCGTTCATCTATTTGGCGATTTTTACCTATGCGATGACAGACTTTACTATGATGATGATGACTATGGTGAAGAAGATGATATGCGTCTTAAGATTCCATATTTCATTCTAAGACCAGGATATGAAGTTTATGCGGTTGCAATATTAGACGATCAAGATGAGCTTAATATAGAAGATGAAGAAATGCCGCCGCTTTTATGGCGAACAGTTACTGGTAATTCAAATGTATTCGTTATTAACAGCGACGTTTTTTCTGACAATGCTCTTCTTGGCACTCTTACTGCTTTTATATCAAGAACATCTCGAACATTTGTGTATCCGGTAGCGAATGCTCAAACAAACTGTATTTTTAATTTTCCTTGGCTTATGGCGGAAAATAACGATTCGCTTTCTATGCTTTATGGTCACCGAGCTGATACTCTTTCTTGGAGCGTTTTGTGGCCAAGCGTTGTGCAAACCATCTATAATTATAATCAAACTGCCGATTTTTATGTTTCTGCCCAAACTGATTACAGTGCTGAAGCTCAAGATTCAAATGATATGGCTGGTTACGCCATAAAGCAGATAAGAAAGCTTTTGGGTACTATGGGATTATCTTTGAAGCAAACATCTGATCAACCGTTGGATGAAGTTTTAGAGTATAATAGTAAATTCTTTGATGAAATAGTTCCGAAATGGAGATTTTCCTCTGTTTATTGTGGCGACTTCGTTCCGCAGGAATTGGAACCATATCTTTCAGACGGCGATGGATTACTTGGAGGTGTTTCAATGGTTCTTTATGACAGAAAATATGGTGATCCGTTGATTTCATCACTTAAAAATAACGTTTTGCTTCTTGGGCTTACAAGCTATGGCTTCAGTCATGAGGCGGTTGATGATATTGAGCTTATATCCAATGAAACAGCTCTTGCTCTTGACTTACAGTATATTGATATGGACAGGGTACTTTATCCTACCAATGATAATGACTACTGGAACAATCTTAGTATTAAGTGGGCCTCTGCAGTGACTTATTACAATGACTTTGATGAGTTTGATTTTGTTCTTGCTGATGAGCTTGAGCAACGGATACGTAACCTAATCTCCTGCGATTATGATTATTTTGAAACGGAAAATCAGTTAAAAATTTGTATAAACAAACCAAGTAACAGCGAACCAAAATACTTTATCATTCGTATGTTTAATACTAAACCTGATAAGATTTCTGGTGGTAAGATTACAAAGCTATCTGATACAAGTTACCTTGTTGAGGCTTATGAGAACGAAATTATAATAACAGAAGAAAATTTGTTTAAGCTTGAAGCTCCATAATGTACATTTTATATCGATTGGTGGGAATTAAGTGGCTAAAAATAGAAGAATTAAAGTGTGTTTTATAGCCGAAGGCTGCTACCCATATGAAATAGGCGGGGTTTCGAGTTGGATACATAGCATTATCAATACTTTTCCGGATATTGATTTCTCGCTAATCGCCATAATAGCCAGTAGGGAAACGAGCGGAAAATTTAAATATAAGATTCCGGATAATTTAGTTTCAATTTATGAGGTTTATCTTAACGATTATGAATATGCAAGTGAAAACGCTAAGAAGTCTGAAAGAAAGTTTAAGCTTTCCAAAGATGAAATTAGTGCATTACATAGTCTTGTAAGCGGTGATGACGTAGATTGGGAATGTATATTCAATCTTTTTGCAAAGAAAAAGCCCTCTGTAGATAAGCTGCTTATGGGTAAGGATTTTCTTGACGTAATTATCGAGTTTTACAAGTCGAACTATCATTCATTGCCATTTACCGACTTTCTGTGGACTATGCGTTCCATATATCTGACATTGTTTTTATCCATGCGTGTTCCTATGGTAGATGCGGATATATATCATTGTGTTGCCACTGGTTATGCAGGAATAATTGGTCCAATGCAGAAGGTGCTTCACCCTGGTTCAAAACTGTTGATATCAGAGCATGGAATTTACACACGTGAACGCGAAGAAGAAATAATACGCGCAAAGTGGGTAAAGGGAATCTTTAAAGATATATGGATAAATCAGTTTAGAAAGATGAGCCTTTGTGCATATAACTATGCAGAGCTTGTCACATCGCTTTTTGAACACGCAAGGCAGTTACAAATTGAACTTGGTTGCCCAAAAGAAAAAACAGTCGTTACACCTAATGGAGTAAAAACGGAGAACTTTATCGATATACCTGGCAAAGATCCAAGCGATGACTACTTTAATATTGGTGCTATTCTTAGGGTAACCCCCATTAAAGATGTAAAAACTATGATAACTGCTTTTCACTATGCTCATCAAACTAATCCACATATTAAGCTATGGATAATGGGACCATCAGATGAAGATCCGGAGTACTTCAAGGAATGTCAGGAGCTTGTTAGCTCTCTTAATGCGTCAGATATAATTTTCACAGGAGTTATAAAAACGGTTGATTATATAGGCAAAATGGATGCATTGATTTTAACAAGTATAAGTGAAGGTCAACCATTGACAATTCTTGAAGGCTTTGCAGCCAGCAAGCCAAGCATTGCCACAAACGTTGGTAACTGTAGTGGACTTATTTATGGTGAATCCGATAATTTTGGATCAGCGGGCATAGTTGTTCCTGTTATGAGCATTCCTGATATAGTAAAAGCAATTCTAACTTTATCTGAGAACGAGAAACTATGCAAGCAAATGGGCGAGATTGGCAAGAAAAGAGTTTTTTCAAAGTATAAAATACAAGATATGAAGAACACATATGAAAAAATATACAACGAATTATCAAGTGGATGCGTTACTCCGTCGAAAGATAATCAAACTGCATTGGAAGAAAATGATGTAGAAATCGCTGATGTAGCAGGTGAGATGCAATCTTCATTTGATATACTTAAAGATCAATTGCTGAAATAGCACATTCTGAATTATTGTTTTGCTAGTTCCACTGCGAAAGTGAAGGTGAAAACATGGCAGGAATAGGTATAAAGCTTAATAAAATATATGGCAAACGTACTATTGTATCTTCGCTTTATGGTATAGGACTTAGTGTTATATATACAATCGCACCAATGCTGGTTATAATGGGCAGTCTGCTTTTGATGTATTTTCTTCTTGGATTTGATAGTGTTAACTATTATGATAGAGAGCTATTTTCCTGCACTGTTTTATATATATTTATTTTTTCACTTCTGTTTTCGTCTGCATTTAATTCGGTTTTGTCAAAATATATAGCTGATAGAAACTTTGAAAAGCAGTTTGCAGATATTCCACCATGTATATTTATTGGTATGTTGCTGAAACTTGGAATATCAACTATAATTTCTGTCCCGTTTTATCTTTGGGAGATATTTGTCGGAAAAGTTCCTGTTTATTATGTTTTTACGTCATATATGTGCTATATGTCGCTAACACTTGTTTTCGCCTTAATGCTTTACGGGGTAGTAATTAAACAGTTTTCTCGCATATCGCTCTTCTTTATTGTTGGCGCTATTACCTCTATTCTTATTAGTTGTTTTTTAAGATACGTTTTTTATATGGAGGTTACATACAGTATGCTGCTAGCATTAACCATTGGCTTTTGGCTAACAGCAGTTCTTGAACTTTTTATGGTTAAGCGCCGATTTTCGGAATCCAGCAACAGGTTTCGTCCTGTATTCAGATATTTAAAACAGTATTGGAGATTGGTTCTTTCTGATTTCCTTTATATTCTTGGCTTATTCTGTCACAATTTTGTATTTTGGACGGTTCCTTGGCGAATGGAAATAGCTAATACATATGTATGTAATCAGCCTTATGATATGGCAACTTGTTTAGGTATGTTTACAAATCTTTCTGCAACAGTTCTGTTTGTTTCAAAAGTTGAGATGCATTTCTTTAAGTTTTATCGACAATTCAATACAGCAATTGTCGGCGGCAGTTATGAGCAGATTGAGAAGAGCAGAAAAAGACTGTTTCAAAGTCTTGTTAAAGAATTAATGGATATGGTTTATATACAATTTGCAATATCAATAATTATTTTTCTATTAGCTGAAATTTTCCTTCCGATGTTTGGATTTGGAGGTATGACGTTAGAAATATATCCTCTTATGGCTGTTGGCTACTTTTTTTTTTTTCTCATGTATTCAAATATACTATTTTTGCAGTATTTCACTGACTACACAGGAACAGTTATAACAGGTTTGATTTTTTCAGGCATTGGAGCCATCGGCGCATACATTTCTACAAATCTTCCAGTTGCTTGGTATGGCAGCGGATTTACAGTAGCAGCATTACTTGCTTATGCATTTTCTTTTCTTCGAATGAAAAAAATGGAAAAGAATATATATGTTCATACGTTCTGTGTTGGCTCAATACTTCCTTATAAAAATGAAAAGATGCCTAATCAACAGGTTTACTGTAAAGATTATAATGTCAATCAAAAATAACATGAGAGGGGACTTGATTTATAATGACACTTGCTTTACAACTCTTTGGCATATTTTCTGGAATAGCGCTTATCATTTTTGCGTTAAGATCAATAGTTAAACGCATAATAACAGAACGGCAGAGTTTGTTCTGGCTATTCCTTGGTGTTATTGTTATTATATTTTGCTCATTCCCGTCACTTTGCTCTGTAATTGCTGAATTTTTCGGCGTTGTTTATGCTCCATCTATTATCTTTATGGTCGCTCTTATTTTGGCTGGTTTTGGACTGTTTTATTGTTTTCAGAAAATCGCAAAGCTTTCTGGACAAGTCCGAGATCTTGGAATAAATCTTACTATCGCTCAGGATAAGATAAAAGAGCTTGAAAATGAAGGTATAAAACATCATGAAAATATGGAAGGGGCGAATGCGTTAAAACCGCAGATAGATGAAAAAGATACTGTTCATAATTAATACGATGGGTAGAGCTGGTGCGGAAACCGCTCTCATTGAACTGCTGAGAAAGTTCACCGAATACAAAGGATATCAAATAGATCTTTTTGTAATGTTGCCACAAGGTGAGCTTTTTTCAAGAATTCCTGATGGAGTCAGAGTTCTTAATAAAAAAGTTAGCTATGAATCGGTTCTTTCATCCAAGGGCAGAGTTAAAACCATCGGATGCATAGCAAAAAAGTTCTTCTATAATCTTACCGGATTCAGACTTTTGGGCTATTTTTTCTCGAATTTTTACGAACAAATGAAGATGAAACGATTTCAACCTGATAAACTTTTATGGCGGCTTATTTCAGATGGTACACCGCCGCCAAACGAGCAGTATGATTTAGCAGTTGCGTATTTAGAAGGTGCATCAACATATTTTGCCGCTGACAAGGTTAGTGCAAAACATAAAGTTGCATTTATACATATAGACTATATCATGGCTGGATATACTCAAAAGCTTGATCGTGGTTGTTACGAAAGTATAGACAGAATATTTACAGTTTCTAAGGAGGTTGGAAGCCAATTTCTAAAAGTATATCCTCAATATGAAAATAAGATATCTATTTTTCATAATTTTCTTGATGTCGATGGTATACGCAAGAAGGCTGAATTAGGAAAAGCATTTGATGACGACTATACTGGTGTGCGCCTTGTGACGGTTGGCAGGCTTCATTATCAAAAGGGGTATGACATTGCAATAAAAGCATTGAAATTGATGGTGGATGCGGGTCGGAATATTAGATGGTATGTTCTCGGTGAAGGGCCTGAAAGGGCAACTCTCGAAAGGCAGATTTCAGATTGTGGCTTGAAAGAAAGATTTATTCTTTTAGGTGTAAAGGATAATCCGTATCCATATATAAAGCAAGCAGATATATATGTTCATGCAACAAGATTTGAGGGCAAAAGTATAGCAGTGGAAGAAGCTCAGATACTGGGTAAAGTAATAGTTGCCTCAGATTGTACCGGTAATACCGAACAAATAATACCAGAATATGATGGAATACTTCTTTCACTAAGTTCTGAACGTCTTGCTTCAGAAATATTGAGAGTGTTGGATGATGAGCAACTGCAAAAAAAGTTATCTGGAAATGTTTTGAAAAAGAACTTTTATCATGATGAGGATATGCAAAAACTGATTTCATTATTAGATTAGGAGGGCATCATATGAAGGATTATTTATTGATAATTCCTGCGTATAACGAAGAAAAAGCTATTGGTGGTGTGCTTTCGAGTATAATTGCGGGCGGATATCTTCAGTTGGTTGATGTCCTTGTTGTAAATGATGCATCATCTGATGATACAGCTGATGTTGTGAAGTCATTTGAGCAAGTGAATCTTGTTACCAATATATTTAATCTTGGTTATGGTTCTTCTCTTCAGACTGGCTATCGATACGCATTGCAACACAATTATAAATATATTCTTCAGATGGATGGCGATGGTCAGCACGATACTTGCAATATTCAGATTCTAATTGACGCTCTTAACAGTCCCGATGAGAATGGCGTTTATCCAGATATAGTTATAGGTTCAAGATTTTTACCAGGGAGCAAATCATTTGAGATATCGGGCTTAAAAAAGCTTTCAATATGTTTTTTCCGTATGCTTATTAAAGCTACTACTAAAACGCGAATACTTGATCCAACATCAGGGCTTCAAGGATTAAATAGAAAAGCATTTTCATATTATTCTGTATTTAGAAACTTTGATAATGATTATCCTGATGCAAATATGATAATTCAGATGCTTATGATGGGGTATAAGATTTCTGAAGTTCCATCGATTATGCATAAAAGAGTTACGGGAACAAGTATGCATTCTGGCTTGATTAAACCTTTATTATATATGCTTATGATGCCCCTTAATATATTTGCAGTATATATGCGGCAAATTAAAAGTAAGAAAGAAAAAAACAAACAAAAAGTTTCATCGGATAACAATAAAAAAGAGCAACAGAAGGTTGGCGTATGAATAGGCTATACAGGAAAGCAGAATGGGCTGAATTTCCACGTTCAGACAGAGGCGAATACATTAATAATCCATTTTGCGGATTTTATAGAATATATAGATTCGATATTTCTCAAGGCATTACGCATGAAGACTATCCCACTTCTATTGAGAACAGTCGTATAGCTACTAATCAGTCACTTGCTCTCGTTGAAATAAATCTTAAAGAATATAGTGATGTACCACTTTCTTCAAAAGCTATTATTAATGTTAAAAGAATATTTAGTCTTTTTAGTAATTTAAATATGCAAATGATTGTTCGTTTTTTATATGATTGGGACGGTGTATGTATTCAGACAGAGCCCAAAACGATTGAGTCAATTATAGAACATATGGAACAGCTTTCACCTATACTTAAAGAGTTTGCTGCTCACATATATATAATGCAAGGTTTATTTATCGGCAATTGGGGTGAGATGCATGGGGGAAAGTTTACAAACCAAAATTCAATTTATAGACTATATTCAGTTTTAAAAAAATGCGTAGATGATAATACTTATTTAGCAGTAAGATGTCCGGCTCTTTGGAGGATGATATTAAAGTCTTATGATCCTCCAACTGATTGGAATGATAAGGGACTTATTAAGCTCAGTCTTTATAACGATGGAATGATGGCTTCAAATACAGACTATGGTACTTATGGCAATGTTCATAAAGATGAGGCCAAATCACTAGATGATAAGCTTTATAGAGAGTATGAAATAAAATTCCAGAACAAGCTGTGTCAGTTTGTACCCAATGGCGGTGAAGTAGTTAACAATTGCACGTTTAACGACTTTAATGAAGCAGTTGAAACATTAAAAGCTACAAGGGTTTCATATTTAAATGGAGAATACGATGAGGATGTATTAAACAAATGGAAATCTGTTATATTAAGCGGCAATTGGGGATCTTGGAAAGGAAAAACAGGATATGATTTTATTGCCTGCCATATTGGCTATAGATATGTTATAAAATCTGTACAGGTATATGAGAATATACAAAGAAGTGGGTATTTGCATATTGATGTACAGCTTAATAACGTAGGTTATGCCTGCTGTTACCGCAAACTTAAAATATATTTTGCGATTTGGGGAGATAATAGCACAGTAAAAAAAGAGTCTGAGATAGCAGCTGATTCCCGTCTATGGCAGCCGAATTTACCTGTAAAGCTTTCGTGCGATATTGATGCCTCTTCTTTTCTGGTACAAAAAGTAAGAATTGGCATCAGAATTACCGATAATGCAAGCGGTGCAAATATACAGTTGGCTGATTCGTTCGTTCAAAAGGATAGTTCAGGTTATAATATGCTTGGTGTTTACACACCAAAGGAAGTGATAGATTAATGAATCCTGTAGTTAGCGTCATATTGTTTATTGGTGAAAGCAGTCGTAGCAATGTAATAGAATCAATAAACAGTTTGCTTGATCAAACTGTTAAACAACTCGAAATAATCGTTGTCAGTACTGGCTCTTTTGGATATGGCGTAAGTGTAGGACTGCAAGAAGATTATTCAAATAATCGCTCTATATCATTTGTTGATATTCCAGAAGATATTTATAGTGATAACTACCGCAACTATGTGCTTAGATATGTCCATTGTAAATATATATGCTTTATGAATGGCGGTGAGGTTTGGACTCCTGATAAGCTTAAACATCAAATTTGCATATTAGAGTCTGATGAGAGCATTTCTGCTGTTGTATGCAATGGTAGGTATACTTTAGCAGATAGTAAAAACGTTTTAGGAGGACTGTTTTTTGATTCACCGCATGAATGTCCTTCACAATGGATAATAAATTGTCCAGTTTATACGCCAGGTCAAGTGTTATATAAACATGATGCAATAGAAAAAATAAAAGGTTTTAGTAACACCTTTTATTATCTTAGTGATTTGGATGCTATATGTAGAATGAACTGTGAAAGTCATATATTTTTTGATGAACATAAAAGCATTAAAGGTTTTATAATAGATAACCCTAAAAGAAAAAGAAGCTTATTTTTAGAATGAATTGACCCCAAAAAGTTAGACAAAGTTATAAAAGAAAATTTATACAAAAC
>ERZ779889.3027-NODE-3027-length-12826-cov-2.796257_pt1 | contig 12826 bp, 10 predicted proteins | sample MGYA00511030_ERZ779889 | MGnify/ENA primary metagenome ERZ779889 (study PRJEB29588, sample SAMEA2160616) | human gut metagenome | biome: human gut; feature: human-associated habitat; material: faeces | place: Denmark | collected 2008/2010 ...
TAAGAGGGATGATAAAGCAAAGCAGGGCGGCTACCGTAAGAGCAGTAAAGAGGAAATGAGCCGTATCCGTTCCAAGAAAGATCCAAACAGAAAGGGTGCCTTTATTAAACCGGAACCGGTAAAACAGGAGCCGGAAGAAGATATTAAGCAGATTGTGATCCCAGAGACACTGACTATCCGTGCGTTGGCTGAAAAGATGAAAATGCCGGCAGCTGCTCTGGTAAAACAGTTGTTCCTGCGGGGCCAGATGGTATCTTTAAATCAGGATATCAGTTTTGAAGAGGCTGAGGAAATCGCATTAAGCTTTGATATTATAGCTGAAAAAGAAGAAAAGATCGACATGGTGGCAGAACTTCTGAAAGAGGAAGAAGAGGATGAATCCAAGATGAAGAAGCGCCCGCCGGTTGTCTGTGTAATGGGTCATGTAGACCATGGTAAAACATCTCTTCTGGATGCAATCCGCCAGTCGGATGTAACAGAGCATGAAGCAGGTGGTATCACACAGCATATCGGTGCTTATGTAGTTCGTATCAATGGTGAAAAGATCACATTCTTAGATACACCGGGACATGAGGCGTTTACATCTATGCGTATGCGCGGTGCCCAGTCTACAGATATAGCAGTACTGGTGGTTGCGGCTGATGATGGTGTTATGCCACAGACTGTAGAGGCAATCAACCATGCCAAAGCAGCCGGTGTTGAAATTATCGTGGCAGTGAATAAGATTGATAAAGAAGGCGCCAACATTGAAAGAGTAAAACAGGAATTGTCTGAGTATGAGCTGATTCCGGAAGACTGGGGCGGCAGCACCATTTTCTGTCCGGTATCTGCACACACAAAAGAAGGTATCGAAAACCTTCTGGAGATGATCGTTCTGACAGCAGAAGTGTTGGAATTGAAAGCCAATCCAAAGCGTCGTGCAAGAGGTATCGTAATCGAGGCCCGTCTGGACAAGGGAAGAGGTCCGGTGGCTACGGTACTGGTACAGAAAGGTACCTTAAATATTGGAGATCATATTGCTATCGGAACTGCCTACGGTAAAGTCCGTGCCATGTTAGACCATAGAGGTGAACGTGTAAAACAGGCTACCCCATCTACGCCGGTAGAGATCCTTGGTCTGAATGGAGTGCCGGATGCCGGTGAGGTATTTGTGGCAACAGACAGTGATAAAGAAGCAAAACAGATTTCACAGGCATACATTGACCAGAGTAAGGATAAATTATTAGAGGAGACAAGAGCCAAGAAAGTAACACTGGATGGTCTCTTCAGCCAGATCCAGGCAGGTAATGTAAAAGAACTGAACCTGATCATCAAAGCCGATGTACAGGGATCTGTAGAAGCAGTAAAACAGAGTCTTGTGAAACTCAGCAATGAAGAAGTGGCAGTCCGTGTGATCCATGGTGGTGTAGGTGCCATCAATGAGTCAGATGTAACTCTGGCCAGTGCATCCAATGCCATCATTATCGGATTTAACATCCGTCTTGATAATGCGGCCAAAGAAACAGCAGACCGCGAGAATGTAGATGTAAGACTTTACAGAGTAATCTATGATGCCATTGAGGACATTGAATCAGCTATGAAGGGAATGTTAGAGCCGATCTATGAGGAAAAAGTCATCGCTCATGTAGAAGTGCGCCAGACATTTAAAGCATCCGGCGTGGGAACAATTGCCGGTTCTTATGTACTGGATGGTAAAGTAGAGCGTGGCTGTCGTGCCCGTATCACCAGAGAAGGTGAGCAGATCTTTGAAGGCGATGTAGCCAGCTTGAAACGATTCAAAGATGATGTAAAAGAAGTGGCTGCCGGTTATGAATGTGGTCTTGTGTTCGCTGGATTTAATGATGTAATGGAAGGCGACCAGGTAGAATGTTACAAGATGGTCGAGGTTCCAAGATAGGAAACAGTTGAGGTAAGGACAATGAGAAAGAACAGTGTAAAAAATATACGGATCAACAGTGAGGTGCAGCGGGAAATGAGCAGCATCATCCGGGAAGATCTGAAAGATCCGCGTATCCATCCCATGACTTCGGTCATGGCGGTGGAGGTAACACCGGATCTCAAATTTGCCAAGATTTTTGTAAGTGTTCTTGGCAATGACGAAGAAAAAGAAAAAACAATGGAAGGCCTGAAAAAAAGTGCGTCTTTTGCCCGCCACCAGCTGGCAAAGCGCATGAATCTGCGCAATACGCCAGAACTTACTTTTGTTCTGGACACTTCCATTGAATATGGTGTGACTATGTCAAAGAAGATTGACGAGTTAAAAGAAAAAGAAGAGTCAAAACATAGAAATGAGGAAGAAGCATGAATGAATTGATGCAGGCTGTCAGCCAGGCTGAAACGATTGCCATAGGTGGTCATGTCCGTCCGGATGGAGACTGTATCGGATCCTGTATGGGGTTGTACAGTTATATTCAGGACAATTTTCCGGGGAAAAAAGTAACGGTGTATGTGGAGGAGATTCCATCTGCATTTGATTATCTGTCCAAGGAAGAGGCAATGACAGAACAGTGCGGGGCAGACCAGGTATATGATCTGTTTGTAGCACTGGACTGTGGTGACAAAGAGAGACTGGGGGAAGCGGCCGGAATTTTGGAAAAGGCGAAAGCTACTTATTGTGTAGATCATCATATTACCAATACTCATTTTTGTCAGAAAGAACAGGTAGAGGCAGACGCCAGTTCTACCAGCCAGATTTTGTACACGCTGATGGAAGATGAGAAGATTTCTTATGCCACAGCATGCTGTCTGTATACAGGCATTATCCATGACACAGGGGTGTTTAAACATTCCAACACATCCTGCCGTACCATGGAGATCGCCGGGGCTTTGATGAATAAAGGAATCCCATTTGGCAAGATTATCGATGGAAGTTTTTATATGAAAAGTTACAAACAGCTTCAGATCATGGGAAGATGCCTGATGGAAAGCATCCGCATGATGGATGGACGGTGTATTTTTTCCGTTGTAAAGAAAAATATCATGGACCTTTACGAGGCGGCACCATCGGATCTGGATGGTGTCATCGATGAACTCCGCACAACAGAAGGTGTGGAAGTGGCTATTTTGCTTAGTGAGAGGGCGCAGGGAGAGTTTAAAGTCAGCATGCGCTCTAACGATATTGTAGATGTGAGCCAGGTGTGCAAAGTGTATGGCGGCGGTGGACATATCCGTGCAGCCGGATGTTCTTTAAAAGGGACTGCTTTTGATGTGATCAACAGTTTGACTTTTCACATTGAAAAGCAGTTAGAATTGGCAAAGAGGCAGGCAGAATGAATGGAATCATAAATGTAAAAAAGGAAAAAGGATTTACCTCCCATGATGTGGTAGCAAAACTCCGGGGGATCCTGCATTTCAAGAAAATAGGCCATACAGGAACACTGGATCCGGATGCAACAGGTGTACTTCCGGTGTGTATAGGAAAGGCGACGAAAGTAGTTGACCTTTTGACTGAGAAGGATAAAACCTACATAGCCGGTGTGAAACTGGGAGTAAAAACGGATACCCTGGATATGACAGGAACTGTATTGGAAACCAGACCGGTAACCTGCACAGGAGAAGAACTGGAACAGTGTCTGAAGTCCTTTGAAGGGGACATGGAGCAGGTGCCGCCTATGTATTCAGCCATCAAAATCCAGGGAAAACGCTTGTATGAAATGGCAAGGCAGGGAAAAACCGTAGAACGGAAACCAAGGAAAGTGACGATTTATAGTTTGAAGCTTCTCCAGGCAGATCTGGAGAAGAACTGGTTTGAAATAGAAGTTCACTGCTCTAAGGGAACGTATATCCGCTCTTTATGTGATGATATAGGAGAAAAACTGGGATGCCTGGCAGCCATGGACAGCCTTGTGCGGACCCAGGTAGGCAGATTTTCTCTGGATGAGGCATACACGCTGGATGAGATAGAACAAAAAGTTAAAGAGGACCGGCTGGATGAAGTACTTTTGAGTATTGATTCCCTGTTTATGGAGTATCCGGCTGTTCAGGTTCTGGAAACAGGAATGAAATATTTGCAGAATGGAAATGAGATTCCGGTAAATAGCTGTCAGGATGGAGACAAGATTGCTTTCCGCAAGACAGTGCGGATGTATGATACAAACCAGGAATTTTATGCGCTGTATCAAAGAAATGCAGCCACTAATAAATTTAGCATTGTAAAAATGTTTCATCCGTAAATGAGATGGAAGTGAGGAAAAAAATGAGACGGATCCGGTCATTGGATTTTGAATTAGAGCCATCGGCAGTATGTATTGGCAAGTTTGATGGGATACACCGGGGCCATCGTTTGTTGATCCAGGCGGCAAAAAAGACAAAATTGCCGGTGGTTATGTTTACCTTTGAAAGTACTCGCCAGAATGGTATATACAGTCAGGCGGAAAAAGAAGACCTGGCAGAGAAAGCCGGTGTGGATATTTTTGTCTCTGTTCCTGTGACAGAGGCTTTCCGGCATATGGCACCGGTGGAATTTGTGGAGCAAGTGCTGGTACAGAGGTGTCATGCAAAGGAAATATTTATTGGAACAGATTTTTGCTTCGGCCATAACCGTTCCGGAAATGCCAGGATGCTGAAAGAATGGGAGAGTACCTATTCTTTTCATGTACATATTCTGAAAAAACTGTCTTTAGGAGGCAGCGAAGTCAGTAGTACAAGGATCCGCAGCCAGCTGGAAAAAGGAGAAATGGGAGAGGTGGCTTCCCTGCTTGGTATGCCGTATTTTATACAGGGAGAAGTGGTTTCCGGCAGGCATCTGGGAAGGACCATGGAGATTCCCACAGCCAACCTGATACCGGCACCGGGGAAGATACTGCCCCCGAAAGGTGTATACGCTATCATGCTGACAGTAGATGGGAAAATAAGAAAAGGAGTAGGAAATCTGGGAGTGAAGCCTACCGTATCCGGTGATAATCCTATGGGACTGGAAGTATGGATTTTTGATTTCCATGAAGATATTTATGGGAAAAAAATCCGGGCACATTTAGTTTCTTATCTGCGCCCGGAGAGAAAATTCGATTCTATGGATCAGTTAAAAGAGCAGATCAGCCGGGATACGATCCGGGCGAAAGAAATACTTTCTCAGCCAGAAGCAGAATCCCTTTTGTTATCTCTTCCGGACTGAGATCGGCAAATCCAATTAAATATGTGTGACTGGAAACAACATCCGGATCTGGATAATAATCATTCAGAGAGCAAAGCCGGATGTTGTTTTTTTGCGCATTTTCCAGGATTTCATCATCGGAGCGTGATCCCTGGTAGTGCAGTAAAACATACAGACCTGCATTGTCTCCGGAAACAGAAAACAGGGGGGCAGGCAGATATTTTTGGATCTGTGTCAGCAAAAAATCATGTTTTCCCTTATAGATTTTACGCATACGGTTCAAGTGTTTTTCAAAATAGCCCTTATGGATAAAATCTGCTAAAATGGCCTGGGTTGTTTTGGATACAGGACAGGGAAAAGTACCGCATATTTTTTTATACTGTTTCATCAGCGCTTTCGGAAGGATCATATAACCCACACGGAGTGCCGGAGAGATTGCCTTTGAAAAAGTACCGATATAGATAACGGTATCCTGTTTGTAAAAACTCTGCAGGGCAGGAATCGGGCGGCCCGTATAGCGAAATTCACTGTCGTGGTCATCTTCCAGAATATAGCGTCCCTCCTTTTCGGAAGCCCATTTTAACAGCTGATCCCTGGTGCTGGCAGGCATGACGCTGCCCATAGGAAACTGGTGACTGGGTGTAACATAACAAAGGGAAGCAGAGGAATCAGCAAGAACCTCCACATCCATGACAGAATTTTTTAAAGGAATGTCTACAACAGAGCATCCGTTGTGGAGAAGAACGCGGCGGGCATTTTGATAGCCTGGCTTCTCAAAAGCCACAGTCGGTTTTCGGTCAAATAAAATGCTTAACATCTGGAGAAGATGTGCAAGACCGGCTCCTACAACCACCTGGTCCGGTTCGCAGGATACGCCTCTGGAACCGTGAAGATAGGTTGCCACAGCGTGTCTGAGAGATGGTTCGCCCAGGTTGTCGCCGGCAGTAAAATTATGAGGATTGTCTAACTGGTTTTTGCCAATGGATTTCCATACGGTATAAGGAAAATGAGTGGTATCAATGGCATCCGGATTAAACTCAAAAAATTCCGGTGCAGAAGGTATATGGGATTCGGTTGAAAAGTCCGGAACAACAGAATCTGTAAAACCGGCCATATGAGTAATGGAATTTACAAAATAGCCTCGTTTTTCTCTGGCATCTACATAGCCTTCTGCGACTAGCTGTTCGTAAGCGGTATCTACAGTACTGCGGCTTACTTGCAGATGAGCCGCCAGAGAACGGGCGGAAGGGAGTTTTTCTGGAGCGCTGAGACGCCCTGCCAGGATTTCTTTTTTGATATATTCATAAATCTGGATATACATAGGTATATCGGAATCTGTCTTTAGGGAAATTGTGATCATAAAAACCTCATTTCTGAAAAAATCTGCTGGCGGTCTTAAAGATCGTCAGCAGATCATTTTGATTTTTATTTATTTTTTTTGAAATTAAACTTCGAAAAGCATATCTCCATAAGATGGTACCGGCCAATATTCTTTGTCAACTAACATTTCCAGTTTGTCAATTGGAGCACGGAGGCTGGCCATCGTTGTAAAGACAGTGTCTTTGAAGAACTCAGCCTGCTCTTTTCCTTCTTCCATGCTGTTTGCTTTAGCATCAGCAGCAACCAGATCGTTCAATGCCTTCTGAGCTTCTGCAAGGAGAGAAGAGCATTTTGTTAAAAGATCCTTCTGTACGGACAGATCTGCTTCAGCACAGGCAGCGCTGATGCTATTGATGGAATCAGCCAGACTTGTAACATAGCTGATAACTGCCGGAATATACTGTTTGGAAGCCATCTCGATCATAGTCTTAGCTTCGATGTTGATTGCCTTAGCATATGCCTCATAATTGATCTCAGCACGGGACTCAAGTTCGGTCTTGTTAAATACATGCTGTCTCTCAAACATTTCGATTGTTTTAGGGTCATAGAGAGAAGCGGTAGCATCAACCATTGTCTTGACATTTGGAAGACCTCTGCGTTCAGCTTCAGCGATCCACTCATCAGAATATCCGTTTCCATTAAAGATTACTTTGCGGTGAGCTTTCAATGTCTCGTAGATTACTTCATCGACAGCCTTATCAAAGTCATCTGCTTTTTCAAGTTTATCTGCCATTGTCTGCAATACATCTGCTACTGTAGCGTTCAATACAGTGTTGGCACCGGCGATAGACATAGAAGAAGCTACCATACGGAACTCGAACTTGTTGCCTGTAAAAGCGAACGGTGATGTACGGTTACGGTCTGTAGCATCCTTTTTGATCGGAAGGATGGTGTGGACACCGATATCCATTTTTTCACCTTTGTTGCTGTGTGATGCTGTACCGTTTTCAAGAATCTGCTCTACAATGTCTTCCAGCTGCTCGCCAAGGAAGATAGAGATGATTGCCGGAGGTGCCTCGTTAGCACCAAGACGGTGATCGTTTCCAGGATTGGAAGCGGAGAGACGAAGCAATGCTGCGTTGTCATCTACAGCTGCAATAACAGCAGCTAAGAACAGTAAGAACTGTTTGTTATCATAAGGAACTTTACCCGGGCTCAAGAGGTTCTCACCTGTGTTGGTAACAAGAGACCAGTTATCATGTTTACCGGAACCGTTTACACCGGCAAAAGGTTTTTCATGAAGCAGACACTCCAGGTTGTGACGGCGGGCTACCTTTTTCATAGTCTCCATAACCAACTGGTTGTGGTCGGTAGCAATGTTGGCTGTGCTGTAAATAGGAGCCATTTCGTGCTGTGCCGGAGCAACTTCGTTATGCTGTGTCTTGGACAAAATACCTAATTTCCAGAGTTCCATATTTAATTCGTTCATGAAAGAAGCCTGACGCTCGCGGATGGTACCAAAGTAATGGTCATCCAGTTCCTGTCCTTTCGGAGGCATAGAACCGAACAATGTACGGCCGGTAAAGATCAGGTCATCACGCTGTAAAAACTGGTCACGGTCAATAAGAAAATATTCCTGCTCCGGACCTACAGAACATTTTACATTGGTAACATCCTCTTTTCCGAATAATTTCAAAATACGGACAGCCTGTGTACTGATGGCCTCCATAGAACGAAGAAGAGGAGTTTTCTTATCCAGTGCCTCGCCTGTGTAAGAACAGAAAGCGGTAGGAATGCAGAGAACTGTACCGATGGCATCTTCTTTCAAAAATGCCGGTGAGGTACAATCCCATGCTGTATATCCTCTGGCCTCAAAAGTAGCACGAAGACCACCTGATGGGAAAGAGGAAGCATCCGGCTCGCCCTTGATCAACTCTTTTCCTGAAAATTCCAATACTGCGTGAGCATCGGATTCAGCACTTAAGAAAGAGTCGTGTTTCTCAGCGGTGATTCCTGTCATTGGCTGGAACCCGTGAGTGTAATGGGTAGCACCATTTTCCAAAGCCCACTCCTTCATTGCATGAGCTACTACATTTGCTACTTCCGGAACTAATTCTTCTCCGTTTTCAATCGTGCTTCTAAGAGCCGCATAAGTTTTCTTAGGTAAATACTGCTGCATAACATCGTCATTGAAAACTTTCGTTCCAAAAACATTCTCAATTACATTTTTCTGCATAGTTAAAATCCATCCTTCCCATTTTTTTTATTTCTTTTGTAATCCGTTAAAAAAATAGAAAAAGGTGTCCTCTCAATGAGAACACCTTCGTCCTGTCTAACGTACCATGTACATACAATAGCACTAATTGATTAAAAAGTAAAGCATTTTTTTTCAAAATGCATAAAAACTACTTTGTTTTAAGGACAAAGGGAATCTGTAATGCATTGCAATACATCCCATATTTTATCAGAAATACTGGATTTTTCAATGCTCTTTTGAGGAAAAACATCCTTTTTGAGAAAAAGTTTCCCGTTTATATAATATTCAATGGTTCCTACGGCTATGTTACTGCGGATCGGGGCGCAGAGGCTTTGGGAAAAGGAGCAGTGTATTTTTATTTCATCATGCCGGCCAAGGAGAGCCTGGCCGGGATCGGGGGTGGAGAGACAGACAAAATCTTCCTTCCCATCTGTAACAGGAATCCGGCAGCTGCCAAGATCCGGCAGAGGCAGAGATGAATGTTCATAATTATCCATGCCGTAATCCATGAGAGTTTTGGTGTCAGCCCATTTGAAACTTTTATTAGGGGGCCAGCCGCTGGCTAAAACACAGGAAACCAGAGTTTTATCCTGCCTTCTGGCAGCACCGACAAAACAGTATCCTGCTTTGGAAGTGAACCCTGTTTTGATTCCAAGAGCGCCGTCATAACTGGAAAGAAACAGATCCTTATTGGAAACAGAAAAAATCCGGGATGAGCAGTTGTCTGTTTTTATAGAAGAAAAAGAGTGAGACTGTGTTTTTATGATCTGACAGAATTCTTTATTTTTTAAGGCATAGGATGCCAGGATACACATATCTTTGGAACTGCTGTAATGACCCTTGGCATCCAGTCCGTTGGGAGTGACAAAATGCGTCTGTTTCATACCCAGGGAGGCCGCTTTTTCGTTCATTTTTCTGGCGAAAGCAGATACTGATCCGGCGCAGGATTCAGCCAGAGCCACGGCGGTGTCATTGTGGGATTCAAGAAGAAGAGAGTATAAAAGATCTTTGGTCTTAAAAGTCTCTCCGGGACGGACTCCCAGGTGTACTTTGGGCATGGAACAGGCGTAGGAAGAAAAAGATACAGAGGAGTCCGGATTGTTATCTTCCAGGATCAGCAGGGCTGTCATAATTTTGGTGGTGCTGGCCATAGGTTTTTTTTCGTTTTCTTTCGTTCCGTATAGGACCCGGCCTGAATCAGCGTCCATCAGACAGGAGTATTGGCTGTGAAGGAAGATGGCGGAAGGGGAAGCAGAGCCGGAAAGAGTGGTCCATTCCTGAGGCAGAACTGCCTTCTGCACTGGCTTTGTTTTCCAGAGATACGCACCATAACAGCCCACTGTCATAAGCAGGACACACAGCACAAGAAGGAATCTTTTCATATATTTCATAGGGATACCAAAAACAATTTTTTATTATAATATGTAAGAAGAAAAAGAGATATTATTTTTTTATCAAAAAGAAAGAAAATCATAACAAAATGCTGTCCAATTTTTGAAAAAAATTGTTGATTAAATTGTTCAAAAGCGTTACAATTACACTTGGATAAAATTTGAATTTTATATAAAAACAAAGTGGAGGGCTGCAAATGAGTAATTCAGCAAAAATGTCAGCAAAACAGCGCATTGAAGCACTTGTTGACGAAAACAGTTTTGTTGAGATCGGTGGTTTGATCACAAAGAGAAATACTGATTTCAATATGCAACAAAAAGCAGTGCCAGCCGATGGTGTTATTACCGGTTATGGTGTCATTGATTCCAATTTGGTTTATGTATACAGCCAGGATGTGACAGCAATGGGCGGATCGGTTGGAGAGATGCACGCAAAGAAGATTGCCGGTCTCTATGAGATGGCAGTGAAAGCAGGAGCACCTGTGATCGAGTTGATCGATTGCGCAGGAATCCGTGTCCAGGAAGCGTTTGACGCGCTGGCAGGCTTTGGAGAGATTTACATGGCCAAAGTAAAAGCATCCGGTATTATTCCACAGATCAGTGCTGTGCTTGGTTCTTGTGGCGGCGGTGTGGCAGTGGCATCTAAGCTGTCTGATATCACACTGATGGATGCAGAGAATGGAAAATTATTTGTGAATTCTCCGAATGCGGTACTTGGCAACCGGGAAGAAAAATGTGATACGGCATCTGCTAAGTTCCAGGCAGAGGCGGGAAATGTAGATATTGTATGTGACAGTGAAGGCGAAGTGCTTTCTAAGATCCGTGAGCTTATCGGACTTCTTCCAGCCAATGCAGGTGCATCGGCAGAGGAGGAAACAGCGGATGATATGAACCGCATGTTAGACGGATTTGATGCGTATAAGACCGATGCGGCTGAGGCTTTGACACAGATCGCCGATGAGAACCGTTTCATCCAGCTGAAAGAAACTTATGGACCGGAAATGGTAGTAGGACTTATGAAACTGGACGGAGCAACCGTAGGAGCCATTGCTAACAGTAAAGAAGGCGTTTTGTCAACAGCTGGATGTAAAAAAGCAGAGCAGTTTGTATATTTCTGTGATTCCTTTGGTATCCCGGTTATTACATTGACAAATGTGAAAGAATATGCCTCTTCCATGGAAGAGGAGAAGACTATTTCACAGGCAGTAGCGGATATGATGTATGCTTTTGCCAGCGCAGATATTCCAAAGATCAATGTGATCACCGGAGAAGCATATGGAAGTGCTTATGTAGCAATGAACTCCAAGCATGTTGGTGCGGATTTGGTACTGGCTCTGGATTCAGCTAAAGTCGGTGTAATGGATGCCACTGTAGCAGCACAGGTAATGTGTCAGGATGAGATTGCGAAAGAGGCTGATACAAAGAGTGCATTGGAAGAGAAAGCCAAGGAGTTTGAGGCTTTGCAGAATGGTGCCGAAGGTGCCGCACGCAGAGGTTATGTGGACAATGTGATAGAGGGAACTTCTGTACGCAAGCATTTGATCTATGCTTTACAGATGTTTGGAATGAGGTGATTTGAGTGATAACAGTTCTTGAAGCGACAGAACAGGTAACGACAATTCCGGAAGGACTTGCCAATACTGCTTTAGGAATGGGAACCGTATTTGCGGTGTTGATACTGATTTCCTTTATTATCTATCTGCTGAAATTTGTTCCGGCTCTCCTGGAGAGAAAAGGCAAAGAGGAAGTGGCAGAAGAAAAGGTACAGGTACAAAAGCCTGTACAGCAGGAGACTGTACCCGTTCAGAATACAGATAACAGTGAATTGATTGCTGTTATCGCAGCGGCGGTAGCAGCACAGATGTCAGAGGAGACAGGTATTGCAGTAGCACCGGATGGTCTGGTTATCCGTTCAATCAAAAAAAGAGTATTTTCATAATTATTTAGGAGGAAAAAGACATGAAAACATATACAATCACAGTTAATGGTACTGCTTACGATGTAACAGTAGAAGAAAATGTAAACGGAGCACCGGCAGCTGCACCAGCAGCAAAAGCAGCCGCTCCGGCACCAAAAGCTGCACCAGCACCACAGGCAGCACCAGCCGCTCCGGCAGGAGCTGCAGGTTCCATAGAGATTACATCTCCAATGCCAGGTAAGATCCTGGATGTAAAAGCATCAGCCGGACAGGCAGTAAAGAAAGGAGAAGTTGTTCTTCTTCTTGAGGCTATGAAAATGGAGAACGAAGTTGTGGCACCACAGGATGGTACCATTGCAACAATCAATGTAGCCGCCGGAGATATGGTTGAGGCAGGTAATGTATTGGCTACCATGAACTAATCATATCAAACAAATGACCGGAGGTAATTAAGATGGATGTTTTACAAAATCTTATTCACCAGACAGCGTTTTTTAACGGAACTATGGATTGGCGCAGTTATGTAATGATCTTAGTAGCTTTTTTGTTCCTGTATCTGGCAATTAAAAAAGGCTACGAGCCATTACTTCTTGTACCAATCGCCATGGGAATGCTTCTGGTAAATATTTATCCGCAGATTATGGAAGAAGGCGGATTGTTAAGTTATTTCTTTAAACTGGATGAGTGGAGTGTTCTGCCTTCTCTGATTTTCTTGGGAGTAGGTGCCATGACAGACTTCGCTCCGTTGATCGCAAACCCGAAGAGTTTCTTGCTGGGAGCAGCTGCACAGTTTGGTATTTTTGCGGCATATATTCTGGCTATTGTCATGGGATTCAATGGAGAGGCGG
>ERZ779889.3031-NODE-3031-length-12819-cov-3.321686_pt1 | contig 12819 bp, 10 predicted proteins | sample MGYA00511030_ERZ779889 | MGnify/ENA primary metagenome ERZ779889 (study PRJEB29588, sample SAMEA2160616) | human gut metagenome | biome: human gut; feature: human-associated habitat; material: faeces | place: Denmark | collected 2008/2010 ...
GATACCATCGAGAAAAGCATTGACGGCGGCGTTCACAGCGGCAGACTGCATTAAAATATCGGTGCAATAGGCATTGTTTTCCACCATTTTCCGGATTCCGCAAATCTGTCCTTCAATTCGGTTCAGACGGTGAATCAGTTTTTTTTGCTCTTCTGTGGAGCGGGCGGTTGTTTTTTTACAGCATCCGCATACTTCCTTCATAGACATTTGCAGTTCCTCCTTGTATACCCTGGTAGGGTATTTTCATTATATACCCCTTGGGGGTATATGTCAATAGGAAAACCAAAAATATTCCAATTGTTTTTTCAAAAAAAGGCTCCAAAACGCCGACTCCGACCCCAACGGGTCAAGGCTTCATGGCAGATGAAGCACAGAAAGGGGGGACTTTGAAAAATCTCCTGTGCAGAAAGCCTACAGCCGGTCGGCTTGTCCGGGAGGAAACGGCCGTTCATAAACGAATATACAGGGGGAACCTTAAAAATATTTTCGGCTGACACCGCAAAAAGTATGCAAGCCAGAGCAACACCAAAGAAAAATTGTAAATTACCTTTTTACATTTTGTAAAAATACCTCTTTACATTTTGTGAAAAATTCGGTATAATAGGATCGGGGAGGAAGAGATGAATTCGATGATATACGATCCGTTGGAAGAGTACCTTCAGAAATTCAAAAAACTGCACTTGGACAACACGAACCGTTTTTTTGAAGAGCTTGTCCGGCAATCCGGAGTGGATATTGAAGAAAACCGAAAAACCGTCCGGCAATATGACGAGCATTCGAAAAAGCTGGGAACGCTTCGCAATAAACTGTACTGGATGCGCATTTTAAGGATGATCATGGTTATACTTGTGATTTTCATACCGATTATGCTATGGACACCCGAGCTTGCGATTCAGGCATTTCTGGTTCTGTCGGTGGTTTTTATACCGCTTATTCTACTCATTACGCCGAAAATTCGAGGATACAGGAGCGAAATCGAGCTTGCCGACGAAAACGCCTCAGAGCTTCTGGCCCTTGCCCGTAAGCAGATGGAGCCCCTCAATGCCCTTTTTACAGAGCAGGACGCTTTGCGCCTTCTGGAGGATTCGATTCCCCTGCTGTCGCTGGAACCCTCTTTTTCGGCAGAGCAGGAGGCCAACATGGTCCTCAACTTTGATTTCTGCGGGCAGAGCGACGACGAACAGTCCGCCATCGAGCTGTTGGCAGGGAACTACAACGAAAACCCATTCCTGTTTGAGAACAGGCAGATTCATGAAATGGGAACCGAAGTTTATCATGGTTACAAAACCATATCATGGACCGAAGAGTATACGGATAGTGAGGGAGAAACACAAACCAGAACCGAAACCGAAACACTTCATGCGACGCTCAAAAAGCCAAAGCCCAAATATCACACCCAGACGCTTTTGCACTACTGTTCTCAGGGCGGACCGGATTTGACTTTCAGCCGAGGAGCAACCCATCTTGACAGAATGTGTGAGTTTGGAATTGAAAGGTATGTCAAAAGGGGTGAGAAACAGCTGAAGCGGATGACCGACCGGGCGATTCGGGAAAACAGAGATTTTGTGAGTATGTCGAATACGGAGTTCGAAGTGCTCTTTCATGCCACAAACCGAACAGATGAGGTTCAGTTCAGAACCCTCTTTACCCCTCTGGCTCAGACCAACATGGTGAAGCTGGTCTTGTCCCAGGTCGGATACGGAGATGATTTCAACTTTTGCAAGCTGAACAGAACGAACCGTATCATTTCCGAGCACAGTCTGGGCAGGGCTATCACCCTGTTTCCCAGGGACTATGCTTCCTATTCCTACGATCAGATCAGAGAGAATTTTATCGGAAAGAATGCGGAGTTTTTCAAGGCGGTTTATTTCGATTTTGCCCCGGTTTGGGCAATCCCCCTTTATCAGGAGCGGCCGGTCCATTCCCTGAATCCCGTTCCGAAACGACGGCAGAAATATGCCAGCAAGGAGTGGGAGGCATTGGCCAATGCAGTCGATGACCAATATGTCGTACATCCCCAAACTGCGACCAAAGCGATTCTGAAATGTTCTTTTGTGAGCTCGGGAAAATCCGGTGACCGGATAAAGGTCACGGCATATTCCTACAGTGTGCGGAATCGCGTTACCGATGTGTCCGTGTACGGCGGCGACGGTGACTGGCACGATGTTCCGGTGGAGTGGAAGGAATACATACCGCTGAAATTTGAAAGCAGATACTATGTGGGAACGGAGGAGCAGGCCAAAAACCGGACTATTTTAGCCAAAAAAGATAATTTGTGTATATTCAATTGAAAAACGGAACTAAAGGAGAGAACAGGAATGGCAAACGAATTGGATGAACTGAACCCCGAAATTCTGAAAGAAGGTCTGGAGACCAATGTGATAGCAAAAAGGATTCCCGCGGAGGTGGGTGTTGGCTCAAAAATTTTTGAGATCCTGCTGTGGGTGTGCGGAATTCTTCCCGGACTTATATTTTTGCTCATGAAGGTCAACGCCAAGGAGCACTTTGACCAGCTTCAGCAGAAGATTCAGAGAAATGCATCGCAGATCGACAATTATCTGGAGCAGAGAGTGATGGTTCTGCAGAACTGTGCACGCCTGCTGGATAAGGCCATTGATCTGGATAAGAGCACATTTGAAAAAATTGCGCAGTACAGATCCGGAAACATAGCGGATGCCGATGCGGCACGGAACGATTTGAGCAATCAGGTCGACCAGCTGTCCCAGAACCTCGTTATGACGGTTGAAAACTACCCCAATCTGGAAGCACACAAGGAAATTGCCGATGCCATGCAGCAAAATATGTATTTGCAGAGAGAAATTACGGCGGCAAGAGAGCTGTATAACGACACGGGCAATGAGTGGAATAAGGATATTTTTGATTGGCCTACAAGGAAGATCGTTGCGGTAAAGAATGGCTATACCACCAGAATTCCCTTTGTGGCCTCCGCAGAGATCAAGGAAAGAGCGAAGGGCGTGTTCTTTTGATTGAAAGCAACAGTTCAGACGGAGGCACTCCGGGTGCAGGCAGGAAGGATTCCGGAAGGGTATTGGAAACCGGGCGCTTTGGGAAGCGATCCGATAGGCGCTTTGCAATGCAAATATTCATAAAAACAGCCGAAAGCAGACCTTTTTTGCCTGTTTTCGGCTGTTTTGGTAGACCCAAAAGGACTTCCCCGCAGAAAAGCCGCAAGGGAGAGAGAACGAAGGCCGGTTGTGAAAGCCTTTTTGGTCAGATTCGGCGCTACGGAGAAGGATTTTCTCCATTACGCATCGTTCAGAATCCGGATGTTGATTTTTTCTTTCGGATTTTTGGGATCGCGGTTGAGAAAGGAACGGATGAACATTTCATAGTGCCGGCCAAATCGGGAGTTCTTAAAAAAGCGCAGAAAAAGCTCATAGGTGATGGAATTGATCCGGTTGTCCTGGTATAACAGTTCCCCCAAAGAATAGAAGCAATCGAAGGTCAGACCGTACTGACAGAGAATAAAGAGCTGAGAGGCAGATAAAGGCAGGTGTGACAGGGAGAAGATCAGCCTGTTTTTTACCGTTTGATCCGGATGCATCAGCAACGCCCAAAAAACCTGATCCGTTATGGATTGAGAAGAAATCTGGTCGACCAGAGCGACCAGTGCGTCGGAGTCCTGTTCCTCTGAAAGCTGAATGAATTTCAGAAAGATCGGCTCGGAAACTTCAAATAAGCTGTCAATGGTATCCAGATAGCTTTTGAGCTTTGGTATAGATATTTTATGGCTCATGACTGACAAAAGAGTAGAATCCAGATTGCTGTAGAGAAAATACTTAGCCGATCGCATTACGGAATTCCTTTCGCTGTTTGTGAAATCTTCATCGGTTCTTTTTTTCGGTGTCCTGCGGCCTTATTGAAGGGTCCGTCGGCGTTCGGGAAGGAGAATCGCTCAACGGTCTTCAATCGGAAATTCTTCTTGCTTTGCATTTGCGCTGAAGATGAAAAGAACCTTTGAAATTTTTATTCTGTTTCCGGATTCAGTATAGCATTTTTCGGAAACTCTGTCAAGATTTTCAAAAAATGCGGTGAAAATTCTGTCAAAAAAACAGCCCGACAGAAGAAACGAAAAAAGCGTTTCTGTCGGGTCGTTCTGTAAGAAGATATTTGGGGATGCCTTCTGAAAGGGAAGCGTTGAAAAGGGTCAGGCGGATGGTTACATCAGGATATTGGTGGACAACCTCGGCAAAAACACTGCCGCCAGACAGAGAAACACCCAACTCTTCAAAGCATTCTCTTCGGAGTGCTCCCTCCTTGGTTTCACCTTCTTCCGCCTTTCCGCCCGCAAATTCCCACAAAAGACCTTTCGACTTGTTTAAGGCGTCGGCAGATCATGAAACGGTTCTGCTCCCATACAAGGGCTGCAACGACTTCGGTTATAGATTCCCCTCTAAATTTACAGACTCTCCGCTTCGTCAACCCAAAGGGCAAAGGAAGCGTCGGAAGGCATCCGGAAGTCGCTCCGGGGAGAAAGAGTCAGCGAGCCCACCTTCGGCCCGTCCGGCAGGCAGGAGCGCTTGAACTGGGAGATGAAAAAGCGACGGAAAAACACCTTCAGCCATTTGAGGATCGTGTCTCTTGTATAAACGCCGTCAAAAGAGAGAAGGGCCAGACGGAAAATCTTTTTCACAGAGGCTCCGTAGCGCAGGAAATGATAAAGGAAAAAGTCGTGCAATTCGTAGGGCCCCACCAGATCCTCGGTTTTCTGGGCAATCTCGCCGTTTTCGGTGGCGGGAAGAAGTTCGGGAGAAACCGGTGTGTCGAGAATATCGTCCAAAACTGCGGAAAGCGCTTGGTCGCTCAAAGATGCTTCGTACCGGATGATATAGCGCACCAGAGTTTTGGGCACCGAAGCGTTGACGGCATACATGGACATATGGTCGCCGTTGTAGGTCGCCCAGCCCAAAGCCAACTCGGAAAGGTCCCCGGTGCCGACCACAAGACCTCCGGTTTTGTTGGCCAAGTCCATGAGGATCTGGGTCCGCTCCCTTGCCTGACCGTTTTCAAAGGTCACATCCTGGTCCTCTTCCCGCTGCCCAATGTCGGCAAAATGCCGGCGGACAGAGGCGGTAATGTCGATTTCTTTCAGGGTGACGCCCAGGGCTTTACAGAGCAGAATCGCATTGTTCTTGGTGCGGTGGGTGGTGCCGAAGCAGGGCATGGTGACACAGAGTATTTCCTTCCGGCTTTTGCAAAGAAGGTCAAAGGCTCTGACGGTGACCAACAGAGCCAAAGTGCTGTCCAAGCCCCCGGAAATACCGAGAACGGCGGTTTTGGCGCGGGTATGCTCCAGGCGTTTTTTCAGTCCGTAGGACTGGATATTCAGAATGGTCTCTGCCCGCTCCCGGATCTCTGCTTCTGCAGAGGGCACGAAAGGGGTGGGGGAGAAGCGCCGTGTCAGCAGGGTTTCTTCAGGCTCTTCCTCAAAGACCACAAGGGTTTTAGCCGGAAGGGTAGTGAATGTGGTGCAACAGTGCCGTTCGTGGCAGAGCCTCTTCACATCCACTTCGCTTACGGTCAGCGTGGCTTTTTCAAAGGGTCTGTTTTCCTTCAGAATACTGCCGTTTTCGGCAAGGATATGATGCTTTGAAAAAACCATATCCTGGGTGGACTCGCTGGGAGAGGCATTGGCGTAGATATAGCCGCAGAGCATCCTGGCGCTGACAGAAGAAACCAGCAGGCGCCGGTACTCTTCCTTGCCGATGATCTCATCGGAGGCGGACAGGTTGCCGATGATCGTGGCGCCCATGGCGCAGAGAGTGCCAGAGGGAGGCTCGGGAATCCAAAGATCCTCGCAAAGCTCCAGTCCGAAGGTGAATTCGGGCATACACTCATTCTGGAAAAGCAATTCTCTGCCGAAGGGAAAGCTCTGCTTTCCGGAGGTCATCGTATAAATCCCCTTTTCAAGGTCCTTTCCGGAGGAAAACTGCCGCAATTCATAGAACTCCCTGTAGTTGGGAAGAGCGGTCTTGGGCACGGCTCCCAGAATTTTTCCCCGGTGAAAGACCACGGCGCAGTTGTATAACTTCCCTTGGAAGCGCAGAGGACAACCCAAGGCGAAAACCACCGGAAGGCTGTTTGTTTCCGTCGCGATGACGGAAAGAGCGTCCCGGCAGGCTTCTAAGAGGGTGTCGGTAAAGAACAGGTCGCCGCAGGTGTAGCCGGAAAGACACAACTCCGGAAGAATCAGAAGGTGTACCCCGGCATCCGCTGCCTCCTTGACCCGCAGAAGAATCTGTTGCTTGTTGTAATCCACATCTGCCACACGCACATCCACTGTGCCTGCCGCACATTTGATGAATCCGTCCTTCATGTTATACTGATCCTTTCACGAATGATACAAATGATACAATGATACAATGATACAATGATACGAAGAAATTATAGCACTGCTTTTCCTCAAAGTCAAGGTAAAAGAAAAAAGCGCAGGAAAAATCGGAAGCCTCTGCGCTTTTTTGACTATTTTATCTTTTACAATTTTTTGCAGGCCGTTTTCTCAAAGCCTGCCTTTTTTAAAAGCTTGGCAAGGGGTTGAAGAGAAAAGCCCAAAACGCAGTTCACCGGGATCATCACGGCATACTGGGGAAGCCGATAGAGGAACCATCCAAGGTAGGTCTTGCTGCCGTAAAGCTGAGAAACCCACAGGGTGTTCAAGAGCAAGCCGAAGACCAGGCAATTCACCACAGCCGGAATCAGCACCGTCAGGATCCGGAAAAAGGAAGAGTTTTCCCGGCCTTTTAAAAGGCGGCTTTGAATAAAGCTCTCGGGGCAGAGAAAGAGTCCCCAGAGAAAGCCCATGGCTACCGCACAGATCGTGAATCCCAGATGAAAGGTTCCCTGGGGAAAGAGCAGAGCACCGATCAGATCGCCGAGCCCATAGACAAGAGCACCCGAGATCGGGCCGTAAAGAGCGCCGGCCATGATGGGCGCCACCATGGAAAAACCGATTTTAATGCCCGAGGAAATCGGGATGGACACAAAGCGGTTAAGCACCACATACAAGGCCGTCAGCATAGCGCAGACGCAAAGTGCCGTGAGCGCATAGCGACTGCTGCACCTTTTTTTCGTTGAAACCATAAAAATCCTCCTCCACGCAGCAAAAAATTCCTTTGGCTGCACGGGGGAGAATACCCTTCATGCAACAGCGGGATGCAGATTTTCTACCGCGGCTTCCCTTCGTCCGCTCCACAACTCCCCGTCGGAACGGCACTTAACGCAGAAAATCTTACTCTGTTTGCGTGTTCTTTAATTTGTGCAACCACTATAGCACAGGAATCGCTTTCTGTCAACAGTTTTCCGGATTTTTTTGCAAAAAGCACTGTTTTTCTTGACAAGAGGGACATTTTTTGATAAACTGGAATAGTATGTATACTATAAAGAAGTTGGTTCACGGAAAGGTAGGGTTTCACAGATGAAAAAGAGTATTTTCAAGGGTGCGGCCACCGCACTGATCACTCCGGCAAATAAGGAGGGGGCTCCCGACCTTGCCGCTTACAAAAAACTGATTGACTGGCAGATTGCCGAGGGAATCGACGCTTTGGTAAGTTGCGGAACCACGGGCGAATCGGCCACGCTTTCCGAGAAGGAATATGAGGAGGTTCTGGCGGCAGGTGCTGAAGCCGCCGGCAGAGTTCCCTTCATTGCAGGCACCGGTAGCAACGATACGGCCAAAGCCATTGCGCACACAAAAAAGGCGGCCGCTCTTGGTGCCGATGCGGCGCTGGTGGTGACACCCTATTACAATAAAGCCACCCAGAAGGGGCTGGCCGCTTTCTTTTTTGCCATTGCCGACAGCAGTCCCATTCCCCTGATCCTTTACAATGTCCCCTCCCGCACCGGAGTGAACATTCAGCCTGAAACCTATGCCCTCATGGCAGAGCATCCCAACATTGTGGGCATCAAGGAAGCCAACGGAGATATTTCTTCGGTGGCCAGAACCCTGTCGCTTGTGGGGGACCGTCTGGATCTGTATTCGGGTAACGATGACCAGATCGTTCCGATTCTTTCCTTGGGCGGAAAGGGCGTGATTTCGGTTCTCTCCAACCCCTTCCCCCGGGAAACGGCGGAGATTACCGGCCGGTTTTTTAAGGGCAATATTCGGGGAGCGGCCCAATTGCAGTTGCACTTTCTTCCGCTCATTTCCGCTCTGTTCTCAGAGGTGAATCCCATTCCGGTCAAGGCGGCCATGAGTGCCCTTGGCTATGGGGAAAACCGGTTGCGTCTGCCTCTGACGGAGATGGAGGAAGAGCACAAGGAAAAGCTCCTTGCGCTTATGAAGAAAGAGGGAGTGCTCCGGTAGAGTTCCTTTACCGGAGGTCAGAAAGGACTACATAAAGATGAAAATTATTGTAAACGGCGCCTGCGGGCACATGGGAAGAGCCCTGATTGCCGCGGCGGAGAGCAAAGATATTGAAATTGCCGCCAGGGTGGATAAATACGGCGACACTCCCTTCAAGGAGATTTCGGAATACAAAGGCTGTGCCGATGCAGTGGTGGATTTTTCCCACCACACAGCGGCGCCGGCTCTCTGTGCCTATGCGGAAGAAAGAGGACTTCCTCTGGTTATTGCAACCACCGGTCACACCGAGGAAGAGGCCGAATGCATCAGGAAAGCGGCGCAGACCGTGCCGGTGTTTTACTCCGCCAATATGTCCTTGGGCATTGCACTGCTCATTGACCTGGCCAAAAAAGCGGCGGCGGTTTTCCCCGATGCCGATATAGAGATCGTGGAGGTACACCACAATCGGAAGCTGGACGCTCCCAGCGGCACGGCCAAAATGATTCTGGACGGAATTTTAGAGGTTTACCCCGATCGGTACGGAAATTTCGGCAGAGCCGGCATGGGACAGCGGGAAAAAAAGGAGATCGGCGTCCAGTCTGTGCGTATGGGCAATGTGGTGGGCGTTCACGAGGTACACATCTGCACCGGAACGCAGTGCCTGACCTTAAAGCACGAAGCACAAAGCCGGGACCTTTTCGCCGAGGGGGCGCTGGAGGCCGCTTCTTTCCTCCTTGGAAAAAAGTCGGGGCTTTATGTGATGAAGGATTTGATTTGAAATTCGATGGGTATACAAATACAGGAGGTTTAGAAATGTTGCATTCCAACTTATCGGTGAACAGCGCCGGACATCTGGTGATCGGACAATCGGATGTGGTGGAGTTGGCCATGAAATACGGTACGCCCCTTTACATTCTGGACGAAGACCGGGTGCGGGAAAACTGCCGGAAATACAAGGACGCTATGAGCAAATACGCCGCTCCCGGTTCGGCACCCCTTTACGCCGGAAAGGCGCTGTGTTATGCCGGAATTTACAAAACGATGATGCAGGAAGGATTTTCCGCCGATGTGGTGTCGGCCGGGGAATTGTACACCGCCATGCGGGTGGGCTTTCCCACGGAAAAGCTCTATTTTCACGGGAACAGCAAGCCGGATAACGAAATTGAGTACGCCATTGATGTGGGCGTAGGACATTTTGTGGTGGATTCGGTGGAGGAGCTGGAGAAGATCGATCAGTATGCTGGCAGAAAAAAGGTGAAACAGAAGGTTTTTTTACGCCTGACTCCCAACATTGATCCGCACACCCATAAAAAGATTTCCACAGGAACCTTAGACTGTAAGTTCGGCACGCCGATTGTTACGGGACAAGCTGAAGAACTGGTCCGTCTGGCACTGCAAAAGAAGAATGTGCTGTTGGATGGATTGCACTGCCATGTGGGCTCTCAGATTTTTGAGGAGGAGTCCTACTATCAGAGCACCGAGGTCATGACCGAGTTTATAGCCGATATGTACAGAAAAATCGGCTGGCTGCCCCAGTATCTGGATTTAGGGGGAGGTTTCGGCATCCGGTATACCGAAAAGGACCCGGTTGTGGAATACGGAGAATTGATCAAAAAGATCGGAAAATATCTGAATGACCTTTGTATGGACCGGAACATTCCGGTTCCCGCCCTGTTGCTGGAGCCGGGGCGGTCCATTGTGGGCGATTGCGGCATTACGGTATATTCGGTGGTCAGCGTGAAGGAAATTCCCCACCGGACAAGCTATGTGGCGGTGGACGGAGGAATGACCGACAACCCCCGGTATGCCCTGTACGGAGCCGAATACACCATGCTTTTGGCCAACAAGGCAAAGAAGCCTGCCGATTTTAAATGTACGGTGGCAGGGCGTTGTTGTGAAAGCGGAGATCTGCTCGGGGAGAACATCCTCATTCAAAAGCCCGAAAAGGGCGATCTGCTGGTCGTGCTGTCCACAGGAGCCTACAATTACTCTATGGCGTCCAACTACAACCGCGTTCCCCGTCCGGCCATTGTGACGGTAAGCAACGGCAAAGACAAGATGGTTGTGCGCAGAGAGTCCTATGAGGATCTTCTGGCCGCCGATATTTTTTGAGAATTCCTGAATAATCCGGCAAAAAAACATTCTTTTTTCGGCGGGGGGACGGTTGAAAAAATTTGCAAAAAAAAATGCATCGGGCGTTGACTTTTTCGGAGAAATGCCGTCTATATGGATGATCCCCCGAGAATGCCGGCGTTCAGAGGTCAGAAGGAGGGAATGGTCATCGAGGACCGCAACATCGTAGCACTTCTTTTTGAGCGCAGCGAAGAGGCGCTCACTGCCTGTAAAACCAAATACGGTGCATATTTGCATACCATTCTTTTCCACATTCTGCGCAATCCGGAAGATGCTGAGGAATGCTTCAATGATGTTCTTCTTTCCACCTGGAACAGCATCCCTCCCACCCGTCCGGAGTCGCTGAAGAGCTACATGGGAACGCTGGCAAGAAATATCGGGATTGATCGATACAACAGGGGCAGGGCACAGAAACGCAACGGACAGACCGAAGAACTTTTGGAGGAAATCACGGCCTTTACCCCGGAAGAGAGCGCGGAGGATCAGGTCCTGTATAAAAACTTAGTGCAGGAGATCAATGCTTTTCTCGGAACCTTGGAGGAAGGCACCCGGGTTTGCTTTGTTTTGCGTTACTATCATGCGTTTTCAAATGAGGAGATCGCAAGGAAGACCGGAAAAAGTCCTCACGCCGTGGCGTCGCTCCTCCACAAAACCAGAGAACGGCTGAAAGCCTACCTTGCAAAATGCGGAACCACCGTATGAGCGAAAGGAGAGTTGTGCGTAATGAAGAATGTGGAATTTTTTAAGCTTCTCGGTTCCATTGACGGAACATATTTGGAGGAAGCAGAGAAGTATCGCAGTCCGGAAGCAAGGAAAAAAGCCAAAATACTGCGGTGGATTCTTCCCGTGGCGGCTGTTTTTGCCTTGATAACGGTTTTGGTGCTGATGTTGCCTCTGTTTCAGAGTTCTCCGGATGTTCCCGGCACAGGCGACAACGGAAAGCTCTCGGAGAATATCCCTCAGCAGGCCTTAGAGACGGTCAAGGATGAGATCGTTTATAAGAACTACGGGGATCATGCCGAGATCACCGACTATGTGGGAACGGGCAATTTGGTGGTTATTCCCGAAACCATTGACGGTTTGCCGGTGACCCAGGTAGAGCTGATGAACATGAACAGTCCGGGGGCTCTTAGGATCATGTACAACAGCATCATGCTGGAAAGCATCAAGGTTTCCGAAGGACAAAAAATCGTTCTGAATGTGGGCAAGGATGTTAGCGAAGTGAATCTGTCCCTGGTTCACCATTCCTCGGTGGAAGAGGTTCTGGTGAGCAGTGAGAACCCGAACTATTCCTCTTTTGGCGGCTTGCTGTACAGCAAAGACTGCAAGACCCTGATCGCCTGCCCGGGCGGTTTTGAAAAGACCTCTCTGGAGTTCAATAAGTACAATGATCCCCAAAGGGTTGGTTCCTCCACGGCGCTGCTTGCGGCACAGCTGCAGACCATCAAGCGGGATGCTTTCCGGAATTGTTCCGGAATACGGGGAATCGTCCTGCCGGACCGACTGCAGACAGTAGAGCGGAATGCCTTTTCCGGCTGTACGGCTTTGCGTGCGGTCACATTGCCTTCTTCCTTAGAAAGCATTTCATACGATGCTTTTGAGAATTGCGACCAATTGCAGTATCTGAGCTTTGAAGGGAGCAGGACGGAATTCCTATCGCTGCATATCGAACTGCCCGACACTCTGCGGTACAGCTTCGCCCTGGAAGGGGATATTCAGGGAGAAGAACTTGAAAAGATCGTTTCGTTCTTTGAGGACGCAGAAGAAGCTGCCTCCTTTTTCTCCAGATTCAATATGGTGGCCTGCGATTCGGGAATCATCCTGGATGGATGCTACCGGGCGGCGGATAAACGGTTCGACAGCGAAAAGGAGCTTGCGGAGTATCTCGGAACATTTTTTGATGCCGATCTTGGCGCAGGGTTTTCTTCCGCTTTTGACGAACATTTCAGGGAAATTGACGGAAAACTCTATGCCCGATCCAAATACACAGTAGCTACCTACAATGCGGATGAACGGAGCTACGCTCTTGAAAAGGACGGAGAGGGCGGGTATCTTCTGACCGTCCGGTCTTTGGTTCCCGAACTGCCCTATAAGATTTATGTGGACAGTCGCTATACCCTGAAGGAAGAGAATGGCACCCTGCGTTTTACCGGACGGTTCGTCCTTCCGGCAGAAAGCTGGTATAATCTGTGGCTGATTGAAACCGACAACTGAACAAGGTCCGGATTTCCGGATCGAAATACGGTCCCCTTCGGGCAGGCGCTTGAGAAATCAAGACTGTCCCAAGGGGATTTTTTCTGCGGCTTTTTCGTGCCGGAAACAAATAAATTGCACAAGTCCGTTAAAAACGGACAATTGAAAAAAAGAGCCTCCTATGGTAGAAT
>ERZ779889.3032-NODE-3032-length-12815-cov-3.931426_pt1 | contig 12815 bp, 8 predicted proteins | sample MGYA00511030_ERZ779889 | MGnify/ENA primary metagenome ERZ779889 (study PRJEB29588, sample SAMEA2160616) | human gut metagenome | biome: human gut; feature: human-associated habitat; material: faeces | place: Denmark | collected 2008/2010 ...
GTTCTGCTTTATCTCTTCAACCTCAATGGAGATCTTGCTAAAGTTGCTGTTGATGCGGTCTGCCGTTTCGCTCCAAGTTCCTGTTTTGTTTATTGTATTAAGCTCCATATATTCTGTTCTACTTTTACCATTCCGCATCCGGATGTACTTCTACGGACAGATGGTTCATTATTCTGATGATTAATTCTCGTATCATAAATATATGTTTTATTCCGTAATGTCTGAAACCCCATACGGGTTATCCAATGCGGCAATCACACACTTTTGAGCGATATTAGCTCTTCTGTCAGTAACCGCTATGATTCTGTAATTCGTTTTGTCTTCCTTAGTTGTCCGGTATGTATTTCCTAAGAAGTTTAAGTGACTAAGTTTATAACCAATCATCTGCCATAAGGCGCCTCCTACCAGATATCTTCCGATCCCTTCTGTCATGTGCAGGCAGTCCCTGCTCAAATCTGTACCATAATGCCAGTTCATAAAATTATTATCTTTACCGGCCATAAATGGAAAATCTACCGCAGCCTGATTCAAGTCAGTCATTGATTCAGCCTCTTCTATGGTTGGGACCACGGTTGTAACAGGAGTGCCCTTTTCCGGATCGGATTGAGACACAACTCCCTGTATGGTCGTATCGGTCCTTAAAGACGTGCCTCTGGCATTTTGTACGGCTGTTCCGGAAGGGATGACGAATTTTACTTTCGGGCAATGTTGCAATACCTTTTGAGCCAAGCGACACAATTCCGTATACATACCCAGCTGCCTCTGCTTTTGATTAATGCCGAAACTCAGCCACTTGTCCTTCGATCCTTGCGATGATGAGAGCGTATGATATACGCTGTACGCCCATGTCATGTTAAAACAGATTACAGGATGCGAGAACAGGCAACATCTATCAATGATGTCAGCAAACAGACTCACATAGTTCTTGGTAATATTCCCTTCCTCGTCCTGATCCCAATAGGTTGACTCATCTGCGGATTGATATGCTCCGTTCTGGATTACCACAAAATCCCACGCTTCGTCGGACAAGGCTTCTTTTACCGTACTGGTGCCATTCTCCCAGGAAACGGCATTCAACCCCCACTTATAGTAGGATATTTTGCGGTCGGATTCGTAAAATGTTATATAATCCTTAATACCAGATGCGCCAACATAAAGGTTGCCGATAACAATCTTAAAATTATAACTGTGCGCTATATCTCCAACGTTATTAATCGTGTCAACTCCAAAGGAAGAACCGATGAAAAGTATTTTAAGGGAATGATAAAAATCAGTGATTTTTACATCATTAATATGTTTGTGAATAGACTCATCTACATCACTGATTTTTTCGTCAAAGCCTTTAACCCGAAATCCTTTGAAATAGTAACCGGTAATCTTCTCAACTGCCTCCGAAGTGCCAAAAAATGCCATTTGCATCGCATCCTCAGTGAGTTTGTAATAAGTACCGCTGTCCTGATAGGAGATGATGGATGATGTATTAGTTGAGTTTTTGAACTTCATATTCAGTCCGAGACTGTTGGCTTTTACTTGTTTTCCAGCCTTGTCATATACAGAAATCAAGTCACCGGCTTTCAAAGTTATGTCATACAAATTTTTAGTGCGCAAATATCCTTCCATTGAATCTGCTTTCAGATTCTTACCCTCACCTGTCCAGCGTCCGGTAACCAGATCATCCTCATTAATATATATGCGTCCAACATTACCACCGTTAACCGATTCGTCAATATTAAAAATGTGTTCTATATTGTCGGTTGTTGACTGTTCCAAAGACTCCACACTTTCTGTCAGTTCACTGATTTTATCCTCGGCTCCTTTCACGTAAGCCCCCTTAATCACAAACCCGTTCAAAAACTCCACATTGGATGTTTCAACTGTCATATAAATCTCAACGGCATCAGTATTTCCAATCAGAATACCATTACCGGAATCATACCAGCTCCATTCCGCCTTGTTTTTTGCGGAACCCCTGAATTTGAATGTTATGCCATAATCATTCATTTTCACTTGTTTTCCGGAAGCTTCATACATTGTTAAAACTGCGCCTTTTTTAATAAGAGTACTCACCTCAGTATTACGTTTATAAGAAGAGTTATCATTATGAGTCAATGATGATCCTTCTCCCGTCCACTGGCCTGTTACCCACGATTGGATATTAAGCTTGATATATCCGGTATCACCACCATTCAAAGAACTTTCCAATTCGGACAATTCCGTAGTCAGACTTTTTCGTGTATTGGGGTTGACCACCGCATCATAGATAGTAGCCGGGTAAATGGTTTGTCCGCCCTTCGTCAACTTGTGCATTTTTACCATAATGTATCTTATTTTTAGCCTAAGTTCCGCCGGTTAACTTGGACTGTTGTTATTTTATGTAATTATTTATTAACTATTAAATCATTCTTCCGGTGGCAGAGGAGGTACAAAATCACTCAGCACATCATCATACTCCTGATCTGACAGAGATACGCTCTGCACCGCATTGTAGACGACATAATCAGGATAAGATGTTATTTCCGCTGTGCTTTCATCGGTCTTTCCAGTAGTCAGCACAATCCCTGTATCTTCAATAGATACAAGGTTGCAGATGCCATCCCTAAAGTCGGAATCAGAGATGAAGTATTCCCGTTTGACCTTCAGCATACCAGGGGAGAAACCGGGGTTGTCAAAAGCGACAAGCAGACTGCCATCTTCCATACGGCTGCAACCGACATACTCATGCCCGTCAAAGGAGGCTATGAACTTTCCCTTGAACGGATTGAAGTAAGTAAACCGGAAGGGAGTATTCACATCTCCATTCAAGCTCTTTTCTACGATTTTAAAATCGGACTGATAATTAATTTTCATAACTATAATATTGATGTTACATCGTCTATCTCCTCACTCGACAAAATACCGGACAGATCAACACTTCCACCACCTCCTGTCGTGCCTGTGGCACTCCATGTTCCCTTTGTCTTGCATTGATATATAGGACCCGGTATGGTGTTACCCACAACAGCCCAGTCACCCACAACAGGAGATGGAACAGCCGCTTTCAGCGATTCAAGAGTAGGGAACAATCCCTTGTTGCGGATACCGTTCTGCTTGACCTTCTCCACTTCGGTAGAAGTCTTGCTAAAGTTGTTGTTAAGACGGTCTGCCGCCTCACTCCAAGTACCTGTCTTGTTAATACTATTCAGTTCCATATCACTTCACTTTATTTGGGCAACATGTTCTGATCCCATACAATCTCAGAACCTTTAACCATAATTATGCGTCCTCCCATTATCTGGGTCTGATATATATAACCGTCACTTCCTTTTTGTTCCGCAACTAGACTGTCTGACCGGAAATATAATCTATCACTGCTAGAAGGATCGAACATGGAAATACTGGGAATCATCCCTCCAAGTCCGTACTGTAGGGAGATACTGAACAGTTCTTCCTCATTATAATCATACATTCTGATAGACGGTACGGAATACTCATCCTCAGGGGATATTACGATCTTGTAACCATTGGATGATATGACATTGACAGTACCACTAAACTCTCCCTCTCCCTTTATCCAGATATTGCCATCCTCATCAATTTTAAAATTGCCGTTAGGTGACTTTACATTTTTAAAGATTCCGCTTTCCGCATTGACTTCACCTCTGAACTTACCACCTAGAGCATAGATATATCCTCTTAAGAACACATCACCACCATGAGTCGCAACAAAGTTCGCCATGTTCGCCCATTCCGCATCTGTGGGCTGGTAATTAGGATCATTACGGAACCTCATTACAGTCAGAATCGCCTGTTCAAGTTTTCCTCCTGCCCAAAACGCCACATCATCATCGTCATTGTATATGCCGCTAACTCCGGCTGTGACCTTCTGTAACTTGCCATTCTTGTAATTACCCAGTTGGATCATATTGGCCAATATCAAACCGCCAAGGATGTCCACAGAACCATCCTTAATCGCGCTGGCGATATAATTGATTGACTGGAAACCGGCTGTTGCCTTGTCATTGTCAAGAATTGAAGGCTTCCAGTCAGTAGCGATGGTTCCACGCTCTAACTGAAGGTCACAAACGGTTGCGGTACCACTGATAAGAAATATACCACTGCCATTGAAGGTGATCTTATGGGTATATCTCTGATAAGAGGATGTGAGAGGTTGAGAAACACTGAAAGAACCGCACGAAACAGACACAGACGTACCCTTTGCTTTATAACTGATAACATAACTTTCTCCTTTAATCAATGATACGGACTGGGACAAACTACCGATTGCGGCAGAGTACCCGGAGCCGGCATCACTGTCCGCAGATACGGTAGCCCCTCCCGTCCAATATTCCAGTTGCTTGCTAAAAAGTTCGGTATCCGCCGATAGCTCGGTAGCGGCAGACAGGTCCTCTGTCTCATAATCTCCCGTAAACCCGGAATTGCGCAACAGATTAACACTTCCGACAGCCGCATTGTCTATCGCATCCTTAGCCTCTTGGGCCAGATCAGCCGCCGCCTGTATCTCATCCGGCAAGCCTTCCATATTCTTCCATCCGGTAGAACCCTGCTCGATATGGAACATACCCTTGATATCAACACCTTTATCCTGAGTGTATTCCATGTAAGTAGTCCGGTCCTTGTCGCCAATATACGTATCTCCGTACACCTTCATCCGGGCCTTGCCGGTAGATTTGTCAAAATCAAAAGATATAACGTCTTTCCCGGTCAAGGTAAAATCATTAATACCCTGATACATGATGATGGACGGAGAAACTTCGTTCACCGAAGAGAGAATTATCGCCGCCTGTCTGGTGATATCAGTCTTATGGCCCAATCCCACGATATCATCACCTGCCACCGGAACATCGTTCTCGACATTAGGATCACACACGGTCTTGGACAGGTCTATATAATTCTCACCTACTGCTGTGACCAACCGCCAGTAATAGCGGTTGCCGACATGATGCGAAATGCCTGTCTTGATATTGCACTCCTGTGCGATGGCGAGAGATCCCGGAGTAAACTGGTTCTCTATCTCAATTCCGTCTTCCTCTTCCTTGAAATAACAACGGTAGACATCATCCAACTCATCCACACGGTTGCATTTCATGCCTGCATGGGAAATCACCTGCTCACCACCTACATACGTCTTCTTCTTTACTTCAAGCTCGTCAAAAACGGCTTTGACCTTGACATACAGATAATCAACAACAGCCTGTGACATACCGTTCTCAAGTACAGTAATTCCACTACCGTTCTGACCAATCAAAAGACCTTTTAAAAAAGTGATCAGCTCATTGGCAAAATCTTCTTTATCTTTACGAAGGAAGTATTTGAAAAGTTCCTCTATATTTGCACTTCCCGATATGGCAACAACCCGGTCTTTATTGGTCCTTATGTAAATAGAAGGATTCTTATCATCATTATGTATGTATATCTCACCCTCATTCAACCCTTCCAATCGCTTTTCAAATGATGGGGATATTTTCGGTATAATCGGATTTCCTTCTGCATCCGTTTCCGAACCGTACCACAATATCTTTATAGGATGATTTCTAGCCATGATTACACATAATTTTCATTAACAAAAGCAGCTTGCGCCTTCTTGTATTTTAACACATCGTCCTCTTCAGGATTAGTTAGCAAAAATGCTATACCTGAAGAAGAAGTTGCGATCTCAGTTTTGCCTCCGATCCCAGCAATATCGTTTTCTCTAGGGCGTAAAGTCACTTTATATATAAACATCTGTTTTTTACCTATTGTATCAAGCTTTTCCGGGACAGAATCCCCTTCCCGTACATACAAATTACCGTCTATGTTAACGTGAGAAAGGCAAAGTAACTTATTTATGAACTCCGCTATATAATACGGAACACCACGACTTGTCCCAAATACAAAATCAAATGTCTTATAAGGAAGAGAATACATTTCTATTATCTCCTGCTTCTGGTTCACGAACTGTTCGTTCTCAACTTTTAAGTCCACCCCATCCGGTTTGAATCCTCCTATTATTCTGAACTGAAACATCTGCTGAACATCATCAATCCAGAATATATTATCAAATGCAGAATTATTATCCTTATGGGAATATTCAATCAATATAGAATCACCTATATTCTCACACACACAGAATTCCTCACATTCCTTATCGCCTATAGTTACTGTATATATCCCCTCCGAAGGAGATAATGAGGCATAATACATCTTAACGCTTTCATTAACATCATAAGTGAGCAGTGCTATTGACGAGGAGATATTGCCAATCTTATCATTCAAAGAAGCCAAAGGTATTTCACCGTTATCGCAGAAAATTTGCAGCAAAATGTTGTCTGACAAGGAAAATACTTGTCTGAAACATCCTGCATTTGAATATTTATATTTCAGCGGTTTGAAGAATAACGGGCAAACATCTCCGATTGATATCATGGTCTTTTCGTTAGTTTCTAGCAGCTTGCGACTTCACAAGCTTTCATTGCAAATATAACAATTAAAATTTGAATCTTTATAAAGAATTAGAATTTTTCACAATCAAAGTTACCTTTGAACTTTGTGATTTTGTGAAATTGTAATCAGCCTGCTGATAATATCCCTGTATAACCTTGCCTTGATGTTCAAATTCAACAATTCCTGTAAGATCTTCCGGAAGCTCTACATCCGAAGTTTCAAATTCTACTTCCGCCACAGTAAACATCCTTTTTGAAAGAATTATATCCCTGCTTTCCCCCATTCCATCAATACCCACATCACTATTACCATCTGAAGACGCAAAAGTAAGCATCTCAACAGATGAACCGATATATGCTTCATTGGCCAAAACCATAGAAGAAGGAGAAAACATGGCATTGAACATTGTGTCAGGGCTGAAAACGCCACCCATAAGATAATCCCTGTTCAATATATACTTAAGTCCAGACGAATCAGATTTCACCCCTACCATAAATAAATCAGTGTCACTTTCGTTGTCTGTAGTATCTTCACCTATCTTGTCAGCAAGGAACTCTATGCCGTATGCGTCCGCACGGTATGGAGATATCATTTCAAGGCTATTGTCCGTCATGGTCACGCCTGTGGTATATTCATTCGTAAAACGAAACTCATCCTTACCATTAGCCGTGTCGTAATCCTGTTTGTCAAAGCCTATCCGTATGCGCGAATACACCAATGCGGAATTAACCTTCATCTCGTAATCGGATAAATCATCTATTTTTTTGACAACATCATCCGAGAAGTATTTGCCTCTGTGCCGGAAAGTTATCGTATTGCCGGATATGTCATAAGCGTATCCGAACACATAACTCATCCAACTTGCAAATTTGGTGAAGGATGTATATATTTTGGCTCCCGGAATCTTACGAGCTGATTCAGCCGCCAAGAGCATACAATTATCAAGCCTTCCGTCACCCATGCTTTCTATTACCCCCGTCAATCCGTCTTTTCCCCCGTTAATGCTTTTGAGTAGTCTGTTGAGCAACGTGCCGGGATTTACAACATCCATCTCAACAGGATTTATTCTGTTTTTCCATGATATCGTAACACGACTTTTTGAATCCACGGGATAAAGGGCAGCAAGGTTAGGACCAGACTGTTCCCTCCCTGACTGCACTTTGCAAAGGAGCACAAGCTTCTCTCCTTTAGCTAAGAATATATCATGATGTGCTGAATATTCTTTTTCTATAAGACCGGTGGAATACGTTTCATAGAATACCTCACTGATTGTTTCCAATGTCTTTTTATCCGTGCCAATTTTAGCTAGTCGGAAACGTACCCCGTTAGTCCAGCCCCATGGCGATATGATATTATAGCTTATCCAAAATTTAAAATCAATATCAACAGACAAATTGATGCTTTTTACGGCATATATCAGAGTGCCATCATCTTTACGTTCATCCAACACCTCCGTCCCATTATCATTTAGATAATACTCCGTAATACTTATATATGACTGATCCGATATCTCCGTGGCATTGCCTATATTAATGTCGGTTGCCTCTGTATATAATGACATGGGAAGCCACCTTTCAGCAAAATCCATTGACACAAAATTATCTTGATCCGGAATCTCCCCTACTTCTCCATTGTATATGTCACCTGTAGGAATCCATTTTGCCGATTCTGAAAGTTCAAGCCCGTCATAAACAAGAGGAATGGGACTTTTCACCTCTTCAACAGGATATTCATATTGGGTTCCCCTTTTAGCCTTTATCATGGATGCCACGCTATCATCCACGGCATTTATCTGTAAGATACTACCATTATCCTGCAATGTAGAGAAATTGAGAGCGCAACTAAACCGTTCATTATACAACCAACTGTTATTTCTTGTACTTATTATTATTGAAGCGGAAGCATTCAGATAATCTTCATCATATTGTTTTAACAGCAATATTCTAGCATCCCCAGCAAAAGAAAATTTGTTAGAAAAAGTACGGATAACACCGTCATAGTCATTTCTCTTGAAACTAGCCTTCACCTCGTCCCAATTCTCAAGATCATCAGTAACCCTGTACCTCAGACCATTTATAAGTAACTCACATCGATAATACATAATTATTTCTTTTTACGATTCAATTCATCGATTTCATCGCATGTCTGCCTAACAAGACAGGCGTAAGATCCGGCGGTCCATTCTTTCAGATTGATATGCATCTTATTATATTTTCCAATAGCGACAACTTCATTTATAAACCCTCGTTTTGTAGGCTTCTCCTTCGGTTCCTCATTCTTTTCCTTACTTATCTTGTCCAAATCATATTGTGCACGGGATTTTAACGCGGATATTCTAGCATTCATGACCATTACATCACCTTTCTTGCACGAATAACCTATCTTCATCAGAATATCACGCACCTCATCATACATTTTCAACTTCATCATGTTCTCACATGCCTTCATGCACTCCACGGTCATTGCGAGATTCATACGTTCATTACAATTCAATATCTCAGAGGATAACTGTTTGCTCCCAACAATTTCTATATAGTCATTGATAATTTTTGCCGATGCGGCCCCTTTGTCCTCACTGTCAAATTCGATAGTATTGCTATCATTGGTATAGATCTCTATAAAAACGGACAAGGGAAGTTCATATATGTCACTTGTATACCTCATAATCATATACTTTTTGAAAATTGCTGATAATTGTTTTCTCTTATCGCCTTGGCTAATTTTGCAAATCCTATCTGCTGTGATTTCTCCAGATGCCCTATCTTTTTCTCCAGTTCGCTATAATCATTAACTATTGATACGGGAGGAAGATTGTTTTCGCTTCTATATGCCATAAGACCATCAAAATCATTTGCATGAGCCTTTATCCTGTCCATATCCACAGCATAAGGTATAACCTTCGCACCTTTAGGGATGTCAACCAAAGTAGGGACAGACGGAGTAATATACGCCCCTTTATCTGTAACGATCGTTTCGGAAACGCCACCATCACCCACTACAGCCAATCCGCCTTTATGCGAATCAGTACCCTTGGCGTATTTTGGAATAGGAGTCGCTATAATAGTAGCAAGCTGTATCGCCCCCATAGCACCTAGAGCAGCTATCATAGGTATTGCAGCAGGGAAACCCAATTGTTTTATCGTCTGCAAAATACCACCTGCTATCTGTATAGCCGCTTCAGCTATACTGGTAGCTTTCTCAAACTTTGCTTGTTTTGTTCTTAATGCAGCTTTTTTCTTCTCCAATTCGGCATTCTTTTGTGCCGTTTTATCTTCCGCCGCACGTTTACGCGCTTCGGCTTCTTCTGTTGTTATAGCCCCTTTTTCTTCTAAAGCCTCTATACGGGAAATTTCCTCTTCACCAGCTTTCTCATTCGCTTCCTGTTCAGCCTCAACAGCCTCAATCTGGCGATCATAAATGGATGATATCATTTCACCAATTCCACTAACCATAGAAGCCCACATCTCGGTGGTTCTTTCCATCTTCTCACCGTCTGTAAGTTCTTTCCAAACACCCGATATCTTATCAGACATAATACTGAATCCCTTATCCATCCCGTCAAATATACCGGCAAACGGACTATCGATATCCGATGCAAGATCTTTCAATGCAGAAGAATAACCTTTCAACGCTTCAAAATTCCTTCGTGTAATATCCTGTTGCTCTTCCGCTTTTTTCACCTGATCATCCGCATTTATGGAACCTATCTCTGCTTCCATTGCCTTTATGGATTCTCTCAGCATTTCAATCTGTTGCTTGCTTACCACGCCCGATGCTTCCGCTATCTCGATCATTTTTTCAGTAGCATCTATCTGTATCTGCAATTGCTCGTTTGCGGCTTGCTTCTCCAATTCACGCATGGCTTCATCATATTCTTTTCGCGACATCAGCCCTTTTGAATAATTTTGTGTTATAATGTTTTCAAGCTCCTTATATCCAGTACTTGTAGCTGCTATACGGAGAGATGATTGTTCTTCTTCCAGTCTTAGCATCTCATCGGTATACTTTTTCTTTTCCTCGATCCTTTTTTCCTCGGCCTCTGCCAACTTCTTAGCATATTCCTCATTCTCTTTCGCTACCTTCTGCTTTCTCTCTTGAACCAACATTTCCCGGAGTTTGTTTTCTTCCTCAGAATATCCCTTTATAACTGCTATCTGGTCTTTATATTCTTTCTCTATGGCAGCAAGATTACGCTGGTGCTCATCCTCTATAAGAGAAACGGACAAGTCAGCCATTTTATTCCTAAGATTCTCTATATATTGTGCTAGATCATTTGCGGCTTTATCGACAGAATGAGGATCAAATGTAACATCTTCAATATCAATAGAATCTTCTGTTTCCTTTAAACCAGTCCTTAGTGCATCCATTCTAGTTGATACTTCCTCAATCTCTTTATTCACATCAGCCAACTGGAGTGCTACGGCATTAATTCCAATAGCCGATCTCTTTCCTGATTTCATTTCATTGATCTTAGTAGTAAGTTCCGCTTCTTTTCTTATCAAATCATTATATTTTTCTTGAAGTTCATCACGTTCTTTGTATTGTTCTACTAAAAAATCAACTTGTGCTTTAGCCTTAGCAGCAGCTATAATATTAGCTGCTAAGTCCCTATAACTTGCAGTAGCCTTTCCTACCAAAATATCCTCGTCCTTCATATTTTTAAAGTATGAAGGATATTGCCTTTTCAGTTCCTCAACGGCTTTTTTCCGTTCTCCCATAGGTTTATTCAAATTGACAGCAGCCCTATATAATATATCCAATTTAACAGCTTCATCTTGGGCATTTTTCACACCTTCTTTTTGAGCTTTATTCAAATCCTCCTGAAGCTGTTTTAGATAATCAATTTCTTTTCTTGCATCAAACAGGCTACTCACCCATTTGGCTATCTCACCCCCATAACTTGATAAAAGAGTTATCCCAACGACTAAAGCCGTCTGCCAACTAAGAAGGGAACTCAATACCTGCTTAAATACGGGTATAGCTGTTTGATTTGATTTTTTAGCCAACTCATATTCAATTCTCGCTTTCTTTAACTCATCAACAAACATAGGAAGGTTATTGGATATGGCAAGAAAGAAAGTATTGGCACTAACAGACAAAGCCGGAAGTTCTCTCGCAATCTGTTGTATGGAAACATTAAGACCATTCCAACCCGAAGCATAATTACCTACATTACGTTGGTAATTGCCCATCTGTGCATCTATATCCTTTAATTGTTGATTCAGCTTACCGATACTGTTTAAAATATTCATACCTTTTGCCCCCTCGCGTGCAGCTTGTGAAAGGTTATAATATTCCTTTTCCAACTGAAGCATTGAAGCCTTCATCTCGTTATAGCTTCCTGTAGTGGCAATCGCTACCTGTGTATGATTTCTCAATATCGCCGAATACTGTTTATTCTGCTCTGTCAGCGTGCGTAACTGGGACACCGTAGCATCTCTTTTGGACTTGTATTCCTCTTCGCTGATAGAACCTGTCTTATACTCCTTCGATAAATCCCTCAGAGATGTTCTTAAGGCTGAAATTGTTTCTTTATTATCGCTTAATCTACTGTTCAATTCGGCAGCTTGCGAATCAAAAGCCTTTACCGTCTGACGGATTGAATCAAAATTAGCAGCAGTCATGGATATTTTCTTGGATGCCTCTTGGAATGAAACAGAAGCAGTTTCCGCATCCTGTGACACGTTTTTCAAGTCTTCGGAAGCACCTCTCAAATTTACTTTTACTTCCGTTATCTTGTCTGCCAATGTATTCAATGGTTTGGTAAGAAGCTCTATCTTACGGGAAATATCGGTCAATAACTTTAATTGACTAGCCTGTAATTCAGACAATCTATTTTGAGAAGCATATAATTTGGTAATTGTAGCATTATAACTGTCAACTTTAGACTGGTATTCTTTTAGATTACCCGGCTTAAAATTTATGCCCTCACTTAATTGTTTTGTAAAATTCGCATATTCGGAAGATGTGGTTTGAATATTAATCCTTATCTCATTCAACTTCTTAACGATGTTAGGATCAATCGCATCAGTAATTTTAAATTCTGCTCCTGCCATGGTCTTTTCGTAAGTTTTGGGTAGTGCATGACTTCATGCACCTTCTAAGAGCAAAGATAGTGATTTTATTGATATTATGAAGATAAGGAAATAAAAAAGGGAGAAGTTTTTGCTTCTCCCCATGAAAAAATATTTATTTCATTTTATTCTTTGATATTCCGTATAATAAAGAACTTTATAAGATTCTTCTTTGATATTCCGTATAATAAAGAACTTTATAAGATTCTTCGATGTTGCTTAAATCAGAAAGAACCTTTATTTTCCCAGTACTCTCTATTTTTATTATGGAGAATATACTTTGAGGCAATTTAGGTAACATTTCCTTTACTTTCTCTATTT
>ERZ779889.3039-NODE-3039-length-12785-cov-3.062922_pt1 | contig 12785 bp, 8 predicted proteins | sample MGYA00511030_ERZ779889 | MGnify/ENA primary metagenome ERZ779889 (study PRJEB29588, sample SAMEA2160616) | human gut metagenome | biome: human gut; feature: human-associated habitat; material: faeces | place: Denmark | collected 2008/2010 ...
GTGTTCGAGGCGGCTCATGGCGTAGGTGCGCAGCAGGAGGGTGTAGGCCGCTTCGTAGAGGCGGACGATGCGCGGCGGGAGCGTGAGCGACGGGTGTTGGAGGATGGTGTAGAAATAGTCCACCACGAGCTTCAGGTAGTTCGAGCGCGCCATGAACTCGCCCGAGAAGCCGGCCACGTAGAGGCGGATGTCGTTGCTGATGTGTTCTATCTGGATGAAGCTGTTGGGCAGCAGCGTCACAAAGTCGCCCGCGCGGATGGCCTGCTTGGCCAGGTTGACCGTGGCCCGCACCTCGCCGCGCGTGCAGAGGATGAAGAGGCAAGCCTTGATTTTGCAGGGAAAGCGGGCGTAGCTTTGCAGCAGCGTCACGGGCACTTCGTCGGTCGCGACGAAGTCGACGGGGAGGTCGAATTTGGGCAGTTCGTTGTTCATGGGAAGTCAAAATATTAATAATAGAACACAGAAACTAAAGAATGGGGCTTTGCTTATAAGCGAATTTATAAGAACTTTGCACCGATTTTCTGAATTTTGCTTATTCGGCAACAAAGTAATAATATAATATTTAAACAGAGAAGTATGAAGAAAGATTTTTTAAAGACTATGCTTATGATGCTGTGTGCCGTGTGTGCTTTCACCTTCACAGCTTGTAGTGACGACGACGAACCTGCAACGGATGCAGCTACGAAAGTGGCAGGCTCTTATAGCGGTAACTTGGAAGTGTTTGTAGGTGGAACTTCTGCCGCAAATGAATCAAAAACTATCACATTGGCTAAGAATACAGAGAATTCGATTGATTTGGTTATATCAAACTTTTCAATTACTGTAAATTTCGCAAATCAACCAATCCCGGTAAATATGGGAAATGTTACAATCGCAAATTGTGCACTTTCTGGAAGTGGCGATAATTATACATTTGCAGGAAACATTACAATACCCGATGTGAACGTAAGCTTTATGGGAGTACCCGTACAAGCAGATTGTACCGTGAGCTTTACGAATGCTACAGTTAATGGAAATACCTTGACTTTACCGCTTACGGTGGATGCCAAGATGGGAGAAACCTCCATTAGCGAAGCTCTTGGCGGCATCACCGTAGATTTCACCGGAACAAAATAATCTCTTATATATAACAAGCTATAAACGACAATGAACAAACTGAAATACCTCTCATTCCTTTTTGCAGCCTTGCTTTCTGTGGGCTGCTTCTTCACCTCGTGTAGCGATGACGATGACAACTTCCCCATCGAAAATCAAATAGCCGGGGAATACAAAGGTACGCTCGACGTGTCTATGGCCGGGCAGCCCATGGCCACCAATATGCCGCAAAACATCACCGTGGACAAGGCGGCCAACAACGCCATCAATCTGACGCTGGCCAACTTCAACATGGCCGGCATGAGCTTGGGCGACATCGAGCTGAACAACCTCGTGCTGAACGAGCAAAACAGCGGGACATATTCTTTCAGCGGCGTGCAGTCGCTGACGTTGGCCGACCCCGTAGGGACTGTGCCTGTGGAATATTTCGGTGTGCTCTCCAACGGCAGCATTACCATCGACTTGGGCATCACGTGGAACGGTACAGACATCGCCGTGGCCTATCTGGGCAACAGACTGAACGGCACGGAAAACGGCGAAGCTGCCATCACGGCTTTCTCTTTCAAAGCCGATGAAGATGACGACTTGAGCTTCATCACTTCGCAGCCGGTCATCAATGCCGACAACACCATCACGTTCAGCGTGGCTGACACGACAACCACCGAGCAACTCCAGGCTCTGCAACCCGTAGTGGAAGTTTCCGAAGGTGCTACTTATACGGCCAGCGGTACGGACTTCTCTCAGGATGTGACCTACACCGTGGTTTCTGAAAATGGACGCAACATTGCTACTTACACAGTCCGCATCGCTTCGCGCATTAACTCGTTGAAATATACGTTTGATGAGTGGGAAACAAGCGGAAGCAATGAGTATCCAATGCCTCGCACTGAGTTGGCTTCCAGCTTGGAAGGTGCTTCTTTTATTTCTCAATATGGAAAGCCCGTTCTTAAATCCACAGATGACAAGGTTGCTGGTGATGCGGCTGTAAAATTGGTAACTCTGAATACTAGTATGGGAACGAGTGTTTTAGTTCCGGCTCTTACATCGGGTTCATTATTTACAGGTTCTTTTAATTTATGGGCTGCTATTACTGATAAATTAAAGAGCACAGAGTTCGGCATCGCTTATGATAAGAAACCTATTCGCTTTAAAGGCTATTACAAATATACCCCGGGCGAAATCTTTATTAATGGTGAAGATGAAAATGGCGAACCAGTAACTACTCCGGCGGCTGTTGATACTGTTGAAAATAAAATAGACGAGTGTTCCATCCAAGCCGTGCTTTACGAAGCTGCGACAAGTGACTTCACGCTTACCGGACATGACATTAACACCTCCGAAACTCGTGTAGCCGTGGCTGCATTGGCTGATGGTTCTGCCAAAGCCGAATGGACAGCTTTCGATTTGGAATTTGAATGGTTGAATGGCAAGACTTATGACCCCTCAAAAACCTATAAGTTGGCTATCGTATGTTCTTCAAGTAAGGAAGGCGACCACTTTAAGGGCGCAGGTGGCAGCACGTTGATGCTTGACGAACTCGAAGTCACCGGCGAAAACGTAGTCGCAGAATAAAAAGGAAAACACTTTTCCAGAATATCATAACTTTGAGGCCGCTCCGGTGTCTGCAATACAGACTGCCGGGGCGGCTTTTTTAGTATGCCTGCCATGCGCCAAATGTCGCGCGGGAGCGGTGGAAAGTCGCCCGAACTACGATTGGGAGCAACGTCCGGCCAATGTAGGGGCAGGCCGATGTGCCTGCCCTTTGCGCATGGCGTCAGGTTTCAATTTCCCCCGTTCCGCGTGTGAACGGTTATCGGGTAGTCCCCCCCTCCCGAAGAGAAAATGCGAAGCCGCCGGAGAGTGGCAGGAACGTTGACTCCTGTGCTCTCCGGCGGCTTTTGTTGTTGTGGCAGCCTGCGGGTTATTTCCCGTACAGCTCCATGAGGAATGCGTCAAGGTAGGCACCGCGCGTGTTTGTGCGGTAGAAGCGCCCTTCTCCGTCGAGGACGATGCAGGTGGGCACGCCGGTGATGTTATACTTCTTCACCGTCTCGCCCATGATGCCGTCGGTGATGCGGGCTTGTGTCCATGTCATCTTTTCCTCCTTCATGGCTTTCTGCCAGTCGGCTTCCTTCTCGTCGACCGACACGCTGACGATGGTGAAGTCTTTGTACTTTTCGTGTACACGAACCAAGTGGGGGATTTCGGCACGACATGGGCCACACCAGCTAGCCCAAAACTCCAGCATGACGTATTTGCCTTGCGGGATGAGCGAGGAGAGTTTCACCATCTTGCCGTCGGGTGTCTGCACGTCAATGTCGGCATATTTCTCGCCCAAGGCCACGGGCTTGATCTTACCGACGATGGAGTCGAGCGCGGCCAGTCGGGACGTGCCTTCCCAGGAGGGTGCTACCCATGAACGCATGGAGTCAATTTGTGCGGCAGTGAAGTCCACTGTGAAACTTGAGAGTAACGCAATGAGCTGGTCGAATGCCACGACAGACGAGGGATTTTGCCGGATGAATTCCAAGGTCTTTTCCTGATGTGCCTGTTTCCAGCGGGCGTCGTCTTTAGCAATGGCCACGCCGACGGCCGTATAGTCGTGCTCATGGTTCTTGTCGTTCATCATCGGTATGGTGTAGTCTTCCATGTAGCGTTGGTCGACAGCCGCCAGGCTGTCGTTGATGGTTTGCATGCTTTGGCGGAACTGTGTGTAGAAGTCTTGTGTGGCCGAGCCGTTGATAACGGGTGCTTCGGTCTTCCTGTCCGGGTCGTAGAAGATGCCCGGCAGGGTGGCCGGGTCGCCCTCGAAGGTGATGGGCGAGTTTTCCAGGTAGAAGTTGACGGCAAACACTTTGTCCTTCACGCTTTCCGTGGGGTCGGTGCGCAAGTCGATATAGAGGGTGTACAGTTCGGGGCTTTCGACTTGTCCTTTCATGCTGAACTTGCCGTCGGCAATGGTGGCACTGTCCGTGCGTACCAATTTGCCGCTGGGCGTTTGTTTCTGGAGATACACTTTGCCGGTAAGGGCTTCGCCTCCGGTGAGCGTACCTTCGAGCGTGTAGCCCTGTTCCTGAGTCTGGCAGGCGGCCAGCAGGGCCGTGGCTGCCAAGATGGCTAATTTCTTCATGTTTTTTTATTACTTAGAGGTTAATACGTAACTTGGGTTCTGTTCCAGCAGCTTGTTTCCGCTCAAAGCCTGTTCGGGGATGGGCAAGACAAGATTCTGCATGGACATGGTGTAGTTCAGGCCGGTAGCGCTGAAGTCTGTGCCGTCGAGCTGGGAGTAGCGCACCATGTCGAACCACTCTTCGTAGTTCTCGGCAGCCAGCTCCATGTATTTGTGACGGAAGATGGTGAGCAGCAGATCGCTGTCGGCAATGGTATTCACATAGTCGGCATCGTAACCTGCACGGTCGGTGATGGCTTTCAGGGCCGTGCGTGCCGGGGTGTAGTTGCCCAGGCGTGCTTCAGCTTCGGCCTTGATGAGGTACAGCTCGGCCAGGCGCATCAGGTAGTAGGTGTTTTCGTCGCCGCCTTCGGCGCTGTTGAGTACGTACTTCTTCAGGCTATATGGAATGAAGGTTTTCGTGTAGCGCGTGTCATATTGCTCGTCGTTCACGGTGCCAACCAGTTCATCGGCTATCAGTTTAACCGTGTTTCCATAACCTTGGTTCACGTCATTGGTAATGTTGGTCTCCATCGTCTCCAGCGGATACTCTACGTAGGGAGCGAAGAGCGTCTCCGGTGAATTGAATCCCTGGGCGAAGATGCTCAGGTAGTCACCCAGCGGGGAACCAGTCTCGTCGATGGCCTCCTGTGCCAGCGTGGCAGCCTGTCCGTATTCGCCCATGCAGAGCATGACGCGGGCACGCAGCATCTTCACGGTGGCCTTGTTCACCCGGTAGGCACGGCCGTCGTAGGCCGGAGCGTCGGCGGCCACATCAAGGTCGGCCAGAATCTGTGTGTAGCAGGCGTCGACGCTTGAGCGGGCTTTGGCTTGGGAATTGCCGCGTACAGGCTCGTTATAGAGCACTACGCCGTAGGGCGACGTGCGGTCCCAGAACTCACCGAAGGAGCGCAGCAACTGGAACTCGGCAAAAGCCTTGTGGAAGGCTGTCTCGCCCAGAATCTCGGTCTTGCGTTCGGGAGTCAGGCCGTCGGGGTTGTTGTTGGCCAAGGCCGCTGTGAGCGAGTTGGCTTGGTTGATGATGGTGTAGAGCGTGCGGTAGTAGTTGAGCACAGTGTTGTTATGCACGCGCAGGGTGTTCTCGCGGAAGTTGGTGGCTCCTTCGGCTGTGGTAGTGTTGTAGAGCGTGCCGGTAAGGATGAACATGCCGTTGCGGATGGAAGACATGCCGCTTTCGCGGTAGAGGCTGTAGACGCCGTTGAGCAGATACTCGGCAGAGTTGGCATCGGTTATCACGTCCTCGTCGGTGAGAACGTAGTCGGGTTGGATGTCGTCCACGGGGCCAAGCAGGTTACAGGCCGAGAGCGACAGGCCCAATAAGGCGGTGAGTATGATGTTTCTACGCATAATATACGGTTTTAAAAGTTAGAATGAGAGTTTGACGCCCACGGAGAATGATTTCGAGAGCGGATAAGAGTCGTAGTTGGTGCCCATCGTGGTGCCCGTTCCCACTGATTCGGGGTCGATACCCGGCCATTTGGTCACGGTGAACAGGTTGGTGGCCACGGCATAGAGCGACGCGCTGCCGATATGCAGGCGTTCGGTGAGAGAACGCGGCAGTTCGTAGGAGAGCGTGATGTTCTTCATGCGCAGATACGAGGTGCTGAACACGTAGCGGTCGTTGGTGCTGCTGTTGTAGTTGTAAAGACCGTCGGCCATGCGGGCATAGCGTGCGTCGGTGTTGTCGGGCGTCCAGAAGTTGTTGTACAGCTCGCGGCTGACACTCTTGCCGGCATTGGCGAGTGTGACTTCCATCAGCAAGTCGTTATAGAGGGCTTCACCGCCTTGCGAGAACTGCATCAGCACCGACAGGCTCCAGTTCTTGTAGGCAAACGTGTTTTGCCATCCGCCGAAGAAGTTCGGCTCGGGGTTGGCAATGATGGTCTTGTCATACGTGCCATCGAAGATGCCGTTGCCGTCGAGGTCTTTCAACAGGTAGTCGCCCACGCCGGTGTTGTCCATATAGTTGCGGCCGTACAGTTCCTGAGCCTTGGCATTGAGTTCGTCAATCTCGGCCTGGTCTTGAATGATGTGGTCGACCACATAGCCTTGGGTGACACCCATCGGTTCGCCCACCACGAAGAAATCTTGCATATAGGGGTCGATGAGGGCGTTGTTGAGGCTTTCGATGCGGCTGCGGTTGGTCGAGAGGTTGAGCATCGTGCTCCAGTTGAAATCTTTCGTGCGTACCACGTCTGCACCGATGGAGAATTCCACACCCCGGTTGCTCATGTCAATAATGTTGCTCGAATAGGTGTTCATGCCCGATTCTAAGATGTACGGGGAAGGAGCCAGCGCGCCGTCGGTGTAGCGGTAATACCAGTCCAGGCTACCGTAGAGACGGTCATTGAAAAGGCTGAAGTCAAAGCCGACGTTTACTTCGCTGGTCTTTTCCCAGCCGATGTTGCGGTTGGGCAGATTATTGTTCAGTATGATTCCACTTTGTCCGCCGTATAAGTTGCCGTTGATATAATACTGTTGGTAGGCGAAGTCGGCCACGTTGGTCGAACCCGTCTGGCCCACGCTGAGGCGCAGCTTCAGGTTGCGGAACGTGTTCTTGTCTTTCACGAAGCCTTCCTCACTAATAATCCAGCCCAAGGAGAGAGCCGGGAAGTAGCCCCATTGATTACCCGGACCGAATTTCGACGAGGCGTCGGCACGCATGCTGAACTCGGCCAGATATTTGCCGTCATACGAATAGTTCAGACGGCCGTACACTGAGTTCAAGCCATTCTTGCTGCTGGTCTCGCTTTTTTGCATTAATGTTTGTGCAGCCCCTATGTTGTTCATCGTGTCATCGTTTGGGAAGCCTTCGAACGACAAGGTCTTGGCGTGTGTTTTCGAGCGTTCTGCGCCGTAGCCCAGCATCGCTCCGAAGAGGTGTTCCTGCAGGCTGAGGCTGTAGTCCAAGCGGAAGTTGAGCGAAGTGGTGGTATACTTGCTGTCGCTTGTTGTGAGGGTGGAATGGAACGGAAGTTGCATGCCTCGCATATCGATGGTGGCATCCTTTGGTGTGAACACGTCGGAGGAGAACGAGTAATTTGTCATACTAAAGTCCGTGCGGAACTTCAGGCCCTTCAGCAGTTCGATTTCGGCAAAGAGGTTGCCCAAGAACTGGTTGCTCTTGTTGGTGTTTGTGCGTTCGAGCAGGGCCACGGGGTTGGGCGTCAGTTCGACTCCTTCCATGCCGTAGGCGGCAAAGCCGGTGTCGATGCGGTAATAGTCGCCGTTCTCATCGCGTATGGGCACATCGGGACGCACCAGCCAAGGCTTGGTCTCGCCACTGGCCGTGCCCAGGCCGTCGCTGTTGCCGTAGCGTTTCGTTTCGGAGTAGTTCATCACGGCGCCCACCTTGATGCGGTCGGTCAGGTCGGTGTTGATAGAGATACGTCCGCCATAGCTCTCCATTGTATCGTTCTTGTAGAGGCCCTCCTGATTGGTGCCGTTGAGCGAGATGGAGTAGTTGGTACGCTGCGAACCGCCTCGTACGGAAGCCGTATATTGGTGGGTCAGGGCGTTCTTGTTTTTCACTTCCTTCACCCAGTTGGTGTTTACTCCGGGATTGAAATAGGCCATGTTTAGCCCTTTGTAGTTTACTTGTTCCGGTCATGTAGTCATAATCGAAAAGTGCCAGTGAAGGCATTCCCGGCGTAAACATCATAGAATAACCTTCCATGTTGTTGTAGGCAATGGCGGCATTCTGCAAATTCTGGTAGGTGTAGAAGAGGTATTCCTCGGTTGAGAGAGGGTTGAACTCCTTCACGGGGTTGGACACCATGATGTTGTAGCCCACCTCCACAGTGGGTTTCTCGTCCTTGCGCCCGTCTTTCGTGGTGACGATAATGACGCCGTTCGCACCGCGCGAACCGTAGATGGCCGTGGCCGAAGCGTCCTTCAGCACGTCGATGCTCTCGATGTCGTTGGGCGAGAGGTTCATGAGCGGGTTGACACTGGTGGATTCCACGAAGAGGGGTACGCCGTCGATGACATAGAGCGGGGCGTTGTTGTTCGTGCCCGTCTGCATGTTGGGATAGGGCGAGGTCACGCCACGCACGTTGATGGTGATGGATGAGCCCGGTTCACCGCTGTTCTGCGTAGCTAGCACACCCTTTAACATACCTCCGCCGATGAGGTCCTGTACGTTGGTCGACACAGGTGCCATGCGCTCGATGTCTTCCTTCTTGACTGAAGATATGGAGCTGGTGAGGCTCTTGCGGTTCTTGCTGCCGTATCCGATGACTACCACGTCGTCAAGCGCCACATTGTCGTCGCGCAGGGTGATGTTGAGTTGGGATTCTCCTTTGAAACGTACATTCTGCGTCTGCATGCCGACAAACGAAAATGTGAGTTCCGCCCCATTAGGAACCTTTAAGGTATATTGTCCGTCAATGTTGGTGATTGTTCCTTTGGTAGTTCCTTTGATGGTGACAGATACGCCCGGCAAAGGTTCGCCGTGACTGTCGGTGACAGTTCCGGAGATGGTCTTTTCGTCTTGCTGGGCGGCGTTTACGTACATGTCTGCTGGTTGGTTCGTGTTACCCCAGGACGGCAACGCTGTGCCGCAACATGTTCCCATAAGGGCACATGCAAATAGTTTCCAGTGTGTCATATTTAAAGAATTAGTTGATGTCGTTTTCTCTCTGGTTTAAGGATGCGACAGCCCGCAGTCTTTGCTTGCAGTTCTAATCTAAAAACACAGATCTTTTTTTTCTAATACCTATAGGTGCAAAGATAAAAGAATTAATTGGAATCCCTCTTATTATTTGCTAAATCCCCTTCTTTTAACATAATCTTTTCTGTAAAAACGCTCTTTTCCCGCTGTTCGGGGATTGGCCGGGCGCGTGTTGCCTTTCTGCTTTTTCGTTTCGTTGCACGTTTTCTTTGTACCTTTGCCGCAAACAGATTTCGATATGGCAAAAAACAAATTTTACGTGGTGTGGAAGGGGGTAGCGCCCGGTGTGTATGAGACGTGGCACGACTGCCAGGTCCAGATTAAGGGTTATGAGGGAGCTGTCTACAAGTCGTTCGGTAGCCGGGAAGAGGCCGAGCAGGCATACGCTTCTTCACCTTATATATATATAGGCCGCCAGGCTGCTGCCCGGAAAGCGGTGTCGCCGGTTGTGGATTGGGAGACGGAGGCGCAGCTCAATGCGCTGGCCGTCGATGCGGCTTGCAGCGGCAATCCCGGCCCTATGGAATATCGCGGTGTGTATCTGCTCACGCGGGAGGAGGTATTTCATTTCGGCCCCATGCAGGGTACGAACAATATCGGCGAGTTTCTGGCCATTGTCCACGCCCTGGCCCTGATAGACCAAAAGCAGCTTTCCATGACGGTGTATTCCGACAGCCGTACAGCCATCAGCTGGGTGCGGCAGAAGAAGTGCAAGACGAAGCTCCCGCGCACTCCGCAGACCGAACCGCTGTTTGCCCTCATCGAACGCGCCGAACGTTGGCTTCAGACACACACCTACACTTCGCCCGTGCTGAAATGGGACACCGAGCGTTGGGGCGAGGTGCCGGCCGATTTCGGGCGCAAGTGACTGGACCCGCAGAGGCGGGAAGCATTTATGAACAGCCTTTAGGAACGGCGTATCCGAATCTCCAACAATCGTTTAAACACCTCTACGGGCGGCATGCGCACGTAGCGCACAATGTGCCTGTATCGCATGCACATGACACCCAGCAGGAAGGCTATGCCGGCCAACACGGCATAGCCATATACCTCCTTGACAGATACCAGCAGGGCTTGCCGTTGCAGCTCGCCATAAACAGCTTCGAAAGGCAGGCACGACGAGCGTGTGTCCATGCCGTCCAGTTCGCCGCCCATTGTCAGGTAGTTGGCTTGCTGTACTGTCTTCAGGATACGGCCCACGATGGCGTTGGCAATGGGCGACCCGATGCCTTCGCGGATGAACCCCACCGCTCCCAGGGCCTGGAAGAAATAGACGAAAGGCACCATCTGTTGCAGGTAGACCGTCAGGGCGATGTAGATGGCCACGTTGCCGAAGTTTTTTATGAACAAAGGCAGGTAGAGTTTCTCGATGTCAGTGTCGGGCGAGATGAGGAAATAAAACTCCATTTGATACATCAGGATGCAGACAAAGCCTGCCACCGTGACTTGTTTGTAAGTGAGATGCAGGCGGATGAGCGCATAGAGCGTGCATGCGGCACCCGCCACTGTGCCCAGCAGGGAAGGCCAGTTCAGGGAAATGGCATTCAGGCTGTCGTAGTGGAGGATGCCTCCGGTGTATGCCCCTTGCAGTACGGTCGATGAGGCGCTGAGCAGCGCCAGGGCGGCAAAGACGGCCATGATGGCCACAACCTTTGGAAAACCGTAGACCTTCGGGTCGACATAAGGATGGCGGATGTGGAACATGCGCCCCACATTGAGCGCGACGCAGCCGATGCCTGCCGCCAGCGCCGCACAGACGACGGGCGAACGGAACCAGTCGTAGTGTTCCCCGTAGTTGGCAACAAAGATGACAGACAGCAAACCGGCCGTCCACAACAGTGCTCCCAACCAGTCGATGCCGTAGAGCGGCAGCGGCTTGCCCATGCGGAACGGGCGCAGCAACAGCCGGGAAAAGAACCACACCAGCAGGAGCAGCCCGATGACGAAGTGGTGCATGTAGTGCCAGTGGAAATGGTAGGTCAGGTGGGTGGTGACGAGCCCTGAGAGCTGGATACAGCCGAACACCGTGCCGTAGATGACGGGGAAAAACACGGCAAAGTTGCGCGTCGGCGTGATGCGCAACTGGATGGTGGAGAAACATTCAAACGTGCCCCACATGCGTAGTACACCCGAACAGAAACATGTCGCCACCAGCACCGGGACGCTCCGCGTGTGCATGCTCACCAGGTTGCACACGATGAGGCCCGCGCAGACCCATTGCAGGATGAGGCGCGTCGTGAAACGGAATTTCAGGCGGAACAAAACGGGAAACACCATCGAAATGCCCAAAAACGAGGCCAGCCCGGCCATGAGAATGTCTTCCTGCATCAGGGCCGTTTCGCCCGCCATGTTGCTCATGGACGGCAGGTAGACACCTCCCGAAAGCTGAAATACGAGGATGAACGCGAAAAACGACCACACACGCACCCGCATCGGGATGCTTTCCTTGAAAGCCGGGAGTTGGCGCAAGATTTCGTCTAGTCGGCTCATAGGGTCAGTAGTTTACTTCACATTCCACATTCAGGCCCGCGCGTAGTTTCTGCATGGCTTCCCGGCTGTTTTCCCCGGTGAAGACTATCTTGACGGGCACACGCTGCTCCACTTTCACGAAGTTGCCCGCCGAGTTGTCTTGCGGCACGAGGGCATACTGTGCGCCCGTGGCCTTCGACAGGGCCTGCACCTTCCCCTTATACGTCACGCCCGGGATGGCGTCGACGCTGATGTCCACCGGCATCCCTTCGGCGATGCGGGCTGTCTGCGTCTCTTTGTAGTTGGCGATGACCCACACCTCGTTGTCGTCCACCACGGAGAGCAGCGTCTGTCCCGGCTGGACGAGCTGCCCTTCCTGGAGCGTCTTGCGCGAGGTCACTCCGTCGCACGGAGCTGTAATGACGGTGTATGACAGGTTGAGGCGGGCCAGGTCGAGTGCGGCGTCGGCCACGGCGATGGCGGCTTCGCTCTGGTCCATGCGTTGTGTCTGTTCCTGCTTGACGAGCACGGTCGATTGCTTCTGGCGCACGAGGCGTTCATACTGCGCCTTCAGGGCTTCGTAGTTGGTACGCACGTTGTCAAACTGTTGCGGCGTGACTGCTTCTTTTTCCAGCAACGCCCGGTAGCGGCGGTAGTCTTTTTCGGCGTTCAACAGCCGGATGTGCACTTCCTCGATGCCGGCGTCGGACACGGAAAGGTCGTTGCGGGTCGTCGATATGGTGGTGTGCATGGCGCTTTTGCCGGCCTGCGAACTCAGGCGGTTGGCTTCGGCTTGCGCCAGGCGCAGGGGAAGTTCCGCGTCTTCCAGGACGACGAGCGTGTCTCCCTTGTGCACCTGCTGGTATTCCTCGAAGCAGACTTTTTTGACAAATCCCTGCACGCGGCTGTTGACAGGCACGATGAGGCGGCGCACTTGTGCATTGTCGGTGTATTCCACGTTGCCCAGGTGGATGAAGCGTGAGCACACCCAGGCGAATCCGGTGGCGATGACGGCGGTGACGAGGGTGTTGATGGCGATTTTCTTTGTTCTTCTGTTCATAAGTGTTTAAATTGTTAGAGAGTTCCTGACAGATAGCGTAGTTTGTAGTAGTGGTAGATGATGTTGATGCGGGCGTTGGCGCGCTCCGTCTCGGCCTCCAGGCGGGCATTGCTGGCGTCGAGCATGTCGGTCACGAGTGCCAGTTCGTTGGTGTAACGGTGGAGTATGACAGTGTAGTTTTCACGGGCCAGCTCCACGCTTTTTTCCTGTGTGCGGAGTTGTTCGTAGGCTTCGAGATAGCGGATGTAGCCTTCGTGTAGGGCCAGGCCCACCTGCTCGCGGGCGGCGTCGGCCGCCTC
>ERZ779889.3043-NODE-3043-length-12773-cov-2.301384_pt1 | contig 12773 bp, 5 predicted proteins | sample MGYA00511030_ERZ779889 | MGnify/ENA primary metagenome ERZ779889 (study PRJEB29588, sample SAMEA2160616) | human gut metagenome | biome: human gut; feature: human-associated habitat; material: faeces | place: Denmark | collected 2008/2010 ...
GTACGTTTAAATATAATTATAATGTCATCGTTCGTACATCTACTTTCTCGGAAAGAATGTATTGGTATCCCATACCGAGAGGTGAAATGAATGGAAATACGAAATTAACCCAGAATCCCGGATGGAACTATTAAAAACACAGAATTTTATGAAACGAATAATCATCCTATTATTGGCATTCATGCCGCTTGCCGTATGGGCTCAGGTGACCGTCAAAGGTACTGTTAAGGACGACCTTGGCGAAGTATTAGTTGGAGCAACTATTCTGGAAGTGAATAATCCGGGCAACGGAACAATCACGGACATCGATGGTAAGTTCTCTATTAAATTGAAATCAGCTAAAGCGAAAATTAAAGTCAGCTATATTGGATATGCTGCGCAGACATTGACTGCGACAAACGGCATGGTTGTTAAGATGGAAGCCGATGGAAATATGCTTCAGGAAGTGGAAATTGTACAGCAAGGTTTTGGTACAAAGTCCAGACTCTCCAATGTAGCATCTATCAGCCAGGTAAATGGTCTAACTTTGAGACAATCTCCTACATCGACTGTGCAAAATGCACTTGCTGGACGTTTGCCGGGACTTTTTCAGTTACAGGGAAGTGGACAACCGGGTAAGGATGCTGCTGATATCTTCATCCGCGGTATTGGAACTTATGCAGATGTAGATACCTCTCCTCTGGTGTTGATTGATGATGTGGAGTCAGATATTTCAACGCTTTCTCAATTGTCTCCGAACGACATTCAAGATATCAGTGTGCTGAAAGATGCTGGTAGTACAGCTATTTTTGGTTTGAAGGGTGCGAATGGTGTGATCTTGGTTACTACCCGGCGTGGTTTGGAAGGAAAACCTAAAATCACTTTCAGAGCGGATGTCGGTTTTCAGCAGCCTACTTATAAGAATACGTTTCTCGATTCCTATGAGAGCTTGAAACTTATTAAAGAAATGTATATAAATGATGATGATCGGGCTGCTCTGGAAACGAATAAGGATCTTCTTAGTGATGAAGCTTTGGAACATTTCCGCACGGGTGACTCTCCTTATCTTTATCCCGATGTGGACTGGTATGATTTGATGTACAAGAAGAGTTCCATGATGCAACAGTATAATGTGGATGTGCAAGGAGGTACTGATAAGGTTAAATATTTTGTAGCTATCGGATATACCAATCAGACAGGATTATTGAAAGATATTTCTAAGGTAGAGGATTTTAATAATGATTACTATTTGAAACGTTATAATCTTCGTTCTAACTTTGACATCCAGATTACGAAAGATTTTTTGTTCAAGATTAATGCAAACGCGATTCTTTCTGAACTGAACGAGCCTTATTTACCTAATCCTGGTCAAAGTGGTACTTTCAGTATTTTTACCCGTCTTTTGGGAGGGCATTTTACTCCTTGGAATTATCCAGCCTATAATCCGGATGGAACTTTTGGAATGAAGAGCGGAGCACCTATGAATCCGTTGGCCTTAATGTCGCAAGGTGGTTACGATCGTGAATGGAAGAACAATGTAAATGGTAACATTACTTTGGAACATAAATTGGATTTCATCACAAAAGGATTGAAAATAAGAGGTGTGATGGCTCTTACTAACCGTTGGGGTACAAAGAGATCGCTACACCGGGGAACAGACGATTTTATGGCTTTTTATCATGATACAGAAACGGATTCTTATTTGCCCGTGAATAAAGACCTCTATGTGTTACGTCCTATGAACGTTTCAGAAACTGCTAATGCACCTTATCTTCAGATTAACAGTCGTGTAGATATGTCATATAGTAGACGGTTTGGTGGGCATAATGTGGGCGGCTTGTTACTTGCTAACTGGTATTCCAATCGTACAGGAGCGAACACTCCTCATAACTCTATGAGCTATTCTACTCGTTTGAGCTATGATTACAATTCAAGATATCTAGTAGAGTTCAGTGGTACTTACAATGGTTCGGACCGTTTCTCGAAGAATAATCGTTTTGATTTCTTTCCGTCTATTTCTCTTGGTTGGAACTTGGCCGAAGAACCTTACACGAAAAAGTTCTTTAGTAGTATCAAGGTGGATATGTTGAAATTAAGAGGGTCTTACGGACTTTCTGGTTCAGATGCTGTTCCTGGTGGAAAGTATACTTATGTGGAGTCTTATAAAAAGAATTATGACTATCCGTTTGGTGAAAATCAAAATACTACTGCCAAGATTCCGGCATATTTTTTGGAGACGATTGGTAATGACGATGTACGTTGGGAAGTGGAAAAGAAAATGAATCTAGGTGTAGATCTTAGGATGTTCGATAATCGTTTGTCTGCTACATTTGAATATTTCTACAATCGTCGTAATGATATTATGTCAACGCCTAAGTCTGTCCCTCTTTATGCAGGATATATGGATGGAGTGTTGCCTATGATGAATATTGGGCGTACGGAAAACAAAGGATGGGATGCGGAGTTTACATGGAGAGATAAAATTGGGAATGATTTCAGCTATTTTTTCCGTGGAATCGTATCGCATGCCAAAAATAAAATTCTTTATATGGGGGAAGCTCCTAGTCCTTATGTATTAAGTATGTCAACAGGAAGACCTATTGGTACGATTTTCGGTTATGTAGCTGAAGGATTTTATAATACGCAGGAGGAGATAGATAATGGTCCTAAAGAAACATTGAGAAAACCGAATCCTGGTGATATTCGCTATATGGATATCAGTGGTCCGCAGGGGGTTGCTGATGGTATCATAAACGAATATGATATTGTGCCTATCGGTAATTCACGTCCAGATTTCAACTATGGATTGACTATTGGATTTTCTTATAAGAACTTTGACATAAGTGCTTTGTTTCAAGGGGCTACTGGAGCTTCACTGAGTCTTCAGAAGGCGCTGAAAATAGGAAGTACGGATGGTCGTCCCCGTCCTATACATTTGGGAAGATGGACTGATTTGGGAGCAGACGGAAACAAGATTACCGATCCGGAGCAGTTGATAGAGATGAACAAGAACGCTTCCTTCCCTCGATTCAGCAAGGATCATGGAAATAATTCGGCACAGTCAACTTTCTGGTTACGCTCAGCTAATTATGTTCGTTGGAAGAACCTGGAAGTTGGGTATCAGCTTCCTGAAACATGGGTGAAAAAAGTGGGTCTTAATTCAGTACGTTTTTATGGCTCAGCACAGAACTTAATCACTTGGTCGGAGTTGGGGGATTATCAGGTGGACCCGGAAAGTAGCCGTTTGAGCAACCCAGTGGATACCTATCCTCAACAGCGTGTATATAACCTTGGATGTCAAATCGTATTTTAATGAGTAATACAATGAAGAAAATAATTATATTTTTTCTATGTGCATGCAGTTTTATAGTGGCATGTACCGAAACATCAGAAGGTTTCCTTGAGAGTAAGGGAAAGGAAACCGATGATTTGGAATCAGTTTTTTCGGACAGTACGAAAGTGATGGGATTCCATGCCGCATTATTTTGGCAACTAGGACGTGTCACAATGTCTCCGCACGGAGTGGCTAGTGTTTTTCAGAATTATAAGGACTATGAGGCAGGAACCGATAACAGTCGATATAGTGGTTATTTCAGAGTAACGGAATTTACTCCGGCTTATACGAAAGGTGATTTCAGTCAAGGAGGAACCAATGCTGGTTTTACGGATTTTCAGAGAGGATGGCAAGAAGCTTACCAAACGATTTATCGTTGTAATTCATTTTTGCAGAATTATAAAAAGGCTCCATTGACTGAAGCTACAAAGGAGAAACTGGCCAATGAGGCTCGTTTTATTCGTGCGTTTTTTTATTTTCACTTGTTACGTCAGTATGGTGCTGTACCATTGTTGTATGATGAGGTGATAGATCCGTTTAATCCTTCTTTTTTAGAACGTTCTACTTTTGAAGAGTGCGTAAACTATTTGGCACAGGAATTGAGGGCCGCAGCAGATGCATTGCCACTGGAACAAATGGGAGCGGATTATGGGCGTCCAACAAAAGCTTCAGCATTGGGCGTATTGACCGAACTATATGCGCTGGCTGCCAGTCCATTATATAATGGTGGAAACATAGGTAGTGGCGATAATCGCCTGTTGGTTGGTTATGATAATTATGATGTGAATAGATGGGAGAATGTGAGAATCACGGCCCAGGAATTGATGGGCTTGGGTACTCATGAGTTGGTGAAGGACAATAAGACTCGTCCCGGAAATGGTTTCTATTTGGCTACAACTAAGCGTGTGAATACTGAAAGAGTGTGGTTTTGGGTAACTGTAAGCACTACCGGTTATCCGGCCAGTGCTCTCTTACCTAAGAGTCGTAACGGTGGTCGTCAGATTCAACCGTATCATGAGTTGGTTGAAGCGTTTCCAATGAAGGATGGTACACCTATCGATAAGAATAGTGCAGAGTATAAGGAAAATCCGTATCAGAATCGTGATCCTCGTCTAGGCTATACTATCATTTACAATGAAGCTGAATGGATAAAGACAAAAGGTGGTGAACTGGAAAAAGTATACACTTATAAGGACGCGACACAGGATGGTTATGGCACGAGCGGTGGTACGGAAACTGGTTATTATTTCAGAAAATGTTGTAACGAGGATTTAATGGCTAATGAGTATGGCGAAGGAACAGGTTTGTCTTTTATCCGTTATGCAGATATTATGTTATTATACGCTGAGGCTTTGACAGAGTTAAATGTTGACAGAAATCGGGATGAGATAGAGAAACAATTGTTCGAACTCCGGGACAGAGCAGGTATTGAACCTGGAGATGACAAGAGGTACGGTGTACCAGCAAATATGAATAAAGATGAAATGATTGATTTCATCATTAATGAGCGCCGCATTGAATTCGCCAACGAGTGTGGTAATCGGTTCTGGGATTTGAAACGTCGTAAACTGTATGAAAAACTGGATGGGGTATGGACTAGTGCTGCTGTTTGGGAGAAAACAAATGACGGTTCTTATACATGGAGCGTAATGCCTATCGAACAGCATTTTTTCTCACAGAAGATGTATTTCAGTGCCATTCCTCAGAGAGAAATAAACGCTTCTCATGGAAAGTTGATTCAAAATCCGGGTTGGTAATTGTTTAAATAAAAAGTGTATGAAACCAATATATAATTATCTGAAAAGTTCGTTCTGTCTGATTGCCGTTTTATTGGTGAGTTGTACGGAAGAATATAAATATAATACTGATTATTCATTCTACGAAGGTGTGACGCTAAAGATGGATCTTGTAGATGAGAATAATGTGTTAAGTGTGAGACTGGCAAACAGTTCGCATGCGCTTACTATCTCGGTCACTCCCGATGATGTGTTTATTGACTCTAAAGCTTATATTTATGAAGTGGAGGATGAAAGTATTGCTTCGGTGGCTGAGGATGGTATGATTACATTACTGAAGGCAGGGACAACTACTTTGACAGCAAAGTTTCGCGGTAATCAAGAGATATCTGCGAGTTGCACGTTGGAGGTGCAGCCTACATTTGTTAGAGAACTGAAAGTGACAGCTGCTGATATCCGTGTGGAAGAAGGAAAAGAATTGGATTTAACGCCGTATGTTACTGTTATTCCGTCTGATGCAGATAATAAAAACCTTCGTTATGAAGTGAAAGCTGGTTCGGAAGGTTTTGTGGAAATTGCTGAAGGAAGTAGTGTTGTCAAGGCGTTGAGTAAGGGAATGGCTACGATTGTGGTATCGGCAACCGATGGTTCTGAGGTATCAACAGAATTATCGTTGGAAGTGACCGGGAAGATTCCTGTGACAGAAATTATAATGGGACGCGCCGCTAACTTGGAAGGGAAAACATTTGCTGTTGGTCAAGTATTTGATCTAGGCTCTGTATTGTCTGTATTGCCGGTCAATGCTTCGGATCCGACGTTAGTTTACGAACTTGTTTCTGGTGAAGGTGTAGTCCTTCTTGATGCCGATAAAGGAATAGTGAAGACGACAGGTGCCGGTGAAGCTGAAATAAGGATTTCCGCGCATGATGAATTTGAGGAGGCAGCTCCTAAATCTATCAAACTTAAGGTAGATGCTGCTTTGACTTGGTTCGAGCGTGCATTCTGGTTTGTGGATACTACTGTGGATTATGGTAATGGGCATAATTATGTTCCAGAAAACGATGGAGAAAACGGTAAACCAGAAAAACTGATTGATAGTAATAACAGTACATATTTGATGATGGTGAAACCAGGTAAACCAGCTTATAATGGTCACAAACATCCAGACGGTGCTGAATATGGCTTTATTATAGATTTGGGAGGACTACAAGAATTTAATTTGTTGAAGTGGAGACATAGAAATACAAACACTAATTTCCAAGCTTTCAAAATCAAAGTGTCAGGAAGTGACGATAAAGTGAATTATACAGTGCTTGAAGAAAGCATGGCGACTAAGTCAACAAGCAATGTTGAGATAGAATTACCTTTATCTGGAACATATACACATCGATACATAAAAGTAGAGTATACAGATTATGATCCTACAAATGGTAGCAATCTTTGTGTGGCTGAGTTCAATGTCGGTAAAAAGTAACTGTTTAAATCAAGAACTTATGAAAAAAAAATTGAATTATTTGATAGGTTCGTTCTACCTGTGTGTCACTTTGGTGACCGCAGGTTGTTCGGATGAAGATAAATATGCGGCTGGCTATTCGTACTATGATGACGTAGAGTTGAAAATAAACCAAGTGGACGAGAAGAATGTGCTGTCAGTCAAATTGGCTGATGAAACATATCCTCTTTCTATTGCTGTGACTCCTGAAACTTTACCGTCAAATTATGCCAATTATGTATATGAAGTAAGTGACAATAGTGTAGCCACAGTCGATTATAAAGGAGTACTTTCACTGTTAAAGCCTGGAGAGACTACTTTGACTGTAAGGCATCGTGGTAACAAGAGAATCTCTACTGATTGTACACTGAGAGTGGTGGCATCGTTGATTCGCGATGTAGTAGTGAGTCCTGAGGTGGTCATTGGGACGGAAGAACCAGTTGATCTTGCCAAGTATGTAACAGTGATGCCATGGTCGGCAGATGCTCGTGCGCTAAGTTATAGTGTGAAGCCTGAATATGAGGGTGTCGTGGAATTGCTGGAAGGAAGCATTGTGCAGGGTTTGACTATCGGTGAAGCAATTGTTGAAGTACGTTCTACTGATGGAATGGACGTGGCAAAAGAACTGAGGTTAGTGGTCAAAGGTAGTACCCCTATTGAGCAAATAAAGTTGAATGAAGAGGCGGATAAAATCAATGGGCAGAATTTGCTTGTTGGTCAGGAGTTCGATTTGACAACCTGCCTGACTATCTTGCCAGAAAATGCAGCGGATAAGCGAATGAAATATGAGGTTGTCTCCGGAACTGATTGTGTCTCTATTTCAGAGGAAGGAATACTAACGACCACTGCTGGAGGCGAGGTGACAGTTCAGATATCTCCGCTTGATGAAGAACTGAATACAGGGGTTGTTCCTTGTATGCTTACGTTCACGGTGAAATCATGGAACGAACGTGAGAATTGGACGGTTTCCACTTCCATCACTTACACTAAGGGAGGCCTGAATTATGTGCCAGATAAAGAAACAGGAAAACCAGAGGATATCTTTGATGACAAATTTGATACTTACTTGTCATTGGCGAAACCTGGCAAGTCCTATGACGGTTATGTAGCTGACGCTATAGACGTTCCTCTTTATTTTCTCGTTGATATGGGAATGCCTCAAAGTTTCAACTATTTCACTTGGGGGCATCGCAGCTCTAATACTAACTCTTATTTGAGGGTATGGGGAGTCACGTTGTTTGGGAGTAATGATGGCGTGTCTTTTGATGAAATAGCAACGAATGTCAAGATCGATTATACTAAAAATGATGAACTGATGGAATTTGCCATTCCAAAATCTATTTATCGATACATTAAGGTTCAGTATGTTGATTGGAGTGATTTAAATGGTAATGCGTTAGGAAGTACCATACAGGTGGCAGAATTCAATGTCGGTATGAAATAACTTGTTGTAAAAACGATTGTCTGTTTTAAAAATGAGGCTGCCTCAATGTAGTAATGAGGTAGCCTCATTTGTCAAATAATGAATATGTAATTTGATGATAAAAAGCATGAAAAAAAGGTTTGTGAATGTAGGTAGGAAGACATTTTTGTTTGCATTAGGTTTGTCTGTGACGTTTCGGCTTTTGTCGATGCAGGTCATTGTCGATACTGGTAGAAATGGTAGAGAAGTGTCGGCACAGACATCGCAGATTGCGAGTATCAGAAGAATAAACCCCACCACCGTTGAAATACTATTCCCCAATAGCCAGCGTATGACACTGGACTTCTACGGAGAAAATATCTTTCGTGTATTTCAGGACAACTCAGGAAGCGTGATCCGGGATCCTCAAGCAAAGCCGGCGGCGCAGATATTAGTCGACAATCCCAGAAAGGCGGTTTCAAAGCTGGATTTGGAAGAGAATACAGATTTTGTTTTCCTCACTACCGGAAAGATAAAAGTCCGGCTGGATAAAAAGACATCCTTGCTTAAGGTAACTAATCTGGCAACCAACACTGTTGTAGTGGAAGAACTGGAAGCGCCTCTTTTTGAGAAAGGGAAAGTAACCCTGACATTGAAAGAGAATCCGCAGGAATACTTCTACGGTGGCGGTGTTCAGAACGGTCGGTTCTCCCATAAGGGTAAGGTGATTTCTATCGAGAACCAGAACAGTTGGACAGACGGGGGAGTCGCCTCTCCTACCCCTTACTACTGGTCTACCAACGGCTACGGTATGATGTGGTATACCTTCAAAAAAGGGAAGTACGACTTCGGAGCATCCGAAGAGGGAAAGGTGAAATTGTCTCACGAATCAGACTATCTGGATGTGTTCTACATGATTAATGACGGTGCGGTAGCTCTGTTGAATGACTTCTACCAACTGACAGGAAATCCCGTATTGTTACCTAAATTCGGTTTCTATCAGGGACATCTGAACGCTTATAACCGTGACTATTGGACAGAAAACGAGAAAGGCATTCTGTTTGAAGACGGAAAACGATATAAAGAGAGCCAGAAGGACAACGGTGGAATCAAAGAATCGTTGAACGGCGAGAAGAACAATTATCAGTTCTCTGCACGTGCGGTAATCGACCGTTATAAGGACCATGACATGCCGTTGGGCTGGCTGCTTCCGAACGACGGCTATGGAGCCGGCTACGGACAGACGGAAACATTGGACGGTAATATACAAAATCTGAAAAGTCTGGGTGACTATGCCCGTCAGAACGGAGTGGAAATCGGCCTGTGGACACAGTCTGACCTGCACCCTAAGGAAGGAGTGAGCGCTTTGCTGCAGAGAGATATTGTGAAAGAAGTAAGGGATGCCGGAGTACGCGTGTTGAAAACGGATGTAGCCTGGGTCGGTGCCGGCTATTCTTTCGGATTGAACGGAGTAGCCGACGTTGGACATATAATGCCTTACTATGGAAGTGACGCCAGACCGTTTATCATCTCCCTTGACGGCTGGGCGGGCACACAACGCTATGCGGGCATCTGGTCGGGTGACCAGACGGGAGGCGTATGGGAATATATCCGTTTCCACATCCCGACCTATATCGGCTCGGGACTGTCCGGTCAGCCGAATATCACTTCTGATATGGACGGTATTTTCGGTGGCAGGAATGTGCAGGTGAATACCCGTGATTTCCAATGGAAAACGTTTACTCCAATGGAACTGAATATGGACGGTTGGGGAGCGAATGAGAAATACCCGCACGCCTTGGGAGAACCGGCAACCTCCATTAACCGCTGGTATCTGAAACTGAAGTCGGAACTGATGCCTTATGCTTACAGTATCGCTAAGGAAGCCGTAGACGGTATGCCGATGATAAGAGCGATGTTTCTGGAATACCCGAATGCCTATACTCAAGGTACGGCTACACAGTACCAATATCTGTACGGGCCTTATTTTCTGGTTGCTCCTATCTATCAGGCAACCAAAGCTGACGAGCAGGGAAATGATATCCGTAACGGCATTTACTTGCCTGAAGGTGTATGGATTGATTATTTTACGGGCGAAAAATACGACGGGAACCGCATACTCAACAATTTTGCAGCTCCTCTCTGGAAACTTCCCGTATTCGTGAAGAACGGAGCGATTATTCCGCTGACGAATCCTAATAATAATGTAAATGAGATTGATAAAGGAATCCGTATCTATGAGCTTTACCCGTACGGCAAGAGTTCTTTTACCGAATATGATGACGACGGTGTATCCGAAGAATACAAACGGGGTAAAGGAGTAACAACCAATATCGAGTCCGAGGTTGGCAGCAAGAATGACGTTACTGTGACCATTCATCCGGCAAAGGGTGATTTTACGGGCTTTGTGAAAGAAAAGGTTACAGAGTTCAGAATCAATGTCACTTCTCTGCCGAAAAAAGTGACGGCACAAGTGGGAAAGAAGAAAGTGAAACTGACAAAGGTCGCTTCGAAAGATGAATTTGCAAAGGGTGAAAACGTCTTCTTCTACGATGAGGCTCCCGATCTGAATCGGTTTGCGACTAAGGGAAGCGAGTTTGAAAAGACCGTTATCACCAAGAACCCGCAACTTCTGGTGAAACTGGGTGTCACCGATATTACGGCCAATACTACGACATTGCGCATTGAGGGATTCCGTTTTGTTCCCGAAGACCGCTATCGGATCACTTCCGGAACTCTGGCTGCTCCTATTGCCCGGGTTACTGCCGACAATACGGAAGCCTATACCTTGAAACCGACATGGGATAAAGTGGCCAATGCCGATTTCTATGAGATTGACTTTATGAATATGCTATATACTACGATAAAGGATACGGAACTACTGTTTGGAGACCTGACTCCTGAAACGCCCTACTCATTTAAAATACGTGCTGTCAATAAAGACGGAGCTTCCGCCTGGACAGAGTTTGGTGCTGCGACCAAGTCCGATCCGCTTGAATTTGCTATTCGTGGTATCAGGGGCGAATGTACGGTCGCTTCGCAAGGAAGAGTAGGCGTGAAACGTCTGTTCGACTTTGTAGAGTCCGGAGATATCTGGCACTCGAAATACGGGGAAAAAGCCGTTCCGTTCGAACTGGTTATGGACCTGGTGACTGTCAACCAACTGGATAAATTCCACTACCTGCCACGTACAAACGCCGGTAACGGAACATTGCTGAAAGGAACCGTTTCTTATAGTATGAACAAAGAACAGTGGACGGAAGCCGGAACATTTGAATGGCAGCGTGACGATGAGGGGAAGGGATTCAATTTCACCCAACATCCTACTGCCCGCTATATCAAACTATCCGTTACAGAAGCAGTCGGCAACTACGGCTCCGGTAAGGAAATCTATGTATTCAAGGTGCCCGGAACGGAAAGCTATCTTCAAGGAGACATTAACGTCGACGGTAAGATTGACGGCAATGACCTGACATCTTATACCAATTATACAGGACTGAGAAAGGGCGATTCCGATTTTGAAGGATACATCAGCAATGGTGATATCAATAAGAACGGTCTGATTGACGCTTATGATATTTCGGTGGTCGCCACGCAGCTTGAAGGCGGTGTTGATAACCGTGGTACGGAAAAGGTGGACGGTACGATTGAGATAAGCACCTCGAAACAAGTATATGACAAAGATGAGATTATTGAAATTCAGGTAAAAGGTGTTGATCTGCGTGCAGTCAACGCATTCAGTTTTGCTTTACCTTACAATCAACAGGATTATGAGTTTGTCGGCGTGGAGTTGCAACACATGAATGCAATGGAGAATCTGACTTACGACCGTCTCCATTCCAATGGTTCAAAAGCCTTGTATCCTACCTTTGTCAATGTAGGAAATAAGAAGACGCTTGAAGGAACCGTTGACTTATTTCTTTTGAAGTTTAAGGCAAAACGTCAAGTGAAATTCGGGTTGAAGATCATTGACGGCTTGTTAGTAGATAAGAGATTGAATACTCGTAGATCGGGTGTTCAGTAATTGGGTTAGTTAGTAGAGTTGTTCAAAAAGCTGCTTTTTTCTTTCTTTATGGAAGATAAGAGCAGCTTAAACGGAAAATATGACTCTATTAAGTCCATAAAGCCCGGTATCTTTGTCTTAAATAAAATTATAGTATTATGAAGAAATTACTTTTAACCCTTGCCCTATGCATGGGCTATTTGTGTACTACAGTTGCGCAGACATTTGTTAAAACAGAAGTGAAGCAGTCGATGCGGCGGGTGGCCGACTGGCAGATTGCTCATTACAACAAGGCTATTTACGGTGATCTCAATTGGGTAAATGCCACTTTCTATTTGGGACTTGTCCACTGGGCTGCAATAGCCGAACAGACGGATAAAGATGATTCATACTACAAATGGCTGTTGCGGCTGGGGAACCGCAATTACTGGCAGGTAAATCAACGGATGTATCATGCTGACGATATCTGTGTCTCGCAGATGTATTTGTATATGTATGAAAAGTACAAAAGAAAAAGTATGCTTGTCCCGACACAGGCACGTGCCGAATGGGTGATTGCCAATCCTCCTTCCGGTTCGTTCGAGTTGGACTATGGCGATGCAACCACCTTGGAACACTGGACTTGGTGTGACGCACTGTTCATGGCACCTCCTGTTTACATGAAACTCTACAATATCACGGGTGACAAGAAGTTCATCCGTTTCATGGATAAGGAATATAAAGCTACTTACAATTATCTGTTTGATAAAGAAGACAATCTTTTCTATCGTGACCACCGTTACTTTACGATGAAGGAGGCGAATGGCGCGAAAGTGTTCTGGGGGCGT
>ERZ779889.3047-NODE-3047-length-12751-cov-4.663122_pt1 | contig 12751 bp, 10 predicted proteins | sample MGYA00511030_ERZ779889 | MGnify/ENA primary metagenome ERZ779889 (study PRJEB29588, sample SAMEA2160616) | human gut metagenome | biome: human gut; feature: human-associated habitat; material: faeces | place: Denmark | collected 2008/2010 ...
TGCCCTTCGGGCAATTAAAATCTTTTTTAAAGATTTTAATTGAAGTTCAGTATAAAACGCTGTTTGGAGAAAACACGAAAAATGCACCGTATGGCTGCGGCCATACGGTGCATTTGCTGCATTTTGGAGTATTTTACCAGCTCAGCATATTCCGGAACTGCTCCATGTACCGTCCGGCGGGGACGTCCCAGCTGAAATCTTTTTCCATGTCCCGCTTCTGCAGGGCGCGGAAGGCTTCCCGGTTGTGATTGTACAGGCCGAGGCAGCGCTTCAGCGAAGCGAAGAAGTCGTCGGCGTTGTAGCTCTGGAAGGTGAAGCCAAGACCACCCTCGCCGTTCTCATCGGCGGGAGGAACGGTGTCCTTCAGGCCGCCGGTGGCGTGAACCACGGGTACGGTGCCGTAGCGCATGGCGTTCATCTGACTCAGGCCGCATGGCTCGGACTTGGAGGGCATCAGGTAGACATCGCCGCCAGCGTAGATCCGGGCGGCAAGCCCCAGATTGAAGGTGATCTGGGCGGAAACCTGATCGGGGAACTGGTTCGACAGGTCTCTGAAGAAGCTCTCGTATTGAGCTTCGCCGGTGCCAAGGATCAGCAGCTGGGCGTCTTCCTCCCACATGAGCCGCCGGGCAATGTAGCACAGCAGGTCAAGACCCTTGTGACCGGCCAGCCGGGTGACCATGACCATCAGCGGCACGTCAGGCTTGACGGGCAGACCCACTTCTTTTTGCAGGGCGGCCTTCACGGCGGCCTTGCCCTCTACAAAGGTCTCGGAATTGTAGTGGGCGGGGAGCGCGGGATCGGTCTCCGGGTTGAAGGTGTTCACGTCGATGCCGTTGGTGATGCCGGTGAGCTTCCATGCGTTGCCCGCAAGGACGCTGTCCAGACCGTGGGCATAGTAGGGATACATCAGCTCCCGGGCATAGGTCTCGGACACGGTGGTCACAAGGTCGGCGGTCTCAATGGCGCCCTTCATCACGTTGACGGAGTTGCTCATGTCCAGGGTGGAACGGTACTCCCAGGGAAGCCCCAGCACATCGTCAAAGAATCCGGCGTTTGCCCAGCCCTGATATTCGATGTTGTGGATGGTGTACATGCAGCGGGTCTTATAGAAGGCACCGTGGTACATGGCCTTGAGATAAATGGGAATGCAGGCGGTCTGCCAGTCGTTGCACTGGATGATTTCGGGGATGAAGTTCAGGGCGATCATGGCGTCCAGACAGCCCCGGGAGAAGAAGGCGAAGCGCTCGCCGTCGTCCATGTCCCCGTAAATCGCGCCGGTGCGGGCACCGAAGTAATAATCATTGTCCAGGAAATAGACCTGCACGCCGTCATTGCGGTTGGTCAGCTTCATGATGCCGCAGTATTGCTGCCGCCAGCCCAGCTGCACCCGGATCTCGGCCACCCGCTCCACCATGTAGGCGGTGTTGGTTTTGATTTTGTGGTAGTAGGGCAGGAACAGCACGACCTCGTTGCCCGCAATGCGAGCCAGCGCGGAGGGCAGAGCCTCCATCACGTCGCCGAGACCGCCGGACTTGGCATAGGGTGCGCCCTCAGAGGCGCAGATGGCAATTTTCATACGGTTTCCCCCCTCTTGACGATGACAGGACTCTTCTTTGTCCCAATGAGCTTTGCCCCCGGGGTGACGGTGACGTCCTTGTCCAGAATGACGTATTTCAGTTCCGCGCCCTCGCCCACCACGGAGTCGTTCATGATGACGCAGTTTTCCACGTCCGCGCCCGGGGCGATGGTGACCTGCCGGAACAGAATGCTTTCCTTGACGTTGCCCTCCAGCATACAGCCGTCGGCCGCCAGACAGTTGGCGATCTGGCATTCCTCGCCGTAGTAGGTGGGAACCCGGTCACGAACCTTGGTATAGATGGGATGATTGCCGCCAAACATGTCGTGGCGGATGTCCCGGTCGATGAGCGCCATGGAGTTTTTGAAATATTCCTCCACGGACTCGTTGTACAGGGCGGCACCGTCGAACTGGTAGACATTGACGGAGACCTTGCCCCGCTGCCAGCCGCCCAGAACGAGGTCGCGATCCATGTGGAACTTGTCCCGGGCGATCATTTCTCTGGTCTGCTGCATGAGCCACTTCTTGTCCACCACGAAGATGTCCATGGAAGCGACATAATCGGCGGGGGCGGCAAAGTCCACCAGCATGTCGGTCACGTTGCCTTTCCCGTCCAGCTTCATGGCCAGATCAATCATCTTTTCCCCGTTGCAGATACCGGCCTTGGTGACTACGGTGATGTTCCGGCCGCTCTTTACGTGGGCGGCGATGACCTTGGTCAGGTCGATGTTGGAGAGAATGGCGGAGTCGGTCATGATGACCAGCTCGTCATCAGAGCCGTAGGCGAGGAAGTCCATGGCGCTGGCGAGAGACTCCAGCTTGCCCCGGTAGCGGTGGACTTCGGACTGGGCGTAGGGGGTCAGGAATTCCAGACCGCCCTCCTCCAGCTCCAGCCCCCACTCCTCACCGTCGCCGATGTGGTTCATCAGGGACTGGTAGTTGTGACGGGAGATGATGCCGATGTGGCGGACACCGGCGCAGGCCAGATTGGACAGCGCCCAGTCTACCTGACGGTAGCGGCCGCCGAAGGGCAGGGAGGCCATGGTGCGCTTGGTGGTCAGCTCACCAAGGCTTGCGTCGTTGGTAAATACAATACCGGTTACGTTCATTGCATTTTTCCTCCTGTTACAGCATGTCACCGGGCTTCAGCACGGTGTTGGCTTCGACGACAGCGCCCTTGGACGTGACGCTGATCTTCTTCTTTTCCCCGTCGGCGTAAGCGCCGCCCACGATGGCGTTCTTGCAGACCTTGGAGTCCTCGCCCAGAATGGCGTGGCGGACGATGGCGCCGGACTCGATGACCACGCCGGGCATGACGACGCTGTCCTCTACCAGCGCGCCCTCACCGACGGTGCAGCCGATGGAGATGATGCTGTGGTGGACGGTGCCGTAGACCTCGGAGCCTTCGGCCACGAAGGCGTTGACGATCTCGGCCTGCTCGTCAATGTAGGAGGACGGCATGGCGGAGTTGCGGGCGTAGATGGTGGAGCGCTTGTCGCCCCGGAGCTGGAAGGCAGGTTCCTTGCCCAGCAGATCCATGTTGGCTTCCCACAGAGAATCGATGGTTCCCACGTCTTTCCAGTAGCCGTCGAAGGGGTAGGCCATCATCTTGTGACCGTCGGCCAGCAGGCTTGGAATGATGTTCTTGCCGAAATCGTTGGCGGAGCTGGGGTTTTCCTCGTCAGCGATCAGGGCGTCCCGCAGTACCTGCCAGTTGAAGCAGTAAATGCCCATGGAAGCGTTGGTGGACTTGGGCTTGGCGGGCTTTTCCTCGAACTCGTAGATGGTGTTGTCGGGGTTGGTGTTCAGGATACCGAAGCGGGAAGCCTCCGCCAGAGGGACGCTGCGCACGGCGATGGTGCAGGAAGCCTTATGCTTTTCGTGGTAGGCCACCATGGCGGCGTAGTCCATCTTGTAGATGTGGTCGCCGGAGAGAATGACCACGTAGTCGGGATTGAAGCGGTCCACGAAGTCGATGTTCTGATAAATGGCGTTGGCGGTGCCCTTGTACCAGCCGGATTTCTTGTCGTGACGCTCGTAGGGAGGCAGAACCTGCGCGCAGGAATGGGTCTTGTTCAGGTTCCAGGGCTGTCCGTTTCCGATATACTCATTCAGCTCCAGGGGCTGATACTGGGTCAGAATACCCACAGTGTCGATGCCGGAGTTGACACAGTTGCTCAAAGGAAAATCGATGATACGGTATTTGCCGCCGAAGGGAACGGCAGGCTTGGCGGTTTTCTCCGTCAGAACCTTAAGCCGGCTGCCCTGGCCGCCGGCAAGCAGCATCGCAATTACGCGCTTTTTCTGAAAATACATGGTCACAGCTCCTTATGTAGATTTTTGAGAATCTCCCGTTGACCCGGAGATTCGTTAGTGCCTCTCTCGGTTTTGTGCAGATGTTTGGGGACATCTATCCACTCTGATAAAATATCATATTTTCCCTGATTAGGAAAGGGAAAAATTATCTAAATATTGGTGAATGAATTCTGCGTTTTGCATAACGGCCTGCCATGGGACGGGGACGCCGCCCGGGGGATCGATGCCCTTCAGCCGCTTTTCCATCCAGTTGAGGTCAAGCCACCTGCCAAACTTGAAGCCGCAGGCCGGGAAATGAGCGACGGTGCGGTAGCCGCGTTTCTCGTGGAAGCGCATGGAGTTTTCGTTTTCACCGCAGACGAGGGAGTAAAGAAGGTAATACCCCTGGGCGTCGAGGATCGCTTCCAGCGCGTCGTACAGCGCTTTTCCGATGCCTTTGCCCCGTGCCTGAGATTTGAGATAGATGGTCGGTTCGGCGCACCATGCGTATGCCGCACGGGAAAAGGGCAGACTTGCGTAGGCGTAGCCGAGGATCTGCCCGTCCTCCTCCCAGAGAAGCCACGGAAACTGGGCGGTGATGTCGTGGTAGCGGCGCAGGAATTCTTCTTCGCTGGGTGGGTCATATTCAAATGTGGCGGTAGAGGTCAGAACGTAAGGCCGGTAAATGGCAAGCATGGCGCTTACGTCTTCCTCGGCGGCGATTCGGAGCATGGGATACCTCCTGTTTTCCGCCGGAGCAGCCGGCGGATAGTAAAAGCAATATATTTTTATTTTACTATCCCAACTTCTTTCCGTCAAGGTTGACATTTCCGTCAAAGATGGGTAAAATAAGAGAAACTGTGACTTCAAAGGAGGGATTCTCTTGGACGCTGGCGGCAACGGCAATATACCTGGACGAAGTAGAGTGCGGCTTGCCGTCCGGGTGAGTCTGTAGTTATTTTGTCTGCGTAAATTGCCTATTCATCTCACAAATAAATGAATAGGAGGAATTACGAATGGCAGAGCGTTTTGAAATTGTGGAAAAAGCCCTCCTGAAGCTGCTGGAGGAGAAAAAATATGCAACTCTCCGGGATATCCTCACGACCATGAATCCGATGGATGTCGCCGGACTTTTTGACGGGCTGGACGAAAAACAGATCCCCCTCATGTTCCGCCTGCTTCCCAAGGAACAGGCGGCGGAGACCTTCGTGGAAATGGAGCCGGAGGCCAAAGAGCTTCTCATCCGGGGCTTCTCCGACAACGAGCTGAAGGAAGTTCTGGACGAGCTGTACGTGGACGACGCGGCGGATATCGTCGAGGAAATGCCCGCGAACGTGGTGCAGCGTATCTTAAAGCACGCCGACCCGGAAATGCGCAGCTCTATCAATCAGATTTTGCGTTACCCCGAAGATTCCGCCGGTTCCATCATGACCACGGAATACGTCTCCCTGCGCCCCCACATGACCGTGGAGGAGGCCATTCTCCGCATCCGACGTCAGGGCGTGGATAAGGAGACCATTTACACCTGCTACGTTACGGAAAAGGACAGGACGCTCATCGGTCTTGTGACGGTAAAGGATCTTCTGCTGGCCGCAGACGACGAGACCAAGATTGAAGACATCATGGAAACGAACCTGATCTCGGTCACTACCCAGACCGATCAGGAAGAAGTCGCGGCGACCCTTTCCAAATATAACTTCATAGCCCTGCCTGTGGTGGACGGGGAGAACCGGATGGTGGGTATCGTCACCTTCGACGACGCCATGGACGTCATGCAGGACGCGGCCACTGAGGACATGGAGATCATGGCCGCTATGACCCCTTCGGAGAAGACCTACCTGAAAAGTACGCCCTTCGACCTGTTCAAGCACCGGATTCCCTGGCTGATGCTTTTGATGGTCTCCGCTACCTTTACGGGGATGATCATTACCTCTTTTGAGGATGCCCTGAGCTTGCTCCCGGTGCTGACCGCCTTTATCCCCATGCTGATGGATACCGGCGGTAACTGTGGTTCTCAGTCCTCCGTGACCGTCATCCGTGCCCTGAGTCTGGACGAGCTGCATTTTACCGACCTGTTCCGGGTGATGTGGAAGGAAGCCCGCACGGCAGTGCTCTGTGGCGCGGCGCTGGCAGCTGCCTGCTTCCTGAAAATTCTGCTGGTCGATCGGCTGCTGATGGGCAACGAAAGCATCAGCCTGCTGGTCAACGGCGTGGTGTGCCTGACGCTGTGCGTGACGGTGATTCTGGCCAAGTTTGTCGGCTGCACGCTGCCTCTGTTTGCCAAGCGTCTGGGCTTTGACCCGGCGGTGATGGCAAGCCCCTTTATCACGACCATCGTGGACGCCCTGAGCTTGCTGGTGTATTTCCTGTTTGCGAAGCTCCTGCTGGGTGTTTGAGAAGATAAAAAACTTCGTATGATTTTGCGTCATACGAAGTTTTTGTTTTATTCTGCTTTCAGGACGTGCGCACCTTCAAATTCTACGTGCAGGGGCAGCATCTGCCAGTGATGCTCCGTGATGCTGTCCAGCTTCTTGGCGAGCTTCTCTTCCAGCCCGGGGTTGCGGGTGATGCACAGCAGGGTGGGGCCTGCGCCGGAAAGACAGAAGGCCGCGCCGACGGTGCGCACCAGCGCCTCGATTTTTTCGTAGTCGGGAATGAGCTTTTTCCGGTAGTTCTGGTGAAGCCTGTCCTGCATGGCGGTGCGCAGCAGCTTCTCGTCCCCAAGCTCCAGCGCCTTGAGCACCAGTGCGCCGTGGGAGATGTTGTAAATGGCGTCCCGGCGGTTGACCTGCTCCGGCAGAACGGAACGGGCGAGGGGAGTGGACAGGGTGAAATCCGGAATGAGAACCAGAAATTCCCACCCGGCGTGGAGGGGAAAGCTGACGCTCACCGGCAGACCGCCGTCCACCATGGACGCGGTGAGGCCGCCCAGGAAAGCGGGCGCCAGATTGTCCGGATGCCCTTCCATGGCGTTTGTGATGTTGAGCAGGCCCTGCGTGGAGAGCTTATTGCCCCGCAGGACGTTTGCGCCCATGGCGCCGGCCACCAGCAGCGCGGCGGAGGAACCGAGTCCCCGGCAGATGGGAATGTGGGCGTCGATGTGGATCTTCACGCCCCGGACTTCCTCGCTTAAGGTGCCCAGAACGGCGCAGTAGGCGGTGTAGGCCAGATTGTCAGGGCCTGTATAGGCTTCGTCGCAGCCGGTGATCTCCAGACCGGAGTCGGTTTCTTCAAAGGTAACGTCAGTGTACAGGCTCAGGGCACAGCCGAAGGCGTCAAACCCGGGGCCGAGGTTCGCGGTGGTGGCGGGAACGCGGATGGTAACTCGTTTCATGCAGCTTCTCCTGTCGGCTTACAGATGCAGGACGTAGTCCAGCATGTCTTCCTTGTTGATGACGCCGGTGTGGCGCTCGGGCTTGCCCTGCAGGCCCGCCAGATTCTTCGGGATGGGCACATCCGTCATGGCGGACAGCCGCGCCATCTGGTCGAATTCGCTTCCGGAGGTGTCGCCGCCCACGGCAGCGAGAACCGCCGCGGGGAATTTGTAAGGAGACGCGGTGGACAGCACCACCATGGGACGATTGTCGCCGGTCTGGGAGACGTATTCCTCCGCCGCAGCCCAGCCGGAAGCGGTGTGGGGGTCGCACAGATAGCCCCAATCCCGGTAGACCCGACCCATGATCTCCTGCGCTTTGGCGTCGTCGCAGTAGGCAGCCCAGAATTTCTTCTGGATTTGTTCCAGCAGTGCGCCGGGGACGGTGTAAACGCCCTCCCGGTTCAGGCTGTTCATCAGCCCGGACACCAGCGCGGTGTCTCCGGACAGCAGGTACAGCAGCCGCTCCAAGTTGGAGGACACCAGAATGTCCATGGAGGGGGAGGGGGTCTTCAGCAGGGGACGGCGTTTGTCGTAAACGCCGGTGCGGATGAAGTCGGTGAGGACGTTGTTGGCGTTGGAGGCACAGATCAGCTTCCCAACGGGCAGACCCAGCCGCTTGGCGAGATACCCCGCAAGAATGTCGCCGAAGTTGCCGGTGGGGACGGAGTAGTTGACCTCGTCGCCCAGCTTGATCTTCCCGGCGTCCAGCAGGTCGCGGTAGGAGCGGAAGTAGTACATGATCTGGGGCGCGAGACGGCCGATATTGATGGAGTTGGCGCTGGACAGGGCGTAGGGCAGCTCCCGGCCCTGACAGGCGGCGAAGATATTCTTCACGCCGGTCTGGGCGTCGTCAAAATTGCCCCGGACGGCCGAGACGGCCACGTTGCTGCCCTCCTGGGTCACCATCTGGGCACGCTGCACCTGAGAGACGCCGCCGTCGGGGTAAAATACGCAGATGCGCACGCCGGGCACATCCCGGAAGCCCTCCAGAGCGGCCTTGCCGGTGTCGCCGGAGGTGGCGGTGAGGATCAGGATATCCTTTTCCATCCCCTTGACGGCCTTCGCGGCGGTGAGCAGCTGGGGCAGCATGGAAAGAGCCACGTCCTTAAAAGCGGACGTAGGCCCCCGAAACAGCTCCAGCACGGAGTAACCGCCTACGGAAACGGTGGGGGTCAGATCTTCGGTTTCAAATTTCCCCTGATAGGCGCGGCGAACCAGCGTATCCATATCGGGAATATCCGGCAGCAGGGCGGCAAGAATTTTCGCGGACATTTCCGTAGAGCTGCCCCGCAGGCAAGCCTGCCAGTCAAACGCGGGAATGCTCTCGGGCATATACAGGCCGCCGTCGGGGGCAAGACCCTCCAGCACGGCCTCGGCGCTGTCCACAAAGTGGGCTTCGCTCCGGGTGGAATGATAGAGCATAGTATCCTCCTGAGATTTCTTATCTGCTAATTGCACAAAAAGTTTGGGAATACCGGGAAAACCTTGGCTTTTTGGCGTGGTTGAAATTTGAGCAGGTATATGATATACTGTTTTCCGACAAAAAGCAAGTGTTTTCGGGATGGACACATCCGTTTTTACACACTGACCAAAAATCACCGCACATACAGACAAAACGGGGGATGATTTGATGAAGATCGGATTGCTGGGCTTCGGTGTCGTCGGCCGGGGCGTGTATGAGCTTACCCGGGGCAGAGACGATATGCAGGTCGTCAAGGTTCTGCGCCGGGAGGATATGCAGCTTCCCGACGCGAAGACCGTCCGGGACATCCGGGACATTGTGGAGGACGACAGCATCGACACTGTGGTGGAGGTCATGGGCGGGCTGCACCCTGCTTACGACTATGTCCGCGCCGCCATTGAGGCGGGGAAAAATGTGGTAACTGCCAACAAGGCGCTGGTATGCACCTTCTATGACGAGCTGCTGCCGCTGGTGCAGGAAAAGGGCGTCTGCTTCCGCTGCACCGCAGCCGTGGGCGGCGGTATCGGCTGGCTTTCCGAGCTGGAACGCGCCCGCCGGGTGCAGAGCATCCGGGAGGTCGGCGGCATCATGAACGGCACCTGCAACTACATTCTCGACAACATGACCCGTCAGGGCCTCAATTACGACGATGTGCTGAAACAGGCGCAGGCGCTGGGCTACGCCGAAGCCGACCCCTCCACCGACGTGGACGGCATCGACACATGGCACAAGGCCATTCTGTCCGCCAACATTGCCTTCGGCGTGAGCCTGGATAAGGGAACCGTCCCCGTGGCGGGCATTCGCAATATCAAGGCCGAAGACGTGGAGAACTTCAAAGCCCACGGCCTTGTATGCAAGCTGATCGCCACGGGCAAGCGGGAAAACGGCGTCATCAGCGCCTACGTCCAGCCCACGCTGGTCAAAGATGGCGAGCCGGAAGCCGCCGGTCCCATGAACTACAATTTAATCACCTTCGTCGGCGAGACCTCCCAGCGCATGAGCTTCTTCGGTCAGGGCGCAGGCCGGTACCCCACCGCATACAATGTGGTGCAGGATCTTGTGGACGTTCTTGCCGGGAAGGGCTTCTACGCCCCCTACGGCGGCCATGCGGCGGCTGTGAACGACGAGAAGCTGACATGGTACGTTCGCGGTAACTGGAACGGCGAGACAAAGGAGTATTGGGGCAGCGCGGCGGTGACCGCGCCGGTATCCGTTGCCGCAATGCACGCATGGCTGAAAGAGAATCCCAACGTATTCGCCGCGGCAATTCGCGGATGACTGAGAGTGACAGAGAGGAACAGAAAATGAAAGTAGTCAAATTCGGCGGCAGCTCCATGGCGGATGCCGGCCAGTACCGCAAGGTACGGGATATTCTTCTGGCCGACCCGGAGCGCCGGGTCGTGGTGGTCTCCGCCGCGGGCAAGCGGTTCGGCAATGACCATAAGCTGACCGACCTTCTCTATCTGTGCTATGCCCACGTCCAGTACGGCGTGGATTGCAGCAGCATTTTTGACATGATTGCCTCCCGTTACCTGGATATCCGGGATGAGCTGGGGCTTGATCTGGCGCTGGAGCCGGAGCTGGAGGCTCTGAAAAAGCGCATCGACGCGAAGGAAGTGACCCAGGAGGAGCTGGTCAGCCGGGGCGAGTATTTCTCCGCCAAGCTGATGGCGGCTTATCTTGGCTTCCAGTTCGTGGACGCGGCTGACTGGGTGATGTTCAACATGGACGGCACCGTGAACCGGGAGGCGTCCTACAAGGCGCTGCGCAACCAGGTGCTGCTTGGCTACGGCGCGGTGATCCCCGGCTTCTACGGGGCTATGCCCGACGGCCGGGTGGTGCCCCTGACCCGCGGCGGCAGCGACATCACCGGCGCGCTGGCGGCGGCGGCGCTGGACGCCGACGTGTATGAGAACTGGACGGACGTGTCCGGCTTCCTGATGGCCGACCCCAAGATCGTGCCCGACCCGCGGCCCATCGAGCGCATTACCTACGCCGAGCTGCGTGAGCTGAGCTATATCGGCGCGCAGGTGCTGCATGAAGGCACCGTCTCCCCGGTGCGGGAGAAGAACATCCCCCTGAACATCCGCAACACCAACCAGCCGGAGCACCCGGGCACCATGATACGGGAGGCCTTCGACGACACGGCGGCGGAGCTGCAGGAGAGCAGCATGATCACCGGCATCGCCGGAAAGAAGGGCTTTTCCGTCATCACCATGACCAAGAACGGAATGTCCTCGGAGCTGGGCGTTATCCGCCGGGTGCTGGAGATATTGGAGCGCTATCACATCAACGTGGAGTACATCCCCTCCGGTATCGACTCGGTATCGCTGGTGGTGGAGGCGGCCAAGGCCGCGCCGTATCTGTATCAGGCACTGGGCGACATGGAGAAGGAGATCAAGCCCGACAGCCTGCACGTTACCGACGGTATGGCTGTGGTGGCGGCCGTGGGCCGGAAGATGGCCTTCCAGCCCGGCTCCTCCGGCAAGATCTTCGCCAAGCTGGGCGAAAACGGCATCAATATCCGCATGATCACCCAGGGACCGGAGGAACTGAATATCATCGTAGGCGTGGACAGCGCCGACTTTGAGAAGGCTATCCGGGTGCTGTACAACAGTTTTGTAAAATAAAGCGCGTCTCCTGCGCCCATACTTCACCGCAGCGGCTTGCCGTACACAAAGTCGATGCGCCGCATCTGAACGCAGGATACGTCACTTATTCGATATCGAGAAAAGGAGTACATCATATGAAAAAGTATAAAGTTGCTATTCTGGGCGCCACCGGCGCGGTGGGCCGCGAGATGATGAAGGTACTGGCCGAGCGCGATTTCCCCATCGAGGAGCTGCACCTGCTGGCGTCGGCCCGGTCCGTGGGACAGGCTGTCCACTGGAAGGGCCACGACATCCCCGTGGAGCTGGCCTGTGACGAGGCCTTCAAGGGCATGGACATCGTGCTGGGCGCGGCGGAGAACGATATCGCCAAGCAGTTCGCCCCGGCCATCGTCAAGGCGGGCGCGGTGTTCGTGGATAACTCCAGCGCCTTCCGCATGGACCCGGATGTGCCCCTGATCGTGCCGGAGATCAATCCGGAGGACGTGAAGAAGCACAAGGGCATCATCTCCAACCCCAACTGCACCACCATCGTTTCGCTGGTGGCCATCAACGCCCTGAACCACGACAGCCCCATCGAGAGTATCGTGGCCAGCAGCTACCAGGCGGTGTCCGGCGCCGGCGCCGGCGGCCCCATCGAGCTGATGGACGAGGTGGAGCTGCTGCGGGAGGGCAAGCCGGTGGAGCCCAAGGTGTTCCAGTACCAGATCGCCTATAACGTCATCCCCCAGATCGGCGGTGAAGCCTTTGAGGGCTATACCTCCGAGGAGATGAAGATGCAGAACGAAGGCCGGAAGATCATGCACCTGCCGGAGCTGAAGGTCAGCTGCACCTGCGTCCGCGTTCCCGTGGTGCGGAGCCACAGCGTGTCCATCGTGGTGCGGACCAAGGAGAAGATCAGTGTGGAGCGCGCCCGGGAACTGATCGCCGCCGCCCCCGGCTGCCGGCTGGTGGACGACCTGGCCAACAAGCGCTATCCTATGCCGCTGGAGACCAGCGACCAGGACCTGGTGTTCGTGGGCCGTATCCGGGACGACCTGACCAGCGACAACGGGCTGAACATCTGGTGCTGCGGCGACCAGGTACGCAAAGGCGCGGCCACCAACGCCGTGCAGATCGCCCAGCTGCTGATCGCGGAGTAATTGTAAACAAAGTGAGGCCGCCCGGAGGGCGGCTTTACTTTTGGCGCAAAACCATATATAATGGGGAAAAGTCTATTCCCGGAGGAAGTCCTATGAAACGATGGAAGCGGGGCGCGGCCATGCTGCTGTGCCTGTGTATGATGACGGCGCTGTTGGCCGGCTGCGGCCGCGGCCGCAGCGGCGAGAGCACTGCGTCGGTGGTGATGACCGAGATCATCGTGGCCAGATTGACGTGGATCATGCCCGAGCCCTTGGCGATGGCGCCGATGCGGACCTCCTTGCCCCCCA
>ERZ779889.3049-NODE-3049-length-12743-cov-4.903925_pt1 | contig 12743 bp, 6 predicted proteins | sample MGYA00511030_ERZ779889 | MGnify/ENA primary metagenome ERZ779889 (study PRJEB29588, sample SAMEA2160616) | human gut metagenome | biome: human gut; feature: human-associated habitat; material: faeces | place: Denmark | collected 2008/2010 ...
ACGCCGTCCGGCCCGTAGGGATAGCGTTCGATGCCGTGGACCTCGGTATGCTCGATGTCCCACACGATGCGGCCTTCGGAGTAATCCGACTTCACGCCGAGGATATACTCGATGAACACCGCGATCGGCGGCAGCCCCGCCCAGCCCACGAAGTCCTTGCGAGCCATGAATCCGGGCTCGGCATTCTCCGGTGCGTAATATTCCCAGAATGTGCCGGTCTTCTCGAATACCTTCAGCACGTTGTTGTAATGGTTCATGGTGATGTCGTATGCCAGACGGCGGTATCCTTTGTCAACGAGACCGGAGATGACCATGTAGTTCGTTCCCGGCCATACTCCTCCGCGCCAGTAACGGCCGTTGGCCTTGTACTTGGGATTGTCGGCTGCGAGCGATGCCACGCGGTGAGGACGGTTGAACTTGGTGGTGTCATTGAGATGGCTAACCAGTGCGTCGAGCCTATCTTTGGGCAGCACGTCGGTGTGAAGCGCCCAGTAGGCATAGATGCCCTGCGTGGTGCTGAGGCTGTTGTCGGCATACTGGTCGTAGAGGAAGTGGTCCTTCTCGCTCCACATATTGTTGTTTATATATTCCGACAGTTTCTTTATGTCGTCCTCAAACTCCTCTATCTCCTGCCAGCGTTCCAGATAGAAGCCCATTTTCAGCAGTATGTCTGCCACCATTATCTGCTGGAGGCATGCGTCGAGCCATATCATGTGACCGTTGCTGTATATGGTGTTGTAGCCTTCGGGCACGCGCGGCATGTTGTCCATGCCCGTTCCCCATCCGCTGCTCCAGTAGGTGCCGTTGCGCCATGTGCGGTTGAGCTTCAGCCATTTGTAGTAGGCGGCGAGCACTGGGAACACCTTGTTCAGACGGTTGTCGTCGCCGAACTGTGTGTAGTATTTCCATTCCGACCACGGCAGCAGGTTGGGTCCGGTGCTCGTAGGGTCGTAGCGGCTGAAGCAGTCGGAGCCGTCGGCGCGTATCTCGCGGCAGATGAAGCCGTCGGGATGCTGCTTGGCGTAGAAGTTGTCGAGGGTTTTCTGGAACGGGAAGAAGTTGCGGCCATAGCGGCAGAACATGGTTATGAACGCGTCGTCCCACATGAATATGTTGCCGTTGTAGGCCGGGGCGATGTAGCTTGTGACGAATCCCGAGTCGTCGAGCGGCTGGCAGATGTTCTTTATTCCTATCTGCCATGCCTTCCAGTACATTTCAATCTCCTTGTCGTGACCGTCCCAATACGGCGCGGGCAGCACCTTCCGGGCCTGTTCGAACGTGCCCGGCTTGGTCTTCTCCACCTTTGCCGTGCGGAAAGTATTCTCTGCCACGAGCGTCTGCATGACGTACGTGTTCTTGTACGGCAGCTTGTACAGCGGCGAGCCGGACGATATCAGGTTCTGTGCTGAGGCTGTTGTCGTGATTGCGGCGAGCGCAATCAGCATTATGCTTTTTCTTATCATGTTGTTTGTATGAGATGTTTTATTTGTCGGTTGTTTATTACGCATGACGCCGGATGAGGCTTATACGTCTGAGCGCGGGCGCGTAATCAGCGTTCCATCAGCGCCTTTATCTTCCAGAAAATGTCGGTGTTCTCCATTATGCCGGTGAAGTTCTCTGCTCCCGGACCGAACGCATAGACGGGCACCATCACGCCGGAGTGGCTGCCGGTGGAGAAGCGGCAGGTTATCTTTCCCTGGTCCTTGTCGCCGTCGATGAGCGTCAGCCCGCCCGTCTCATGGTCTGCTGTCACCACGACAAGCGTCTCGCCGTCCTGCGCCGCCCACTTCATCACCCGGCCGACGGTGCGGTCGAAGTCGAGTGTTTCCTTCATCAGCATGTCCAGCTGGTTGAAGTGTCCGTAGTCGTCGAGCTGCGAGCCCTCAATCATCATGAAGAAACCCTTTTTGTTCTGGTTCATGAGCGACATGCCTTTGAGCGATGCGCGTGCCAGAAGGTCGCCGCGTTCGTCGGGCAGGGGAGTGTCCACGTCGTAGGGAACGGCGAACACCTTGCCTTTGTTCCATGCCGAAAGGTCGTCCCAAGAGCGCGATATGTGGTAGCCTTTCTGCTTCAGTTCGTCGAAGATGTTGCGGCCGTCCTTTCGGTTGGTGAAGTATTTTGCGCCGCCGCCGAACGCATAGTCGATGCCGCAGTCAACATAGTCGGCTATGATTTCCTGCTCGTTGTCGCGGTCGGAGTTGTGACAGCAGAAGTCGGCAGGCGTGGCATCCCACAGGCGGCACGTGACGGCTATGCCCGCATCCTTGCCGAGCGACTTTGCCACATCGCACAGGGTGGTGAGCGGTTTGCCGTCCGGATCTACTCCCACAGAGTGGTATTTGGTCTTATGTCCGGTGGCAAGCGCGGTGCCGCCGGCTCCTGAGTCGGTGATGAGTTTGTCCGTGCAGTAGGTCTTCGACAGTCCGGTGTATTGCGCGTTTTCCAGCCACAGCCGGCCGTGGTTGGCTGTCCATGCCGAATATACGTGCATGAGGCTCATGCCGTCGCCTATCATCAGTATGACATTTTTCACCTTTTTGCCTTTAGGCGGAGTGATTTTCTCCACAGTGTACGGATTTTCGCAGATGTAAGTCTGCGGCTTGTCGTTTTGCGATTTTGCCGGTTGCATTGTCAGCATCAGTGCGCAGATTAGCAGAATACTTCTGATATTCATAATAGATAAGTTTTATTGTTGAGCGTATTGTGCGCCATGGCTTTTGTCGCATCAATTCATACGGCCGGCATACATACGCGTAATGACACAGACAAAGTTACAATTTTTTTGTTTATCATGGGCTTACGGCGGAAAATAAGTTGATGGGTTAGGGAAAGGAAAATAAAAAACGGGTGGAACGGACCGCCATATATCAATCCGTTCCATCCGTTTATGGTTATGCTCGTGGAGCACGTTTGTTTAGAGTTTCACCTCAATGCCGTCAGTCAGATTGCCGCTTGCCTGGCGCACACCGTTGTCTGTTATTACCTTGACAATCGCCATGTTTCCTGATTTCAGGCTCATGAGTCCATTCTGTCCGGCAATCTTCACGACAACACTGTTGCCTTGTTTCTCGGCCACATACTTCTGCATGCAGTACTGTTTCTTCTGGAAGTCCCATCCGTCGCCGGCGTCCCAGTAGAGCTCGCCCTGCGCCTTGCCGTTCTCGTCGAGACATACAATAAGTGTCAGAGGGTCGAGAGACTCTTCGATGGTGTTCTGTATCACCTTTCCGGTCGGGATGATTGCACCGCCGCGTATTTTCAGGTTGGCCTGATATTTGTCTGTCTTGTCGCCGTCAACCAGTGAGAGTTCGCGCCAGATGCCTTTAGGATAGTTGGCTTTCTCTACGAATGCCGGTACCACCATGAGGTTGTCGCCTACGAGGAAATATTGCTCCTCGGCACGCAGCGACAGGTCTTTCGGGTCGGCGAAGAATGCCGGGCGCATGATAGGCATGCCATCGGTGGCAGCCTCGTGCATCAGTGTGTAGAAGTAAGGCAGCAGGATGTAGCGGCGCTCTATGGCTATGCGCGATGCCTTTTCCACTTCCGGACCGAACGCCCATGGCTCCTTGTTGTTGGTGCCGGCGCAGGCATGACCGCGTGAGAAAGGATAGAACGCACCGAAACCAATCCAGTTTCCGAAGAGGTCGCCGTTGGCATTGAAGAGGAATCCGCCTATGTCGGCACCGCTTATCGGTTGTCCTGACAGGCCGAGTGTGAGCGACATCGGGATTGAAAGTTTCATATGTTCACATGTCGAACCGTTGTCGCCGGTCCATGTCGCGGCGTAGCGCTGACCTCCGAGAAAGTTGGAACGTGTGAGGATGAACGGACGTTTATCGGGGCGTGCGCTCAACATGCCTTCGCGTGACGACCTTACCATCAGCATGCCATACACGTTGTGATACTGCAGATGAGTGCCCTGTGGCAGGTCGCCGCCTCCGCGGTGTATGTTGTCCTCGGGCATTGTCTTGTTGGGTGTGTCGTTTATCTGTGGCTCGTTCACGTCGTTCCACACACCGTCAACGCCCTGAGCGAGGAAGTCTTTGTACAGTCCTGCCCACCATTTCTGTGCTTTCGGGTAGGTGAAGTCGGGGAATGCGGCTGCTCCCGGCCATGCGTCGCCGTGGAAATTCTCGCCTTTTGCGGTCTTCACCCAGATGTCGTTTTCGGTTCCCGATTTGTAAACGAAGTAGTTGGGATCTACTTTTGCGCCCGGATCAATCATCCATGTGGAGTGGAATCCACGCAGGTGAAGGTCGCGGTTTACGGCTTTCGGGTTAGGGAACTTTTCGGGACTGAACGTGAAAATGCGGTAGCCGTCCATGTAGTCGATATCCATCCAGATGGCATCACACGGTATGCGCTTGTATCTGAATGTGTCGGCCACCTCGATGACACGGCTGTCAGGCTGATAGGAGAAGCGGCACTGATGATAGCCAAGGGCCCATCGCGGTATCATAGGTGTGGTGCCTGTGAGCTCAGCCAGTCCGCGAACGACAGCCTGCGGCGACTCTCTGTCGATGACAAACACTCTGAACGGTACGCCCTCGCTGCGCAGTTCAATCTTGTTGTCGGTGCAGCTGAGGACGGCTTTCCATGTCGTGTCGAACAGGATACCGAACGCCGTGCCGTCTTTTCTCACACCCATCATCCACGGATGCGACTGATACAGGCGTGTTCCGTTGTCCACACTGTATGCTCCTGAGTCGGTGTTCCAAAGCTTTATTGTCTTTCCGTTTCTCAGCAACGGGCCCGTAACCTCGCCTCCACCATACAGACTGGTGCCGTCGGGTACTCTTAGTACGGCATTTGCCTTGCCGTCCGTGGTGGAGAATTCCGGAATGAGTTTCCATCCGGAAGGCAGCTTGCCCAGCTCCTGTGGTTCTTTTACTATTGCCAGCGAAGGAATCTTGCTTGCGTCATAGCCTTTCGGTATGAACTTCGCAATGCCGTTTCCAACCATTACGCTGCGCTTGATTTTTACATTTTTTGTGGCTGCCGAGACTGTTGCCGGTATGGCAATGAGAGCCAGACACGCCACAAAGAGCTTAAATCTGAGATTGCTTTTCATACTATTATTTATTAATTGCATAATTGTCTCCTGTAATTTTTATGGTTGTTTCACGGCAAAAAAGGTTCTCGGTCGTAGGTAATTTTACGCAAAGATACAGAAAATATTGGTAAAAGAAGCAGGTTTTTCAATGCAAAGCATCATAAAATGTGATTTTATCTGTCATATTGTTTAAAATACATACTGCTAAGGTTGACATGTGTCAGAATGCAGTTTGACGCACATAATATAAAAACCGTGTCCGGACCCGGCATCATTCTGTAGCCTCGTTGAGGCTTTTATTGATGCTGTAGGTCCGGACACGGTCGTGCTTTATCCACCTGTTTGTGGTGGATTATGATTATTCTCTCAGGCTGGAAACGTTAGTCTATCTCCTCGTCTGCCTCATATCCGCCCATCTCGCGGATGGCATTCTTCAGCATGGTGTATTGCTGGTAGAGGTTGTTCACGGCTTCCTCGCCCTTGGTGAAGTCGTGCATCGGACTCTTGAGGAAGAAACTGAGGAAGCGCTGTATGCCGTAACGGCCGGCGCGTGCAGCGAGGTCGCTGAGCAGACACAGGTCGAGAAGCAGTGGAGCAGCGAGGATGGAGTCGCGGCAGAGGAAGTTTATCTTTATCTGCATGGGGTAACCCATCCATCCGAAAATGTCGATATTGTCCCATCCTTCCTTATTGTCGTTGCGTGGAGGATAGTAGTTTATGCGCACCTTGTGATAATAGTTGGTGTAGAGATCCGGCTGTTCCTCCGGTTTGAGGATTGTCTCGAGAGTTGACAGTTTGCTCACTTCCTTGGTGTGGAAGTTGGCCGGTTCGTCGAGCACGAGGCCGTCGCGGTTGCCGAGAATGTTGGTGGAGAACCATCCGCTCAGTCCGAGGCATCGTGTGCCGATGATTGGAGCGAATCCGCTCTTCACGAGAGTCTGTCCGGTCTTGAAGTCCTTTCCGGCGATAGGCATCTTGGTCTGTTCTGCCATTTCCCACATTGCCGGTATGTCAACTGTTGTGTTCGGCGCGCCCATGATGAACGGTGCACCCTCTGCCAGAGCCGCATATGCATAGCACATAGACGGAGCCACGTGCTCGCGGTCGTCGTCTTTCATTGCCTTTTCGAGCGCAGCGAGAGTGCCGTGCACCTCTTCGCAGTAAGGCACATATATCTCAGTGGAAGCCGCCCAGATGACAACGATGCGCTCGCACGCGTTCTTCTCCTTGAACTCGCGTATGTCCTGACGCAGCGCCTCGGTCATCTCCCAGCGTGTCTTGCAGTCTTTCACGTTGTCGCCGTCGAGACGTTTGGCGTAGTTCTTGTCGAAAGCCGCTTTCATCGGGACGATTTTCTCTAGCTCGTCGCGCACGGGTTCGATGTCCTTTTCCTTCAGAACCTCGGCATACATGGCTGCCTGGTAGGCGTTCTGAGGATACACATCCCATGTTCCGAATACTATATCGTCGAGTTTGGCCAGTGGCACGATGTCGGCGTAGTGCAGATATTGCTTCTCGCTTCCTTTGCCTACGCGAATCTTGTCGTATTGAGTCATAGACCCGATGGGCTTAGTCAGTCCTTTGCGTGTCATGAGTACACCGGTCATGAATGTCGTTGCCACGGCACCGCATCCTACGACCATGATTCCGAGTTTCCCGTTTGCGGGTCTAACGTTTGTCTGTTTCATTTTGTCGTGTTTTTAATTATTATTGGTTTATATTTGTAATAATCTGGTATAACAGGCAGTCGCCGCTGCCATTGGAAAAACATTCCATAGCCCGCAAAGTTAATTATTAAAGGCTTTACGGTGGTCCAAATGTCTTGTTTTTTTATCATTAATTAGTAAAAATGAACTTCATTTTGTTTTTGCTGCATATACAAAAGTAATGAAACATTAAAAAAATGTTGTATCACTTTGTGTTGCCAAATTAAAATACTAACTTTGCAATCAGTTAGATAGATAAAACGAAACGTTTTAAGTAAATTTTAATAATTATGGTAAACTACAAAGATTTAGGCTTGGTGAACACACGTGAGATGTTCAAGAGAGCCATTAATGGAGGTTATGCTATTCCTGCTTTCAACTTCAACAACATGGAGCAGCTGCAGGCTATTATCAAGGCTTCTTCTGAACTGAAGTCTCCGGTTATCCTTCAGGTTTCCAAAGGTGCGCGCAACTACGCAAACCAGACACTTCTGCGCTATATGGCTCAGGGTGCTGTTGAGTATGCAAAGGAACTCGGATGCAAGCATCCTGAGATCGTTCTGCACCTCGACCACGGTGACAGCTTCGAACTCTGCAAGAGCTGCGTGGACATGGGCTTCTCTTCAGTAATGATCGACGGTTCATCACTTCCATACGATGAGAACGTAGCACTGACAAAGAAGGTTGTTGACTATGCTCATCAGTTCGACGTAACAGTTGAAGGCGAGCTCGGCGTTCTGGCCGGTGTTGAGGATGAGGTTGCTTCTGAGGAATCTCACTATACAAAACCGGAAGAAGTTATCGACTTCGTAACAAAGACAGGTGTTGACTCACTTGCCATCTCAATAGGTACAAGCCACGGTGCTTATAAGTTCAAACCGGAGCAGTGCACACGCGACCCGAAGACCGGTCGTCTGGTTCCTCCTCCATTGGCATTCGATGTTCTTGACGCTATCATGGAGAAACTGCCGGGATTCCCAATCGTACTCCACGGCTCTTCTTCTGTTCCGCAGGAATATGTTGACATGATCAACCAGTACGGTGGTAAACTGCCTGACGCAGTAGGTATTCCTGAGGAGCAGCTCCGCAAGGCAGCTAAGAGCGCTGTTTGCAAGATCAACATCGACTCTGACTCTCGTCTGGCCTTCACAGCAGCTGTACGTAAGGTATTCGCTGAGAAACCGGGTGAGTTCGACCCGCGTAAGTACTGCGGACCGGCTCGCGACCTCATGATCCAGCTCTACGAGCACAAGATCAAAGAGGTTCTCGGATCTGACGGCAAGCTGGCTCAGCTCGACTAATAACAACCGGGCATACCGGTAAAACAGATATAAGTCCTTTTGCGTAAGCCTTTCGGGGCAGAGCAAAAGGGCTTTTTTTATGCTCATATAATGACAATCGGTGTAATTACTTTGTCTTTCATTCCCTTATATAAATTCTTGTGGAGAGGTTTGTCATGCGTGATAAATAATGTGTAGCAATGTCTTTGAAGCATTGCGGGAATCAAGAGATGTTCCTTATCTGTTTTTATAGGAAAGATCTGTTTTTAAACCGTTGGTATGATGTGATATTATTAATAATGAACATATGGTGTAGGTTTTATTTCAGAAACTCTTTTTCTCATTATGAAGCCGGCGGATGTGCAAACATAAAAAAACGATGCACGCTGATAATGAGAGTGTGCATCGTTTGCGGGTTACCGACAGCTGGGATTTAGTATGTTGTTACCATTCCGTGGTCCACGACGAGTTGTTGTCTTTAGCTCCGATGTTGTCTTCGTCGAAGTTCTTCTGGTCTGTATCCTCGCCCACACCTATTGGTGGCGTACTTTCGTCTTGGTTTGGTCTCCATTGAAGTCCGTTGCTTCCGGCCAGTATCTCAGTGCCGATGATTCTTATGTCTTCTATTTTTGGTGCTGAATAAGTTTTCTTCATATCTATCATTATTTTATGATCAGTTTCTTTCCGTTGATGATATATATGCCTTCCGGCAGGTTGTCAGTATTCTCTATCTTTTGTCCGCTGATGTTGTATATGTGGCTGTCGGCATTTTCTATGTTGTCGGTGATGCAGTCAATGCCTGTCGCCGTGTTGTTTACGCTGAACTTTGCCAGTGGAGTGTCATCATCTGTCTGATAGTCTATCCAGCAGCGGTATGCCTTCATCGTGTATTCTTTTGATGTGTGGAACAGATTGCCGTTGCTGAAGATATAGCAGTCTATAGGCAGACGCTGATTGCTGACGTAGCTTCCAAGATAGCTCAGCTCGGGAGTTATCTCCGACGTCACCTTTATTTGAGTGTTTTTGTTGTTCGTCATCTGATAGTCCACGCCGGAATTCACGATGTATATCGGGCCCTGTACCACGCCGTCTTCTATCGATTCGTACTGCTCGTCGGCAGGATGTTTCTCTGTTTCGGCTTCATCAATGTAGATGATGTAAGGAATATTTTCCTTGAGATATATGTCGTCTGATGCCTGTACGGTCTTGAAGTTTATGATTCTGTTGTTGTCTTTAGTTGTCACATAGTCAATTTCGGAGAGACGGGCGCCGCTGCCGAATGCTTCGTGGAACTGTTCTTCGGTGAGCGATACCGGCAGTACAAGCGAGTTCCACTTGCCGCCGTTGAATGTGCGGCGCAGTATCATGCGGCAGTTATTGTAGTCGTGGCTCTTATCCAGGTCAACGGTCTCGTCAAGCACAAGTTCCTGAACGCATGGTTCCGGGTCGAGCTGGTCGGGCGTACCGTCCTGATTGTAGTCGTTGAGCAGCGCGAATCCATAGATGCTGAACTGGTTGAACACGTTCAGCCCCTCGCCTTTAGAGAACTTGATTTCGTCGAACTCAACCGGTGACGTTATTTTTATGTAGCCTTTTGTCCCTACATATCCCAGCACGTTTGCTCCGAGTACGCTGAAGCCGGAACTGTTGTTGCTTGCCACTTTCTTTCCGTTTTTGTACAGGTCAATGGTGAATGCTTCTGCCAGAGACAGTCCGAGGAGTGCGTTGCCGTTGTCTGTCACCATCACGACCTGTTGTTTCGGAGACACAGTACGGCCGATGTTAACGGCTATCATTGTTCCGTTTGCCACGCCTATGCCTATCGGGAAAGTGAAGGCCGTCTCCATATCGTTGTCTATAAGGTTGGTTATCTCAGACGGTGTGCTGCCTATGTTAACAACATTGAATGCGTCGGTGTTCTCCAGGTCTATGCTTGCTCCAGTGTTGTCAAACGATACTGTCTTTGCGTCATAGAGTGGGTTGGTCTCTCCGTCGGTCTCGTCTATGAATGCGTAGTAGATGTTCAGTTGCTTGATGTCAAGGTTGAGCACGCCTGAGGTGCATAGCACCATAGAGTCGAATGCTTTGTCCTTGGGCACTTCCACCGAATATTTCACGCGCTGCGTGTCGTTCTTTCCTATTGCTCCTAACTGAAGCACTGCGTTGTTGTCCACACCAGCGCGGAACACTTCGTTTCCTTCTTTGTAGAAGCGTATGTTGAGGAAGTCGAGCAGTTTGGCGTTCAGAACATTGTTTCCGCCGGAAATGACAAATCCTGCCTTCACGGCTTTTGTTCCGTCGCTTATCAAGCCGTTTTTGGCCTTTACGCCTATGATGTTGGCGTCTTTCAGCAGTGACACGCTTCCGGTGTATGATGCGAAGTCGCGGGTTGTCGTAGTCACGAGTGCTCCGGCGTTGTTGATGTCTTCAAGCAGTGTTATGCCGGATCCTCCGCCGGTCATAACCTCATAGTTGTTCTCGTCTTTTGTGTTGATGAGTGGTGTCTCTTCGAGTTTGCCGGTCGGTATGCCGTAGTTTATCACGACGTCTTCCGTGCATCCGTCGGCGGCGGTGGCTGTGAACACGTAACGTCCTGCCGTTGTCAGCCCTGCCACTTCTCCCGTCTCAGGGTCGAGGGTGAAGTCTCCTGCTTCTGCCGGGCTCTCTTTCACGCTCCATGTCACGTCTATTGCCGATGAGAGCTTATAATGGTTGTCGCAGTCGCATATGTCGAGGTCTGCCGACGGATTTATGCTGCAGTGGTGGTTACCCTTTTCCGGTTCGAGGTTTATGAAGGCATATTTTGCGGAAGCCTCTCCCATACCAATTCCTAATCCTGCAAAATAGAATTTAGCCTCGGAGAAATCCATATCTGAACGTATGGAGAATGTTGCGTCGCCTGTTTTATTAACGAGTGACAGTTTCAGCACGTCTGTCGATATGTTATAGGCTTTGTGATTGTCGTCGACGTCTGTAAGCTCAATGACGGCTGTCGTGCCCACTCCCACGTTCAGAAGGCTCTTTTGGTTTATCACGAATCCTATCTGTGTGCCGGCCTTGAACGGGTTTACCGCTTTGCTTCCGTCGTATGCCTCGCCCTTTACTGATGCGTTGCCCATGAATGAGACAAGGACAGAGGCAACAATCGTCGCACCGTCGTCCAGATCGGTATTTATGAGTTTGTATCCTTGAAATTCACGGTCGGCAGCGTCAAAGTCTCCATGCTGTTTATCATGGTCTTTCCACTTACCTTCATTCCATTTTCCCCATGGCTTTACATTCGTTCCGAGATATTTGCTGTATGCCGGCATTCCGTTGTCGGAGTTCTGTGTTATGGTGAAGTGACGGGCTTTTCCTGCGAATGCATATTTCACTTGTATGGCCTTGCCCACATCAGCGCTGATGCCACCCACCTGCACTATTTGTATCTCGTCGAACTCGCCTGGCGCGTTGGCGTGTATCTCTCGGCTCATGTCTTCACCGCCTATCTGTATGAGCGAGATGTCAACTCCTGTGTTCGTGTCTGAACTCACGGTCTCGCCGACATACGAGTTGTTGGCGTCTTTGGGTTTGACGAGCTCGCCGTTCAGGTAGAATCTGATTTTGTAGATGCTCACTACGTCGATGCCGAGTATGGACGATGAGCCTCCGAGCACGAATCCTGCCTCTGTGCCTGCGGCATACCTGTTGCCAAGGTCGCGCACACTCACTAACGGGCTGTATACTGTGCCTACACCGACTACACACGGAACGGTGGCGTTGTTTGTCAGATCCTCGTCACACAGATTCTCAAGATTCGTATACACCTGTCCAACGGTGATGCCTTTGCTGCCGAAACGGTTGACCGTGCATCCGTGGCCTACAAGCGCTCTGCGGTTGCTCAGATAGTTCTCTTCGTCAGAGTTGCTTTCCTGCCACAGTTTTCTATCGTCAGAAACGGAATTTTCGGCTCCTATGGCTCCAAGGGATATATATCCCAATAAAAATAGTGCCAGAAATCTTCTAAGCACATACGTACATTTTAAGTTCATAATTGTTTTTGTAAAATATAATTGTATGTTCATATATGATACTAATATCATGTCATTTGTGATGTCCGTTATCTGAACGCGTTTTTAGAATACAGAAAGCAATTTTTTATTCATGTTTATTGCTATGATATAGCATGGAATTTTGAAGAGTATATATATCCTTGACGTATGTGTCAGGTGTCGGTGGATATGATATGCCTCCTTAATTAATTTTGAGTGCAAAATTAATAACGTGAGTCCTAAATTCGTCTTTTTTTTTTTTTTTTGATAAAAATTAAGATTTCGGAGCAAAAATGTATGATGTGTTCTTTTCTGTATGATATTTTTGGTTTTGTGTTTTCAGAACACAGACCGATGCCTGTCGTCCAAAAAACTCTGTATTATTGTCGGGAAGTCCGGCTGTTGGTTTGGTTGAGGTTGTGGTTGGTGGCGTATGTACAAAGTGTTGAGGAAATGTCGGGATGAGCGTGAATCAAGTCTGATAAACCGACAATGACATAACAATAAATCGATCATATAACAATAATAAATCGACTACGCCATAACAATAAAATATTTATTGTGCCCTTTTCATTACCTAATATCACCGTTTTTGAAGGCAAGCCGAAGAACGAGCTTACGATTTTTCTTGATTTTATTTTGACAAAATATTTTCGCAAAAGAGATG